>Ga0181526_10001966_pt1 | contig 18640 bp, 15 predicted proteins | sample PEATcosm2014_Bin_35_FD_119750 | JGI IMG/M metagenome (GOLD analysis project Ga0181526, IMG submission 119750) | Peatland microbial communities from MTU Mesocosm Facility, Houghton, MI, USA - PEATcosm2014_Bin06_30_metaG | ecosystem: Environmental > Terrestrial > Soil > Wetlands > Peat | place...
GATCTGCTGGTGGCGTACACCGACGGCCTATGCGAAACCGCGAACCCGCGCGGCGAGCAATGGGGATTCCGGCGGTTGATGGCAGCTATTCAAGCCTGCAGCTATCGCAAAGCGCGCGATATGGTGGATCGCGTTCTGGAAAACGCAGAGACATTTGCGGGCGGATGCCCGCAGCACGACGATATGACGTTGTGGCTGGGGCGCGTAGAGAAGCCGGCAGCGAAGAAGCTGTCAGCTTTCAGCACTCAGTTATCGGCTAAAACCGTCGCGGCTTAGGCTTGACATCTGAAGCTGATTGCTGAGAGCTGAAAGGTGAGAGCTGAAGGCTCATTGCGAAATTCGTAAAATTTCCGAGGCGACTTGCTGGAAGACGCCGCCGAGATCCGTGGCAGTGGGAGAGTAAAAATACTCTCCGGCGGGCTTGGTGGAATTGTAGATGGGACTGCGGGGATCGTTCGCGACACGTTCCATGAAAGTCGCATCGATAGGCTCCGCGGAAGTCCCTCCCAGTCCGATGGCGTAGATGACGGGGACCAGCGAGGGATCGTTGCGGATGGTGGTAGCCTGATTGTCGGCGGCATTGACGGATGCCGCCACTAGGGCGGTCGGCATATCGACGCGGATCTGGTTCACATAGGGATTGCCGCTGGGATAAACCAGGCCGGCCATGGACTGATAGCCGGTGGTGGCATTGGCGTAAAGGTCGGTGGCGGGAACATAGGCGATGTCCCGCCGCATTTTGGCCTGGTTTGAAGACATGCCGCAGCCGGTGAGTCCCGCGGCGACCTGTTCGCTGGTGGTGCTGGCGGAACTGCTGGTGACGGCAAACAGGCCCTCCGTATAACCGGTGGAAGGAGCCGGCTCACCGGACCACTGCGCGATCTCGCCTTGCAGGGTGGTGGTGCTCGTGCAACTGCTGGCGGGCGTGCTCACCAACGTACTGGTGTTCTGGTAATCGTACCGGGTATCCACGGCGGTCTTTACCGGAAAGTTCGCGGCGATTCCGTTGGGATGGCCGTCGGTAAAGAAGACCACCAGATTGAGGGCGCCGGGCAGGTTGACGGACTGCAACTGGGCATACGCCTGGTTCAGCGCGCCGGCCGTTCCGGTATCGCCATAGCACTCGATCCCGCCGATCGCCATCGACAAAGAAGGGACGTTGGAATCGAAGTTCAGGGTAGGCGCGTACGTTAAATTGTACCCGTCGATAAACGTAACCAGTCCGATGGTATCCCTTCCATTCGAGAAATAGCCGACAAAATTCTGCGCGGCGGCGACCATGGTGCCGCAGACGCCGGCGTCCTGCATGGAACCGGAGCGGTCGACCACCAGGATCATGACCACGTCCCGCCGCGAGGTCTGTCCTTGGGCGCCTACCGTGGATTGTGTTTGGCCCAGCAGCCGCATGAAAGTGAGCGGAACGCTCACGCTCGCTTGTATGGTAACGGTGCGCGTCTTATATGCGGTCTGCGCGACGGTGGTGTTCAGCGACAGGTTGGACGTGTTCCAAAAGCCGGTTGGGAAATTGGCGCTGAAAAAAGATTGCGCGGTGGCGGTGGCGCTGGCGGTTTGGCTGGGCAGGTCCAAGCCCACGCTGAGCGAGCGGGCCGCGGCCAGCGACGCCGCGTCCACGGCCGCCGACAATTTGGCCTGCACCAGATACAAAATGCTGCCGTCGATAGCCAGGCCTACCAGGGGCAGCAGCACCACCGCCACCATCATCGACAGCATGATCACCACGATGCCCCGCTGGCCCGCGCGTAGTTCAGAAGATCTTCCGGTCATAAACCCCCGCCACGCTCATATAATTTCCCCACGCAAAATCGGGCGAACTGAAGTATGTCTCGGTCAGGTAGGCGACCTGGCCTCCCGTCAGCGAGATCACGCTGCCGAACCCCACGGCGCGAGCCGAGGAATTCGTCAGATAATCCGACGATGGAATGTTCCCGCTGGCGCCGATGAGGCCGGAGCCGGGAGTTCCAAACGGGCTGGAGAACAGGCTGGCATTACCCACCACGACGCGCTGAACGATCACGTCCTGGCCGAGGTTCGGACAACTGGAACTGTTGCCCGCTAATCCGCCGGCCGTACACTGGGGCGTATCGATGTATTCGACGGTGGAGAATATAAACACGCCGTTGCCGCCCGTCGCGGTGATATTCTGTCCGGTCGCCAGCATCAACAGGAGGTTCTGATTTCCGGACTGCGTGAAGTCCAGGCCGGAGCTGTACAGATGTCCCGCGTCGCGGCAGATTTGCTCCACCTGCAAGGCCCGGATCAGGTTGAGTCCCACCGTGCTGAGACCCATGAGGACAGTGGTCCAGAGGGCCACGCTCAGGCAGAATTCGATCATGGTGCTGCCGCGGCGTGGGCTGGCTGAAACCTGTCCCACCATGGCTCCCGGTGCATGCATAGAGTTAGACCCCCTCAACGCGCCGGGGGCACTCCTCCCGGGGAGCCTTCCATGCGGTCGAAGGACTGCGCGCCCAGCGACAAGGCCGCTGGATTTCGCAGGATCGGCCCCAGCGGAGGCAGGCTGTAACCTTGGACGTAGACGTCCACGATGTTCCCGCCCTGGTTGCTGTTCAATCCCGAGACGGGGGCCAAGGTGTTGGGCAGATAGTATTGAATATTGATCAACGCGGCGCCCGCGGACCCGTTCAACAGCCCCATGGCGTTCTGCTGCACGACGGTCTTGATGGAGGCGTCCTGCCCCAACCCGGTCATGGTCTGGCTGGTGATGGCGTACCGGACTCCCTCACGCACGGCGTTTTGCAGGGTCGCTTTCGTATAGAATGCCCAGGCCATATCCAAGATCAGAAATACCAGCGCGCACAGGGGCAGGAGGACGAGGGCTAATTCAACGACTTGCGAGCCGCGCTCACGCGATCTGGTCATATGTCTATTCACTAGATCGGCGGGCCGCAGGAATTTGGTCTAAGGGATTCGGCTGAGATTCACGAGAAAGTTGCCCTACCAGATGCCGGGCTGGGGCACGGGACGTTTTCCGCCGATAAGGCTGTTGGGAGTATGTGGTGAAGGTGCGGTTGCGGAATCGCCAATCCGGGCAGGCGGTGGTGGAAGTCACGCTATTGGTTCCCTGGATCGTTTTCGCTTTCGTGGCCGCATTCAACTTTGGAATCTTCGCGTATGCGCTGATTTCGACCCAGAATGCCGCGCGTTCCGCCGCCATGTTCGCTGCCCAATCGTTGGCGGTGGCGCAGAGCGGCACTATCGTGACGCAGGTATGCCCTTACGCGCTGGGCGAATTAGGAGATGCGCCGGGAGTCGGCGCGGGGGTCTCGACCTGCAGCGGCGCGCCGGTGACCGTGGCGGTGACGGCCAGAACTCCAGGGGCCGGCAACATGAACACGGTGAAGGTATCGGTCACTTACAATACCATGCAACTGATTCCCCTGCCCGGGTTGATGGCCGGCTCCCTAAGCATCACGCGCACTGTGGAGATGCCGATTCGGAACTGATATGCGCCGCGCGAGAAGCCGAAAAGGCAATGCCATCGTTGAATTCACGCTGGTGGCCATCCCGCTCATATTTATCCAGATCTCGATCGTCGAGATCTGCCGCGGGATGTGGGATTATCACAGCCTGGCGCAAGCGGTAAAGGCCGCGTCCCGCAGCGCGGCGACACGCGGCGCGGGGTGCGCGGGAGCCGGCTGCGCGATTACGGTGAGCCAGATTGCCACCACCATCTCGGCATACGCCTTGGGAATGCCGGCGTCGGCCCTGAATGTGACTTTGACCTCCAACGCGGGCAGTGTGACCTGCAATCCGTTAAGCGCATGCAGCGGCAACAACACGGTTTGGCCGCCGGCGGGCGGCAACACGGCGGGATCGGATATCGTCATTTCCGGATCGTACAATTTCACTTCGATGCTGACGATGTTTGCGCCCGGCACCAATGGCATGCAGTTTTCCGGGGTGACGTTTACGGCGAAGTCCCGGCAGGTAATCCTATTTTGATATGCGGAAATGTACCAGCTCGCGATGCGGACAAGCGGCCTTGATGATGACGCTGTCGCTGACGGCGATCCTGGGAATGCTGGGCTTGGCCGTGGATTTGGGATGGGCATACTACCGGCAACAAGCGGCGCAGGCAGCCGCGGACGCCGCGGCGGTGGCGGCAGTGCGCGCCGCGGTGACCTCCGCGCCCATCCCGGCGTGCAGCAATCCGGCGGTGTGGTGCAACGCCGTGGCCACCAATTGCCCGGCCACGGCGCCGGCCACGCCTTCCACCAGTTTTGACAACGCCTGCATGCTGGCGTCGGCCAACGGTTTCACCACTTCCGGCATCGACACGGTCAGCGTACAGGCGGGCACCTCAAACCCGGTGCCCACGGTTTCCGGACCTACCGCCGGCTATTGGGCGGTGGTGCGTGTGAACGAGACGCTGCCGGCGCTGTTTGGCGCGGCCTTCGCGCGCGGCGGCTTCAGCCCGGGCGCCATCGCCACGGCCGGAGCCATCGCGGGCGCAGGCTCGGGCTCCTGCATCTACGTCCTGGATCCGAGCGCGGCCGACGCCTTCGAAGCGGGCAACGGCGCCTCGGTGCAGGTAGGATGCGGGATATATGTGGATTCCAATAACGCCTCGGCGGCCATGTACGTGACCGGCGGCGCCTCCGTCACGGCTTCCACCATCTCCGTGGTGGGCGCGTTCAAGAAGGACAACGGCGGCACCACCAGCGTGGCGCCCACCACCGGCGCCGCGTCCGCGGTGGATCCGTTTGCGAGCTTGCCGTCTCCTACACCCGCCGCAAACTGCACGTCCGGCAATTTCACTGCGTGGCAGGCGACCGAGTATACGCCCCCGCCCGGCACTTACTGCGGCTTTTCCCTCGGCAATGGCATGGCGCTGCAGATGAGTCCGGGGACGTACATCGTCAACGGAGGCACCTTCAGCATCCAGGGCGGGTCCACGGTGACGGCTACCGGCGGAGTGCTGATTTACCTGACGGGCGGCGCGACGGTGAACATCGCCAATGGCGCGAGCGTGACGCTGTCGGCGCAGGCATCGGGCGCTTATCAAGGGGTGCTGTTCTATCAGGATCGTACGATGGCCGCACCCGGCGCGAGCACCTTCGCGGGAGGCGCCGATATGAATTTGACGGGATCGCTGTATTTCCCGCATGCCACTCTGGACGTGAACAATGGCGCCGCAGCCGCGGGGACCACCATGGCCATCGTGGCCGACATGGTCAACTTCCAGGGGGGTGCACACCTGCTGGCCGACGCCGGCGGCACCAAGACCGGGCTCAGCGCGGGATATACGGTGTCCATGATTCAGTAGCGGGGCGGATCCGGAGACTCGCCGCGCGATGTTGGCCATTTGAGTCAGGTAACCCGCGTGGCGCACGCTCTCAGCGTGCCGTGTCCGCACTCTGCCGACACAGGCGAACGAAGCTCGGGCCCTGCAAGGAGCCAGGCAGAGCTTCGAGGCAGGCGGCCTACAAGGCCGCCGCAGGCTGCGAGCCTGCCCCACAAAAAGCCGGCTGCGGGCACAATTGCCAGGCATAATTGCCCGCCCTCCAGTTTACGCAGAATCGAGTTGCCCCACGGGCTAGACGCTGACCACGGGGCACGGCGATTGGCGGATGATGGAATAGGCATGACCGGTGAGCCGGCCCAGAATGCCGGTGTCCGCGCCGCGGTCGATCACCAGCAAACCGGCTTCCGCCTTGCGGGCCTCTTCGCAAACCATCTCGGCCGCGGGCCCCATGGTCAGAACGACTTCGGCTTGGGTGCCGGCCTCGCGCTGCAGGGCGGCAATCCGCGTCTCGGCGGTATCCACAAGGAATTTGCGCCACTCCGGCGAAAAATAGAAACCCTCGGTGCGTGGGTCGAGTTCGGCCATGGCGTACACGAGCGTGAGCTGCGCGCCGAATTCCGCGGCGAATTGCGCCGACCAGCGTAGCGCGCGGGCCCCGGACGGCGATAGGTCGATGGCGCACAGAATGCGCTTTGGAACGGCCGGGCGCGAAGGAGGCGTGTCCGCGTGCGCGGTGGTCCAGACCGGGCAATCGGCATCGTGCAGCACTTTGGCGGTGACCGAGCCCAGCAGCAGGCGGCGGAACGGGCCGTAGCCGTGGGTGGGCATCACGATCAGGCCGGCTTGCTCGGCGTGTGCGCAATCCACGATTTCGCGCGCCGGATCGCCATCCAGCAACAGACGCCGCACGCGATGCGCGGCGAGTTCCTCGCGCATAAAACCGGCGATACGCCGCTCGGCGTCCTTTCGGCGGCCGGCCAGGATATCGGTCATGGCGCTGGCCATCTCGATTGCGCCGAACTCGCGGTAGGGCGGCAGCACGTGCAGCAAGACGATTTCGGAGTCGAAACGTTCCGCGACGGGAACGGCAAAACGAATCGCCTGGTTGGCGCGCTCGGAAAAATCGACCGGCAGGAGAATCTTCGCGATGGAAAACATGCGGGCCTCCGTACACGATCTTACTGCCGTGGAACAGCGAAGGCCAGCGTGTGCCCGCAGGGGTGCCGACACGGCACGCCGGGGGCGTGCGCCACGTTACGGCGCGAGGATCGTTTTCCAGTCCAGATCAGCCGCCATTTTCCGGCCGATCTCGACCAGAGTGGGGACCGCGGAGAGGTCCGCCTCGTCGATGCCGGAGGGCAGGATCGGATTGAAGTCCCGCATGATTCCGGGCCACTGGCGGTTGACGGCGTTCCCGGCCCAATCCTCGGAGCTGTCGACCAGGGTGCTGGTGACCCATCCGATAGTTTTCAGCAAGCCCTTGGGAGGATCGCCGGAAGCCGGGAAGTACCCCGTTCCGAGCGCCACCACACGCGTGGCGGCTGGTTGGAAGGCATCGTATTCGAACGCCTCCACGCAAGCCTGGTACACCGGATTCGCCGTCCCGCCGGCGCCACCGTCGAAGAAGTACACGGTTTGTCCCAGGATGCCGTCGATGGGCCAATGGCCGAAGTAAGTCGGCGCGCACGCGGAGGCCACGGCGGCGTCGATTAGCTTCACCGCGCCAGTGGTTTGATTGTTCTTGGCGTTGTCCTTCACGAAGAACCAGTTGTGCCCATCCATGGCGGTGGCCGAGATCATCAGGGGGATGGGTGACTCGTTAATGGTCCAGGACGCGGCCGGGCCAAAAACGCTCACAAGAACATCGTGCAGGCGCCGCGGATCGTACATGAAGCCTTCCGCAATGCGCTTGGCTTCCGCCGCCGGGCCGGCCGGCGTGAAGATTTCGTGGGAGCGGCCGGTGTAAACCTTCAATAAGTCGCCGGCCGGAACGCCGGCGGCGACCGCGGCAGTGAGGAGGGCGCCGGTGGAAGTTCCGGCGCAGAAATCGACGTGATCGCGCGTCAGCCCGCCCAGTTGGGATTCCAGTTGCATGAGGCAGCAGCATGGGATGATGCCGCGGATGCCGCCGCCCCGGATCGACAGAATGTTGTTCGTGCTCTTCATGATCTGCCGTGACATTAGCACGGCAGCCGGCGAAGCCATCGCGGGGGCGATGGCATTTCACCGTGTTTTCAAGACGCTGCGGGAGATTCGCGAGCTGTGATCGGGCGAATTGCCGCGAGCGCAAATTGTTAAGACGCGGCTACTTCCGCTGCGTGGCCGCCTTGCGGAATGCGCTCTTCGTGTTTCCGCTAAGCACCATGCGCGATCCGGAGCCCGGCGGAACACCCATGATGGTCAAGGTGTCGCCGGCTTGAATGAAAGCGGTTAACTGCGCCTGTGTGAAGGGTCCCAAGCCGGCGGTATTGGTCTGGTAGGTACCGTCGCCTGGGACGTAAAGCAGTCCGTGGACCTGGCCCTGGATCGTCCCGTTCGCAATCAAATCGATATTGGCAGGGCTGGTGGCCGCCTGGCTCTGCAATGTGCTCCAGTCGGATTGCGCGGGAGAACTGGTGACATTGGCGGCAGTGAGCGTGCGCGAATAACCGACCGCCGGGGCCGTGCCGGTGTCAAAGCACAATTCGAAAGCCTCGATGGCTTCCTTGTACGCGGTATTATTCTGGAAGATGGGAAAGGAAGGCTGGTCAATCTGGGCGACCAACCCGCCGATCTGTCCATCGTGATTGAATCCGAAACCGTTGACGCTGACGCCCCCTTCGTTAAAATCCAGGTTCGTCTTCTGATACATATTGCGCAAGTGTGGAACCTTAACCGGCTGTATGGTGGGCGAATCTCCTTCGCCGGACGGCAGGACTTTCAAGTCTGTGCCAGGGCCGGGAAAGGTGTGGCAGGTAGCATTGCAGGTTTGCCCTTTGGCATTAAAAGTCACATTGTTGAAGAGATTCAACCCGGTGTTCGGATTTGCGGACGTTCCCGGAACGTCCGGCAGCGGGACCGCATCCGGCAGGGAGCCGTCCAGGTTCTGGTTAGGGTTCGGCTGGAAGACGATGGTGTTGATGAAATTCGTAAAAGCCGCCATGTCCCCGGTGGAGAGTTGCGTTCCACCCATGAGTTGCGCGAACGCGCCATTGAAAGCCGCCAAGTCCGGCTTATCTCCGCGCCAGTGATACGGCTCCACATTGGCCAATCCGCGTAAAGTCTGGGTAGTCATGGGACCCTTCATGGGGTGGAAGGCATAAGTGTTGCTGCCTTCCTGCAAATAAGTCATGGTCCCGTCGGGGTTGCCGAGATTCCAGGCCAGGAGGTCCATTTCGGCGTCGATATGGCAGGAGGCGCAGGCCGCGGTGCCGTTGCCGGAGAGCTTGTGATCATACAAGAATCCGCGTCCATTGCGGACCACCACGGGGGTGGGGTCGAAGGATCCAGTGGGAATTTCCGCGATCACCGCGTTGTTGGAGAGATTCACGATGGAAATCGTGTTATAGATGCGGTTCAGTACGTAGAGCAGGTTGGCGGAGGCATTCAGCGCCAAGCCGCGCGGTCCGCGCTTGGTGATGGGGTTGGCCGTGGCTCCGGTGGCCTGCGGGTCGATCTCGATAAAGCTGCTCACCGTGTCGGTGTTGGTGTCGAATACTCCTACGCGATCAGTCCCGAAAGCAGCGATGTAAAGATAACGGCCGGTGGGTTCGAATAGGATGGCCGTGGGCATGGCCAGCGCACTCGCCAAAGCCGCCGGGTTGGGCAGTTGCGCATAGTCGACATTCGGGTTCAGGTCGAAAACCGTGCTTTTTCCCGAGGTGGGATTCACGGAGGTGATTTGGTGGTTGACGACGTGGCCATTCAGGGCCGTCTCGAACATGATCAGGTTGAGTGCGTCGGTATTGGCCACATACAGGTACCCCGACTTCGGATTCACCGTCAGACCCATGTTATTGGTGCCGAGATGCGAAAAATAGCCGGTCACGTTTAGGCCGGTGGTGCTGATGGCGGCGACGTCGTTATCCGGCATCGTGTAATGGATGATGCTGGGGTAGTACGTCGGATCCGAAGCGTCCACGATGAGCCCAACTTGCGGTGGCGGCGGCAATGCCGGATTGACGGGCGGCGGAGGGGGCGGCGCCTTGGTGTCCTTAATAATCGTAGTGTGGTTGCCGGATAGCGCGAAGGCCACATAAACCGTGGAACCATTCGTGCTCACGGCGAGGGCTCGCGGCTCTTCGCCGGTCAGAGGGATGGACTTGACCAAAGTGTGGGCGGAAGCGGTGCTGTAGACGTTTACGAGATTGCTGCGGGCTACGCTGACGAAGGCCAATCCGCTGCCGGCGAACACCACGTCGGACGGCTCGGCCTTGGCGTAGATCGTGTCGGTGACGATTCCCTTGGAAACCGAGACGACGCTGACGCTGTTCGAGATCTGATTGACGACCCAAGCTTCGTCGTTTCCCGAGACATTGGGGTTGACGTTGACCGAAACAGGCTCGATGCCTACAGGGATTTCGGCGATCAATGCCGGGCTGGATGGGGCGGTAAGGTCGAAAACCGACAGAGTTCCGTTGGGAGTGTTGACGGCAAACAAGCGAGTGCCATCGGCAGAGATCCGCACAGGATTGGTCTGCGCGCCTTCGAAATTAACAAACTGGCTGGGCGGTACTTGTGCGGCCAGCGGGATGGCCGCCAGTGCGGCAAAGACTGCGCACACCTGCTTCATTTTCAACACGACCCCTCCTTGATAGGCCCTAGGGGAGCCTACCGATCCGGCAGCGGTTATCCAGTACCGTACGCTGTTCGGGCTTTAATCTTAGCATACGCTCCCAGGGGGTTCAAGATTTAGGGTTATGGACGGTACTGGTAACCGCCGGCGACGGCGCACTCGGCGGAATTGGGCGGATTTGTGCATGGAATGCGGATTTTGAGCTTGCTGGACTTTTTTTGTACAAACGAACCTAAACGAAGTAGATCTCTTATAACATGTGTAGAATCTATTAGATACTGGGAATCACAGGCTTGGCGCGTGCGACGCCTTCGCGTCTGATTTGAACCGACTTGGGCTCGCTCGACTGCACTTCGGGTGCAGGATGCGCGATAATTCGCTTGCCGGCATGCTGTTCCGGAACCGCATACGGTGGGGAGGCAGTCGAAACCGCCCCAGCGCGCAGCCGAGAGTGGAGGGCAATATGCATCGGAGACGATGCTGGGGCCAACCTGGCCGGCGCCACCAGCGCAACTTGTCACGGCCGGTGGCGAGGTGATTTCCATGCCGTAAGTGCCGCGCCACAATGCGCTGCGCCGCAAGACGGAATATGCGGATCGGAATGTCTCGGGTGGTGGGCAGCGATGGTGGTATTGGCGGCCCCAGGAGCGGCGCAGAAGTTGGCAGAGGCGGACCTGAATGGCGATGGAGAGTCGGATCTGGTGGGGTCGGCCACAACGTTCGCGGCGGCCATGCTGGGCAAGTGCGAGGGACGTTTCGGCGGGGAGTGAGCGATTACGGCGATGACGAATAATACGCAGTAAGGCGGAAGTCGGAAGGACGGAAGCCAGGAGCGAGCATATGTATAGCAAACACATGAATTCGTGCGTGGCGATGTTATGCCTGGCGGCGCCGGGGCTGGCGCAGACGGTAAACTTCAACGCTCCAAGAACATTTTCGTCCGGGGGCAATCCGAATGCGGGCAACCCCGAGTTATGTATGTCGGTGGCGGATTTCAATGGGGATGGTAAGCCGGATTTGGTTTGGAGAACGGTAGAGGAGTACATTACCGTTCTGCTAGGCAACGGCGATGGGACCTTTCGAACCCTGCCGTCTATTTACTTCGGACATTACGTGAATTGTCTTACGGTGGGAGATTTCAATGGCGACGGGAAGCCTGACTTAGCGGTACTGCTGGGCGGCCCGCAGCAAGGGCCCAGCGGCCGTACCGTATCAATCCTGTTGGGAAACGGCGACGGCACATTTCAGCCGCCGCGGGATTATCGGGCCGGGGACGATCCTTCGTTCGTGGCGGTGGGAGACTTCAACGGAGACGGGAAACTGGACCTGGCCGTGACCAACAAGAGTTCCAATAGCGTCTCCATTCTGCTGGGCAACGGCGATGGGACGTTTAGGCCGCAGACCTTCAACGCTACTGAGATGGAGCCGGTGTTCGTGGCGGTGGGAGACTTTAACGGAGACGGCAAAGCGGACCTGGCCGTGTCCAACGGCGGCTCCAATTGCGTCTCGATCCTGCTGGGCAATGGCGACGGGACCTTCCAGCAGGCGAAAAGCTATGCTACGGAGATGGGGCCGGCGTCCGTGTCGGTGGGAGACTTTAACGGGGATGGGAAAGCGGATCTGGCCGTGGTCAACTGGGGTTCCAACACGGTCTCAATCCTGTTGGGTAATGGCGACGGTACATTCCGGCCGCAGAGGGCCGTTGGCGTAGGGCGCGCCCCCAATTCCGTCGCGGCCGCGGACTTGAACGGGGATGGCAAGCTGGACCTGGCGGTGACCTCGGCGCCGACACTCCAGAGCAACGGTTCCAGCGCGGTGACGATTCTGCTGGGCAAAGGCGATGGCACTTTCCAGCCGGGAGTGAACTACGGCCCCGGAGGCTACGCCGTGGCGATCGCGGATTTCAACGCAGATGGCAAGCCGGACGTAGCCGTGGCCGCCTACGCGATGACCATTCTGCTTGGCCAGGGCAACGGCATCTTTGAGCGGCCGGTGAGTTATCCGGTCGAGTCCTTTCCCAACTCCGTGGCGGCGGGCGACTTCAATGGAGACGGAAAGCCGGACCTGGCCGTGCCCAACTATTTTTCCAACAGTATTTCCATCCTGATAAACAGGGGGAATGGCGCCTTCCAAGACAGAGTGAACTACCCCGTGTTACCGCAGCCGGTCTCGGTGGCGGTGGGGGACTTCGACGGCGATGGAAAACCGGACTTGGCGGTGGTCTACAATAATCAATCCAACGCCGTGTCTATTCTGACGGGCAACGGTAACGGGACTTTCCAGCCAATGGTGAATTACCCGGTAGGCGGCGGGCCGGGTGAAGGAGGCGGCGGCCAAACCGTCGCCGTTGGGGATTTCAATGCGGATGGCAAGCTCGACTTAGCCGTGGTCAATTGGGGCGGAACGGTTTCCATCCTGCTAGGGAACGGGGATGGTACTTTCAAGACGCAGGTGGCCTACAGCGCGGGAGAGTTTCCCGCGAGCCTGGCGGTGGCGGACTTCAACGGAGACGGGATACCGGACTTAGCGATCTTCAACGCCAACATCTACAATGGTTATCTTTCGGTTCTGCCGGGCAATGGCGATGGAACGTTCGGCGCGCCGATATCTTCCTATCTGAATGTCAGCAACGCCTTTTTCATCGGTGTGGCGGACTTCAACGGAGATGGGAAGCTGGATCTGGCCGCTGGAAGTAATATCTACTTAGGGAACGGAGACGGCACTTTCCGGCTGGGGAGTTACCTCGGCAGCGGGCGAGCGTCGGCGACCGGTGACTTCGATGGCGACGGCAATCAGGATGTGGCGTTAGACGGGGGCGCGGGTGTTTCGATCTTTTTGGGCAATGGCGCGGGCGCCTTCAGCCTGCCCGTGAGCTTCCTTACCGCAAACACGAACTTTCTTGCCGGAGACGCACCGACTTTCCTGGCTGTCGCGGACTTCAACGGGGATGGCAAGCCGGATCTGGCGGTAGCCAACGCGGGTTCGGACAATGTCGCGGTGTTGACGAATACTACGAACTAAGATGGGAAGGCAGAAGTCAGAAGACATAACCGGGGTATTCTGAATCAAAGCTGGAAAGCCGGACTTAGCGGGTTCCTCGGAGGAAGCGCTCCCATTGTCGCGGCGGTGGGGGGGATTTCAACGGGGACGGCAAGTTGGACCAAGCGGTCGCCGACCAGACTAGAAACGGCATTACGTTGTTGGCGAACACGACGCCGTAAGACAGCCGTAAGACAGAAGTGGCGCAATAATCCGCTATTCCGCCCGTCATAGGTCCATGTCAACCTATGCACTTCGGCGGCTGGCTAAATCACCCGGCTTCGCGGCCGCCGCCGTGGTTTCGATCGGGCTCGGCATCGCCGCCAACTCCACTATCTTTTCCATGGTCAGCCGTTTTATGCTGCGGCCTGTGCCCGTGGGCGACCCCAGCACCCTGATGAACCTGCACACTACGCATGAGGGCGAATGCTGCAACGCTTTCTCGTGGCCTCTATTCGCCAACCTGCGGCCGCAGACTAAGGCATTTTCCGGTGTGGCGGGTTATTACGAACTGTTGCCCGCATCCATCGGCGGCCAGGGCGAGCCGGAACGCGTGTGGGGCCAGGCCACTACCGCCAACTTCTTCGACGTCGCGCAACTGGGTATGACGCTGGGCCGCGGCTTCTTGCGCGGCGAGGAGCGGCTGCCCGTGATCGTGATTGGCCACGGCCTATGGCAACGGCGCTTCGGCGCCGACCCTGCCATCGCCGGCAAGCGCATCGCGCTATCGGGGCATCCCTTCACCGTGGTGGGCGTCGCGCCTGCGGGTTTCCGCGGTCTCGACCTGGTCCTCGACTGCCAATTCTGGGTGCCGCTCGGCAATCTGGATCGATTGCTGCCCAACACCGGCAACTACCAATCGCGCGACTACCACTGGATCACGGTTGCCGGACGACTGCGGCGGGATGTCACGCGCGCGCAGGCGGCGGCGGAACTTGGCGTCATCGCGCGGCGGCTTGCGCAGACTTACCCGGCGGCGGAGAAAGACGGCGGTTTCCGTTTCGAGCCGGCCGGTTCGCTGCCGCCGCGCGACCGGAGCGCCGTGGTGATATTCCTCGGAGCACTCACGGTAGTGGTGCTGCTGGTGCTGGCGATCGCCTGCGCCAATGTCGCCAATCTGCTGCTGGCGCAGGCCGCCGGCCGTCAACGGGAGATGGCGGTGCGGCTGGCGCTGGGCGCTACGCGCGGCCATTTGATGCGCCAGACGCTCGCGGAAAGCCTGCTGCTGGCGTTGGCGGGCGGGATACTCGGCGTGGTGCTTTCGTTGTGGGCCACGCAGGCCCTGTCGGCGTTCCGCCTTCCCGCGCCGGTGCCGCTGGATCTCAATGTAACCGTAGATTGGCGCGTGCTGCTCTATACGTTTGCGCTTAGCGTAGGCGCGGGGCTGCTGTTCGGAGCCGCTCCGGCATGGGCGGCGGCGCGTCCCATCCTGGCCGGCGCGCTGAAAGGCGAGGATGTGTTGGCGCGTCCCGGGCGCCGCTGGACTTTGCGCGACGTGCTGGTGGTCTCGCAGATCGCCATGTCGCTCGTGCTGCTGTGTGCCACGGGCCTGTTCCTGCGCAGCCTGCGGAGCGCCACCGGCATGGACATCGGCTTTCTGGCCGCGCGGCATGCTGACGATGGCCGTCGATCCGCGGGTACATGGGTACACGGCCGAGCGGACTGCGCGGTTCCTGGCCGAGTTGCGCGGGCGCGCGGCTGCGTTGCCGGGCGTCGTCTCCGCCGCTTGTACCGATGTGGTACCGCTGTCGGAGGGTGGCCGGCGCGACGAGTTTCACGTGGAAGGCCGGCCGAATACCGGCAGTCCCGACCCCGGCGTGGAGCTGTACATGGCCAGCGCCGGCTACTTCGAGACGATGGGCATCCCGCGCGTTGCCGGCCGCGATTTCGCCAACGAGACCGCCGCTGGGCCGAAGGTGGCCGTAGTCAACCAGGCGTTCGCCGATCGACTATTCGCGAACGAAAACGCCATCGGGCAGCGGGTCACCGGCGGCGGCGCGACTTACGAGATTATTGGCGTGGTCAAGAACATCAAATCGCGCACGCTTGGCGAGGAACCGCGGCCTGTGCTTTTCCGTTCGCTGGAGCAGAGCATCGGCGGCGATCCGTCCTTCCTGGGATATGCGGTGCTGATCCGTTCAACGGGTTCTCCGGCGGCGCTGGCGGGGGCCGCGCGGCGGGAGATTCATACGCTCGATCCGACGCTGGCCATCTTCAATGCGGAAACCATGGAAGCACACGTCCGCGACGCGCTGTTCCTGCCGCGGCTGGCCGGAACGTTATTCGGCGTGTTTGGTGGAGTCGGGCTGCTGCTGGCCGCCATCGGACTATATGGGGTGATGAGTTACTCGGTCAGCCGGCGCACGCGGGAGATCGGCATCCGGATGGCGCTGGGCGCGCAGACCGGCGCGGTGCGGGGGTTGGTGGTGCGGCAGGGCATGTTACTCACGCTGATCGCGGTGGCGCTAGGCTTGGCAGCGGCCTGGACGGCAGCTAAGTTTCTGGGCGGTTATTTATTCGGAGTTAGCGCGCACGACTTAGTGACTTTCACCGTGGTGCCGATGTTTTTGGGGGTCATCGCGTTTCTGGCCTGCTGGATCCCGTCCCGCCGCGCGGCTAATTTGGATCCACTGGCGGCGCTGCGGCATGAGTAAGACGTGCACAGGTTAATGGTGGGCAGGTTCGCAGCCTCGCTCTTCGGCGAGCCAAGCTCGCCCCTGGACTTTGGCCTCTTGGTGGGGCGGGCCTCCAGGCCTGCGGGGGTTCTCCAGAACCCGCTCTGCGGCGAGCGTAGCTCGCCCCACACAGGCTGAAGCCTGTGCAACACAGGCTGAAGCCTGTGCTACCAGCGGGCCTGCGAGGCCCGCGCAGGCTGCGAGCCTGCCCCACTGCGGCGGACAAAATGTAGAAACTCCAGGCGTCTCCGTGAGTGGGGACGCGGCACGCATTCGTGCGTGCGCCACGAGTTATTGAATGTTGAGAGTCACGGAGTTGGAAGTCACTGTGACGTTGTCCACCGTGTCCTGAACGGTCACTACGAGGGTGACTACGCCGCTGCCGGCGAGGCTGTTGGGCAATTGCACGTTGAGCTGATCGAGGCCGGTATCGCCTTGGGCCCCGGCATATTGATAGGGCACGTTCTGACCGTTGATCTGCACAGTGAGAGCGGCGGGCGACGAAATGTGGCGGAAACCGGTCCCGAAGAATTCCACGACGACCGTGTCGGATGAACCCATGCCGAGCGGTTGCGGCGCGCAACCCGCGCTGCCGGAGCAGGTGAAAGCGTCTTGGACGTATTGCCCATTGGCCTGGCGGTTGGGCCAGCCCGTGCAGACGCCCGCGCAAATCGCCAGCGCGGAGGCAGCGCCCTGGCCGCTGGCGTTGGCCGTAAACAGGCCGGGCGCCACCGGCGCAACCAGCACGTTGCCGGTGGTCTGGGTGCCGTCACCGCTAGTAACAGTGACGGTCGCGGGGCCGGGCTGCGCATTGCCCGGCACATAGTAGTTCACTTGGCTGGGTCCGGCATAGTACATCTGCACCGGGTATGACGTATTAGTGGCATCCACCAGCGTCATAGTGGTGCCGCCCAGGGTGGTTGGGAACGCCCCATTCAGAACAGAGCCCGTGGCCAAGTCCACGCCGAACGCGGACATCAGCGAATCGGGAGCTACGAGCGTTTGCGGATTGCACGGGTTGGCGGCGGCGCCGCAAGTGGGGTTGAATACCGTGGGCAGTGTGGCATAGCTGGCGCTGGAGATATTCGTGAGCCGCTGGACCCCCATCTGCCGGCTATCCGCTAGAAAGGCTTGCCCTGTTGTGGAGAGTTGCCCCTGTTGCATGGCTTGTTCATCCGCGGATTGATAGGCGGTGTTATCCGGCGTATCCTCGCCTGCCGGCCCGTAGAAGAAGAAGGCTTCGGTGGTGAAAGCGGTCATCGCTTCCATATGCTTGGCAGAGGCGAACAGCATCATGCCATGCAGCCAATTCGCATCCATGCTCGCGAAATCGGCGTTCACCGGTCCGATGAGAGCGCGATCCGCCAGCGGTTCGCCATTCCATGGCCCCAATGGGTTTGGTAAGTCAAACGGCGTCCAGACTTCCTCGATATAGACACCCTTGCCGTTGGTCTGCGCCAGTTGGGCCCACTGGGCAAATTGGTCGAACGCCGTGCTATAGATGTCCATGGTCATGAAATCCAGCTCCGGCATGGTGACAAAACTCTGAAAATAGGCGGCTTCACTCTGATAAGTGCTAAGTGCGGGGTTATAGTCGCACCCGGCTCCGACGCGGGTGTGGGGCGAGGCGGCTTTGACGATGGGCGCGGCGGCCAGAATGAAATTCTGCCAGTCCGATATCGTCGTGGTGAACCCGAGGCGGGCGGAGGCGGTATCGGGTTCGTGAATGATCACGAAGTTATCGGGCTGATATCGGGAAGCCAGTTCCTGGTACTCCGCCAGCGCCTGTGTCTGAAACTCCGCGAAGTTAGTGATGGGAGATGGGTCGATCTCCCCGACTTCGTATTCCGGATTAATGGCCAATTGGAGGCCCAGCTCCCGGATATGCCGGACGATCGCATCGTACTTGGTTACGTTGTCCGGGTGGGTCAAGGTAGCCATGGAAGGGTTGAACTCGATGCGTTGGACGCCGGCGGCTTTCAGGCCATCCACCCAGTCGAGCACCACGGACAAGTCCATATTGGCGATCTTGGTGCCATAGGCGCCCACCAGGTTGCCGCCGATGATAATGGGCTGGGTAGGCGTGCCGAGCGTAGGTACCAGGTTGTTCATGGCGGTATTGACCGACGTGATGTACTGCTGCTCGGTCAGATTCTGGGCGGCCAATGGCGCGGCGGCCATAGCCAGGAGTACGGACAAGGAAGCTGATATTCTTCGTGGATTGAAATGCGGCATCTTATATACCCACATACCAGAGGGTGCGAGGGGATGGCAAGTTGACATCGGCCAGCGATAACTATAGTTAGCGCACCGTCACATGCCCTTATCGGCCGGAAGCGCCAAAGTTGGCTGCCGGATGCGTCAGTCCATAAACCCGGAGCTGGGGCGAGTAGCTCGGGCCGGTCCCTGAGGGCGAAGCGGTGGTGGGCAGGTACACCTTTCCGTTGGCGATTGTGGGAATTGTGAATTTGGTCGCAAACCAATAGTCCTTGCTGACCCACAACAGATTGCCGGCGTTGGTGGCGTCGAAAGCGTATAAGGCTCCCTGGCCATGCGCGGTATTCGTAGTTGCCACAATGCCCCACACGATTCCGGCGTTGTTCCCGTTGGCGGAAAGCGCCAGGCCCGCTCCCGGATAGTATGGAGCGGGTACCGCGCCTTGATTGGCATCCGGCGCGAATTGGTTGGTGGCGGCATCGAAGTCAAACGCCCGCAGGACATCGCCGTACGCCCATATATAAAGGTGATTCGTCAGAAACATCTGTGGGTGAGTTCCGGCTCGGGCAGTTTGCCAAGTGAATGATAGAGCGCCAGTTCGGTGACGCGGAAGGTTCGGAACCCGTAGGATTTTCTCATAGTGACTTTTGC
>Ga0181526_10001970_pt1 | contig 18629 bp, 19 predicted proteins | sample PEATcosm2014_Bin_35_FD_119750 | JGI IMG/M metagenome (GOLD analysis project Ga0181526, IMG submission 119750) | Peatland microbial communities from MTU Mesocosm Facility, Houghton, MI, USA - PEATcosm2014_Bin06_30_metaG | ecosystem: Environmental > Terrestrial > Soil > Wetlands > Peat | place...
GAGGCAAGCCTCGGCACGCGGACAACCTGGGACGACGCACCGAAGAGCGTTAAGGACAACGGAGGGCCCCGTTGTCCCGAAGCCAGCCGAAATCAGCCGAAATCAGCCGAAACTCGACTCTAGCGCCCTGTCCTGAAGCATGCTCATTTGCAGGCATAGTGGGCGTATTCAGGCGACCGACGTGTCGCCTTGTAAGCGATAGGTCAGGGGTTCGAGTCCCCTCTCCGGCTTCATGTGATGTCTCGGGACATGTGTCTCCGGTGTCTCGGGACATGGGTCTCGTTTTAGGAGCCCGGCCATCGGCGGGCTGGCGCTCGCACGTCGGCCTTTTCGGCCGTGGTGCAGCCGCCGACGAAGGCGCCTGCTCTGGCGACGAGCCCGTCTCTAGTGAACGCCGCCCGACACCCGCATTCGTGCTTGGCGCGGGTATCGCCGCTGGCCGGCGGCGTGGCGGCCTGTGTCCGACACGGAAAACGAGCGTGCCGGCGGCACCACTGCTGCTCTCCGGCTTGCAGGATTCGGTTGCCGCGATGGCAGGTTGGTGGCGGTCTCGGCGCGATCGACTTGTTTCTCGACCGTGTCTGTCGCGCTACCGCTTGACTATCTCGGCGGCTGCGGTGAGCGGGTCGATGTTTGCTGCGTCCGCGATGCCGGCGCGGTACTCGTCGGTGTTGGTGAGTGGTGGGGTGAGGTTCCGCTCGTAGCGGACTCGCTCGGCCGCAACCATTCGGAAGCCGATCTGGTGCTCGAGCCGCTCGGCGAGAGTCCACAGACGGCCGGCCGCGGTTGCGTCGTCGTTTCGCGCGGCGACGCAGGCGAGACCCGCGAGGCAGTACGCCCCCAACCGCACGTCTCCCTCTTGCAGGCCGGCTGCGAGCGCCTCACGGTAGTGGCGCTCGGCGGTGGGCATATCGCCCGCGTCGAGATGGAGGTCGCCGAGGCTGTGCACTGTGGCCGCACTATCGCCGAGCCCGTTTGTGCGCCGGATCTCGATCGAACGGGCGAACAGCTCGGCGGAACGCTGGAAATCGCCGAGGTCCCGGAGAGCCTCAGCGATCTGGTGCAGGGTGCGGGCGATCCCCGGCGCGTCGTCGAGGCGCTCATAGATCGCAAGCGCCTGCCCCGCCAATGCGAGGGTGCTCTTCGGCGCGCCGGCGATGAACTCGGCGCCGCCGAGGCGGAGCAGCACGAGGGTCTCGCCGCGTTCATCGCCGGCGTCCCGGTAGAGCGTGAGCGCCTCTCTTAATGCCGGCCGCGCCTCCTCGAGGCGCTCGAGGAAGACCAGCGCGCGGCCGAGCCCGGCGAGAGCCTTGGCGCGGTCTCCCGGCAACAGCGCGCTCGGATCGGCCAGCGCCCGCTCGTACCACCGCTCTAATTCGCGGATCCGTCCGGCCCCTAACCAGGACGTGAAGACGGCATCGGCGAGTGGGAGTGCGGCGGCGATGTCGTGGTCAAGCGCCCAGGCGAGCGCGAGTCCGACATCGGCGGCGTCCCGGCGCAGCCGAATCACATCCTCGGTGCCCTCGCGGGGGCCGTCACCATCAGCTACACCGCGCGCGAAGTACCAGCGCGCGTGGCGGGCGTGGATCTCGTCGCGCTCGTCGCTTGAGTCGAACTGCTCGAGAGCGTATTCGCGCGTGGTGTGCAACATGAAGAGCCGGCTGTCCTCGCCGTGGCGCACGAGGCTCTTGTCGATCAGTGACCGCATGGCGTCGAGATCGGCGCCGCAGATCTGTTCGGCTGCCTCGAGCTCGAAGCTGCCGGCGAACACCGCAAGCCGTGTGAACAGCCGCTGCTCGGACTGGGTGAGCAGGTCGTAGCTCCAGGCGATCGTGGCGCGCATCGTGGCGTGGCGCTCGGGGAGGTCGCGCCGGCCACCGGCCAGGAGTGGGAGCCGCTGCTCCAGCCGGGTGAGGAGCTGCTGCTCGGAGAGGAGCTTGACCCGCGTCGCAGCGAGCTCCAGCGCGAGCGGGATCCGATCGAGTCGCTCGCAGATCGCGTCGATCCCGGCGCCCGGCTCGTAGCCCGGCTTCACCTGCCGCGCCCGCGCGGTGAACAGCTCGACGGCGGCGTGGGGAGACAGCGGCGCCACCGGGTACTCCTGCTCGGCGGCCACCCCAAGCCGTTCCCGGCTCGTCACGATCACCCCGCAACCCGGCGCGCCGGAGAGCAGCTCGGCGACCGCGCGAGCTGCCTCGATCACTTGCTCGAAGTTGTCAAGCACGAGCAACAGGGCTCGCCCGCGCAGATACATCGGCAGATCCGCGATGTCGCCGAGCGCCGCCGCGATCGCCGCTGGCACCAGCCGCGCCTCGCTGACCATGGCGAGCGGAACCCACCACACGCCGTCCGGATAGCGGTTGGCGAGACCCGCCGCTAACGCCATTCCGAGCCGGGTCTTTCCCGTCCCACCGGTTCCGGTCAGGGTGATCAGCCGGCCCGAATCAGCGAGCGCCATCAGCTCGGCAAGTTCCCGCTCGCGACCGATTAGGGGTGTCGCCTGCGCGGGCAGATGGACATGGCCCGGAGCGCGCACGTCCGTCGTGGCGCCGCCGCCGGCGCGCGGGGCCTGCTGGCCTCGGTCGGTTTGGAGCAGCGCCCCGTCCTGAGCAAGGATCGCTTCGTGCAGTTGCCGAAGCTCGACCGAAGGCTCAATCCCCAGTTCGTCGACCAGCACCGACCGTGCGGCACGGTATGCGGCCAGCGCTTCCGCCTGCCGTCCGGCCCGGTACAGAGCCAGCATCAGCTGGCCGCGCAGACGCTCGCGGTACGGGTAGTCGCGCACGAGACGCTCGAGCTCGCCCAGCACCTGCGCCGCCCGGCCGAGCAGCATTTCGACCGCGATCCGCTCCTCGAGCACGGCAGCGCGCAGCTCGCCGAGCCGCGCGATCTCCCCCTGCGCAAACGCGCCGTATTGAAAGTCGGCCAAGACGTCGCCGCGCCACAGCTCGACTGCGCCGCTCAGCGCGGCGAGTGCCTGATCTGGTCGTCCCGCTGCCAGCAGCGATCGGCCCTCGCCGATCAGCCGCTCGCATCGCTGCACGTCCAGCTCCTCGGGCGCGACTCTCAAGACGTACCCACCGGCAGTAGTGACCAGCCGCTCCCCGTCTCGGTCTGAGTGGCCGGCGGCGAGGGCCCGGCGCAGCCGCGACACGTGCACGTGTAGCGCCTTCGCGCCACTCGCCGGCGGCGCACCCGCCCACAACTCCTCAACCAGTTGATCGCTCGACACGACCTCGTTCGCCCGCAGCAACAGCAAAGCAAGCAGGGCTCGCGGCATCCGCCCGCCCAGGGCGAGCTCGAGCCCATCGTCACCCACTGCCTGCAATGGACCCAGGATCCCGAAACGCATACGCCCTCGCGACCGTACCAATCCCGGTCGCTCGCCGCCGACCGAACACCGGCGACGGCACCCCACCGGCGGTTGCAATGTCCGGGCTGGGGCGCTTACCGCACTGCAAGCCGACCGCAACCCGCGCGGGTCACAGTGCCCGCAGCACCCCCCGAAACGAGGTCCAGCAATGCACCCCCAACTCACCGCCAACCTCGCCCGACAGCACATCGCCGACCTGCACCGAGCCGCCGACCACAACCGCCTCGTGCACACCGTCACCACCGCCACCAGCAGCCACGCCGTCCGCGGGCCGCGCCACTCCGCCGCCGCGTCAGTCTCGTTCCTGCGCTGGCTCCGCCGGCTGGAACGCCGCGAAGATCCGGCCGGAGATTGCAAGTGAGCAGGCTTCTTGTGCGTGCGTTCGGTGGTTGGCGGACGGGCCTCTCCGGGCCCGTCATCGTTCTTCAAGCGGGGACCGCGGTCAACTACTTCGGCTATGGACTGATCGTTCCGTTCGAGATCATCTACCTGCACCAGGCTCGCGGCTTCGCGACGGCGACTGCGGGGCTTGTGCTGGCGGCGGCCATGGGCGCAGCGGCGGTTGCAACGCCCCCTTCAGGTGCGCTGGTCGATCGTTTCCGTGCGAAGCCGATCCTGATCGCCGGCAGCCTCGCAAGCGGACTCGGCTACGCGGGCTTCGCATTCGTCGACCGTCCCTGGCAAGCCTTCGTCTGCTCGGCCGTCGGCGGCGCCGGGCTCGGAGTCACCAACACCGCAAACCGAGTTCTGAGCCTCACCCTGGTGACAGCGGAGCAGCGCGCCTCCTTGATAGCGCTCGGCCGAGTTGCAGGCAACTTCGGCATAGGCAGCGGCGCGACGGTCGCCGGCTTCATCGTCGCTTCCGTCCAACACCTCCGCGCGTTCCAGACGCTCTACCTCTTCGACGCCATCACCTGCGCTGCCTTCGCGCTGATCGTGCTCGTAGCGGTCCCCAATCCTCGCCGCGTGAATGCTGCAGCGCCGAGCGACAGTGGGACAGGTGGTTTCCGAGCGTTGGCTCGAGATCGGCTCTTCCTCATCCTGATCGCCGCCAACATCGTGCTCCTGGCCGTCGGCCCCGCGCTGTTTCAAAGCATCCTCCCGCCATTTGCTACGGCGCACACGCCTATCGGGCCGAGCGAGATCGGTGTCCTCTTCTTCCTCAACACCTTCTTCATCGTCGTGGCGCAGATTCCAGCCACACGGGTCGTCAAGAGGATGAGCCGCACCCACGCTTTTGCCGCGACCAGCGGGCTATGGGCAATCGGCCTGCTCGCGGTCCTGCTCGCAACGCTGACGCGCTCGACGCTCGCCGCTACCACCGTCTTGGCCGGGGTTGCGATCGTAATCGCCATCGGTGAGTGCGTCCAGTCCATCGTGCTCGGTCCACTTGTCGCCGAGCTCGCACCACCTCATCTGCTCGGCCGTTACATGTCGCTCTACAGCCTCACCTTCACGGCAGCCCTGGCCCTCGGCCCCGCGCTCGGGGGCGTGGTGCTCGCGACCTCACCCGACGCCGTCTGGTGGGGCGGCGCCCTCGTCGCCGCAGTGATCGGAGCGGGCTTTCTCCTCTCCGGCGATCGCATCCCTGAGCCGTTGGCCGCGACCGCCGCAAACGCGCCGGGCGACCCCACGCCCTACACCGCATGACACTCGTCGTCACCGCTTCACACTGATGCCTCGCCGGCACGCGATCCAAACGCTCGTCGTCGCGGTCTGAACAATCTGAGAAACAACTGGGAGGTAATTGGTGCCGAACTACGACATCAGGTATGACGACAAGTACGGTCAGCTCGCGCAGATCGACATTGCCGCGGAGGGTGAGGGGTATGAGCCGTGGGTGAACCAGGCGCTCACGAGCGTGAATGATTGCGTCGTTCGACTTGCCGTGATCGAGGGCGAGCTCGTCGACTGGCACAGCCACGAGCACGAAGACGAGTTCTTTCTCGTGCTCGAGGGTAGGCTCGAGCTCGAGGTCGAGGGGCGGGAGCCGTTCTTGCTTGGTGTGCATCAGGGCGTGACAATCCCGCGGGGCGTCGTTCACCGCCCACGCGCGCACGGACGCACGGTCTTGCTGATGGTCGAGCCGGCGACGGTGAACCCGACCGGGAACGAATGACAGATTCTGCGCCGAGATGTCGGCGATCGACGGTCGAGAAGGCACGACCCCAAACCCCCGTCGGAGCTCCGAGACCTGCTCCGCGCGGAAACCAGGGCGCGGCGACCACTTCGTCGCGAAGCGGTAGTGGACGCCGTGGCTGACTCGGCTCCCGAGTTGGACGATTAGCAGGAGCCGGCGGAGATCGCCGCTCGCTATCGCTTCCGCCCAATCGCCCTGGCCGCAGGAACGGGCTCAACCCGCTTCGCGATCTGACGCTCAGAGTGTCTCGGCGAGCGCCTCGGCCTCTTTGAGCATGCTGTCGAGCAGGTCGAGGCCGGTGTTCCAGAAGCCCGGATCGGCGATGTCGATGCCGATCATGGCCACGAGTTCCGCTGGGCTGCGTGAGCCGCCGGCGGCCAGCATGGCCAGGTAGTCCTCGGCGAACGGCTCGCCGACCTGCTTGTAGCGGGCGAAGGCGGACCAGGCTGTGAGCAGCCCGTACGAGTAGCTGTAGAGGTAGCCGGGCTCCCAGATCATATGGGGGATCAGCGACCACAGCAGACGCATGCCGTCCTCGATCTCGATCGTGTCCTCCCACAGATTGCTGAGCGAGCTGGTCCAGATCTCGGAAAGCTCCTCGGCGCTCAGCTCGCCGTGCACTCGCCGGTGGCGATGCATCCCGGCCTCAGCCGACACAAGCGCGCAGCCCTCGAAGACGTTGAGCATCGCGTCGTCCAGCCTTGCTGCCAACAGTGCCAGGCGCTCGCGGTCATCCGCTGCCCTCGCCATCAGGTGTTCGGCGATCAGCGCCTCCGAAAATGTGGATGCGACCTCCAGCATCGGAATCGAGGTCTCCCACTGCAGCGCACGCTGGGCCCGTGCGAGCTCGAAGTGGAGGGCGTGGCCGAGCTCATGAGCCAGGGCCATCGTGTCCCCGGGACGGGAGTCATAGTTCAGCAACACGTAGGGATGCGAACTCGCTCCCGCCTGGGCGCACAGCGCCCCGCCCTCCTTGTTGGCGCGGATCGGCGCATCGATAAGTCCCTGCGTGAAGAAGACGTCGACGAGCGCGCCAGCACGCGGCGAGAACGACGACCAGGCCGAAGTGATCAGCTGCCGCGTCTCGCGGAATGGCACCCGACGCTCGACGCCCACCAACGGCGCCCGCAGGTCAGAGCTCGCCAGGCGCTCCACGTTCAGCAGTCGCGCCTTGAGGCGGTTCCAGCGCTGGGGGACGTCATGACGCCCGGCGATGGCCGCCAGCTGATTCTCGACGGCCGCGTCAGTGGTCTCGTTTGCCAGGTTGCGAGAAGACAGCCAGGTTGGATATCCGCGCAGGCGGTCATCGACAGCCTTCTCGCCGAGAACCTGGTTGTACGCGGCGACCCTGGTCGCCAGCCCGGCGCCGGCGCCGTCGGCGATAGCCGCCATGGCCTGGAGTCGCACCTCGCGCGCCGGAGAGCCCAACAGGCTCAGCGCCTTGGTCATCGGGACCGAGTCACCGTCGATCTCGGCCGTGAGGCACGCGGCGTTCTCGGAATAGAGCCGCTTCCAGGCCGACAGCCGCTGCACGCTCGTCTCAGCCAGGATGCGCTCCTGCTCGGACCCGAGCAGGTGAGGCCGGCGGGCGCGCAGGCGCCGGAGATGATGGGCGGCGAAGTCCAGCCGGTCACCCGCGCCGGCGAGCAGTGCCTCAGCCCGGTCATCACCGAGGGCGACCCACTCCAATTCGAAGAACACGAGCTTCGCATCGATCTCGGCCTTAGCCGTCTCGGCCGCGCCCCGCAGTGCTCCAGCGGTCGGATCCGAGCTGTCGGCGTAGCCGCGCATATGTGCGTAACCGCTGGCGCGCCACAGCAGCTCCCGGATCTCGGCCAATTCGCTGACGGCGCTGACCAGCGCATCGACCTCCAGCTGCGCAATCTTGCCTGCGAACTCGGTGGTGAACGCGTCCGCGCGCGACCGGGCCTGTTCCAGCAACCGCCGGGCGCCGTCGTCGCCCTGGCTGTCGACGATCGGCTCGAGGTCCCAGACGGCAGCGTCGCGATCGGTATCGCTGAGATCGACGAGATCGGCCACGCCACGGAAGGCTAACCCGCGCAGCACCTCGGCGTACAGCCCACGTAGCGCAGCCAGCTTTCAGCTCGTCCCCGCGTTACCCCCTCCGCGCGTCAGCCTCACGCCGAAGACTCGCGGATGCCTACCGCTCCACACCTCGGCGGGTTTCTCCGACACCCACATGCTGCTGTGGGCGCGCCAGTCGTTTGGGCTCAGCCGGCTGATTCCCCGTCCCAGTAGTGAACCGCGTCGGTGATCCTCCCAGAGCGGTCTTGCCGTACCGAAAGCTCGCCCGTTAGGACGTCGAGACGCTGCATCGCCCGCATTCTCCCAGCGATCCGGTCGTGCGTGGCAACGGCGACCTCGCGCTCGCTACGGACGACCAGCCGAGTTGAACGCAGCATCGACCCGCATCTCCCACCAAACCCTCCCTTCTCTGATCCGCGCGCGACCGCGGCGGCTGCCGCAACCGGCGCTCAGCCGAGGCAGGCGACGGCGAACACGGCGAACCACGCGATCGCCGAGACGTAGAAGCCGCGCTCGATGGCGCCAAAGCGCTCGCGCAGCGCGGGATACGAGCGCGACACGATCAGTCCTGCGAGGGAGACGGCCATCGCGACCCCGAGGGCCGTCGAGACCGGAGCGAGCGCGTGCCAGCGGTGCCCGTCGCGCAGGACCGCGGCAAGCTTGAACGCGGCGGTCGTGGCGCCCCCGAACGCGGCGATCGCGAGCAGCCCGTGTGCCCGGCCGGTCGAGGTGCGTGGAGCGCCTGGCGCGTCCATCGGGAACCAACTGATCGCCGCGCGGGCCGCGGCGAAGATCGCGAGCAGGGCGATTACCCCGCTCGAGCGCGAGCCGGCCGCGCGGTCGATTCCGACCGCCAGCGCAGTACCAGCGACGGCGAATGCGATCGTCGCCGCGCGGTAGCCGGCGCGGAACGGCGTGATGCCGTACTGGCTGACGGCGTTGCGAATCGGCGAGAGCCCGGTCGGCGCGAGGTGCAGGTAACCAAGGCTCGCCACGGTCGCCGCGAGTGCCACGAGCGCGATCACGCCTGCGACGGTCACGGCTTGACCGCCAGCGATATGCAACAGGGTTGCATATCGCTAGTATGCTGTCCGGTGCGGCCCTCGTCAAGCACCCCGTACCTGTTCGGCGACCTGCTCGCGCTCGCCCGTCGCAGCTGGGTCCGGACGATGGCCCGGAGGCTCGAAGAACTCGGCCACGCCGGCTACCGCCGCAGCGACGCCGCAGTCCTGCGGCTGGTCGCTCGCCGGCCGCTGGCGGTCGGCGAGCTCGGCGCCGTCCTCGGCGTCACGCGCCAGGCCGCGCGCAAGCTCGCTGCGGGACTCGAGCAGCGTGGCTACGCGCGCCTCGAACACGACCCCCACGACTCCCGCCGGCGCACAACGGTCCTCACCCCCGCCGGCGAGGCGTACGCCGCGGCGATCGTCGCCACGCTCGAGGCGATGAACCGCGAGCTCGGCGAGCGGGTCGACCCCGCTGCGCTGATCGCGGCGGACGCCGTGCTACGTGCATCGCTCGCCGACGACGACGCCCGCCGGCGTGCCGACGCACTGGTCACCCCGCCCGCTCCGTAGCTGCGTTGCGACGCACCGATCCCTCCCCGCTCATCGGCCGCCAGTGAACGCGGCCGGTGCTTTGCACTTCCTTGCCGCACGCTGGTACGACGGCGAGGCGGGGAGGTTGCCGAGGGAGAGCCTGATGGTCGCGTTTGCGCCGCTGCCGACGAGCTGGGGATCGGGGAACTTGGGGACGCCGTTTGCGCGCATGCAGCTCGCGGCTTTCAGCGATATGGCGAACTCCTGTCGCTCCTGCGCCTGTGTTACGTCCGAGGGGAACGGTCCGCAGGCCTTCGCGGCGGACTGCAGTGCCGGGGAGTTCGGGGCCAGATCACCGCCGGGGCTGCCCTGGATCACGAGGTTGCCCTGCCTGTTGGGGTCGGGGAAATCCGGAACTCCGTGTGAGCGCATGCATTGCGAATAGGCAAGCTCGACGTCCAGAAAGGACTTCACATGTGTGCCGCCGCCGGAACTGCTGCCGCCACAGCCCGCGAGTACCACGGTGGCCAGCATCGCGGCCGCGAACGCTTCGCAACCCAGCGCGCGCACGCGCGCGTAGCGCCACCGTCTGCCGGGCACCGGCCCGTGAGTCGCGGTTGCGCTGATGCGATTGTTGATCTTCATCCGGTGCTGCTGGGCGGCCCCAGCCCCCTCCGACGCGGCGGTGGCGACTCGGGTCCCACGCCGTTTCCCGAGGAATCCTCGCACAGCAGACTGCCCCCTTCGCGTTATCCAGACGTGTCGCCGGCCGCGCGCAGCAGCAACGCTCACTGGCCCAGGTGTACGCCCGAAGCGTTTGAGCCGGACTCGGGTGGGTGCCTCGACTGGGGGTGTGCCTAACCGGATACTCAGTGACGAAACGGCGAGGAGCCCGTTGCGCAGGGCTCGAGACCGCTGTCGCGACGCGGGTTATGATCGCGAGCGAATGTGGCCCGAGCAGGCCACCGTGAGCGCGAAAGCGAGGTCCGTCGATGAGCGAAGGTCCCGTTCTCATCCACATCTGGAGCGTGGATCCGGCGCAGGAGGCTGCTTGCATCGAACGCTTGGATGAGTTGTTCGCCGATCAGATCGCCACGGATGCTGGGTTCGTGTCCGCGAGAATTCTCGAGAGCGAGGATCACGTTTCCGTCGCAGCCGTCATCGAGATGCGGAGCGTCGAGGACCGCCGGCGAATTGAGCAACTGCCCGAGGTGCGCGAAGCGCTTGACCACCTGAACGGCACCGCAAACCTCATCCTCAGGCTCTACCACGAAGTCAAGGCCTTCGAGGCGTAAGGCTGCTCACTCAGCTCGACGTACCGAACTGTCTCGGTCTCGTCCGAGACCGACAGGCGGCGCCTGGATGAGGCGTTAGGGGAACCCCTGAGCAGGCCCGTCGCTTCCGCCCACCAACCAGCTCGGTCCGCTGGTCATCCGGCGGCGCTTGAGGCTACGCAGCGTCTCCGAACGCTTCGACCAGCCTGAAGAGGCGCGAATGGGACTGTGCGATCCCGCGGAGCTCGCGCAGAGCACCATGAACCGCGGCCGAGTCTGTGAGCGCCTGGCGGTCCTTGACCGTGCGCATAGTGATACGGATCATCACGGCGCCGTGGTCGACGCTCTCGTAGATCTGTGCCGACACGAATCCCTGCGTGTCGACTAGCAGGTCGCGCGTCAACTCGAGGATTCGTTCGAGCAGCTCCGGCTCGCGCGACGGGTCGACGGTCCAAACGTCGATCAGGATTGGGGATTCGGGCGCTTCCATCGCGATCAGTCTAGCCCGGGCCGATGCGCAGGCTCGGCCTGACTGGTGATGCTGACGATCGTAATTAGCAGCGCCGTTGCCACACCGCGGTGCTAGTGGCGGAAGATCCAGCCACGCCAGTACCGTCAGGCCGCGTACGCACCATCCGGGCCAGCACCTACGTTCCGAGCATGGAAGATGGGACGCTTGCACGAAGCTACGGCGCAGCCTTCAACGACGTCGCGGCAGAGTACGACCGCAACCGCCCTACCTACCCCGACGCGCTCGTGGACCACGCGTGCCGGCTGGCGCGCATCGGCGCCGGCGACCGGGTGCTCGAGATCGGCTGCGGGACCGGGCAGCTGACGCGCAGTCTTCTCGCTCGAGGTCTCTGCGTGACAGCACTGGAGCCCGGAAACGAGCTGATCGCCATCGCCGGGGAGAACCTCGAGGACGCGGGTGATGTGGATCTCGTGAACGTGCGACTCGAGGACGTGGCGCTTCCCCGCGAGCGCTACCGGGCGGTGTTCTCTGCGTCCGCGATCCACTGGGCCGATCCCGATCTCAGCTGGCGCCGGATCGCCGACGTGCTCGTACCCGGCGGGACACTCGCCCTGCTCCAGCACTTCGGGCTGCGCGAACGGCGCAGCGCGGATGACCAGGAGCAGCTGCTCTCGGCGATTCGCAGGCACGCGCCGGACATCGCCGCGGGCTGGCCCATCTACCGCGACCTCGAGCGCACGATCGCGGGGGTACAGGAGCGACGTCGAAACGTCGCAGACGCGTGGGGCTGGCTGGGGAGCTACGACGTCGGGCGCGACTACGCCGCCGACCTCTTCGAGGACGTGAAGCTCGCCACCGCGCCCACGCTGATCGAGCACACCGCCGATGAGATCAACGCCCTGCTCGCCACGATGTCGTTCTGGGCACGACTCACCCCCGACCAGCGTGACGCCCTCGCGGGGGAGAATCGCGCGCTTTACGAGCGTCTGGGTCGGCCGATCCGGGCGAGCACGCTCGCGGCACTCGTGACGGCGCGACGTCGCGGGTCGCAACAGGCACAACCGGCCGTAGCGGATCACCGCTCCTGGGCGTCAGGAACCTGACGCTGATCGGTCGGCGGAGACAGGCGCCGGGTTGAAGGGAGGTTTCGCCCGGTGGCGAAACTCTCGCCGATGTCCACAGGCGGCGAACCAGCAGCTGGCGCAGGAACCTCGCCCGGCACGCACTCCAGTCCCGACCTGGTGGGGCTGCTCAGCGCCTACGGCACCCAGTTCGGCTCGTACACGACACTGCTGTGGCAGGTCCCGGCTCTCAGCCTCACCGCGCAGTCCTTCCTCATGACCATCGCGCTGGGCTCCGGCAACACCAGCCTTGCGAGGCTGATCGCGTCGCTGCTCTCAGCGATCGTCGCATGGGCGTCCTTTGCCCTCATGCACGACCAGCGCGGTCACGCCATCAACCACGGCGAGCTGGCCAGGAGACTGTCCGCGAAGCTCGACCTGAAGGAGCTCCTTGGAGAGCTCGAGGAACCGGATGCCAAACCGGCGAAGGCCAACGCAGAAACGGTCTGGACAGCATGGGACCACTCGATCTACGCGGTGTGGAAGGGCTGCATGGTCCTGTTCTTCGTCGTCGACGTTCTGGTGATCGTCTCGGCGCTCGCGGGCGTGTCGTGGTTCAAGCTGAACTAGCAGCCGACTCCTGCATGTCGGCCGCCAACCAGGCCACGGTCGCCGCAAGACCGGCGGCGTAATCGACGCGTGGTTCCCAGCCGAGCAGCTCGCGCAGCTTGCGGTTACTGAAATTCTGATCGATGCCCAGCACGTGCACCGCCTGGCGCGAAAGCAGGGGCTCGGTGTGCAGGTGCGTCGTCCTTCGCAGGAAGCGGTAGCCGCACTCGAGCGAGAAGCCGACGGCGTTCGCCAGCCAGTACGGCGAGCTCAGTCGCGCCTGCCGACACCCCAGGCCGCCGGCGAGATCGTCGGTGAACTGCTTCCAGGTGACGGGGAGGCCGTCGCAGACGTTGAAGGCCTGTCCGGGGGCGGCTTCGTGACGCAACGCGAGCAGCGCCGCATCGGTGAGGTTGTCGACGTAGCACAGGCCGGCGAGCACGCGACCGTGATCGATCAGGAGCATCTGGCCGCGCCGCAGCGCGCGCGCGATCGCTCCGATCACGTCCGTCGAGCGGGGGCCATATACGGTCGCCGGGCGGAGGATCACGGCGTCGAAGTGGTGTGACCGCGCCGCGCCCCAAACCTCTGCCTCGGCCGCGAGCTTCGTCTGCGCGTACCAGTTTCGGAAGCCTGCGGCGACGAACGCTTCGTCGATTGGCGCCCCGCCGGGGTAGCCGTAGACGTCGGTGGTGCTGAAGTGGATCACGCGTTTCACCGATGCATCGGCGCACGCTTCGAGCAGGTTCCGCGTGCCGGCGACGTTGACGCGTGCGATCTCGTCGGCCGTGCCCCAGTCCGACACCCACGCCGCGCAGTGAAACACGTAGCTGCATCCGGTCACCGCCATAGCGAGTAAATCCGGGCGCGCGAGGTCGCCGACGACGATCTCGACGTCGAGCGTCTCGAGTTGCCTGGTGTCGCTGCTGCCGCGAGCCAGGCAGCGCACGCGGTAGCCTTCGGCCCGCAGACGCTGCGCCAAGTGGCCGCCGATGAAGCCGGTGGCGCCCGTGATCAGACACACGCCTTCGCGCTCGCGGTCGAGCGGCCTGCCGCGGAGCGGCGTCGGATCGATCACCGAACGGTGTGCGCGGCGCGGCGCCCCAACGTCGCGGTCGCGATGTCGCGCACGACCGCCCAGTTCTTGCTCGCGGCGCCTTGACAGTCGGCGAGGACGGCGTCGAGCGCGCCAAGGAAGCTGTGCGCCTCAGGCTCGGAGAGCGTCAGCGGCGGCAGCAACTTGATCACGTCGTTCTTCCCCGCCGCCATCGTGATCACGCCGTGGTCGCGGTGCAGCGGAATCACGATCAGCTGCGGGAACAGCCCCTCGCTCGCCATGTGAATCAGGCGCCAGTTGAGCCGACCGATGCGGGAGCGCGGCGCGCACAGCTCGATCCCGATCATCAGCCCGCTGCCGCGCACCTCCCTGATCATCTCGTAGCGCTGCTGAAGCTCGGCGAGGCCGTCGCGCAACACGGTGCTGACGCTCGTGACGTGTTCGAGCAGTCCATCACGCTCGATGATGCGAAGCGTCGCGAGACCCGCCGCCATCGAGAGACGATTGCGGCCGAAGGTCGATTGATGCACGTAGGAGCGCTCGAGCGTTCCCACGGCCTTGTCGTAGATCTCCCGGCTCGTGACCATCGCGGCCACCGGCATGTAGCCGCCGCTGAGCGCCTTGCCGACGAGGACGAAATCCGGCTCGAGTCCCGACTCCTCGAGCGCGAACCACCTGCCCGTTCGACCGAGCCCTGTCTGGATCTCGTCGATCACGAACAGCGTGCCGTGACGCCTGCACAGCGCCTGCGCCGCCTCGAGGTAGCCGTGCGGCGGCAGCGTCACCATGCGGCCCTGGATCGGCTCGACAACGAACGCGGCGACGTCCTTCGTGCGCAATTCCGTCTCCAGTCGCGCGAGGTCGCCGAACGGTACGCGCGCACAGCCGGCCAGCAGCGGGCCGAAGCCCTCCTTGAAGAACTCGTCGCCGACCAGCGAAAGCGGTCCGAGGGTGACACCGTGAAAGCTGTCGTCGCACGAGATCAGCCGCGGCCGGCGCGTCGCCGCGCGCGCAAACTTCATCGCCGAGTCCACAGCCTCGGCGCCGGTGCTGGTGAAGAAGACCGCGTCCAGGCCGCGCGGCAGGCGACGGGCCAGGCCCTCGGCGAGCATGCCGGCCAGAGCCGAAAAGTGAATCTGCACGCCGTCCACGAGATCCGCGGAGAGCGTGGCCTGCAGGACATCGCGCACATCCGGATGGTTGTGACCCAAGCTCGCGAAGCCCTCTCCAGTATGGAAGTCGAGGTAGGTGCGACCCGCCGCGTCGCAGAGGTGGGACCCCTGTGCCGAGACGTAGTCGCGGTCGAACCCAAGGATCTTCAGCACGTCGACAAGCGACGAGTCGAGGTGGCGCGCGGCGAGCTCGAACGTCTCGTCCGTGCGCGCGATCGCATCCGCGACCACGCCCAGCGAATCTGCGGCGGAAATCGTCTGAGGGTCGGCGTTCATCACGATGGCACGGCAGCAGGCGAGCATTTGGCCGGCGCGGAGCACACCTCGGGCTCGGCCGACGAGAGTCTAGTTCGGCGGCCCGCGCGACGATCACGCCCAGTGCGCCGCCGGGCGCCCAACCGACGCACGCCGGCGCAGTGCATGCACCAGCATCGGGGCGGCGGCATTCAGGCGTCGAGAGGTGCGGCTTTGCGGACGAACGCTCCAGCTCCGTCGGCGCGCTGGATGCGCGCCGACCGGCTCGTCGCAGGAACGGCGCTCAGCTGGCGGCCATCAGGATGGGGACGGCTCGAGTTCGGGGGGAGGCGCGATGGCCGTCGTCGCGCCGGTGACGCCGCTCGGGCCGGACGTGCCGGCCAGCGGCGCCTGCGGCGGGTTCGGCGTGTAGACGGGTTGCGGAAAGGCGGGCCAGCTAGCGGACGGCGTGCGGTTGAACGGCTCGAGCGCGGCGGCAGCAGCCATCGCCCGGGCAGGCGAGTCGGCCACGATGTCGATGTCCTGATGGTCGGTGTAGATCTCGAGGTCGTCGCCCCCGCCATAGACCACGGCGGGCACGCCGTGTATCTCGATCGAGTGCTGCGGTCCGTACGACGCGTCGGAGTGCGACTCGTAGATGTTCGTGGTGATCTTCAGCGGCAGGGTGCAACCTCCGTCGCGCAGGGCCCCACGTCCCTCGCAGTTGCCGTAGTAGAAGATGAATCCGACCGGGGAGTAAAGGGAGAAGAGAGTCGGGCTATCTGCTTCCGTGAGGCGTACGCCATCGACCTCGAGACCGGCCCAGTAGACGGTGTACTCCTTGAAGTGGCGCGCCGAGTCGAGCTCCGTGGCGGAGATCGGCCCGACCGGATGCGTGCTGCAGCCTGCTAGCAGCGCACCGAACGCAACGATCACGGCCAGCGCCGATCGGTGCCGTAGGCCGGGGCGAAAACGCGCGAGTCCCATCACGCTTTGATTATCGCCTCCGGCCACGGCCGGCCGGTCGGCAACCGCCCGACGCCCGCGGGGGCGGAACGCGTGAGGTCGCCTCGCTACGAGGCCTCGACGGAAACGGGTGTCTGTGCGGCACCGACTGCTCGCCGCAACTCGACCTGGGGAATCAGCCAGGAAGCGAGAAAAGCGACGGCGGCGATCGGCACGGCGATCATGAACACGGTCTGAATCGACTGCGCGTAGGCGGCGGCAACGGCGTGATGGACAGCCGGGGGAAGCCTGTCCAGGATCGCCGGCGTGACACTCGAGCTGGCGAGCCCGCTCGGCAGCCGCGCCCGGCCGAGGTGACGCGCGAGGTTGCCGACCAGCACGTTGGAGAAGATCGCACCGAAGATCGCCGTCCCGAACGACCCTCCGATCGAGCGAAAGAAGGTCGCGCCGGAGGTGGCGACGCCGAGTTCCGTGTAGGGCACGGCGTTCTGCACGATCAGCACGAGCACCTGCATCACACAGCCCAGCCCGACGCCGAGCACGAACATGAAGAGCGCCGCGACGACGAGGCTCGTGCCGATGCCAACCTGCGAGAGCAGCAGGATCCCGATCGTGATCAGCGCCGTTCCGGCGATCGGGAAGGCCCGGTAGCGCCCGGTCCGGCTGATGATCAGCCCGGATCCGGTGGAACAGATGATCAGGCCGACGAGGAGGGGCAGCAGCTGCAGGCCGGAGACCGTGGGCGACTCTCCGTGCACGATCTGAAAGAACACCGGCAGGTAAGTGATCGCCCCGAACATCCCCAGGCCGACGATGAAGCCGACGACGCTGGTGACCGAGAACGCGCGGATTGAGAACAGGTGCAGCGGCAGCACGGGCTCGGTCGCGCGCCGCTCGACGGCGACGAAGACGACCAGCAGCACCGCGCCGGCGCTGGCGAAGGCGATCATCAGCGACGAGCCCCAGGCGTAGGTCGTGCCCCCGAGACTCGTGAAGAGGACGAGGAAGCTTGCCGAGAGTGTGAGCACGCCGGCGCCGACGTAGTCGATCACGTGGTGGATGCGGCCGAGGCGGCCGGGGACCCGGATCGCGATCACGGCCAGCGCGAGCACGCCGATCGGGATGTTGATGTAGAAGATCCAATGCCAGGAGAGCTGGTCGACGAACACGCCGCCGAGCAGCGGACCGATCACGCTCGCCACGCCGAAAACAGCCCCGAACAGCCCCTGGTAGCGGCCACGCTCGCGGGGCGACACGATGTCTCCGACAATCGCCTGGGCTCCAACCATCAGCCCGCCGCCCCCGAGACCCTGAACCGCCCGGAAGGCGATCAGTTCGGTCATCGTGTGACTGAGCCCCGAAAGCGCCGAACCGCCCAGGAAGATGACGATCGACGCTTGGAAGAAGACCTTCCGCCCGTACTGGTCGCCGAGCTTCCCCCACAGCGGAGTCGACACGGTCGCCGCGAGCAGATAGGCGACGACGATCCAAGCAAGGTGCGACGCGCCGTGTAAGTCCGCGACGATCGTCGGCAGCGCGGTCGAGACGATCGTCTGGTCGAGCGCCGCCAGGAACATCCCCAGCATCAGCGCGCCGATGATGATCAGCACGCGGCGGTGGCTGAGGTTCCCGATCGGCGCTTCTGATGCGTCTGCGGTTGCCGGCTCGCTCATCGCTCTTCGCAGCCTAACCCTCTGCTCGGGCGGGCTAGCAGGCGCTGCCGCGCGAGCGCCGCTGGACCAGGCCGACTTCGAAGAAGCTCTCGGCGGCCGCCCCGATTGCCGCGCGCGTGTCCAGGTCCGCCTGTCCGTTGACGGTGATCAGCGATCCGCCGGCTCCGTCATCACCCGCTTCTCGAGCCAGTGCGCGGCGTAGGGATTCTCGTTGTAGGCGGGGATCTCGACGTAGCCCGAGGATTGGTAGAGAGCGAGGGCCTCGGTCAGCGATGCCGCGGTGTCGAGCCGCACCGCGCTGCAACCGAGTTCGACGGCACCGGCCTCGAGTGCGGCCAGCAGGCTGCGTCCGACTCCCAGCCCGCGCGCCCCAGGGTCGACCCACATCCGCTTGATCTCGGCGGTATCCGGATCAAGCCGCCGGACCGCGCCGCAACCCACGGGCTGCTGCCCGTGCCAGGCGAGCAGGAGCAGGCCACACGGGGCCGCCAGCTCTTCCGGCGGCGCCGCTGAGCCGCGGTCTCGGTCGAAGCCGTCCCTGAAGCGGGCGTCGAGCTCACGGTAGTAGCGCTCGAGCAGCGCGACGGCGAGTGTGCTCTCGGGCGGCTCTCGGGTGATGCGCAGGTCGATCAGGCAATTAACCCGCAAACGGGAGCAGCGCGAAACGACCGGTCGTCGCGGCGACCGGTCGTCGCGGCGACACCGGGCCGCGGCACGCTGGCGTCGACACCCGGACGCCGGTAGCCTCGCGGGCGTGTCGCCGCCCACCCCACGCCGCTTCGGCCTCCCGGCTCGCGAGCCGAAGCTTCCGAGCGAGCGTGATTGGGACCGCTCCGCGCTGCTCGAGCCGCGCTCCGCACCGCGCCAGCCCGAACTGGTCAGCGACGGCGGCGGGCTCCCATTCCCCCCGGCCGCGCTCGAGACGCCCGATGGCGGGCTCGACCCCGAGGATCCGGCCGTGGCGGCGCTGCTGCGCCATCTCGCGTCGCGCTCGGCGCCGAAGCAGGGGGCTCGCGC
>Ga0181526_10001972_pt1 | contig 18606 bp, 14 predicted proteins | sample PEATcosm2014_Bin_35_FD_119750 | JGI IMG/M metagenome (GOLD analysis project Ga0181526, IMG submission 119750) | Peatland microbial communities from MTU Mesocosm Facility, Houghton, MI, USA - PEATcosm2014_Bin06_30_metaG | ecosystem: Environmental > Terrestrial > Soil > Wetlands > Peat | place...
ACGGGACCGTCACGGTGGCGCAGACGCTGCTCGACTACCAGCGCCTCACGCAGGAGGTCACGCCATTCCAGCCTGGCATGTTCGTGCAGGGGGCCACCGGGTCGGAGGTCCCCGACGCGGTGCTCGCGGCCTACGACGCGCCGTTCCCCGACGAGGCCTACTGCGCGGGGCCGCGCCAATTGCCACTGCTGATGGGCGTCACGCCCTCGAGCGCCTGCGCACGCCTCAACCGGCGCACCATGGACGCGCTCGCCGGCTTCGACGGTCCCTTCCTGACTGCGTTCTCCGACGGCGACCCCGCGACGCGCGGCTGGGCCGAGGTGCTCCGCGCCGACGGGCCGGGCGCGGCCGGACGGGAGCATCCCACCATCCGCGGTGCCGGGCACTTCCTCCAGGAGGACCGCGGCGAGGCCCTCGCCGACGCGGTGGCGCAGCTGGTGGGGGACACGCCCCTCCCCTGAGCTACGAGGCGGGCGACGACTCCTCGGGAGCTGCGGCGATCGCCTCGGGCGCGGGGGCGCCGGAGGCGACCTGCGCCTTGAGCGCTGCCAGCTCCTGGTCGACCTGGGCGTCGGTCCCGACCTGGTCGAGTTCCTTCTGAATGTCGTCGGTGCTGCCGCCGACGTCTTCGAGGACGCCGGACTCGAGCAGCTCGTCGAGCGCGCCCGAGCGGGCCTGCATGGTCGCGATCTTGTCCTGGGCCCGCTGGAGGGACGCCCCGGAGTCGTTGAACGACTTGGAGATCCCGGCCGCGCTCTCGTCGACGGTGGAGATCGCCTTGGCCGCCGTGTACTGGGCCTTGAGCGTCTCCTTCTGCGTGCGGAAGTCGTTCACGCGCTTCTGCAGGGCGTCGAGGGTCGTGGTGAGCTTCTGCTCCTCCTCGTCGAGCTGCTGGCGCTGCGGCTCCATTTCGTCGATCTGCTGCTGCGCCGCCGCCTTGCGGGACAAGGCCTCCTTGGCCAGGTCCTCACGGTTGGCCGCCAAGGCCTGCTTGGCCTGGTCCTGGAGGTGGTCGATGGTGTGCTGGAACTGCTCCTCCTGGAGCTCGAGCCGCTTCTTCGAGGCGGCCAGGTCGACGAGGGCCCGGCGCACCTGGGTGATCTGCTCGAGCATCTTCTCGTAGGAGAGGTCGAGCATCTCGTCCGGCTTCTCGGCGGCGTCGAGCGCCTTGTTCGTCTTGGCCTGCACAATGTCGTGTGCCCGTTGGAAGATGCCCATGTGTCCCTCCCTGAGGGGTCGGTCGGTGACCCCACCATAGATTCCGCTCAGTCCGGATGCGGCGGCGGGGAGTGGTCGTCGGAGCCCAGCAGCTCTTCGACGACGATTCCCTTGGCCTTGGTGTACCCCGGGCGGTCTCGGGCGAACGTGCGGGCCAGCTGGCGCTTGGCCGTCTGGTACGCGTCGCGGGCGTCGGGATCGTCCCGCAGCAGCGCGTGAAAGCGCAGGTAGTCCTCCCAGGCGCGGCTGCCCTGCCCCACCACGTGGACGTGCACGGTGCGGAACGTGCCCTCGCCGCGCACGAACAGGAGCCCACCGTCGTCGCGCCTGTCCCCGTCATAGGCATAGGAGCCCTTCTCGCACAGCCGGGACACGACGTCGTCGATCGGTACCTGGTCCCGGACGGCGGCCGCGATGTCGAGGATCGGCTTGGCCTCCAGGCCGGGCACCGCGGTGCTCCCCACGTGGACCACGGCGACCGCGAGCTGACCGAGGAGGGCGGCCACCGCGGCACACTCTTGCGCACCCAGGGTGACCCAGTCGGGATTGTGGGGGGAGAGGCGGACCTCCCGACGGTCCAGGCCCAGGCCGTCGCCCGCAGACTGCTCCGCGCTACGGCCGCTCATCGCACCACCCGCCCACTCGACGCGAATGTAGCCAGCGATGAGACCCGGTGCGGGAATCAGGAACCGGAGGCGGCGATGATGGGGCCGTTCAGGTGGCTGCCCGACATGTCCCCGTCGTTCGGCGCGTCCCCGAAGGTCGAGACCTTGCCCAGCGCGGTGACCACCCAGTAGCCGCCGCCGTCGGAGGTGGCGAAAATGGCGGACGCCGGATTCAGGCCGCCGGCCGAGCCGCCCGGGAGCCCGCCGAGCCCGGCCGCGTCGCCGAACGGGAAGACCTGCCCGGCGGCGTCGAGGACCCAGTAGCCGCCACCGTCGGGGGTGGCGACGGCAGAGGTGATGGCCGAGGCCTGTGCGCCCGGTGCGCCGTGGTCGACCGCATCGCCGAAGGGGTAGACGGCTCCGGTGCTCGTGACGACCCAGTAGCCATTTCCGGAGGCGTCGGGCACGACGGCCACGGCGGCCCCGCTGCAGCCGCCGATGCCGGGGCAGGATCCCTCGAACCTGGCGTCACCGAAGGCGAACACGCCCCCGTCGGACGCCACCATGAAGTACCCGCCACCGTCGGAGGAGGGCACCATGCCGACGATCGGCGCGTTGAGGCTGTGGGGCAGGCCCGAGCCGGCGGGGCTCAGTCCGCTGCCGGGGATGGACCCGTGGAAGCCGGCGTCGCCGAAAGCGAAGATGCCGCCGTCGGAGGCGACGAGCCAGTACCCGCCACGATCGGCCGTCGGGGTGATGCCGACCACGGGCCGCTGGAGGTGCATGGAGCCGGTCGATCCGTGGAACTGGGCCGACCCGAAGTTGAAGATGCCGCCGTCGGAGCCCACCAGCCAGTAGCCGTGCGAGGGAGCCGGTGGTGCTGGCGGCGCAGGCGGTGGTGCTGGCGGCGCCGGGCTGGACGGTGCGGGTGCGTTCACCGTCAACGTGAAGGCCTGCGTGGCGGTCGGGCCGACGCCGTTCGAGGCATTCAGGCACACGGTGTAGGTCCCGCCGTCACCGGCCCGGGGCGTGCCCTCCAGGACGGCGGTCGTGCCCGCGGCGTACTGGAGCGTGATGCTGGACGGCAGCTGCGAGGGGGTGCAGCCGGAGAAGGGGGCGTCCGTCACGGAGCTGGCGTCCGGTGTGCCCGTCGTCGTGACGTCGAACACGCCGGCGACGCCGGCCGAGAAGGTGGCCTGGGCGCCGCTCGTGATCGCCGGTGCCGTGGGGGTGCGACTCCCTGCGTAGGTGTAATGGTCGGCCGGCGAGACCGAGCTCGTCCCGGCCGGTGTGGTGACGGTGATGTCCACCGTGCCCGCGTTCACCGAGGGCGGGATGGTGGTGGTGATCTGGCTGGAGCTGTAGCTGATGGAGCCGATGCTGGCGACGGACCCGAAGTCGACGATCGGCCTCACTCCCCCGTCGTTGAAGTTCGAGCCGTGGATCGTCACGCTGCCCCTGGGGATCTGGGACCCGGACGTGGGCGAGACCGACGAGATGGCGGGTGCGGCACCCGGCGCGTAGGTGAACTCGTTCACGGTCGGCGTGGGCGTGGAGCTGGACGAGAGCGCGCCCTTGCTCACGGTCACGGGGACCTGGTCCGTCGCCGTGCCGTGCGGGTCAGCCGGTGCGTCCGCGGTCAGCTCCCCGTCCCAGTTCACCTGCACGTTGGTGGCGGGCACACCTCCGAAGGACACCTGGGGAGAGGTGCCGAAGTAGTTGCCCTCAATGGTCACCGGGGTGCCGGCACCCGTGTTCGGGGACGAGGAGGGCAGCACCTGCACGACGTCGGGAGCCGCGGCCGTGGCGGCGGCCGGCGTGGGCAGCGAGCTCGGCGTGATCGTGTAATCGAGCGAGTCGGCCGGGTCGGCCGGTTCGGACTGATAGGCGAAGATCTCGGTGTACTGCCCGCTCGACGTGTTGGCGGCCCCCAACATCGCTGTTTCGCCGCTGATGCTCGTCCAGTTGCCGAGGATGTTGTCGCGGTGACCCCAGCAGCCGCTGCCGGGCGAGGTGCAGTCGAGGTTGGTGCCGCCGTACCCGTCGTCGTACATCCAGGCGAAGTCCGCGCCGAGCGGGGTCTCGTCCTGGGCGAAGATGGACCCGCCGGGGCCCTCGAAGCCCGCAGGCAGCGGGCCGGGGTCCGTGCTGGCCTGCGCGCCGGTCAGAGCGACGCTGTCCAGCGTGTGGTCGAGGTCGGAGTACTCGGGGATCCCACGGTCGCCGCGCTCCTCGTCGGTGAGGATGAGTTGCTGCACGGGGACGAGGTCGGTCGCGTAGTCGGGCGGCAACACGAGGGGGCCGAGGCCCTCCAGCGAACGCGCGTAATTGATGTTGTGCAGAACCGAATCGATGCATCCCGCGGTGTGGTCGCCCACCGTGGTGCAGGCCGGCATGACCTGCGGCGGCACGCTGGCCGATGGGTTGTCCGGCGGGAGGATCGCCGTTGCTCCCGCGTCGAGGGATGTGCCGGCGACGACGACGAGCGCGGAAGCGACACCCGCGGTCAGGGCGAGCGCCGCACGCGCCATCAATGTCGGCACGGAGCGCGCACCGCGTCTGTGCTGTCTCACGCTTCCGTTCGCCCCCCTCGTGACCAGGAATGGATCAGCGCGGGCACCGTAACATTTTCGGCCGCCGCCTCCGAGAGGATGGAGCCAAATTGTCCACCGGTTGAGGCGTCCGGCGGCCTTGCGCCGATCAGAGCCGTGCGGCGCCGGCGCGGGGCTCAGTGGGTCTGCGGGCCACGCCTCAGTAGAGGCGATCGTCCCATCGTGGCCTCCACTCCCCCGGCGGGCTCGGAGCCGCACCGTGCCCCGACGGCGAATGGCTCCGCTGCCGGGCAGTCCCTTGCGCAACCGACACCTGCAGTGACGTCGAGACCAGTGTTGTGGTGCGGTTGATCCGGATCGGCCCGGTCGGCTCTATTCCGGTCCGGACCGCGATGTCACGATCGCTGCCGAGGGGCGGTGATCGAGGGAGGAAGTTGTCGTCACCGCCCCTCACTGAGCACCTGTACGCACCTGGTCAATCGGGTGGATTGGCCTACACTCCCGCTTGTGCCTGAGCTCTTCGTGGTCGACGAAGGAGCGGGCCAAGCCGTGATGCTCATCCATGGTCTCTGGGCATCGAGCAGCGACTGGTTCCCGGTGGCGTCGGGGCTGACGGCCGATCACCGCGTGCTCATCCCTGATCGGCCGGGGTACGGACGAAGCGCGTGCGGGCCACTGTCGATGGTGGCCACCGCTGACCTTCTGGCCGACACCTTGCGCTCCGACGTCTCGACACCCGCCATCGTTGTCGGCCACAGCTTCGGGGGCGGGGTGGCGGTCTTGCTTGCGGCGCGCCATCCATCGCTCGTCTCGGGGGTCGTGCTCGTCGGAACGGTCGGTCGAACGGGTGGTCGGTACCCATGGGCCCGGCAGGTGTTGGCGTGGCCGCCGATCGGTGACGTCACGTGTGCTGCGAAGCTCCTCGTGTTCGGGTGGCTCGCCCCCCGGGCGAGATTTGTCACCGGCGCTTCGGCGCGGCGAGACCCAGTGCCACCATCCACCGCGGCCCAGACGAACCGTACCGAGGACCCGGCGATCTGGCGGCCCGGGTTCTGGCGCACGGCGGCGGCCGACCAGCGGTCGCTGGTGCGGGAGATCGCGTCGGTGGAGGCGTCGCTGCCCCAGTTGACGCTCCCGGCCGTGGTGATGACCGGGGCGCTCGATGATGTCGTCTCGCCGTCGGTCGCGGTGACTACTGCGGCACAGCTCAAGGGCGCGGAATTGGTGATCCTCCCCGCTGTCGGCCATTCCGTCCTCCGTGACGCACCGGATGCCGTCGTATCCGCGGTCCGCTCCGTAGAGGGACGACTCGGCGGGCCAGGAGATTCGTGAAGGTGGGTGCGCTCGCGCTCACTCATTCCCTCCGGCCTGCGGGTCTGGGTCGGGACTTGGGTCCAGGCTGAGAGACGCAGATGTCCCTTCCCCGGCCTGCCTCGAGACACGAGCTGTCGCTCTTGCGATTTCCCGATCGGCACACGGATTGGGTCGTGGTCCTCGTTGCCTCGCTGGTGATGCCGCTCGCCGGGGAGGAGTTGGCAGAGCGGCTCGAGCGCCTGCACCGGGCCGTTCCGTTGGTCGGGGCAACGCTGAAAGGTGAGACGTGGCTGCCGGGGGAGCTAGGCACTCCAGTGGTCATCGACGACGAGCCTGTCGGTCATCCCGGCCTCGATGCCCCCTTCGACTTGGCCAGCGAACCGCCGCTGCGTGTCGTCCTCGGCCTGGACCGACGACGGCTGGCCTTGGCCTGTCACCATGCCGCCTTTGACGGACTGGCTCTCGTCGCGATCATGACTGCGCTCGTCGGCGGGTCACTTCCGACACCCGTCACCTCGGCTCCGCCCGGGCCGGCGGGATCCCGTTCCACCTTGTTCCGCCGACTCCTCAGTCCCGCAGACCGAATCGCTCCTTCTGTTGCCCCGCCGAGCCGCGACTCGTACGTGACCGAAGAGATCGAACTCAGCGGGCCTTCCGTGACGGCCCGGCTGGCCCAGGCGTGCACGGCCGCGGCCGCTGAACACAACCGCCGCCAAGGGGCGGCTTGGCGCCGGGTCGGCATCTCGGTTGCGAAGGGTGGTCCCCCCGGAGTCGGAAACGTGGCGAGCTATCGCAGAGTAGACGTGGCGGCCGGGGTTCCGGTCGCACCGCTCATTGCCACCGCCTTGGCCTCTCCGGACGAGCCCACCGAGCAGACCCGAGCCGGCCTCGCGCTCGCTCTGGCCCGCCCCATCGTGCGCCGCTTTTCGGATTCCTTCTTGATATCCAACCTCGGCCGTCAGTCCTTGCCGAACACGGACCGCCTCGATTTCTTCCCCGTGGCGCGAGGTCGTTCGGCCGTCGCCTTTGGGGTTGCGGGGGTATCCGGGAAGTCGTCCACGGTGTCGCTCCGTGCGCGCGATCTCTCGAGGGCGGACGCCCAAAGGTTGTTGGAGGACACCGTTCGCTCATTCGGCACCGGCCACTGAGCAGGCCGAGTCTCCAGGACTACGCCGAGGATCCGCTCTTTTGACCCCTTGCCCCCACGAAGGCACCCAGTCCGTACGCGCCAGCCTCCAGACCCCGCATGAACACCGCTCCCACCGCGATGCTCGGCTGCGCCGCCAACCGGCGCCAATGCCGACCGTAGGCCCCGATCGCTGCCTTGGCCTGGCCGGAAAGAGCTCCGGGATGATCCTGCTTGTACGACGCCAGACCCCGTCCGTAGTAGTAGCGCTTACGGAGGACGCCCCCCAGCGTCATGTGACCTTCGTCGTGCACGATCAAATCGGGGATCCACGTCAGCGTGCGGCCATCCTCGAGCATCCTCGTCCTGAGCTCGGCGTCCTCGGTACCCGAGAGGGAGGTCAAGAAGCCGCCGGTGTCCATCATGTATCGCCGCTTGACGAGGCGCGGAGACTGGACGAGGACCTCCTCTGTGCAGCAACTGCGCTCAAGCGCGCGACAGCTGGTCCAATAGCCCGTGCCGACGGTGATCTCCGGAACGAAGACGCCGTCTGCGTTCTGCGCCGCCTCCATCGCTCGTTCCAGGATTGATGGCGGCAGGATCATGTCGCCGTCGATCCACATGACCCATTCTCCCGAGGAGCGCTCCATGCCCAAATTGCGCTGGGCGCTGCGCTCGGGGCCTGCCTGAATGGCGACGTCGGCCAGTTGTTGTGCCACCCGCCAGGTCTCGTCCGTGCTGAAATTGTCGACGACGACGAGTTCCACCGCCGGCCACGTCTGCTCCCGGATGGAGCGCAGGCAGCGTTCAATCGTGCGGATGCAGTCCTTCGTGGGGACCACGATGGACACGAGGGGATGGTTGTCGGTCCAAGCCGGCTCGGACTGCTCGCTCTGTATCACCGGTGTGGAAGCATGTCAGAGTCGCTCGCCGCTCACAAAGCTAGGCGTTGTGGCGGAGGAGATTTCGGAGTTCCCCCCTTGATCTCGCTTGCGACTCACGACAAAGTGCGTGTAGCGGCCAGGCTTGGCGTAGTCGCTCCATCCCCATCGGAAGAGCGCGCGGCCGAAGGGAATGGGCAGCCGAAGCTTCTGGCATGCGTACTCGATCGGGAGCCCGACTACATCGGCCCAGTGGCCCCGCGTTCCAACGAGGACAGGGTCCAGCCCCGCCTGCTCGACCCAAGTCAGCAAGCGCGACATCTGGTAGTGCCGGTGCCCGTACAGGATCCAGAGCGGATCCGTCAGTTTGCCTACACGCCAGTCAGCCGGAGTGGAGACGACGAGGTAGCCGCTTGGCTCCAATACCCGTGAAGCTTCCGAGATTGCGATCCCTTCCATGCCTCTTGGAAGATGTTCGATCACGTCGAGAAGAGTGACCACGTCGAAACTCGCCGACCGGAAGGGCAACGTGCACGCGTCAGCGCGAGCATCCACAGCGGGCGCGTCGTCGGTGTCGACACCTAGTTTGAACGGGGCTTGGGAATGTTGTTTCAACCAGCCACTCTTGCAGCCCACGTCGAGTAGCCGTTTCGGTTCGAGTCTGTCAACGAGGAGCGCCAAGACGACCGGACGACCGGTCCATGCTCGTTCGCTCCCGAACGAGCGAACCTCATCGAAGTTCGGAAAGCTCAAAGATTGCATGGCGAGCCTCAACGTCGTGTGACGAGGATCTCTCGGTAACCATCGACGGTTCCCGCCACGATCGCCCGTGCCGCCGCCACCCGGATCTTCCAGGGGCCGGCGGCGCGGAGACAGGCCGCGCTGGTGGCGAGCGTCCACACCGGTATGAACACGCCGAGGGCGCACAGCCGCTCGATGCCCCGATAGTAGAGCGCGTGAAACCGAATCCGGTTCCTAGCGAGCCATCGGGCACGATCGGGACCGTTGATCTGGGTCGCCCGCACCATCGTGTCCCCCACACTGAGTTTCACCCAGCCGTAATGCCGCACTCTGGCGTCGCGCACGACGATCCTCTTCAGACCGAGCTCCCCGATGCGAGCACCCAGGTCCGCTTCGTCGTAGTAGAAGGGGAATCGCTCCTCGTCGAGTCCGCCGACCGCCTGCAGAACGGTACGAGGTACGGCGAACGCATCGGGCATGTCGTCGGTCGACCATGTCCGTTCGTTGGGCAGATCCGACTGGCCATGTGCGGGCCATATGGTCCGGGTGGTCCACGGTGAACGATGAATGCCGGCACACCAGACGATCGGCTCGTCACCGGCATAGATAACTGGTCCGGCGAGCCCGACGTCACGGTCTTCGAAGACCCGCGCCAGCTGCTCGAGTGCCTCGGGTTCGACTGCGTTGTCATCGTCGATGAACACGCAGAGATCGGAGGATGTCGATCGCCATCCGAGGTTTCTCGCTCCGGCCAAGTTCAGGCCGAGTCCGGCGTGGATGATGCGCATCGGAAGACCCGGGACGGGTTCAGGACATGCCGAGGATTCCGGATCGTTATCGATGACGATGACCTCGTCTGGGACCCGTGTGGCTTGCTTCAACGAGATCAGTAGGCCCTGCAGCCTCTCGGGTCGTCGATATGTAGGGATCACGACGGCAACGGTCATGGCCGGAGAGCCGGCGCCAGAAGGAAAGGAAGAGCTCACGCTAGGTCCCGACCGACTCGGTCACCACCCGCGCAAGCACCGATCCTGAGGGAATACCCAGCATCTCGTTCGTAGAAATGGCGCGCTGACCGCGATGAATCAAGGGCATGCCACACGATATCGTTCGACCTCGTGCCCTTGGGAATTTATGCCGGCGTCACCGGGTCTTACCCAGGCAGGCAATGACTTCCGCTGTCGAATCCGATGAAGAATCGTTGGAGACTCTCGTAGGCTCGCAGGGGGACGCGACGGAGCCTGAAGACCCGACGCACCGCCCGGTCAGCCGCTGGGTGCTCGGTGCCGTGTCCCTCGGGCTCATGGTGTCGTGCTTCACTCAGGACCCCGGACGTCTGGTGCAGGAGACCAGCCTCACCCTTGCCCTGGAGCCCCTTGCGTGGATGGGTCGGGCCTTTCACCTCTGGCAGCCAGGATTCCAATTCGGGCAAGTCGTCAACCAGACATCTGGCTATCTGTTCCCTATCGGCCCTTTCTTTGCGGTCGCAAAATGGCTCCACCTGCCCGCGTGGTGGGCGCAGCGGCTCTGGATCGGATTCGTCTTCATCGCCGCGTTCTGGGGACTGGTGCGGCTCTCGGAGGCCATGTCGATCGGCACCCGCTGGTCGAGGGTCGTTGGAGGTGTGGCCTACTGCCTGGCACCGGTGCTCGTCGTCCAGGGTGGCAATCCGGCGGCAATGATGCCTGGCGCCTTGTTGCCGTGGATCATGCTGCCCCTCGTGCGCTCCTCGGTCGAGGGGTTGCCGCGGCGTGCGGCGGCCCGGTCCGGGGTTGCCATTGCCTTCATCGGGGGCGTGAACGTGGCGGCCACTCTGGCAGTGCTGCCGGCGCCCCTCCTCTACTTGCTCACTCGCAAGTCGAGGCCGCGCGGGCTCCTGGCCTGGTGGCTGGTGGCAGTCGGGCTCGCGAACTTTCTCTGGGTCGTCCCGCTCATTCTGCAGGGCCATTACGGATTGAACTTCCTGCCGTTCGAAGAAACGGCGAAGACAACGACATCGACGGCATCGGCCTCGGAGGCGCTCCTCGGCACATCGGGGTGGCTCAACTTTTACCACCTCGGTGCGCCCGCGATACCGGCGGGCTGGACTCTTGTCAGTGTGCCCGTCGCCATCGCCGGGACGGTCCTGATCGCTGGCATCGGGCTCTCCGGCTTGGCCCTCCGAAAGATGCCTGAGCGCTTCTTCCTCGTGCTCGTGCTGTCGGTCGGGATGGTGCTGGTGGCGGCAGGTTACGGCGGGCACCTGAGCGGTGTGTTCGGTGCCGGGTTTCGCAGTCTGATCGACGGGCCCGCCGCTGCGTTTCGCAACATCAGCAAGTTCGAGCCCTTGATCGCGCTGTCCCTCGTCTTGGGACTGGTGCACCTGCTCGGGCTGCCTACGCTCCGCGAACTGCCCGCGCAGTGGATGCGTATCCTCCTGACGGCCATCGCGGTGGCCGTCCTCGCGGCTGCCGTGATCATTCCTGCCCCCTTCGTTCGCGGCCAGCTCTTCCCTTCGGCCTTCCAGCTCCCGACGTACTGGGAGTCCGCGGCCAACTGGCTCAACCAGCGCGCCGGCGACGAGACATCGCTGCTCGTTCCGGCATCGGCCGTCCCGGCTTACAATTGGGGCCAACCGAACGCAGAGCCGTTCGAGGCCCTTCTCCACACTCCGTGGGCTGTTCTCAATGTCATCCCGCTTGGTTCGGTCGGCAGCATCCGTCTCATGCAGGCCGTGGAGAACTCCCTCGACCTGGGCTATCCAGCGAGTGGGCTCGCCGACTACCTCGCCCGAGCGGGCGTCGGCTATTTGGTCGTGCGGAACGACCTGAATCTCGGCCTGACCGGGGCACCCTCACCGAATCAAGTGACCGCCGTCCTTGCGGAGACTCCGGGAATCCGGCTCGTCCGGCAATTCGGGCCCCGGGTGAGCGGTGACAGGGCATCCCGAGAGGTGGAGATCTTCAAGGTTGAGCGGCCGGTCCAGGTCGTGCACGCCTATCCGGAGAGCGATCCGGTCATCCTGAGCGGCGGACCCGATTCGCTGCTCTCCATGGCTGATGCCGGCCTGCTGGATCCGAAGCGGGCCACCCTGCTCGCCGGGGACATCGGAGCATCGAGCGCCGCCCGAGCCCCAGGAGCCAGTTGGGTGGTCACCGACACGGTCCAGCGCGTCGATACCGATTTCGGGTCGGTGCGCGACAACACTTCCTACCCTCTCACCGCGCACCAGCTGAGCCCCGACACGGGAAAGGCGCCGCAGCAGTTCCTGGTCGTTCCCGGCATTGCCCACCAGACTGTCGCCATGCCGATCGGTGCTGCGGGCGCCACTTCCTCCTCCTACGGGTCGTCGGGCTTCGTCCTCAGCCCCGCGCAGGGACCTGCGTCCGCATTCGATGGTGACCCCTCGACCATGTGGGTGGCAAACGCCGCCGGCAATTCCGTGGGTCAGTGGGTATCGCTGGACTTCGGCCGATCGGTTCGGTTGACCGCGATCATCGTCAGCCCGCTCGATGACGGTCCGTTCCGACCAAGGGTGACGAGGCTGCGGATCACCACACAACGCGGCTCGGTCGTCCGAGACATCCCCTCCGGGGAAAGTCCCCAGATTCTCCGCGTCCCGCAGGGCCGGAGCCAGTGGATGCGGCTGACGATCGAAAAGGTTGCAGCATCCTCTGTGAACCCCGGCCTCTCCGGCGCCGGGCTCCGGGACGTCGCCATTCCCGGCGTGACCTTCCAATTGGGCCTGTCTGTTCCATCGGATGAAGCGAAGGCATTCTCGCGACCAGGAGCCAACGTCCCCACCTACCTGTTCAGTTCACCGATCAACAACGCCGCGTATTCATTCGGAACCGCGAGTCCGGTCGAGGCACATCTGATTCGCTCCTTCGAGGTTCCCCGAGCCGCCACTTTTGCGGTGACCGGCACCGTGACGCCGCGCCTGGGGTCTGCCCTGGACGCAATACGCCCACCGTTCGCTGCGCCGGACTCCCCCTTCTTGCTCCCCTGTGGGCAGGGACCGTCGATCGACATCGACGGTGTGTCGCTTCCCACCCAGGTTTCCGGAACCGTAAAGGACCTGCTCTCGCTGTCCCCGCTGCGGTTGACGTCGTGTCGCGTCGTGCCCCTGTCCGCCGGTCGCCATCAGGTTACGGGTGTCGATGGCCAGGGTCCATTCCGCTACACGACCCTGACCGTGCGCGACGCGGCTGCTCAGGGACAGCGCAGTGCCCGGACTCGCTCGGTCATCGTCAGGGGTTTCAGCGGGGTCAACCGGGAAATATCGATCGGCCCGGGTTCCGCCTCTTATGTGGCGCTGGCGAGCAATTTCAACGCGGGATGGGCTGCCACCCTGAACGGGAAGCAACTCCGTCCGGTCCGCATCGATGGTTGGCAGCAAGGTTGGGAGGTTCCGGCGGGGCACGGGGGGACGATCGACGTCACATTCGGCCCCGATCACATCTACCGCATTGCGTTGCTCTTGGGGATCCTTCTCCTCGTGGCGCTCTTGGCCCTGGCCATCGTGCCATCGCGATATCGCCGGTCGTCGAACCCGTCGGAGGACTGGATCCCACCTGGAGCCCTGCTCGTTGCCGGCTCGGTGGTGGTTCTTGCCCTTCTGGGCGGGCCCTTGGCATTGGCCTTGATCCCTGCCATCGTCGTGGCGCGCCTTTGGCCGCGGTTCCTACCGTGGGCGGTCGCGGCGGCCATCGCGGGTCTCGGAGTGGTCCTCGTCCTCCAGGCAGGAGCCCAACCCAATACCGGTCAGGGTGCGTTTGGCGTTCCGGCCCAGGTCTTCACTTTGGTGGCACTCGCCTTCGTGCTCGGCGGGGTGTGCGAGGTAGGCATCTCCTCGGGGTGGTGGCGGAGACGCCGAACCCGGACCCCGCGACATACGCGCAACCCGACCGCGCCAACTCGACTGCCATGATCGTCGGTCGCTTCCGGCAATGGGCCCACTGGGGTTTTGCGGTGTCTCGCCAGTCGATCCTGGCGAGCGGCGGCGGAGGCGCGTACCTGATCGCGGCGGCGGCTCTCAACGCCTCGAATTTCGTGTTCAACGTGATCGCGAGCCGACTGCTCGGTCCATCCGCGTACGGGGCACTGGGCTCGTTGCTGGGCCTCGTGGCGGTGGTGACCATCGTGTTCGGGGCGCTGACCGTCGCCGTGGCACGGACCATCACTGCCGAAGCCGAGCAACCACGACCTGGCGATCTCGCTCCCAGCCGTCTGGCGATCCTGGTCACAGTCCTGAGTTTCGTGCTCGTTCTCGCTCTCGCCCTGCCGCTCAGGAACCTGCTGCACCTCGCTTCCGTGTGGCCCGTCCTTATTCTCAGCTTCGTCCTTCCGCTCGCCGTCGCCGAGATCGTTCCCCGCGGCGCGCTGCTCGGCCGCCTTCACTTCCGATCGCTTTCGGTGGCGCTGGCCGCCAGCGCGATCACCAGGCTGGTGGCCGGCGTGATCCTGTTGGAGCTCGGGATGGGACTGAATGGGGCTGTGCTCGCGACCGTCCTCAGTCAGCTCGTCGTCACGGCGCTGATCGTGTGGCCCGTACGTCACGAATTGCGGAGAGTGCCCGAAACGACTCCGATCCAGGTGCCTGTGAGTGATGCGACGCTGGCACTCATCGCGCTCGGCGGTTTCTCCGCCTTCAACGCAGTCGACTCGGTCCTCGCTCGGTACTACTTGCCGGCAGTGCAGTCCGGCTACTACGTCGCGGCGTCGACCGCAGCACAGATCGCATTCGCCCTTCCGGTGACGATCGCACTGATGGCGTACCCACGATTCGTGGCGGCGGCAACCGAGAAGGACGGTGATGGGCGCAGGGTTCTGATCGAGGGCGTCGCCGTCGTCGGTACTCTCGGCTTTCTGGCGGCGGCTCTTCTGAGCGCGTTTCCACACCTGGTCGTGTCGGTGCTCTTTGGCGAGCACTATGCCCCTGCTGCGGCCACCCTCCGGGTCTTGGCCTGGGAAGGTCTTGCCCTGGGACTCATCAGTGTCTTCATCTATTTCCACCTTGGTCACCGAAAGCTCATGTCCTGCGCGTCGTGGGTGGGAGTGGCTGGAGCGATCGCGCTGGTGGCGGGCGTCTTTCACGACGGGCAGCTGCCCATTGCCTTCGTCATGGTCTCTGCGAGCTTCGCTGTCCTACTGGCCATGGCCGTGCAGGCATTGTTCGGGTCGAAGACCTCTGCCCAACGTTCCCTTTCACTCCCTCCAGGAGAACAGGGGGCGTCCGCCGCCTAGAAGTTCTCAGGCGCCCGAGGCTGGCCGCTCCGCTTGACTGTTCGGTGTCGGGTGACGATTCCCGGCCCGCTGACCATCCTGGCCCCTTGCCGGTCAGCTCCCCATCGCGTTCCAGACGAGAGCGGACACACCGTTGACCGTGTCGATGCCGTATTGCTTCGACGCGTTCCCGTTTGTGAGCACGGCAATCAGATAGTCGCGGCCGGCACCGCTGACCCAGCCAGTGGTGTTGATCTGCCACCCATCGATGACGGCGAACCCGTTCTTGAGCGCCACGGTGACTCCCGGGGGCACACCACCCGTCGCGCCCCAGTCCTGGGAGGGGGTGATGTTCTCCATCAGGCCGACTATGTAGGCCTGGGACGCATCCGTGAGCAGCGCGTTGGGTTCCACCAGGGTCCGGATCATGGCGAGGCGATCGAGTGCCGTCGTGGTCGTGGTTCCCCACACACCATCAGTGGCCGGCACAGTCGAGGTCATTCCCGCCTCCCTTTCGAACGTGCCGACGGCACCGGGCCCGAGGCGTGTCCACAGGGTGTCAGCTGCGCTGTCAAGGCTCTGTTCGATCATCGGGACCGCGAGACTCTGCTCCTCGGGCGTGAGCGTGAGCCCGGCGGCTTGGGCCTGCACCAGGAGGGTCGCCAGGATGTCGACCTTCAATGTGCTCGCCGTGTTCTCGACCACTCCGGGTCGGTACTGGTAGATCTGACCCGTCGTGAGGTCCTCGACGGCCACGGTCACGTTGTCGGCGCGTCCGGCGACATAGGCCGCGATCGCCGGGATCATCTGCGTGCGGGCATCGGTGCCGTAGGCGATCCAGTATCCACCCGGCCGGCCGGCGATGCCGACGGCGACAGCGTTCTTCGGCGTGCCTCCATCGGATCCCTCGAACGGGGCGTCCCCGAAGGTAAAGACCCCGCCATCGGCGGCGGCCAGCCAGTAGCCGCCACCGTCAGAGGACGCGGCCATGCCGACCACGGGGTTGTTGAGTGGCGTGCCGCCCGTGGAACCCTCGAACGGTGCGTCCCCGAAGGCGAAGATCCCGCCATCAGATGCCGTCATCCAATAGCCGCGACCCGTGGGCGTGGCGGCCATTCCCACGATCGGTCGGTTGAGGGGTCGGCCGCCCATGGCGCCGGCGAACACGGCGTCGCCGTACGCGAACACGCCGCCGTCGGAGGCGACGAGCCAATAGCCGCCGCCGTCCGGCGTGGCAGCCATTCCCACCACCGGTGCGTCCAGGTGGCTGCCACCGGCGGATCCCTCGAACACGGCGTCGCCGTAGGCGAACACCCCGCCATCGGAGGCGACCAGGAAATAACCGCGGCCTGTGGGGCTGGCGGCCATCCCGACGATCGGGGCGTTCAGGTGGCTCCCGCCAGCGGATCCCTCGAAGGCGGCATCCCCGTAGGCGAAAACGCCGCCGTCGGCGGTAACCACCCAGTACCCGAGTCCGTCTGACGTGGCCGCTGCGCCCACGACCGGAGCGGCCAGACCTTGGAGCGCCGTCCCTGGCACAACAGTTGCGGCACCGAACGCGGTCACGGCATCGGGACCGGGGGTGCCGGACTCGATGTGTCCGGCAGAAGCATCGGCCGACGACATCGACACATCGCTCGCCGTCCACACGCCGCAGCCAACCACCAGGGCGAGCATGCCGACGGTCGGCGCGACTACCCGACGCCGGCGCAGTGGTCGGCGCAAAGACCTCACGTCACATACTGGCAGGTGATGCCGAAGCGCCTCACCGATCCGGTGTCGTGGGGCACGCTGCACCCTGCTCGGTATCGGCGAGGCGCCTGGATCAACCGCCCGCCGGTCGGAGCAATACGAGCGGAATCTCTCGGTCCGTCTTGCGTTGATATCCGGCGTAGTTACGGTGCTTGCTGGCGATGATCGGCCAGATCCGTGCCCGCTCGTTGGCATCGGCAATCTCAGCGATCATTGACGCAGCGGGTTCGGGGCCCAGCTTGACCATCACCTTCGGATCGTCCCTCAGGTTGAGGAACCATGCGGGGTTGGTGTCGTCGCCGCCGCGGGAGGCCACGACCACGATGGTCGAGTCTTCCTGGTAGGGCGAGGTCAGCATGGTCGTGCGCCGCTGGCCGCTTTTTCTGCCGGTCGTGGTCAGCTCGATGACGGGCATCCCAGAGAAGTGCCAGCCCAGCCGACCCCCCGAAGCGCCGAGCAGTACCCGGTGCACGCGATTCATGGCTTTGAGGGCAAAATCCGAAGGCATGGGCAAAGCGTAACGAGAATTCGCAAGTCCGTCACCATCACGCGCTGCCTCCAAGATGCCGGCTCACCCCACCGTCACTGTTCTGGGGCTCTCAGGGAGATCTGCCTGAGGGTTGCCCGGCCGTACTGGTCTATGTGAACAATTGAGTCATGCCTCGAACTGCCGAATGCGCGTGTGGGCAGGTGCACGTCACGGTTGAGAACGAACCGGTCGCCGTAGTGACCTGTCACTGCGATTTCTGCCAAAGGCGGACGGGGAGTGTCTTCCAAGTCAGCGCGGTCTTCCCCGATGCTCGGGCCGTAACGATCACGGGCGAGACGAAGATCTACAACGGGTTGGAGGTCAAAGGCGTAGGAACATCCAATGGTGATGAGGTCAGCTACCACTTCTGCCCAATGTGCGGGTCAACGGTGTTCTGGACCTTCGAAGGTCGTCCGGTCCTGGCAATCGCAGTCGGCAATTTCGCTGACCCCGACTTTCCGGCGCCCACCGCTGAGCTGCATACGCCCTACCGCCATCACTGGTTGGAGCCGGTTGCAGGAGCCGAGCAATTCAAGGGTTTCCGGCCCGGATAGAACCGCGATGGCCCTCTCGCGGTTGTCGAAGCCCTGACCCAAAGAGTCGAAGTGTCGCAGTGATGCGATGAGCCCGGTGGCGTCGGTGGTCATCCATGCGATGATGGCCGACGTGGACGAGGTCCAGGTTGTCGTCGCCCATAGCGAGCGCGCGACCCTGCGCGTGGGCGACGTGTTCGTGAAGGTCGACGCTGATCAGACACGCACCGACGTCGAGGTCGAGGCGATGGCGATGGCGCCGGTCCCGACCCCTGAGATCCTGTGGCGAAAGCCGCCCGTGCTCGCGCTCGCCGCTCTCCCAGGGACGGCACTCGGCCACCTCGGTGAGCCTTCTACCGCGACGTCGGCGGCGTGGGCCGCGGCTGGGGCCGCCGCCCGGGCGCTGCACGACGCGCCGCTGCCGCCATGGCCCGGTCGGAGTGTCGACGAGCTCGCATCGCGCCTCGCCAGCGAGTGCGAGTGGGTCGTCGCCAACGACGTGCTTCCCGCCGACCTGGTCGCACGCAACCGCCGGCTCGCCGAGACTGCACTCCGACCTTGGACACCCGTGTTCATCCACGGTGACATGCAGGTCGACCACGTGTTCGTCGCTGGTGACGAGGTCACCGGTGTGATCGACTGGTCCGAGGCGTCCAGGGGCGACGCTCTCTTCGACCTCGCCACCCTCACGCTCGGATACGAGGAGCATCTTGGCGACGTCGTCGCCGGCTACGGCACCGACGTCGACCGCGACCTGATCCGCGCGTGGTGGTCGTTACGGTGCCTGCTGAACGTCCGCTGGCTGGTCGAGCACGGCTTCGGTCCGCCCGGGAAGATGCCCGAGGTCGCCGTGCTGCGATCCCGGACGTGAGACCCGCACGAGCCCGACCGCTCCGAGTGCCCGTTCTGCGGCGTTCGCCGGGGCATCTCCCGAAGACGCCACCGATCGCGCCAGAACCTTTACCGCGGACAACGCGCAACGTGACCGTTGGCGCCCGATGACCTCGCGGACGCGCGGGGAAACTCGGGGACGACTCGCAGTCATCAGAGGGAGGTCGAAATGAACCACTCTGACCTGCACTTTCGAGTCGGGCTGCCGGGATTTGAACCCGGGACCTCTTGACCCCCAGTCAAGCGCGCTAACCAAGCTG
>Ga0181526_10001973_pt1 | contig 18596 bp, 14 predicted proteins | sample PEATcosm2014_Bin_35_FD_119750 | JGI IMG/M metagenome (GOLD analysis project Ga0181526, IMG submission 119750) | Peatland microbial communities from MTU Mesocosm Facility, Houghton, MI, USA - PEATcosm2014_Bin06_30_metaG | ecosystem: Environmental > Terrestrial > Soil > Wetlands > Peat | place...
ACCGCGCTTGCCGCAGTGGATCATGTTGCTGACGCTGGCCGCGGTTGCCGCCAGTGCCGCCCAACTACCAGCGGAAGGCAAGCGCCACGCCCGTCCGTCGAGGACTGGTATACTGGCTCTGGATCATGGCTCCGGAACTCCTCCACCGCATCTCGATCGAAGAAGGTAAGTGCGGCGGACGTCCGTGTATTCGAGGCTTTCGTATCCGCGTTACCGACATCCTCGAACTTCTGGGCGCGGGCGCTTCCATCGACGAGATCCTTGCGGACTATGACTTCCTGGAGCGCGAGGACATTCTGGCGGCCATCCAGTACGCAGCGCATCAGGCTGACCACCCGATTTTGCTGGCTTCGTGAGATTCCTCGTTGACAATCAGCTTCCCGTTGCGTTGGCTCATTTTCTAACCCGCGCTGGAAATGAGAGCCTGCACGTAATCGACGTGGGTCTTGCCCGGGCTTCCGATTCCGAGATCTGGCGCTACGCCGCCGAGGGTGAGTTTGTCCTGGTCAGCAAGGACGATGACTTCTTCCACCGGGCGACGCAGCCCGGCGCCCTTGTCCAGTTGGTCTGGATCCGCCTCGGCAACTGCCGCAACGCCGCTCTGCTGGCCGCCATCGAAGGGGCTTGGTCCCGCTTGCTCTCCTGCTTGCAGGCGGGCGAGCGGGTTGTGGAAGTCCGCTAGCGGTCCGGGGCACCTTCACCCCTCTGCTACAATCCAAATTCTATGCGCGTACCGCGCTTGCCGCAGAGCATCCTCCTATTCACGCTGGCCGCGGTTGCCGCCACTGCCGCCGCACAGTCAGCGGCCGACAAGCGCTCGAAAAAGGAAGAGCGGACGCAAGTGCTGCAACTCCCGGTGGAGTTGCCGGCCGTCACCACGGGCAATCCGCGGCGCCTCAAATTCTACGTTACGCCGCTCACCGGCAAGGGGCTGCTGACGCATCAAATCCGCGAGGCGCTGAAGGCCCTCGCGCGCGAATCGGGCGGCGAGACGGTGCTGAAGATTCGCGCGTTCGTGGCGGGTTCGGGCGACGTGCGCCGCGTGCGCGACCTGGTGAGCGAAGAGTTCACCGAACGCAGGGGGCCACTGCCCGCGCTAACCTTGGTGCGCGCCGGCGGCCTGCCGCTCGAAGGCGCGCAAGTGGTGCTGGAGGCGATCGCGGAAGCGCACAAGGACGTCAACCCTCACGGCTTGGCGTTCTTCTCCGCCCAGGTCGCGGATGCCGCCAGCCCGCTCGATCCGGCGGCGCCGCTGGTCCGCCAGGCGTTGGCGCAACTCGGCCAGGCCATCCATGCCGCGGGCGCGACCCCGCAGAACGTGCTGCGGGTAACCTGCTTCGTGAGCACGCTGGCCGACAAGGTTGCCACTCGGATCCTGATGGATTCCGCATACCCGCACGCGGCGCTGAATTACGTGCAGACGCAACGGTCGCCTGGTGCCGCGCTGGCCGCCTGCGAAGCCGTGGCGCGGCTGGGTTCCGATCCGGCGGCGCCGCTCCAGTTTCTGAATCCGGATGGCCTGCCGCGCGAATCGGGACAAGCGTCGGTCGCACTGGTGAATTCTGACGAAGTGGTGCTCACCGGCGCGCAGGTCTCCTTTGGCTACCAGGCGCCCGATACGCAACTGGCTTTCGACCGGCTGCAAAAAGAGCTGACGCAGGCAGGGATTTCACCTGGGAGAGTGGCGTTCGCCGATTACTATCCGCTCTCGCTCGATATCGCGGCGCAGGTGCGCCAGATCCGCGCGGGAGTCTTCGATGCCGCGCATCCGCCCGCCGGAACCCTGCTGCTGTTCGAAGGCCTGCCCTCGATGGACGCCGGTTTCGCGGTGGATGCCGTGGCCGTGAAGTGACTAAGAAATGTCGGCTCGACAGCCGACACAGCAGCCAGGACTGGCCGCGCCACGTTACCGCACCAGCACCACGTCCAGCGTTCTGGGGCCGTGAACGCCCTTGACGCGCGTCATCTCGATGTCGGAAGTGGCGGAGGGTCCGGAGATAGTGGTGAGCGGCGCTGCGCGGAACTCCTCCACGCGGCGGATGGCTTCCGGGAAGGTCTCCACGACCTGTTCCGCGCGGACCACGCAGAGATGATAATCGGGCACCAGGGTAACCGCTCGGCGCGGCTGACCGGCGCCATGGCGCAGGATGATGGTGCCGGTGAAGGCAACCGCCGCCTCGCAGCCGGTGAGCACGCCGTTACTCTGATCGAGCGCGGCATAGCTGAGGGCGTCGTCCTCCACGAATTCGAAGCCATCGGGCAGCCAGCTTGCGGGAACGCCGTGAGAAACCACGATGGCGGTGCGGCGGCGCTGGGTCAGCGCCTGTGCCACGGCATCGGCAATCTGCGCCGAGGTGCAGCGGTAGACGCTGGCGCCGTACTCGTAGAGGCGGGCCGCGAACAGCTCCACCCGCGCCTCGGGCGCCATGCCGCCTTCGCGCCGGTATTCGCGCGGAATGGCGGCGTACTCCGCGGCGCGATCTCGCGCGCCGCCGACGGCCTTGCGGATACGCTCGAGTATCTCCTGCCTGGCGTCCAGCTTGGCGGCGCTCATGAGATCTCCTTGCGCTGGCGCGCCGCCCACCATTGGCGGAACGATTCGGCGGGAACCGCAGCCAGGTCGCGGAAGCGCGTCCAGTTCGCCAGCATGCCGGGCAGCCGCCCGATCACGCCATCCTCGACATACGGCTTCTGCGCGATGCGCACCAGTTTCTGCGCCGATTGGAGGCGCCCGCCACTGGCAAACGCCCGCGCCGCCGCCTTCATCGCCATCCACTCGGCCATTGGCGCGCCGTGGCCTTTCACCACCTTGTTGCGCAGATGAATCAGGATCTCCGGGATATCGATCTTGACCGGACAGACATCGTAGCAGGCGCCGCAAAGCGTCGACGCGTAGGGCAGCGAGCGCGAATGCTTCATCGCCTGCAACTGCGGGGTCAGGATGGCGCCGATCGGTCCGGCGTAAATCGAGCCGTACGCGTGGCCCCCCGTTTGACGGTAGACCGGACAGATGTTGAGGCAGGCGCCGCAGCGGATGCAGGCCAGCGTGGCGCGCGATTCCGCATCGTCCAACACGCCGGTGCGGCCGTTGTCGATCAGCACCACATGAAACTCCTCGGGGCCGTCGCCGGGCGTGACGCCGGTCCAGATGGAGTTGTACGGGTTCATGCGCTCGCCGGTAGCCGAGCGCGCCAGCAGTTGCAGGAACACTTCCAGATCGCCGAACGTGGGAACGATCTTCTCGATGCCCACCATGCTGATCAGAACCTTGGGCAGGGTCACGCACATGCGGCCGTTGCCTTCCGATTCCACCACGCAGAGGGAGCCCGATTCGGCGATGGCGAAGTTCGCTCCGCTCAAACCCACGCGGGCGCGCAGGAACCGCTCGCGCAGATAGCGGCGGGCCGCGGCGGTCAGGTCCTCGGCGCGCTCGCCCAGATCCTGGAGCTTCATTTTGTCCATGAAGAGGCGGCGGATCTCGGCCTTGTTGCGGTGCAGCGCCGGCACCACGATGTGGGAAGGCTTGTCGGCCCCAAGCTGGATGATGAGGTCGGCCAGATCGGTTTCGATGGGCGAGATGCCGGCAGCTTCCAGCGCGGGGTTGAGCGCGGTCTCGTCCGAAGTCATGGTCTTCACCTTGATGACCTCGGAGGCGCCGTGCGAGCGGATGATGTCGATGACGGTCTGATTGGCCTCGTCCGCGTCGCGCGCCCAGTGCACTTTCCCGCCGGCGGCGGTGCAGGCGGCTTCGAACTGCACCAGATAGGCTTCCAGGTTGCGCAGAACGTGGTCCTTGATGGCGCGCGCGGAATCGCGCAGTTGCTGCCAGTCCAGCGTTTCCGCTACGGCGTGGGCGCGCCGGGCGCGGATCACGTCCGTGGCGTTGCGCACGTTATGGCGGAGCTGCGTGTTGCCCAGCATTCCGCGGGCCGCCTTGGCAAACGACGGCGCACCAGCCGCTTGTCCTACCCTGACGCTCATGCGGACTCTCCCGCGGTGGACGCCAGGATCTCCGCCAGGTGCAGGCAACGGACGCCGGCCCGCTGCCGGCTGAGCGCACCGCCAATGTGCATCAGGCAGGAATTGTCGACTGCCGTGCAGATTTCCGCCTGCGTGTCCAGGATGGCGCGGATCTTGTCGCTCACCATGGCGGCCGAGACATCCGCGTTCTTGATGGCGAAGGTGCCCCCAAAGCCGCAGCACTGGTCCGCTTGCGGCAGCTCGACATAAGTCAGGCCCCGCACGGAGCGCAGCAACTGCACCGGGCGCTCTCCGATCTTGATGCTGCGTAGGGAATGGCAGGTGGTGTGCAGCGTCACGGTGTGCGGAAAGGACGCGCCGGTATCGACGGTGCGAAACTTATCCACCAGCAGCTCGCAGAATTCGTATACGCGCGGCAGCAGCGCGGCCACGTCGCGGGCCACTTGGGCGTCCGGGCTGGCGGCCGCCAGTTTTGGGAAATGCTCGCGGATCATCGCCACGCACGACGACGAAGGCACGCAGATCGTCTCCGCGTCGCGAAACACTTCGAGAAAATGCAGCATCATCCGCCGGGCGTCGTTCTGGTAGCCGGTATTGTAGTGCATCTGGCCGCAGCAGGTCTGCGCCTGCGGGAACTCCACGGTGTGGCCCAGCCGTTCCAACACCGCGACCACAGCCTTTCCCGTGGCAGGAAAAAGCGTGTCATTATAGCACGTGATAAATAGCGATACGTTCACAGCGCGCCTTTGGGAGGTGCTATCGCAGCTATGCTAGCACGCTTGCAAAGTGATAGAGTGTCGGTAAGTACTGGGCTAAAGGGAGGGAACGATGGCACATTCCACCAGACGAGATTTCCTGAAGACCGCCGCGGGCGTGAGCCTGGCGGCCGGTTTGGGCGGCAGCGCGCTGGCCGATACGGGCAAGCGCACGGCCACGGATTGGGTAACGCTCGGGCGCTCCAACGTTAAAGTCACGCGCCTCGCGTTCGGCACCGGCAGCAAAAGCGGCGCCGTGCAGCGGGAGTTGGGTCAGGACGGGTTCACCCGCTTGGTGCGCTATGCCTACGACCGCGGCATCCGGTTTTTCGAAACGGCCGAAGGCTATCATGGCATGCCCGAAATGCTGGCCACGGCGCTGAAGGGCCTGCCGCGCGATAGCTATCGCCTGATGACCAAATATAGTACGCCGCCTTATGGGCCCCCACCCGCGGAAAAAATCGACTTGTACCGCCGTCAGTTGAATTCCGAGTACATCGACATTCTGCTGCTGCATTGCCTGCGCCCGCCCACCTGGCGGCAGGATTACATGCCGCTCCAGGACGCTATGTCCGAGGCCAAGGACAAGAAGATCATTTTGTCGCACGGCGCTTCGGTGCATGGCCTGCCGGCGCTGCGGACTTTTCCCGGCAACCAATGGCTGGATATCGCCATGATCCGCATGAATCACACCGGCATCCACATGGACACCGAACAACTGCGCGACACCAACGATATCGGCAGCGTGGACGAAGTGGTGAAACATACCAAGGCCGTTCACCAGCAAGGTATGGGCGTGATCAGCATGAAACTGGTGGGCGAGGGCAGCTACACCGACTTCGCGGACCGCGACCGGGCGATGAAATTCGCCATGAACTTAGGCTGCGTGGACTGCGTCACGCTGGGCTTCAAGAACACGGCGGAGATCGACGAGGCCATCGACCGCATGGCGCGCGTGATGGCGTAGGTAGGGCACGCTTTAGCTTGCCAACGCCCGCTTGCGGGCGGGCTGTTTTCGCAGCGCCGCTCGGCCGCCGGCTATTTCCGGCAGAATCTGCCGGAAAACAGAGCTTAAGTGCTTTGTATCGGTTAAATTTCCGGCAGAGTCTGCCGGAAATGCCACCGCTCGGCCCGGCCCCTACCGCCCCACAATTCGCACCGGGCCGAGAATCCCAGCGGGCAGAGGCTGGATGTTTTTCATGTCCTGATCCTGAAAGCGGTCGCCGTATTTGGCGATTAGCCCGCGATAGTCCGGCGGCGGCTGCGCGGCCAGCGCGTTGATGGCGAGATTGGCCACCACGATGCGCAGCGTATTCTCGCCGGCGTGAAGTTGACCGGTGATCTCGATTTCATATGGCGGATGCCACACCGAACCGGCGCGCTGGCCATTGACGTAGACGATGGCGGCCTCGCGCACCGGGCTTTCGAGCAGCGCCCGCATACCGCTGCCGCGCCGCTCCGGCGCAGGGACGGGCGTGCCTTCGCCGAAATCGAGATACAGGCGGCGCCAGCCCTGCAGCGTCGCCGGGTTCACCGGGAAGGTCTTCTCATAGGTTGCCCGGCCCGAGTAGTTCTTCATGCCGAGAACTTCGGTCCAGGACGTTAGCGGGTCCATAAACGCTCTCTGCAAGGAACCCTCGAAGATCACTTTCCAACCAGCGCTGAGGTCCTGCAGCACGGGGGGCGGGCCGGCCGGCGCGGGAGTGGCAGGCGGAATCGCCTTTGTGCCGCCAGACGCAAGTGCTGCCATCGCTTCCGCGTCGGAGACAGGATGCCCAAGAACCGCCATAGCTCCGGAAAAACAGAGAATGATGCGCGACTGGTAAGGCGCCAGGTCCAGATCGAGTTCCCTGACCTGCGGTCTGCGGGCGGGCTCCAGTAACTCGGTCTTTCCGGTGAATGGGTCCCACGATTCAAAAGGCGTGCTGAAGGTAAACCTCACGGCGCCATGCACGGGATGGTTGGCTGTGTTGACGAGGAAGTAGGCTTCGTACGGTATCATCGAGCGATGAACGAAGCCGATCTCCGGCGGCGCAGTCACATCGGGCCCCAGTAACTTGTGCAGCGTCTCGCCTAGCTCCGCGTCATCCTTCAAGAAATGCCCAGGCGCGCCTGGGGCTTCAAACAACGCCTGCGCCAACTCGCGGATCTGCGGCGTGTCCGTCTTGGCCTCCAGGAACCCTGGCGCCAGAGAGGGAACGCGACCGGTGGCTACGACGATGCCGCCCTCGCGTGCGTACTGCGCGATTTTCGCTAGCGTCTTCACCGGAATACGCTCTACGTTCGGCAACACCAGAGCGCGGTGTTTCGGATGCTGGATCCCCACCGCGGCGATGGCGTCGTCGTCGATGAAATCGTAGTTGTAGCCGCCATCCAGAATCTGCGGAATCACGTTGGGGCCGAGCAGCCTCTCCATCGATTGGTTCACCGAATCGTGCCCCAGCGTGAATCCGGCGTAAGCGTCGGCGGTGGGCAGGTACAGCGCGACGTCGTTGACCGGCTCGCCTTGGCGCAGCAGCCAGCTTACCCGCTGCAAGTAGGCGGTGATATCCGGCATCACAATCCACCACGGGTTGTGCTGATTGAAGACCGCCGCCGCGTAGAAGTGCCAGCCGGGCTCGCCCGCCTGCGGCGGCGAATACGGCCAGCCGTGGCCCACCAATTGATTGATGCCGTTCAAAAAGTGCAAGTCGGCTTCCGCCTTCATGTCGAGCGGGGTGGCGCGGAAGACCGGCGAATGCAGCCACGTCCAGGTCTCCGACGAAGTCACCGGCCGCCCATAGAGATGGCTGGCTGAGGACGCCCAGCGCGTGGCCGAAAAGCGTTTCCACGCGGAACCCTCGCCTTCCGGCAAATCGACCAGCGCATTGCTCGAAAGATTCACCGGCGGAATGCCATAGTTCTGCGAACGGAAGCGCGTGCCGTGCGCGGCGGCCCATTGACGCAGCGGCGTCAGGTAATGAACGTTCGCGAGCTCGGTCAGCGTCTTGCCCCAATCGTGCCGGATGCTCGAGGTGATCTCGCCCATCTGTTCGGCCAGCGCGGGAAGGTAGGGCGTGAGATCGTAGCCGCGGCGCTTTTGAAATTCCGCGAGAAAATCGCCGGTCCAATCCGAGCCGTAGACTTCCAAACTGTCGCTGAAGACCGCGTAAGGCGGGTGCGCGCCGAAAGCCTGCATCAAGCGGTCGCCGACGTATTTCAAATGATTTTCGATAGCCGCCGCGTTGTAGTGATCGAGCACCGGCCCCTCGGCGCCCACCGCCGCGCGCTTCACGGCCTGCCGCGTGCGGCTCGCAATGAAGATGTACGCGCCGCCGGCTGGGCCTTCCGGCGCGAAATGCAATTCGGCGTCGTCGATATCGGTGATTCGCTCGAATCCCTTGCCGCGCTCGACAAACGCCGCGATGAACTTTTCGCCCTCGCCAATTTTGGGCATCTTTATCGTTCCCACATTGGCCGGCACGGGCCGGCGGTCAACACGCAGCCGGGAGGAAGCGAGATCGACCGGCGTGTGCGGTCCGCCATAGGGCCAGCCGCTGCCAAGCGTGATATCGACGCGCATCCCCAGCTCGCGCGCTTTATCGTTGGCGAAGCTCATGGCGTCGAGAAAGCCATCCGAGAGATACGGCAGGTTCACCAGGCCGCGCGCCGGGTCGTCCAGCGTTACCGGATACACCGGCTGGATCTCCACGCCGCCAATGCCGCCCTCCTTCATGGCGCGCAGTTCGCGCTCGAGCTCGGGCTTTTCCACGGCCGGGCCGAGCCACCACCAGCGCATCATGATCCGGCAGTCATCCGGAGGGTGCGCAAAGGCCGCCCGCAGTTCCGCCGCACCTTCGCCGAGCCGCGCCGCCGGTTGGGCAAAGAGCAAAGCCGCATATGCAGCTGCATAGGCCGCAAGTACGCTCCATCGCATTCCTACATGCTAATCTAATGCAAGCGCCCCGACACACAGTGGGTTTCCGAGCGCCGTGGCGTGACTTAGAACTATAGGCCAGGCAAAACGTGACTAATAATAGACAAAGCGAACTTATCCACGCGGCACTCGACCGGTTTCAAATCGAGTTGCCCAGTTGGGGATTTGCCAACACCGGCACGCGCTTCGGCAAGTTCCAGCAAGCCGCCGCGGCGAGCACCATCGCCGAAAAGTTCAGCGACGCGGGGCAGGTCCACCGCTGGACCGGCGTGTGCCCGTCGGTGGCGCTGCACGTGCTTTGGGATCTGCCGAAAGGCGTGGGCGACGTGGATGAGGTGCACTCGCTGGCCGCCACGCACGGCCTGCGCGCCGGCGCCATCAACCCGAACGTTTTTCAAGACCAGATCTACAAATACGGATCGCTCGGGAACCCCGACGCCGCCACTCGCCAGGCCGCCCTTGACCACCTGCTGGACAGCGTGGAAATCGGCAAGCGCCTGAACAGCCGCGATGTTTCACTCTGGTTCGCCGACGGCAGCAACTACCCGGGCACGCAGAACATGCGCCAGCGCAAGCACTGGTTTGAAGAGGGCCTGCGAACGGCGCACGCCCGCCTGGACGCGAGCCAGCGCATGCTGGTCGAGTACAAGCCCTTCGAGCCGGCCTTCTATCACACCGATATCGGCGATTGGGGGATGGCGCTCGAATTCGCGCGTTCCGCCGGCCCGCAAGCCAAGGTGCTGGTGGACACCGGCCATCACTACCAGGCGCAGAACATCGAACAGATTGTGGCGTGGCTGCTGGATCTGGGGATGCTCGGTGGCTTTCATTTCAACGACCGGCGCTACGCGGACGACGACCTCACCATGGGCTCCATCGATCCCTACCAGGTCTTCCGCATTTTCCACGAGATCCTGTTCTTCGAATGGGAGACCGGCGCACGCGCCGATATCGCTTACATGATCGACCAGAGCCACAACCTGAAAGGCAAGATCGAGGCCATGATTCAGACCGTCCAGACGGCCATGGAACTCTACGCCAAAGCCGCGCTGGTGGATCACGAAAAACTCGCCACGGGTCAAAAGAATTGCGCCCTGGTGGATGCCGAGAACTGCCTGAAAGACGCTTTCTCCACCGACGTGCGGCCGGCCATCCGCGAATGGGCGAAAATCAGGGGCTTGCCCGCCGACCCGATGGACGCCTTCCGTCAGAGCGGTTACCTGGAGCGCGTGACGGCTGAGCGCCGCCAGCGAAACATGGCCGGTGTATCGAGTTACGCCTGATATGCCACGCTACGCATACCAACTTCGCATCAAGCCGGACGCTATCGAAGAGTACGAGCGCGAACACCAGCGCGTCTGGCCGGAACTGCTAGCCAAACTCAAGCAGGTCGGCATCTCCGATTACTCGATCTTCCGGCGCGGTCAGCAGCTTGTCCTGAGCCTTACCGTCGATGATCTCGACAAGGCACTGGACGTGCTCGACCGCGACCCCGTTAACCAGCGCTGGCAGCAGTTCATGAGCCGCCTGTTCGAGCCGGTGCCGGACCTGCGGCCTGGCGAGCGCTTCGCCATGATGAAGGAAGTTTTCCGGCTGGAGTAAGCGGCTCTCATGACCTTTCCTGAAACCTCGCGGCCCATTAGCGATGAGCAGTTGGCTCGCCGGCTCGAGGAGGCTCCCCAAGAGGAAGTCGATGCAGAGACAGCCGCCCGCATCCTAGCTGCCGAGTCCGAGCCGGGAGAGACTATCTCTCACGGCGAATTAAGAAAGCGGCTGGGACTGTGAATCGCGGCCAGGCTTATTGACTCGGCGAATCCGGCAGGCGAGACCCGCCTCCCGCGGCGCGGGACGCATTACACTGGGTCTAGCCAACATCATGCGCACTCTTGCCCTGACCCTCCTTGTACCCCTCTGCCTGCTGGCCGCCGACGCTCCCAAGCTGCGACTCGGCGCCGATGTTCATCCCACGCGCTACGCCGCCGATCTGACCGCCCTGCCCGCAGCCGCTACGTTTTCAGGCATCATCGATATCGACGTTACGCTCGCCAAGCCGGCCTCGCTCGTCTGGCTAAACGCTACCGATCTCACCATCCAGCAAGCCACCGTCAATTCCCAGGCCGCCGCCGTCGAATCGGCCGGAGAGGACTTCATCGCTCTTCGCCTGCCTGCCGCGCTTCCCGCCGGGCCGGCGAAAATCCACATCGTCTACCAGGGCAAAATCAGCGCCAACTCGAGCGCTGGCATCTTTCAGGGCGAAGACGCCGGCACACCGTACCTGTTCACCCAGTTCGAATCGCTCGACGCGCGCCGCGCGTTTCCCTGCTTCGACCAGCCCGACTTCAAGACGCCCTGGCAGCTCACGCTGCACATTCGCCAGACCGACCAGGCCTTTTCCAACACTCCGCAGGCTTCCGAAACCGCCGAACCGAACGGCATGAAGCGCGTGGCGTTCGCCGAAAGCAAACCGCTGCCCAGTTACCTGATCGCCTTCGCGATAGGCCCCTTCGACGTGGTCGACGCCGGGAAGGCCGGCCGCAACCACGTGCCGGTGCGTATCGTCACGCCGCGCGGCAAAGCCGCCCAAGCCACCTACGCCGCCCAGGTCACGGCCACCATCCTCGACCGTTTGGAAAACTATTTTGGCGTTCCCTATCCTTATGAGAAGCTCGACGAAGTCGCCATCCCCTTGGTGTATGGATTCGGCGCCATGGAGAACGCCGGCCTGGTCACCTATGGGCAAACCATCCTGCTCGCGGACCCGGCCACGGACAGCATCGGTCGCCAGCGCGGTTATGCCTCCGATGCCGCCCACGAGCTGGCTCACCAGTGGTTCGGCGACCTGGTGACCACCGCCTGGTGGGACGATATCTGGCTCAATGAAGCCTTCGCCACCTGGATGTCCGACAGGATTCTGGCCGAGTGGCAGCCGGATTGGAACACCCGTCTGACCGACTTGCAATCCAAGTTCGGCGCCATGGAATCCGACAGCCTGGTCACCGCGCGCCAGATCCGCCAGCCCATCGAATCCAAGGACGACGTCGCGAACGCCTTCGACAACATCACCTACGAAAAAGGCGCCGCCGTCATTCGCATGTTTGAAGTGTGGACCGGCGAGCGGCAGTTCCGCGCCGGCGTCAACGCCTATCTCCAGCGATACGCGTTCCGCAGCGCCACCGCCGGCGACTTCCTCGATTCCATCGCCACGGCCGGCAAGCCGCAGCTAGCGGCTGCCTTCAAGACCTTTCTCGACCAGCCGGGCATTCCGGAAGTCTCGGTGGAACTTAAATGCTCCGGCCAACCGCGCGTGGCGCTCAGCCAGAAACGCTACTTGCCGCTAGGGTCCACGGGCGCGCAAGGCGCCCAGTGGCAGGTGCCCGTCTGCGTGCGATCCGTGAACGACGATCTCTCCGCAGCGGAGTGTTTCCTGCTCGACAAACCCAGCGCCGAATTTCCGCTTAAGAACCCCGGCTCCTGCCCCGCCGAGATCTTCGCCGACGCCGGCGCCACCGGTTACTACATCGCCTCCTATCGGGGCGGCCTTTTGGAGAAACTGCTGGGGGAAGGAAGCGACTGGCTCAACGCCGCCGAGCGCGTCACTTTGTTGCACGATCTGAAAGCACTGGCTGATTCCGGCGACGCCAAGGAGAGCGCGGCGCTCACCGCCGCGCGCACCTTCGCCAATTCGCCCGAGCGCCAAGTCGCCGCCGAAGCCCGCGGAATCGTGAGCGGTGCGGGTATTCTGGTGCCTGCGCCGCTTCGTCCCAACTACGCCGCCTTCATTCGCAGGACGTTCGGCTCGAGCGCGGCGGGCCTCGGCTGGTCGGCTCAGCCGGATGACGACGCCGACACCCGCCTGCTCCGCGCCAGCCTGGTTCCTTTCGTGGCGCGCGAGGGCGACGACGACCCGCTCCAGGGCGAGGCCCGCCGCCTCGCCATCGGCTGGCTCGATGGCCGCAAGGGCGTTGACCCCGACATGCTGCGCGCGGTGCTTTCGACCGCTGCCTTTTCCGGCGGCCAGGACCTGTTCGACCGCCTGCTCGCGGAGCTGACGAAGACTCAGGACCGTGGCCAGCGCCGTGCCATCATCGCCGCGCTGGCCGGTTTCCGAGATCCCAAAATCGTCCGGCAGGCGCTCGCCTTGGTCCTCGATCCTCAATTAGACGTGCGCGAAACAGTCGGCCTCATCTTCAGCGGCCTCGGCAATCCGCAGACCCAATCGCTGCCCTTCGAGTTCGTCAAGGCTCACTACGACGAGCTTCTGAAACGTCTGCCGCGCGAGGGCGACTTAGATGCCGCTGCGTCGCTGCCGCTTGTCGGCAAACCCTTCTGCGACGAGCCTTCCCGCCGCGCGTTCGTTGAGTTCTTTCAGGGTCGCGCCGGTAACTTTCTCGGCGGCCCGCGCAATTACGCGCAGGTGCTGGAGGGCATCCGCTTGTGCGAAGCCCAGCGCGCCGCGCAATCGGAAGACGTCGAGCAGTTCTTCGCGCGGCAACCGTGATTGCCGCCGGCCGCGCTAAATTAAATAGGTAAACTCATGACTCTTCTCAACCGCACACCGCTCCGCCTGCTGGGCGCGATGCTGGCATCGAGCGCGCTAGTCTTCGCCCAGACGCCATCCGCCGCCCCGCGGGCGATCTCCGCGGACCTGAATCACGTTCGCGGGCCGCACAGCAAGGTCTTCCGCCGGTCGATTGGCGCCGGCCGCGCCAACGAGGGATTAAGAGCCGACTGGCAGCAGCAACTCGCCCTCATCCAGCGCGACATCGGGTTCGACTATATCCGCATGCACGGCCTTCTGCACGACGATATGGGCGTCTACCAGGAAGATGCCAAGGGTAACCCGATTTATAACTTTCAGTACGTCGATCAACTGTACGATGCGTTGCTGCGCTTGCGCATCAAGCCGTTCGTCGAGCTCGGTTTCATGCCCTCCGCTTTGGCCAGTGGCAAGGACACGGTCTTCTGGTGGAGGGGTAACATCACGCCGCCTAAGTCCTATGAGAAGTGGGCCGGTCTGATTACCGCGCTGATTCGCCATTGGGAACAACGGTACGGTAAGGATGAAGTCAAAAGCTGGTACTTCGAAGTGTGGAACGAACCCGATATCAGGCCATTCTATACATCGACTCTCGACGAGTACTTAAAGCTGTATCAAGTTACCGCCGAAGCGATCAAAAAGATCGACCAGAGCTATCGCGTGGGCGGCCCGGCATCCGCCATCCCCTACCGCTTCGAAGAGGCGCTGGTCCAGTTCTGCGTCCGCGAGAAAGTGCCGATCGACTTCGTCTCCACCCACGCCTATGGTGTCAAAGAAGGCTTTTTCGACGAGACCGGAAACCGCGGAACCGTCCTCGATGCCGACCCTGGCGCGGTCCGCGACCGCATGGTTCACTCCCGGGAACTGATTCGGAATTCGCCGCTGCCCAACCTCGAACTGCATTTCACCGAGTGGAGCTCGGCTTACACGCCCACCGATTACATCCACGACCAGTATCATCAGGCAGCCTTCATCCTCGATAAGATCAAGGGCGCGCAGGAATCCGTCGATTCGATGTCCTATTGGACCTTCACCGATATCTTCGAAGAGAACGGCCCCCGCATGACGCCGTTTCACGGCGGCTTCGGCCTGCTCAACTATCAGAGCATCAAGAAGCCCGCCTTTCATGCCTATCAGTTCCTCAGCCGCTTGGGTGACACGGAAATCGTCAATGCCGACAAATCTTCCTGGGTATGCACTAATCGTAACGGAGACATTCAGGTGCTGTGGTGGGACTTCACCCCGGTTGCGCCACCTAAAGGTCTCAACGATCAGACTTATTACAAGGGAGACCTGCCCCCAGCCGCGAAGCCGCCTGTAAACGTCGACTTGACCAATCTCCCGGCCGGCACTTACTTCGAGCAAGTTTATCGCCTGGGTTACCGGCAGAACGACGCATACACGACTTACCTGGACCTCGGCGCGCCAACGCAACTCACTAAGGCGCAGGTCGGAGCGATTTCCAGTGCCGCCAGCGGTGAACCCTCCGAGAGCCGGGTCATTTCCGTTCGCGATGGGCACTTCCAGTTTCAGTCCGCGCTCACGGCCAACGAAGTTTGCCTGATCGTGTTGCGAAAGATGTGAAGCGCGGGGGCAGGCGCCCTTGCCCGCGTCGGACCCCGGTCCGACCGCCGAGTCAGGGGGGCTCGGCGCGGGTCAGGGGACCCGCCCCACCCTAGAATATAATTGCCGGTCTGGTATCCGTGCCCACTGCAATCGTGCGCGGCACGTGCTCGCTCGGCGGCTCGTTCAACAGGCGGGGCCGCAGCAGGAGTATGACCTCGTCGCGCGAGGTGTCGTGCTCGTGCGTGCTCATCAGCGGGCCCAGGAAGCGGATCTCCGACAGGCCGGCCAATCCCGAGATGTTGCGTCCTTCATTGGCATCCAACAAACCAGCCACCGCCGCCCACTCGCCCGTTTTCAACCGTACCACTGACTTCAAGCTGCGATTGGAAACCACCGGAACGCCATTCACCGATTGCCCGGTCAGCAGCTTGACTTCGGCCTCGATATCGAGCGACACCTCGTCCATGCCGTGCACCGCCGGCGTCAGTTTCAGGCTTAGTCCCAGATCCTCGAATGTGAAAGAGGGAGCCGGCGTATAAACGGAGGTCCCGTTGCTTCCGCTGCTGATCGCGCCCACACTGAAGCTCACCTGAACCGTCTGCGTGATACCCGCCGCCGTGATGGTAATGGCGCCGATATAAGTGCCCGCCGTAAGGCCGGAAGGATTTGCGTAGACTGTGAAGGCGGTGGGCGTCGCCGCGGCCACCGTAGGGCTGACATCCGAAAGCGACAGACCGGACCCGGTGACGGTCGCCGAGAAGTCCCCGGTGGTGTCGCTGGTCACCGTCACGGTTGCCGACACCGTGGAACCATCGAGGGACGCGCTGAGCGAGACCGGATTTGGCGTAACCGTGAGACCCGCGGCGATTCCTCCGTTCACCGTCAAGGTCACGTTAATGTATGCGATAGAGCCATCCGATCCAGTCAGTTCGACGGTGCCTTGATAAGTGCCCGTGCCGAGACTCACGAGACTGTTGTCGGGATTGAGAGCAAGAGTGGCGGGCAGCGTCCCCGTAAAGCTCGTTACGCCGTCTACCAATAGCCATGAATTCGCACTCGACGCGGTAGCCGTGAAAGTGATGCCGCTGCCGGTGCTCGTTACGCCCACGCTGACTTCCGCCGGTAAAGTCCCGCCTGAGGTGTAAGTCCACGGAATTGAAGTCGGGCTCACCTGCAAGCTCCCGCTCGAAGTCACGGTGAAAGCCACCAGCGTCTCCTCGGTAACACTGCCGGCCGTCACGCTGAGGATGCCGAGATAGGTTAGCGCCGAAAGTCCCGTGGGATTCGCATAAACCGTAACATAGGCCGGTGTGTTGGCGGTCACTGTGCTCGCGGAAACCGAGAGCGAAAGACCGGACCCGATCACGCTGGCCGATAAGGTCCCGGCGGCCCTACTGATCACCGTATCGGTCTCTTGCGCCGATAAGCCACCCGCCACGGCGGCCAGCGCGATCGGGCTGGGCGTTACAGTGAGATCCGGCGCGCCGCCGTTGACCGCCAGGGTAACGGTGAAGTATGTCACGGAGCCATCCGAGCCACTCACCTGCACCGTTCCCAGGTAGGCGCCCGTGCCGAGCGCCGTGAGAGCGGCGCCGGGTGAAACGGTCAGTGTGGCTGGCAGCGTACCCGAAACGGTTGTCGCCGAGTTCACCACCAGCCACTGGCTGGAGCTCGCCACCGTGGCCGTGTAACCGATGTCTCCATTGCTGCTCGCAACACTGATGCTGGCCGCCAGTGGGGATGCACCCGCGGAAGCATAAGTCCACGCTACCGAGGTCTTGCTGAGTGTCAAAGTGCCGACGCCCGTAGCGACGCCGGTCCCGGTTCCAGTGCCAGGCAGCGTGCTCGTGGCGCCTGGCGTGGTTGCCGAAGAGCCGGACTCTCCGAAATAGCCGGACGTTAGCACCGGGTAGCGGTTGCCCACGTGCAGCGTGGTAGGCTGGCGCTCTTCGCCGCGCAGCTCGGCCGCCCACAGCACCTTGCCGGAGCTTTCGCTCATTTGCGCCAGCGCGGCGGCATCCATGATTCCTAGTCCCAGCAACGTCTTGCCCCCGCCGAAAGAAAGCAACCCGCTGATGCTGGTCGGCGGCGTCACCTGGTTCCCCAGCCAGTTGGTCAGCGCGTTCAGCGAGAACATGGTCGGAAAGTTAACGCCGTAAGTGGACGTCTTGCTGCGGCTAACTTCTACCAGCTCCAGCTCCATCATCACCTGGGCCCGCGGATAAAGAAGCTGCTCCAGCAGCGCTTTGGCCGGCAGCACCCGCGACAAGCGGTCGCGTATTACCAGAGTTCGCGTCTGTGAATCATAGCTGATTCTCTCGATCGCCGTCGCCTGCTTCACAGCGTCCACCAGGGTCGTAAATTCCTGCTGTACGCCGGCATCCGGCAGGGGAATCGTTACCGCTACCATCGGCTCGTTCTGCGTTCGCTTTTGCGCCGTGTCCTTGGACACCAGAAAGAGCTTTGGGGAAATCGGCACAATGAAGGTTCCCGTGGCAAACTCCAGGCCATGCAGCGCCTCCCGATACCCCACGCCGTCCAAATGGAAGCGCAGCGCGGGCATTGGCTGGTAATCGCCGTCGAAAATGCAGTCCAGGCCGAAAGCCTTGGCCACGTCCGTGTACACCTTCTTCGAATCTCCACTCAGATCAAAATCGCGGACCAGGTCGCCGCCCGCCAGATCCGAGGGCGGCAGTTCCTTCCTTGCATCCGCCAGGTCGCCCTTGGTCGCGGCCTCCAGCGGCGTGCCCGCTTCCTCCAGGCTGCCATCGCCGGTCACGGCGGACACTGGAGGAACCGGCTTGGCTTCCAGGGCCGCGCGCGAACGAACGGCCTGGCTGCGCAGCCAATACGTCTGGTTGCGCGGCTCCATCGCGGCGGCTTCCGAATACAGCAGGTAAGCCTGCGCCATCTGGCCCTTCTTTTCCGCATCCCGCCCGAACTCGTAGAGTTCCCACGCGCTCAGTTCTTCCGCCGCCAGGCTGCCGGCCAGCAGCAACGCCAATATGGGCACACTCCACCGCACATCAAAATGACGGCCGCACAGGCTGTAACGTGCAGGCGTTTTGTGTGATGCTGGGTAGGAACCCATGCAGACTTTCCGCGCTCTGGCGCACGAGCCCAGGCTGCTGATCGAGCCGGGAATCGTGTTGGTGGCCACCTTCGCCATCGCGTTCCTGGTGCGCAGCCTCATCCTGCGCGGCCTGCGCGCCTGGGTGACGCGCACCGGCAGCCGTCCGGGCCACATCCTCGGTGCGGCGCTGAGCGGTCCCACCACCATCTGGGCGCTGATCCTGGCCGTTCATCTGGCCATTCAATCGGCGCCGCTGCCAGTCGTCGTCACCGATAAGTACGCTCCCAAAATCCTGATCGCGTTGTGGATTTTGAGCTTCACGCTGATGGCGATTCGCATGGCGGGAGACCTGGTGCGCGCCTACGGCAGCCAGATTCCCGGCGCACTGCCCGTCACCACGCTCACCACCACGCTGGCCCAGCTTTCGGCGCTGGTGCTGGGGCTGCTGCTGCTGTTAAGCGCCGAGGACGTCCACGTGACGCCCATCCTCACCGCGCTCGGCGTGGGCGGCCTGGCCGTCGCGCTGGCCATGCAGGACACGCTCTCCAATCTCTTCGCCGGTTTCTATATCGCGGTCGCCGGGCAGATGCGGCTGAACGATTACATCAAGCTTTCGAGCGGTGAGGAGGGCTACGTGTCGGACATCGGCTGGCGATCCACGGCCATCCGGTCGCTCGGCAACAACCTTGTCATCGTGCCCAACTCAAAGCTCGCCCAGGCCATCGTCACCAATTACCACCTGCCGCAGTTGAGCATGTCCTCCTCGCT
>Ga0181526_10001974_pt1 | contig 18584 bp, 8 predicted proteins | sample PEATcosm2014_Bin_35_FD_119750 | JGI IMG/M metagenome (GOLD analysis project Ga0181526, IMG submission 119750) | Peatland microbial communities from MTU Mesocosm Facility, Houghton, MI, USA - PEATcosm2014_Bin06_30_metaG | ecosystem: Environmental > Terrestrial > Soil > Wetlands > Peat | place...
CAGCCGCACGCGCCTGCGCAGCCAGGGCGGCCTCTGTCTTAGGACCGAAACCAAAGGTCCTGGAAAACCGCAGGTTGAAGCTCACGGTATTCGGCCCGGTGCAGTAGTTCACCGGAATCTGCGTATAGTTCTCGCCGAAAACAAGGGTGCTGCTCTGAGTTTCTGAATTGAAGTTGGCGGCATTAACGCAGTTCTTGAAGTTGGAAGCAACCGGGGCACCGGCAAACGCCGGACGGTCGTCATATACCCCGTCGTGATTATTATCCAGCCCTGTCGTAACGTTGTAGGGCCGGCCGGACGAAACCGACATGATCGGGCTGGCCGTAATCAGGAAGGGCAGGGGAATCGTTCCCAGCAGGTTCGCCTGGCTGCGCACCGCAAAGCTGGCCCGCCCGTAATCCGCGGAGGAACTGTATGGATCGGTAATGCCGCTGGTGTTGGAGTTCGCCCAGTTCGCCGAATAATAGCCCGTCAGGCTGATGCCCTTCGGCGTCTGGATCCGGATGTTGGTGGTGATCTGGTTCTGCTTGTAGATGCCCTCCGACTGGCTGCAATTAATGTAATTGCCTACCCCTAACGCCGAGTCGGGGTTCGCGTTCGCGCAAGAGGATGGGACAAAGGCGCCGCCAATCGGGAACGTGCGCCCAATGAACTGGTGTACCCCTCGCCCATTCATGTAGGTCACCGTCACGCTGGTGTACTTGCCCACCTTCTGTTCCAGCGTGCCCGCGCTCTCAATCATGTACGGAGCGCGCAGGCCCAGGTCTGCCACCGGAACAAAAGTTCGAGGAGGAGAAGCCGCTGTGCCTGTCAGGCAGTTGCCGATCGTCGCTGGACCGCAAGGCAGCGCCGCTGTCCCCGGGTAATAGTAGGTTGTGCTGCTCTGGTTGGCAGGGTTCCCCGCAATGATGCCGTTGATGCTGCCCACGCTATATCGGTCGTAGAAGATGCCAAACCCGTAGCGCAGCACGGTAAGGGTCGGCTTCCCGTTCTTCCGCGGAATGCCATAGGCCATCTGCATGCGCGGGGCAAAGTCATGCGTGCTGTTGATGAAGTTCTGCGCCTCCATGCGTATGCCGTAACTGATGGTCAGGTTGTCCCTTGCTTTCCAGTCATCCTCCAGGTAGACGCCCAGGTCCAACTCGCGCGCGCTGATCGTCGCTTTGTTAATCGTGGTCAGCGAGAACGAGAAAGGAACCTCGCACTGGTACGACGAGATCGGCGAGTAGGGTTGGGCAGGCGGCGTAGTCGCTAAGACGCCGTCGCACGGGACCGTGGTAGAGGCACAACCCAGGTTGGTCTTGGTCTGGGCGGAGGCGCTCGGGTCGGTGCACGGATCCAGCAGAAACGAATAATTCAGCGACCCGTTCTGGGTGGCACTCGCATTGTTCGTGTCATCGTCGGTGCGCAGGCGCCCGCCCAACCGGATGAAGTTCTTGGTCAGTTGGATCGACGTATAGTTCTGTACCTCGATGTGATCCGAGGTGCTGCTGCTGCCGCCACTGCCGGTACCGTGGGTGGTAAAGTATCCCGACACCGAAACTGTGGCTGCCGGATTCACCGGACTCGAACTGTTCGAGCCATGCTCAAACTCGAACCGCGTCTCGTTAATCACCCGGTTGCTCAGCAGTTGCGTATCGCTGATCTGGATCGTGTTGTCGGCGCTCGACGAAGAACTCTGCTGGGTGGTCAGCGAGTTGCCGCTGCCCGGATTCGTGCTGTTGCTGGTCTCGTACGAGTAGCGCGCCGTGAACGTATTCTTGGTTCCGATCATGCTGTCGAAACGCGGATTGATCTCCCATCGCTTGTTCGGGGCGGACACTGCACGCGCCGTCAATGGATACGGATTGGGGCTGCAGCTCGCGAAGTCCGCGTCCCCGGGCAAGCATACGGTGGTTGAAGTTGGGCCGCTGCTGTAAATCTCCGGGGGATTGATCAGGTTGTTGTTCAGAATATCGCGGTAGGTCCCGTTCAGCGTAAACGACGAACCCGGCCGGATCGGCCCGGTCAGATTGCCGGTATAGAACAGTTGGTGATAGTCCGGCTGAACGTTGGGTCCGCCCAGAAATGGATTCGAGGTATTGAAGATCTTGTCCTGGCCCTGGATGCTTCCGCCGCCGTGGAACTTGTCCGTCCCCGGCTTGGTCAGGATCTCGATGCGCCCGTATCCGGCCCGGTCGTACTGCGCCGAGAACGGATTCTGATTGATGCGGATCGCCAGAATCGAGGACTTCGGAGGCAGTTGCCCACCGGTGAATCCATCGATATAAATCTGCCCGCCGTTCGGTCCCATCGCAGGACCGGCCAGGGCCTCAAGCTCCGACTGCAACTCATCAGGATCGTCCGAGAGCGCATTCAGCGCGTCCCCGGTGATAACTGTGGCGCTCTGGTTGCTGTCAGGGTCTACGCTCAGTTGCACAGTGTCGGTGGTGACATTCACCGTCTGCGTCGCGTTCGCCAGCGCCATATGTACATCCGACGTCACATTCGCTCCCGCGTTGACGTTGATCGCCGCGCTGGAGTAATTGGCGAAGCCGGGCGCGCTCGCGTTTACCGTGTAGCTGCCTGCCGCCACACCGCGGAACGAGTACGTGCCGTCGCTCTTTGAGGTCGTGCTCTGGGATTTGCCCGCGGACGATGTCAATGTCACCGTCGTACCCGGAATCAACGCATCGTCCGGATCTACGACTATCCCGTGCACGGTCGCACCCGCCGTTGCCGGCGCCGCCGCCGTTTGTGCCACTGCGGAAAATGGCAGCGAAGCAACGAGAAAAAGCAGGAGAAACGCCAAACGCTGTCGAAGAGACATCCTCACTCCTAAGAAGTACTAACGCCGAAAAACATAGTCGCACTGTGGTTGGAAATCATTATTGGTCGCCGCCCCCGCCGCCAATGCTCATCGACAGGCTCATGCCGCCGTTCGGATTGGCAGTCAGGATCGCATCGACCCCCGTCAATACGGTAATCGCGGTCACGGTACTGGCGCCCGGCGCAGGATCGGAAGCCACAATCATTACCGCGTCGCCCTTGTGCAGATCGGCGAGGGTAATTGCAGGAAAGCTCGTAATCATCTGCGAAAGGTCCGCGCTCGCGGAGCGGCGCATGCCGCCTGCTCCACCAGCAGCCGGCCCACCACCAGCCGCCCCACCCGCACCTGGTCCGCCATATCCCCCGCCCGCCGCCGCGCCCCCGCCGTTGGTCCGTTGCGCGAACATCGTCGCCGTCCGCAGCGGCATCAGGCGAAGATCGGAGTTAGCCGTCAAGTTCACGGTCATCATCTTCTTGGTGGCAAGGTCCTTCAGCGTGATCTTTCCCGCCGAAGCGTCTACGCTGGCGATTTCACCGGACAGGTCCAGGAACGCCCCGCTCACAACCTCATCGGCCTGCACCTGCAATCCATCCGCCGACTTCTTTCCGCGTGCCTGTAATTGGTCTTTCACCTGGATCTGCGCCAGCGTTCCCGGCTTGGCGTCCTGGTACTTCACGGAGTCGCTGGCAAAGCGCTTGAACTCTGTTTTGCCGGGTGTCGTGTCGACGACCACCTTCTTCGCGCCCGACGTAAGCGTGATCGTGCCTGCAGCCGGATCGACCGCGCTAACAATGCCGCCCACCCCATTCACCTTCCAGTCGGCCTGCTGTGCGGCCTGCATCTGCGCGATGTCGGCGGACTTGATCACCACCACCTGTCGCGCGATAAAACTATCGGGCGTATCGCCTGCCCGGACCGCGGCCAGAAGCCGGTCTCCGATCGCAATGTCGGAGAACTGCGCGGGCTTTGCTGTCTTCAAATCAGTGCTGCCAACCGCCATTTGTTGCACCTTGGCGCCATCGGGGACGATGATCGTCACCGACGGACCGGCGTCGGTGGCCAGAGTGATCGAGGTGCCCGATATCGCCTTCACAGTGCCGAGTTTGGCCGGGATCGTCGCCGCCGCGGGGGCCGCAGCCGGTGTCTGCGCAGGAAGTACGGGGCACATTCCGCCCGCAACCGTAAAAAGAATTCCCAGGTTGAACGCAATCCTGAGCGAGTTGTGCCGAACTGCCATCTCCATCCTCATCTAACGCCTGCTCCCGGTAGCACTTCCCCGGTCAGGCCACATTGAATTCTCGCATCCAGTTACTGGACTCGCGTTCCGTTGGCAAGGGAAAGTTGTTCTATCTAAGAATACGAGCCCGCAACCCAAAAGTTTCGCCGGTTGTAAACAATTCCGGCCTGGAACCACGCTTCCCATCCGGCGAATATCCAGCGAAAACTCGAACGTCACCGCGCTGCCGCCGGCTCCGATACCTGTCCCCAGTTTACAGGGCAGCGCTTAAGCAACTCTGAACCTCCCACCCCGCGTGCGATTCCGCTACTCCGCCTCGCTCGACAGCACCGCGAGTGTACTCGGAGGAAGCACGATCTTTCCCCCACCGATCCCCGCAATCTCGCGCGAGACCAGCGCCACGCGAAACCCGCCCGGCGCGTCGAAACCCACGGCCCGCTGTCCCAGGTTCGCCAGCACCAGCACGCCGCCGCGGTCCATCACCAGCCAGCGGTCCTGCTCGCTCCAGAGCACCTTAGTGTGAGCCAGGTCGCCGTCGTTCAGCGCCGCCGACCCGCGCCGCAGGCGGATCAGTGCGCGATACCACTCCCGCATCTCCCGGTGACGGCCCTCGCCCGCCTCCTGCCAGTTCAGCCTGGAGCGCTCGAAGGTCGAGCGCGCTGCAGGATCGGGGACCTCCTGCTCGGTGAATCCGAATGCCGCGAACTCCCGCCTGCGCCCCTCCCGCACCAGCTTCGCCATCTCCGGATCGTCGTGATCGGCGAAATACAGAAATGGCGTGCACGCGGCAAACTCCTCGCCCATAAAGATCAGCGGCACAAACGGCGCCGTCAGCACCATACCCGCAGCCACCTTCGCGCCATCCATCCCCACAATCTGTTCCACCCGGTCGCCGGCTACACGATTGCCCACCTGGTCGTGGGTCTGGATGAACCCCAGAAAGCGATGTGCCGAGAGTCCCTCCACCGGCCTGCCATGCCGCCGCCCGCGGTACTTCGAATACTTCCCGTCGTACACGAAGACCTGCGTCAGCGCTTTCGCCAATTGCTCGATCGTACCGAAATCCTTGTAGTAACCGTGGTCCTCCGGGTGCAGCACGGTAAACAGGGCATGGTGGAAGTCATCGCTCCACTGCGCGTCCATCCCATATCCGCCGGCCTCGCGCGGCCGCACCACGCGCGGATCGTTCAGGTCGCTCTCGGCGATCAGCACCAGCCTTCGGCCCAGCGTCGCCGTCAGCGCCTCCACCTCGGTTGAGAGTTGCTCCAGGAAGTGGATCGCCGAGCGGTCGACCAACCCATGCACCGCATCCAGCCGCAATCCGTCGATATGAAAATCCCGCATCCACATAGTCGCGTTGTCGCACAGGAATCGGCGCACCTCGTCGCTGCCCCACTCCTCCAGGTTCACCGCCTCGCCCCACGGCGTGCGATGCGCGCCGGTCAGATACGGCCCAAACTTGGCCGCGTAATTCCCCACGGGTCCAAAGTGGTTGTAGACCACATCCAGCAGCACCGCGAGCCCGCGCGCATGGCACGCATCGACGAAGCGCTTCAAACCATCCGGCCCGCCATAGTGCTCGGCAACTGCGTACAGATCGACGCCGTCGTATCCCCACCCACGGTCGCCCGCGAATGCCGCCACCGGCATCAACTCGACATGCGTGATCCCCAACTCGACCAAATCATCCAGCCGCTCGATTGCACTGTCCAGCGTGCTTCCCGGAGTAAACGTGTCGACGTGCAACTCGTATTGAATTGAACTCTCCAGCGGAGGCGCCTGCCAGCCCTCATCGTGCCACCGAAACGCCGCCTGGTCGTAGACGCGCGAAAGGCCATGCACTCCATTCGGCTGCCACGCGCTGCGCGGATCGGGATACACCGCAGGATTGTCGTCGAGCGAAAAGCCGTAGTCCGAGCCCGCCCCCGCATCCTCCACTGTCGCGTTCCACCATCCCCGCTCGTCGGGTCCTTGCATCGCGTGCGCGCGATCTCCGGCTTTCACCGAAACTTTCTTCGCCCCCGGCGCCCAAACCGTAAACTCATGCATCGCTCTTACTCCACTCCGTTGCAAATCGCCGCCCTTGCTTCTAGGTACCCCAAGCCTTCAGGCTTGGGTCTCACAGGTTCCAAAAAAAAACGCGGGCTTTAGCCCCTGGGGTATGCCCTTTTCTCCATATTGAAGTTTAGGCGGCGCCTAATCTTTCACCAGCAGCGCCACTGGAAAGTCCCGTAGCACCTCCTCCATCGCCACCTTGCTTCCGGCCACTTGCGCTCCCGTCAGCCGGTTCGTCCATCGCCCCCGAGGCAGCTCCACCACCGTCTTTCGCCACTCGCTGCCCAACCGCTTGCTCCCCATCGGGGTCACCAGCCTCGGAACAATCGTCGCCACATCTTTGCCGCGCAGATACGCTACCACGTGTCCCGCCTGCGGGCCTTCCGCGTTCAGCGGCGTATAGGCCGCCTGCGCGCCAAAGCTCTCCGGCCGCTCGCGCCGCAGGCAAAGCGCCCGGTGGATGGTCCATAGCTTGGGCAGTCCCTCATCCGCGCGCCGCGCTGCCTCGGCCGCGGCTTCGGTCGCGGGCAGCCTCGCAAGCTCCCGCAACAGCCGCGCTCTTACCGTATAGTCCACCGGCCGTCGATTATCCGGGTCCACCAGGCTCAGGTCCCACAACTCCGCTCCCTGGTACAGGTCCGGCACCCCCGGTGCGGTGTGCTTCATCAGTGTCTGCGCCAGAGAGTTCACCCTCCCCGCATCCTTCACCGTCTCCACAAAGCGCTCAAGGTCCGTTACAAATTCCACATGCCACATCACCGCTTCGATGAATTTGTGCAGCGCATCCTCGAACTCCGCGTTATTGGCCGTCCAGGAGGTCCGTTGCTTGGCTTCGCGTGTGGCCTTCAACATATACTCCTGCACCCGGTCCACGCTGATCGGCCACGCTCCAATCAGCGTCTGGTACAGCATGTACTCGGTGTTGCGGTCGGGCATATCGCCGTGCCCGCCGCCGAACAGTTCCGCTCGCAGCTCATTGTTCATCCGCGACCACCGGTTCAGCGCGTCGCCAAACTCCCGCGGCATCTCCGACAGCACCGCCAGCCGCGCGCGCACGTCGTCGCTGCGCTTGGTGTCGTGCGTCCCCAGCGTCGTCATGGTGTGCGGATGTGTCGCCTGCATCTTCGCGTTATACGCGTGCAACTCCGCCACGCTCATCCCGTTCGACCCGGGATCGCCGCCCACTTCGCACATCGCCACCAGCCGGTTGTAGCAGTAGAACGCCGTGTCCTCCACGCCTTTCGCCATCACCGGCGGTGTAAACTGCTGGAACCGCCGCAGCAACTCGGTCTCCTGCTTGCCCTTCACCTCCATCGTCAGTACGCCGCCCACAAAGTCGAATAGTCCTGCACCGATGTCCGGCCGTTTCTGCTTCGCGCACTCGACCGCGCGCGCAATGGTCGTGCGGTCCTCGTCGGTAATCTCGTTCCGCGCCGGCTCCACGTAGCTCCGGTAAACCGGATAGCAGGCCGCAATCTCGCGTATGGCCCGCCGCACCTCCGCCCGCGTATAGTCCCTCTGGTCGCGGTTCGATTCGCATATATCCACCAGCAGCGAAGTCAACCGATTCACGTCACTGCCCAGCGCTTCCTGCATCGCGGCGATCTTCTTGTCGTGGGCAATCGCGTCGAAGCTCGTCGGCTCCCCCGTGAACTCCTCATAGATCTGGTTCAGCTCGCTCATCCCCTCCGGCGACATGAGCACCGCCAGCGCGACGTTGAGGAAGTCGTATCCGGTCGTTCCCTCGATTGGCCAGCTCTCGCGCAGAAACTCGCCCGGCTCCAGAATCTTCTCGCCGATAATCCACGCATCCGGCGCGTGCTCGCGCAGCCTCCTGAAATACTCCAGCGGGTCGCGCAACCCGTCCGGATGGTCGACCCGCAGGCCGTCCAGCACGCCGCGCCGCAGCCAGTCCAGCACCAGCGCATGGGTCTCTTCAAAGACGTGTTCCCGCTCCACCCGCAGTCCCACCAGCGTGTTTACATCGAAGAAGCGTCTGTATCCAAGCTGCTGGTCGGCCGTCTTCCAGTACGCCAGCCGGTAGTTTTGCTGGTTCAGAAAGTCGTCCAGCGCGTCCTTGTTCTCGTTCAGTGCAGCCACTACTTCGTCCAGCGCGTCGCCGACTGCGGGCTCCTCCAGGCATAGCCGCGACAGCAGCCCCTTCAGCACCGCCTTGTCCCGATGCCGCGCCAGAATGGTTCGCCGGTCCGCGTACTCCGGGGCCGGCAGACGCCCGAACGACGCCGCCAGAAAATTCAAAGTGTCCGACTTCGCAAACTCCGCCGCTTTCGCCAGAATCACCGGCAAAGACTGCGGCGCCACCGGCAACGTCTGCTCCGAGTACTCCACCTGAAAGCTGTTGCCGTGCCGCACCACCTTGATGCCGCCCGACTCCAGCACGCGCCCATACTGCTCCGCCAGCACCGGTACCAGCACTTTGTTGCGCAGGCGCTCTTCGTGCGACTGCCATTCGATATCGAAGTACGACGCATACCGGCTGGACACGCCATTCTCCAGAACATCCCACCAGTAGTGGTTCTCCTTGCCCAGCGACATGTGGTTGGGCACGATATCCAGCACCTGGCCCAGCCTCTCCTGGCCCAGTCGCGTACAGAAGCGCTCGTGCGCCGCCGCTCCGCCCAGTTCCTGGTTCACCCGCTGGTGGTCCACCACGTCATAGCCATGGGTGCTTCCCGGCGCCGCCTGCAGATACGGCGAGCAGTAAACATGCGAAACGCCCAACTCGCGCAGGTAACCCACGATCTCCGCGGCATCGTCGAAGTTGAATCCCTTGTGCAGTTGCAAACGGTAGGTTGAGGATGGAATTCTTGCCATAGTCGCGCCGGATATCGAGTATTGAGCAGTGCGGGAAGTCGCCGAATCCTCAGCAACGTATGTGTGTTAGGAGCGCTTTGAGCGGCCTTTGGTTGTACCCTTCGCTCCACGTGCCGGCTTTGCCTCGTGCGATTCCGTCGCCGCCCTTCCTTCCTCGGAATGCTGCGGCCTCCAAGCCCCCGACATTGCAAACGCCGCGTGCACCAACGCGATATGCGAGAGCGCCTGGGGAAAATTCCCAACCATCCGCCCCGCATCCGAGTCGTACTCCTCCGCCAGCAGCCCCACGTCGTTGCCGAGCGCCAGCAGCCGCTCGAACAGCGCCTTCGCCTCGCGCCTCCGCCCAATCAGCCACAGGTTCGACACCATCCAGAAGCTGCACGCCAGGAACTCGCCCTCCCCGCCTGCCACCCCATCCTCGGTCTCGCGCGGGATGTAACGCTGCACCAATCCGTTCTTCATCAGCCGCTTCTCAATCGCCTCCACCGTGCCGACGATCCGCGGGTCGGTGGCCGGCAGGAAGCCCACCAGCGCAATCCGCAGGCAGGACGCATCCATCGTCTTCGCTCCGTAAAACTGCACAAAGCTGTTGAGCTTCTTGTTGAATCCTTTTTCGCAAACTTCTCTGTGGATCGCCGCCCGCACCTTCTTCCACCGCACCACATCGCGCGTCCATTCCCGCCTGGTCTCGCGATTGCTCTGCTCGCCGTTTCGGCGCTCAACAAACTGGATCGCCCGGTCCAGCGCAACCCACGCCATCACCTTCGAGTGGACAAAGTGTTTCGCCCCGCCGCGCACCTCCCATATCCCCTCATCCGGCAAGCGCCACACCTCGCACAGGTGATTCGCCAGCGCAACCTGCACTGCCGTCGCGGAGACGCGTATGTCGTCTTCGGCCTCGGGCATTCGCGCCAGCGCCGACGAAACTTCGCCAAACACATCCAGTTGAAACTGTCCCGCCGCCTCATTGCCAATCCGCACCGGTCGCGAGTTCTGGTAGCCCGGCAGCCATGCCGCCTCCCATTCGATAATGTCGCGCTCGCCAGAGATGCCATAGATGGTCTGCACCTGGTCGGGCGCGCCCGCCACCGCGCGCAGCAGCCAGCGCCGCCACGCGATCGCCTCATCGCGATAGCCCGCCCGCAGCAGCACCATCAGCGTGAACGCCGTATCGCGCAGCCAGCAGTATCGATAATCCCAGTTGCGTGTGCCTCCAATCTTCTCCGGCAGCGAGGTCGTCACCGCCGCCACAATCCCCCCCGTCGGCCGGTACGTCAGCGCCTTCAGCGTCATCAGCGATCGCGCCACCGCCGCCGCGTACTCGCCGCGATACGTGTTCTTCCTCAGCCAGCGCTTCCAGAACGATTGCGTCTGCGCGAGTGCCCGTGTCGTCGAAAGCTCGGGCGGCGTCTTCGCCAGCGACGAGCAGTACATCAGCGTGAACGCCATCGTCTCGCCCTTGCGCACCACAAACTCGCTCGACGTCGTGTGGTCTTCCCCCGTCAGCACAGCTTTCGTCTGCAGTACCACCATGTCCGACCCCGCCACCGCGCGCCATTCCCGGTAGCTGCCTTTGGGATCGGCGCCTGACGTAACCCACGGCACCGTCCGCCCATAGTCAAATCGAACCGTCAGGTCCATCCGCATCCGCACCCTGCCGCGCACGCCCCGCACCAGGCGCACCAGTTGCGAGTGGCGCCGTCGCGGAGGCATGAAATCCGTCACGCACACCTCGCCGCCCGCGGTCTCAAAAAACGTCTCCACAATCAGCGTCTCTTCCTTGTACTGGCGCCACGACCGCTTCACCTTGCCCTTTGGCGCAATCCTCCAGAAGCCGTGGTCGCGTGTTCCCAGCAGTGCCGCGAAGCACGCCGGCGAAGAAAACGTAGGCCAGCACAGCCAGTCGATCGAGCCATCCCGCGACACCAGCGCGGCCGTCTCGCAGTCCCCGATCAGCGCATAGTCTTCAATTGCCGCGCCATGCAGCCGCGTCGGTCTCTTGCTGCCCGGCCGGCGCACCGCCTTGCCTCGTGCCATAATCGTTCTCCGTCACCTGCCTGCACTCAACGGCTGTCCGGCAACCACATACCGCGCACCGCGCATCTTCCTTCCGAGTGTCACGTCGCCCATTGTTGAGAACCAAAGAAAACAACTCTTCGGTAAGATGCATATGCAACGCATTCCGATGAACGGAACCAAATGAAACCCGAAGAAGGCCGCAAGCGAGTCATCATCGAAGCCATCCAGCCGCAGATTGATTGTGGCCGCTACCCCACACGCCGCATCGTTGGAGATCAGATCGCGATCTCCGCCGCCATCTTCTCCGACGGCCACGACCACGTCGCCGCGCGCCTCCTCTTCAAGCATGAGAGCGAACGCCAATGGCGCTCCACGTCCATGACCGCGCTCGGCAACGACCTGTGGTCCGCCAACTTCACCGTCGAACAGCTCGGCGCCTGGACCTACGCCATCCAGGCCTGGGTCGACCACTTCGACACCTGGTGCGACGACCTCAAGAAGCGCCTCGCCGCCCAGCCCGACCCCTCCAGCCCCGACCTCGCGAAGCGCGATCTCCCACCGCAGGACATTCCCGTCGCCTTCGAGATTGGCGCCCAGCTCCTTGACCAGACCGCCGCCCGCGCCGGCGCCAGCGGCAGGGAATCGAAGTCCGCCGACGTCAAGCGCCTCAAGACCATCGCCGCCTCCTTGCGCGCGCTCGCAAGCCAGAAGCTCCCCCTCTACGAGTACCCGCTCTCGCCCGAGATCGAACATCTCGCCGCCCGCTATCCCGACCTCGCCTTCGCCTCCGACGCCAAAGAGCTCCACCTCTGGGTCGATCGCGAGCGCGCCCGCTTCTCCAGTTGGTACGAGCTCTTCCCGCGCTCCACGTCGCCCGATCCCACCCGCCACGGCACCTTCGCCGACGTCGAGTTGCTGCTCCCCGAAATCGCCGGCATGGGCTTCGACATCCTCTATCTCCCGCCCATCCACCCCATTGGCATGGCCTTCCGCAAAGGCCCCAACAACACCCCCTCCACCGATCCCGGCGACCCCGGCAGCCCCTGGGCGATTGGCTCCCCCGAAGGCGGCCACAAAGCGATCCATCCCCGGCTCGGCACCTTCGCCGACTTCGACCACCTCGTCGCCGCCGTCCGCGCCAATGGCATGGAACTGGCCCTGGACATCGCCTTCCAGTGCTCCCCCGACCACCCCTGGGTCAAGCAGCATCCCGACTGGTTCCTGCACCGTCCCGACGGCACCATCCAGTACGCGGAGAATCCGCCTAAGAAATATCAGGACATCTACCCGCTCAACTTCGAGTCGCCCGACTGGAAAGCCCTCTGGGACGAGCTCCGCAGTGTCTTCCAGTTCTGGATCCACCGCGGCGTGCGCGTCTTCCGCGTCGACAACCCCCACACCAAGGCCTTCGCCTTCTGGGAGTGGTGCCTCGCCGACCTGCGCACCGAAGCGCCCGACGTCATCTTCCTCGCCGAGGCCTTCACCCGTCCCCACGTCATGTACGCCCTCGCCAAGGGCGGCTACACCCAGTCCTACACCTACTTCACCTGGCGCACGGAGAAATCCGAGCTGCAAGCCTACTTCGAAGAGATCACCAAACCGCCCGTCTCCGACTTCTTCACCCCCAACGTCTGGCCCAACACGCCCGACATCCTCCACGCCTCGCTCCAGACCGGCGACCGCCCCGCTTTCATGCAGCGCGTCATTCTCGCCACCACGCTCGCCGCCAGCTACGGCATCTACGGTCCGGCCTTCGAGCTGTGCGAGAACGTGCCCGTCCGCCCCGGCAGCGAGGAGTACCTCAACAGCGAGAAGTACCAGGTCCGCCACTGGGACCGCTCCGCCGCCCACTCCATCGCGCCGCTCATCGCGCGCCTCAATCAGATCCGCCGCACCAACCCCGCGCTGCAGAGCGATCTCTCGCTCCACTTCCACGAGGTTGACAACCCCCAGCTCATCGCCTACTCCAAGTCCGCTCCCGGCGTCGACGGCGGCCCGCCCAACGTCATCCTCACCGTCGTCAACCTCGATCCCCACAACGAGCAGGCCGGCTGGGTCGACCTCGACCTCAAACAGCTCGGCATCGGTCACGATGAGTTCTTCGACGTCGAAGATCTGCTCACCAGCGCCCACTACCAGTGGCACGATCGTTCCAACTACGTCGCCCTCCGCCCCGCCATCATGCCCGCCCACGTACTCCGCGTCACCCGCAAAACCGACACCTCCGGCATGCTCGACATCCGCAATATCTAATCTCTGCGAATCGTCGGAGGCCGAGGCTGTTCTACGCCGCCTTACCGATATGCATTTCAATCCGCAGCCCCGCCAGTGCGAGCATATTCACCAGACTATCGATCGCGAATAAATCGATGCGTCCCCGCACAAGATCGGAAATCCGCGGCTGTGTGACGCCCAATTTCTTCGCAGCCTGCTTCTGAGTCAGTCCCTCAGACTTGATATAGTCGCAAAGCGCGGTCATCATCGCCGAACGAAGCTTCATCTTCTGAGCTTCGACAGGATCGTCCTCAATTGCGTCCCAAATGCTCTCGAATTGCTCGTTCATTGTGAATACTCCCTTAGCAGTTCTCGATACCGGCGCGAGGCCAGATCGATGTCAGCCCTCATCGTCTTTTGACTCTTCTTTTGGAAACAGTGCAACACAAAAATTCGCTTCGCAAACTTCGCAACGTAGACCACTCGGTAGATTCCGTTATCATCGCGCAAACGGATTTCTCGTACACCTGCGCCGACCGTCGTCATCGGCTTCCAATCCGCAGGTTCTCGGCCCATCTGGACAAGTTCCAATTGCCTGCCTGCTCTTTTCCGTGCCGATTCTGGAAATGACTTCAGCACTGCCAGCGAATCCCCGCGAAACGCCACTTGCTTGAGGTCCGTCATCCAAAATCCTCACATACAAGTATTTGTATACCACGGATGAAAGCGTTTGGAGAAGCGAATTCGCCACATGCGCCACTCGTTGTCGCCCAACCGCTGAAAAGGCGCATCATATTGGTTTTGGAGACCAGCACGCGTGAAGAAAGCCGGCAGCGCCACCGATCCTCTCTGGTACAAGGACGCCGTCATCTACGAACTCCATGTCCGCGCCTTCCAGGACTCCAACGGCGACGGCATCGGTGACTTCCCCGGCCTGCTCTCCCGCCTCGATTACCTTCAGGACCTTGGCGTCACCTGCCTCTGGCTGCTCCCGTTCTTTCCCTCCCCCGGCCGCGACGACGGCTACGACATCGCCAACTACGTCGACGTCAATCCCGCCTACGGAACCCTCGACGACTTCAAGCAGTTCCTCTCGGCCGCCCACCAGCGCAACATGCAGGTCCTCATCGAGCTGGTCATCAACCACACCTCCGACCAGCATCCCTGGTTCCAGCGCGCCCGCCGCGCTCCTGTCGGATCGACCGAACGCGACTTCTACGTGTGGTCCCCCACCGATCAACTCTACAAAGACGTCCGCATCATCTTCTCCGACACCGAAAAATCCAACTGGACCTGGGACGAGACCGCCGGAGCCTATTACTGGCACCGCTTCTTCTCCCACCAGCCCGACCTTAACTTCGACAACCCCGCTGTACTCGAAGAAGTCCTCAAAGCCATGCGCTTCTGGCTCGATATGGGCGTCGACGCCCTGCGCATGGATGCCATCCCCTACCTGGTCGAACGCGACGGCACCTCCTGCGAGAACCTCCCCGAAACCCACGCCGTCATCAAGCGGATCCGCGCCGCCATCGACACCGAATACGCCGACCGCCTCGTCCTGGCCGAAGCCAACCAGTGGCCCGCCGACGTCCGCCCCTACTTTGGCTCGGGCGATGAGTGCCACATGGCCTTCCACTTCCCCCTGATGCCGCGCATCTACATGGCCCTCCGCCAGGAAGACCGCCTGCCCATCACCGACATCATGGCCCAGACGCCGCCCATCCCCGACATCTGCCAGTGGGCCCTCTTCCTTCGCAACCACGACGAGCTCACCCTGGAGATGGTCACCAACGACGAGCGCGATTACATGTACCTCGCCTACTCGGCTGACCCGCGCATGCGTATCAACGTGGGCATCCGCCGCCGTCTCGCCCCGCTGCTGGACAACAACCGCGGCCGCATCGAGCTGCTCAACTCGCTCCTCTTCAGCTTCCCCGGCACGCCCATCCTCTACTACGGCGACGAGATCGGCATGGGCGACAACATCTACCTCGGCGACCGCAACGGCGTCCGCACCCCCATGCAGTGGACCTCCGACCGCAACGCCGGTTTCTCCCGCGCCACGCCCGCCCGCCTCTATGCCCCGGTCATCATGGACCCCATATGGGGCTACCAGGCCGTCAACGTCGAAGCCCAGCTCTCCGATCAGTCCTCGCTTCTCCACTGGACGCGCAACATGATCGCCCTGCGCAAGCTCTTCCGCGTCTTCGGCCGCGGCACCCAGGAGTTTCTCGCCCCCGAAAACCGCAAAGTCCTCGCCTACCTCCGCCACTACGACCCCGAATCGCCCTCCACCTTCGCCACCGCGCCCGCCTCCGCCGGTGCCTCGCCCTACACCGAGACTGTCCTCTGCGTCGCCAATCTCTCCCGCTTCGCCCAGCCGGTCGCGCTCGACCTTACCCGCTTCGCCGGCATGGTCCCCGTAGAAATGCTCGGCTACGTCAGCTTCCCGCAGATCACTGACCAGCCCTACGCGCTCTCGCTCGCGCCTTACTCCTTCCTCTGGCTCGAACTCCAGCCCGCCCCCGCAGGTCCGGAGGCCCCCACTGTCGAAGCCGAAGAAGCCCCCCTTAGCCTCATCACCGGTTCCTGGCACGAGCTGCTCGTCGGCCCCGGCCTCACCCTGGTCCAGGAACTCCTCCCCGCATACCTCATCCGCCAGCGCTGGTTCGGCGCCAAATCCCGCACCATCACCAGCGTCCACCTGCTCGACTGGGTCGAACTCCCCAACCTGCCCGCCGCTATCGTCTTCATCCAGATCACGTACGCCGAAGGCGATCCCGACGTCTACCAGCTCCCCGTCGCCCTCACCACCGGCCCAGAGGCCGGCGCCGTCCGCGCCAACGCGCCCACATCCATCCTCGCCTCGTTCACCACCGCCGACGGCCCCGCCATCCTCCACGACGCGACCGCCCGCGAAGACGTCCGCCAATCCCTGCTCGCCCTCATCGAAACCGAATCCACCCTCACTGCCACGGCACCCACGTCGACCACCACACCGCAATCACCTGCCTCGCTTGCCGCGACCCAACCCTCGAACCTCGAACCTCGACCCTCGAGCCTGGCGCCCACCCTCGCCGGCCACAAATCTTCCGCTCTCGCCGAAGCCCGCGGTGCCGGCCCGCTCCCCGCCCGCACCGGCTCGGCCGAGCAGTCCAACACCTCCATGCTCTACGGCCAGAAGCTCATCCTCAAACTCTTTCGCCGCCTCCAACCCGGCGAAAACCCCGACACCGAGATCGGTAGCTTCCTCACCGAAGTCGCCCATTTCCCCCGTATCGCCCCCTTCCTCGGCGAGATTGTAGGTCAGCCCGCATCCCCCACCTCGAACCTCGAACCTCGAACCTCGAACCTGGCTGCGCCCACCACCCTTGCCATGCTCCAGGGCTTCATTGAAAACGAGGGCGATGGCTGGCAGTTCACCCTCGACGAGCTCGCCCGCTACTACCAGGGCGTCGTCGCCTCCCCGATGCCGATGGACACCGGAAACCCGCCAACCTTCCTCGACCAACCCGGCTCCCAACCCATCCCCGCCGACGCCCGCGAGCACGCCGGCCTCTCCCTCGACGCGGCCGCTCTGCTCGGCCGCCGCACCGCCGAGCTCCATCTCGCTCTTAGCACCCCCACGGACAACCCCGCATTCATCCCCGAGCCCTTCACCGCCGAAATCCTCGCTGCCGACGTCACCCGCATCCGCGCCCAGATCACCCGCACCCTCGACGCCCTCAAGCGCGCCTTCAACACCCTCTCAGACGAGCTCACCACCGACTCCGCCGCTCTGATTCTTTCCCGCCGCGTCGAGCTCTTCAGCCGCGCCCACGCCATCGCCGAAATCCCCCCCGATCAGGCCGGTCAGCGCATCCGCATCCACGGCGACTACCATCTCGGCCAGCTCCTCCGCGCCCGCGGCGACTTCGTCATCCTCGACTTCGAGGGCGAGCCCGCGCGCTCGCTTGCCGAACGCCGCGCCAAACAGTCCCCCTTGAAGGACGTCGCCGGCATGCTCCGCTCCTTCAGCTATGCCGCTTACTCCGCCCTCGACCACTTCACCCAGCGCCACCCCAATACCGCCAAAACCCTTGAACCCTGGGCCCAGCTCTGGCAAAACGCCGTCTCCACCGAATTCCTCGCCGCCTGGCGCACCACCATCGCCGCCGCCACGCCACCGGACGGCGCTACCTCGCATCTAACTCCACAACCCCCGCAGGCCCAACGCCTGCTCAACGCGTACCTGCTCGAAAAGGCCCTCTATGAACTCCTCTACGAGCTCAACAACCGCCCCGCGTGGGTCCGCATCCCCCTTGCCGGTATCCTCGCCCTCCAGGAATAATTCTTGCTTGCCATTCTGTCGGCTCGGATCGCCATTCTGATTCATCAAGTCGTCATTCTGAGTGCAGTTCAGAAGCTCCGTATTTCGTCTTTGTTCGTTCTTGATTCAGCGCTTTTGCTTCTAGGTACCCCGAGGCTTTAGCCTCGGGTCTCAGCTTCTGCTTCTAGGTACCCCGAGGCTTTAGCCTCGGGTCTCAAACGGTCGGCAGAATGAGAGGGCTTTAGCCCCTGGGGCATGCCTTCTTTCGCGCGTCTTGAAAAGATCGAACGCCTATGGCTTCCGTCCCAGTCTCAGATCACGCATCCGCGAACGTCCCCCAAACGCCCTCCGCGTCCACCCTGCTTGTCTCCCTCAGCCCGCTCACCCCGGAAGCTCTCTCGGCCACTCTCGCCAACCTCGCAGCAGCCTTTCCCGATCAGCCTGTCCTCGTAGCCACTCCCGATCCCGAGCCTCCAACTCCCCCCACCGCTGCCCACCTCAACCTCATCACCCACACCCCGGCCACCGCTGCGCCAGCCGCCTGGGTTCTCACCGCAGCCGATTACCTCAACACCTTCAAGCTGATGCAGGAGCACCAATCCCCCGCCTGCCTCCTGCTTGGCCCCGAAGCCCAGTCGCTTGCCCCCGAAGCTCTCCGCGCCCTCGCCGAGGCTGTTCTCACCCGCGGCTGCGACCTCACCATGCCGCACTACACCCTCGGCCCGCGCGACGGCCTGGTCAACTCCGCCATCCTCTACCCTGTCACCCGCGCCCTCTTCGCCACCCGTCCGCGCTTCCCGCTCGCCATCGACCTCGCCTTCACCGCGCGCATGGCCCAGCGCCTCGCCGCCTGCGCGCAGAAGCACGCCGCCAGCCAGTCCACCGCCATCGTCTGGCCCGTAGCCGAAGCCGCCACCGCCGGCTTTTCCCTCACCGAGGTCCCTGCCGGCACCCGCGCCCTGCCTCCGCCCAACGCCATCGATCTCAACGCCATGCTTGCCCAGGTCGCCGGCTCCTTCTTTGCCGACCTCGATGCCAAAGCCAGCTTCTGGCAGCGCGCCCGCCTCGCCTATCCCCCCAGGCCCGCGCCCCCTCAGCCTGAGTCC
>Ga0181526_10001976_pt1 | contig 18579 bp, 8 predicted proteins | sample PEATcosm2014_Bin_35_FD_119750 | JGI IMG/M metagenome (GOLD analysis project Ga0181526, IMG submission 119750) | Peatland microbial communities from MTU Mesocosm Facility, Houghton, MI, USA - PEATcosm2014_Bin06_30_metaG | ecosystem: Environmental > Terrestrial > Soil > Wetlands > Peat | place...
AGCACCATGCCGGCAAAGATCCCCGCGCCGACCCAGGGAACCGCCCTGGTACCAAGCTTCATCCCGGCGAGTTCATGGCCGCCCGGTCAAGTTGCAACCCCATTGTCGACCGCCGGCCCGCCGTCCCTGGCCATCACGGGCCCCGGTAAAGGACGCCGTCCTTCATGACGAGCCGCACGGCGTGCAGCCGGCCGATGTCCTGCGCGGGATCGCCCTCCACGGCGACCAGGTCGGCCAGCAGGCCGGGCGCGACCCGGCCGATCCTGTCCTCCATGTGGATGATGCGGGCATTGACCGACGTGGCCGCGCGCAGGGCGTCGGGAGCCGGCATTCCGAACTGCACCATAGCGTCGAGCTCGAGGGCGTTATTGCCGTGCGCAAAGACCCCCGCGTCGCTGCCGCTGCCTATCGTGACGCCAGCCGCCAGCGCGGCGCGGAACGCCTCCTTCGCACCCGCCATGCCGCCCGTCACCGCGAGGGTGGGGATCAGAGCGACCCCGCGCTCCTTCATGAGACGGAAGACCTCGGGCGTTCCGTTGGTGCCGTGCTCGATGGTATCGACGCCCGCCAGCACCGCCCGGCGCATGCCCTCGGCCGTCATCGCGTGCGCCGACACCGGCCGGCCGCTGCTGCGCGCGGTCTCGACCACGGCCTTGAGCTCCTCGATCGAGAATGTCGGCTCCATCTCGCCGCTCGGTCCCCAGCGGCCGTCGGCGTAGACCTTGATCCAGTCCGCCCCATGGCCGATCTGGTTGCGGGTTTCCCTGATCAGGTCCGGTACGCCGCTGGCCTCGGCCGCGCCCTGAGGCACGGTCCACTCGGCCGAGAATCCCTTGGGGCCGTAGCTGCCGGTGGCGACGATGGCCTTTGTCGCGACCAGCATGCGCGGGCCGGGGATGATCCCCGTCTCCACCGCCTGCTTCAGCCCCACGTCAGCCCAGCCGGCCCCCTCGGTGCCGAGGTCGCGGATGGTGGTGAATCCCGCCAGGAGGGTCGACCGCAGCTGGATGGTCGCCCGCGCGACCCTGAGCGCGTCGGACTCGCCGGACACCTGGTGGTTCCACGACGCCTCGGTATAGGGGTGGAGCAGGATGTGGGAATGGGCCTCGATCAGGCCGGGCAAGAGCGTCGCCGACGGCAGGTCGATCTCCGTCCCTCCCGCAGGCGCCTTCAACCCGGCCGCCGGGCCCGCCGCCTCGATCCTGGCCCCGACCACGAGGACGGCCCAGGCGTCGTGCATCGTCTCGCCGTCGAATACGCGCGCCGGCTTGAGGACGAAGCTGGAGGCGGCGGGAGGGGGCTCGGCCCTGAGCATCGCCGCCAGGATGAGGAGGCAGAAATAGCGCACATCGCTTTATCTTGCGGTCGCCAGCCGCCTGCAAGAGCCGATGGGCGCCGGTCCCTCGGACAACGGGGACGGCCAGCTCCGCGGGCCACGGCTCAGCGGTCGCTGTTCCTCGGGGTCAGCAGGACCGGCGGCTCATCCTCAGACGCCGGCTCCGAGGCCTCGTTGATTCCGGGGGGCGGCAGGGCGGAGATTTCGGCCGTCAGCCCGTATGCGGCGAGGCGCTCCCTGGCGTGGGATATCTGGGCGTTCACTGCGTTGAGATGTTCGGCCTCCCGCTCATGCAGGAATGACAGGTAGCTCTTCGAGGCGACATCGTCCGGCCGCGTGATCAATCGCCTGTTCTGGTCCATCGACCTGGCGAGAGCGGCCTGCTCGGCCTGCACGCGCTCCAGCTCCCGGCTCAAGCCCATCCGAAGCATGTCGCGGACCGTCTTCTCGTCGATCATTTCCCAGGCCGCCCGCTCGACGCCGTCCCGTCCTGCAGCCGCTCCGTCCGCCATGATCCGGAACTTGATCTCCTGAAGGGCCTCGTTGAAGTCCTTCAGCTGCTGCGCGGTGAGCCTGCTGCTTGCGTCGGACTCCCACATGGAAAAGGCGACGTAGTTCTTGGCGTCCACCCTGATGTCGAGCGGATCCTCCGGCCCGCATCCGGTGAGGGCGACGCACAGGAGCAACGGCCAAGGGAATCTTCCAGCTGCCCGGCCCCGGTGAAAAGCCCGCCAGGGAGTGTCCTGACCAGCACCTGCGCGCGGGCGGATTGGTTTCACGGCGAGCGAGAGTGGCCGGAGGATAATGAGATGGCACCTCCGGTGTCCACCACCATGGCCCAACGTCCGCGACCCGCCCCTTGGAGCCTGCAAGATCTCCAGTGCGCTGAAGCTGTTTCCTGTTGAGAATGAAAAGGGAACAACCCACGCTCCGACAGTTCTTTGGATATTACGGGCCTATAGCTCAACGGTTAGAGCAGAGGACTCAAGAGTGGGTCGCTGGCGGGGAAATCCGCCAGTAGTCAGGTGTAAATTCGGTGAACGGCCTGCCCGTTAGGGGCGACCCAATGCCGAGCCAAGCCCGCGCGAAGGCGCGGTAAGGTGTAGAGACCATAATCACCCACCTAAGCCGAAAACGGTATGGTGAAGGCATGGTCCAGACCACGCACGAGTTCCGTCAGGGACTGCGGCGGCGAAAGCCGAAGTGGTATGCATAATCCTTTGGTTCAGGGTTCGAATCCCTGTGGGCCCACTATCCAAGGGCTTGCCCGCGTCCCGGCCTTTTCGACGGAGCCATGATTTGGCCGATTCAGACACCGACAGCGGCGATGCCGCTGTTCAGGAACGACATCCCCACCGGGCTCGCCAAGCCGCAAGCCGGGCAGGCGCGTTTCTAGCCACTCGGGGTTTGGAGGGGAACACCCCATGGCCGCGTCTGCGGCTTGGCGTTACCTTGGGGACGTGCGATATCGAAGCCGTGACCAAGCCCTGCTGCTATCGCACCTGAAGCGTTTCATGGCCGAGATGTTCCGGCCGGATATTCTGGTTCCGGACGACATCGCAGACGACGAGCCGCTTGCCGGCACCATCTTTGACATCGACTCCCTCGACATGCTCGAGCTCGCCATCTGCGTCGAGGAGGAGTTCGGCATCGAGATTTGGCGCAGGGAGGAGGCGAGCATCATTCGCGGCAGCATTGCCGGCCTGGCCGACATCATTCACTGCCGAATGGAGATCGCACTGGCGCGTCTGCCCGTGTCCGGGTACCTCGCCAGCGGCGCCGTGAGAAGGCTTAGGACCGGACCATTTGCCCATGGGTCCGTCGCGTAGGCCGCCGGTCAATGGACAGAAGCGGCATGGCCTTCTCGTTGGCGGTGACTGGCACCGTCTGCTGGGGCGTCTGCTTCGTGTGGATGTACCGAATCTCGGCGCTGCAGAACCGTCTCCTCAACAAGCTTGGCGAGCAGGGCAAGCGCATCGAGAAGCTGTCCCGCATCGAACACGACCTCATCAAGGAGGTCCATCCGCAGGTGGGCGAGATCAAGGACGGGATGAACGAGATGATCGCGGCGGTGAAGGAGAACACCGAGGGGCAGGGCAAGGGATCGCGTCGCTGAACGCCATCGCCGCCCGGCCGCAAGGCGGGTTCCGACCGGAACGAAGGCGGCTACGTCCGACTGGGCATGGGCCCCCCGAGCCGTGCCGGCGGCTCAAGATTGTGTCTGCCTGGAGACGTGATGCCGCGCGTGGTTCGCCGCGCCCGAACTGAGTTGGGCGGAAATCTTCCGGCGCGCGGCCGCGTTGGACAAGGCCGCCTGGCCGGCCACGTCCCGAAGCACCGGAGCCTTCAAGGTGTAGGCCGGGGATTTCCTGTCTGGGGGAAGGTCTCTGTTTCTTGCATTCATGGTAGATTGGCGGGGCTCTTCCGGCGTCGATGCGTCATCTCGCGGACCCAAGGACGGATCGCCGTTCGCCCGGCGGAATCCGCGCGGCGAGGCAGGAACATCTTGCCGGGTCAATTCGATCATGGTGGAACGATTGAATCCGGCATGGTACCCCGGGGATCGGCGCGGCGCCATGGGGTGTTGAGGGGCCATGATGGTCTTCCCCTTCATCGCGGGCCGGGAGCCGCGCCAGCGCTTGCTTCGGCGGCAACAATGGCGTTCGGAGCTTGCGATCCTCCGCGCCGGCCCGAGCAACTCTTCGGGAATAGTTTATCGGGGAGGCGAAGACCCCATAGCATCGGCCCAAGCCGAGTGCTACCGTGCAGGCATGAACGTATTACTCCTCATAATCGTGTTTCTTCTCCTGTTCGGCGGCGGCGGCTTTTACTTCGGAGGGCCCGTCATCGGCGGCGGTGGGGTTGGCCTGATCCTGCTGATATGCCTCATCGTCTACTTGATGGGCGGATTTCGCGCGAAGACTTGACGGGATAGAGAATTCTGGACTGCGGGGCCCAGAGCCCAAGGATCGCGGCAGCCTGACGCAAGGCCGGCGCCCCAAAGCGCCGGGAGAGAGGGGCTCCTGCAATATCATCGGGGGAGAATACCCCATACGCTTCTCCCAGGCCAAGGCGCACAATCCGCCAAGATGAAACCGGCATATTCTGGCAGCTATGTCCCCATCTCCTCCCGGCGTTTCCGCGGGACGCGGCAACGAAGTGAATTCGGGGCGACGTGCCCAAGATGAATCCCGCCCCGGCGGGCTCAATATCGACCGAAATCGGCCTTTCATCGAACTGGATCAGCTTTGATTTGTCGGTCAACGGTAGGAACCGCGGCCCGATGGCAAAAACACGATGCTGAGCCCTTCGTCCCGCCTGCAGAGCTGGATAGCGGGGCAGACACGCCCTGATTTGGGAGAGCCGCCGCTGCGCGCCGAGCTATTCAGCGCCGAGCAGCTCGCGCGCCATGCGCGGGCGATTGCCTCGGGCCACCGAATCGTCACGAAGCGCAGCTCCAACCGCCTGTTGGCCCGGCTGGACAGGAACGAGCAGAGCCTAAGGGCATTCAACAGCTCGACCCTGGCCGTGGGTTCGAGCCGGCGCATCACTCCCGCCGCCGAATGGCTTCTGGACAACTTCTATCTGATCGAGGAGCAGATCCAGATGTCGCGCCGGCACCTGCCCCGGGCATACAGCCGGGAGCTGCCCCGCCTCACGAGCGGCCCATGCTCCGGACTTCCCCGCGTCTACGACATTGTGCTCGAATTGATCTCGCACGTCGACGCGCAGGTTGATGTGGAGCCGCTCAGCGCCTTCATCGCCGCCTACCAGACGGTCACGCCGCTAAGGCTGGGCGAGTTGTGGGCCATTCCCATCATGCTGCGCCTGGGGTTGATCGAGAATCTCCAGCGCGTCACGGCCCGGCTGACGACCGCCCGGGAGGAGCGCGATCTCGCCGACCTGTGGGTGGATCGCCTGCAGGACATTGCCGAGACGAATCCATCCCACCTGGTCGTCGTCGTGGCGGACATGGCGAAGTCCGATCTCGCCCTCTCCAGCTCGTTCGTCGCCGAATTCAGCCGGCGCCTTTCGCGGCAGAGCCCGGTGCTGCATCTGGCGCGCAGCTGGCTCGAGCAGCGGCTCGTCGAAAACGGGCGGTCCATCGAGCAGCTGGTCCGGCTGGAGAGTCAGAGCCAGGCGGTCGACCAGGTCTCGGTGAGCCACAGCATCGCGAGCCTGCGCCGCCTGAGCGCCACCGACTGGAAGGATTTCGTGGAGGGCCTGAGCCTGGTGGAGAAGACCCTGCGCTCCGACGCGGCCGACGTCTACGGGGCGATGGATTTCTCAACCCGTGACCGCTACCGCCATTCGGTCGAGTTTCTTGCCCGGCGCAGCCTCTTGCAGGAGGCGGAGGTCGCGCAGCGCGCCATCCAGCTTACCGAGGAGAGCGCCCGGCAGAAGGGGCGCGGGGACCGGACCGCCCATGTCGGATTCTATCTGGTCGACAAGGGCCAGTCGGCGCTGGGGCGGAGCGTGGGGGTGCGGTGGCCCTGGAGCACGTTCCTCGAGCGAAGCATCCTCCGCTTCCCGCTGATGTTCTATGTGGGCGGCATCGGGGTCCTCACCCTTTCCGCCACGCTGGGATTCATGCGGCAGGTCCCCACGCTCGGTGTCCCGGAGTGGGAGATCATCGTATTCACCCTGGTCTTCGGCCTCTGCGCCAGCCAGCTGGCCGTAGCGCTGGTGAACTGGCTCTCCACCCTGGTGATGAAGCCGCGCCGGCTCCCGCGCCTGGATTTCTCCGGCGGAATTCCTGCCGGCTGCCGCACATTGGTAGTCGTCCCCACAATGCTCGCGAGCCCCGGGGGCGTCAGCCGCCTCATCGAGACCCTGGAGATTCACTACCTTTCGAATCGCGACAAGAACCTTCACTTCGCCCTGCTGACTGACCTTCGCGACGCGCCGAAGGAGGTCCTGGCGGAAGACGAGCCGCTGTTGCGCCAGGCGAGGGAGGGAATCCATCTGCTGAATCGGAGGTATTCGCCCGGCGCAGGGGATCTCTTCTTCCTGCTCCACCGACCGCGCCGCTGGAACGCCGGAGAACGGCTGTGGATGGGTTACGAGCGAAAGCGGGGGAAGCTCGAGGAGCTCAACGCCCTTCTCCGGGGCGGCGGCCGCGACCGGTTCTCCGAGATCGTCGGCGAGGCGGCCATATTGCCGACCATCAAGTATGTCATAACGCTCGACACCGACACCCAGCTTCCGCGCGATTCCGCCCGCCAGCTTGTCGGAACGATCGCCCATCCACTGAACCGCGCGGTGTTCGACGCCACGCGCGGAATTGTCACCGAGGGCTATGGCATTCTTCAGCCGCGCATTGGCGTGAGCCTGCCGAGCGCCAGGCGGTCCTGGTTCGTCCGGCTGTTTGCGTCCAACCCGGGCATCGATCCCTACACGCGCGAGGTTTCCGACGTCTATCAGGACCTCTTCCAGGAGGGCTCCTTCATCGGGAAGGGGATCTATGACGTGGACGCCTTCCGCCGGGCCATGGACGGGCGCATCCCGGAGAATACCATCCTCAGCCACGACCTGCTGGAGTCCTGCCACGCCCGGTCCGCCCTCGTGAGCGACGTGGAGTTCTATGAGGGACATCCGTCCCGGTACAACGTGGACATCGACCGGCGCCACCGGTGGATCCGCGGCGATTGGCAGATAACGCAATGGCTCCTGCCGCGGGTTCCCGGATCCGACGCGCGGCGGATGGCCAATCCGCTCTCGGCCCTGTCCCAGTGGAAGATTCTCGACAACCTCAGGCGCAGCCTCGTCCCGGTCGCCCTGATGCTGCTTCTGCTGGGCAGCTGGCTGCTCTTTCCGGAATTCGGGGGCATCGGGACGCTGGTGGCCCTTGCGATCATCATGCTCCCCGGATTGCTGGCGGCGGTGGCCAACGGATTTCGCAAGCCGGCCGACCTGCCCTGGGCCATGCATCTGCGCGGAGTGGCCGGGTCGTGCGGGCGCCAGCTCGGCCAGATCTTCCTCACCCTTGCATTCCTGCCCTACGACACGTTCATCAGCCTGGACGCCATCGGACGGACGCTGCTGCGCCAGCTGGTGACGCATAGGCGGCTCCTCGAGTGGCAGACGTCGCACGACTCCGAACAGGCGACCCGCGCGGATCTCGCAGGTTTCCTTGCCTCAATGTGGGTCGCCCCCGCCGTCGCGCTGCTTGCCGGGTCCCTGGTGGTTCTGCTGCAGCCGGGGCAGTGGCCCCTGGCTCTGCCGATCCTCTGCGTGTGGCTGGCGGCTCCGTGGATCGCCTGGTGGATCAGCAAGCCCATAGAGGCCGAGGCGCCGGACTTGACGGCGGACCAGCTGGCCTTTCTGCGGCTTACCGCCCGCCGGACCTGGCATTTTTTCGACACCTTTGTCTCCGCCCAGGAGAACTGGCTGCCGCCTGACAATTTCCAGGAGGTTCCCGCGCCGACAATCGCCTCGCGAACGTCCCCGACGAACATGGGCCTGGCGCTGCTCGCCAACCTGGCCGCGAGGGATTTCGGGTACCTTCCGACGGGCGGCCTCATCCGGCGCGCGCACGACGCACTCGCCACGATGAAGCGACTCGAGCGGTACCGCGGGCACTTCTACAACTGGTATGATACCCGCACGCTCCAGCCGCTCCTCCCTCTCTACGTGTCAAGCGTGGACAGCGGAAACCTCGCCGGGCATCTGCTCACGCACAGTTCCGGGCTAAGGGAGCTTCCCGACGAGAGGATATTCACCCCCCAGGTGTTTGCAGGCCTTCGCGACACGGTGGCGGTCCTGAATGGCCTGGCCCCAAAGAACCCTGCGCTGGCGACGCTCGGGAGCGAATTGGAGAGGGCGCCTTCGACGCTGCGCGCCGCATTTGCCTTGCTGGTGAGCGCCGCACGCCAAGCGGCCCAGTTCGCCGATTCGGTGGCAAGAGACGGCGAGGAGCTCAAAGGGTGGGCCCAGACCCTCAGGCGCAACTGCGACGAGCATCTGGAGGAACTGCGGTTCATGGCGCCGTGGCTGGAGCTTCCATGCGTCCAGCCCTCGAGCCAACCTGATAGGGAGCGGGTCTCCTCCTCGCCTCCCGCGGGCGCCGATCGGCGCCCCTTGCCAGCGGCGTCCTCGAGGCTCGAGAGGTGGCTCGCCGAGCTCGACGAGGCTCCCACCTTGCGTGAAATCTCGGAAATGGGTCAGCCGCCCAGCTCGCCGGCCGAGGAGGGCGCCGGCGCGCCCGAGCTTCTGCGCTGCCTGCGCATGGCGGCCGAACGCGCCCGGCGGCGCCTTCTCGAGGTGGAATCCCTGGCCGCGCAGGGCGACGAGCTGGCCGGAATGGACTTCACTTTCCTGTTCGACCGGACAAGGGACCTGTTCTCCACAGGGTTCAACGTCGGCGAGCGCCGTTGTGACCCGGGTTTCTATGACCTGCTCGCCTCGGAGGCGCGGTTGTGCAGCTTCGTCGCCATCGCGCTGGGGCAGGTTCCCCAGGACCACTGGTTCTCGCTCGGCCGGCTGCTTGTCGCCTCAGGGTCCGGGCCGGTGCTCGTCTCGTGGAGCGGCACAATGTTCGAATACCTGATGCCGCTGCTGGTCATGCCCACGTACCAGGACACCCTGCTCGATCAAACGTGCCGCGCGGCAGTGCGCCAGCAGATCGAGTACGGGCAGTCGCGGTCCGTGCCGTGGGGAATCTCCGAATCGGGCTACAACCGGACCGACGTCCATCAGAGCTACCAATACCGCGCCTTTGGAGTGCCGGGACTGGGTCTGAAGCGGGGATTGGCCGAGGACCTGGTCATCGCCCCCTATGCCACCGCCATCGCGCTGACGGTTGCCCCGGCCGAGGCCTGTGAGAACCTGCAGCGGCTGGCGTCCGAAGGGCGCTCCGGCGACTACGGCTTCTACGAGGCGGTGGATTACACGGCGGCGCGCCTGCCGCCGGGCGAATCGAGCGCGACCGTCCGGTCGTTCATGGCGCATCACCAGGGGATGAGCCTGCTGGCCATGGCCAATCTGCTTCGGGACAGCCCGATGCAACGGCGCTTCACGTCCTGCGCATTGCTCAGGGCCGCGGACCTGCTGCTGCAGGAGCGCGTCCCCAGGGCGGCCGCCAGCGTGTTCGAGGAGGACGTCGTCTCGGAGATAACGCGGAGGTCGTCCGGCGAAGGCGAAAGCGCAATGCGCGTATGCACGAGCCCGACCCCGCCGGCACCGGAGGTTCACCTCCTGTCCAACGGGCGGTACCACGTCGTCATCAGCAGCTCCGGCGGCGGATACAGCCGGTGGCGCGACCTGGCGGTCACCCGGTGGCGCGAGGACGCCACGCGCGACTGCTGGGGAACGTTCGTCTACCTGCGCGACCTGGGGACAGGAGACCTCTGGTCCGCCGCCCACCAACCGACGCTTCGCGCGACGAAGGGCTACGAGGCGATCTTCACGCAGGCGCGCGCCGAATTCAGGCACAGCCATGGCGGCCTCGATGTCCATACCGAGATCAGCGTGTCGCCGGAGGACGACGTCGAGCTGCGGCGCATCACGATCACGAACCGCTCGTTCAGGGAGCGGGTCGTCGAGTTGACCAGCTGCGCGGAAGTGGTGCTCGCGCCTCCCTGGGCGGATGCCGCGCATCCCGCCTTCAGCAATCTCTTCGTGCAGACGGAGTTCGCCCGCGAGTCCTCCGCGATCCTCTGCACACGTCGCGCCCGCTCTCCGGAGGAGAGGCCGCCGTGGCTGCTTCATCTCATGGTGGCCCAGGGCGGCAAGCAGGGGGAAGTCTCCTGCGAAACCGACCGCCTTCGCTTCGTCGGACGGGGGGGGACCCTGGCCAGCCCCGCCGCGATGCGCGGCAATTCACCGCTGTCCAACACCGTCGGCCCCGTGCTCGACCCCATAGTCTCGCTTCGGCGCGCGGTCTCCCTGGCGCCCAACGAGACCGCCGTCATCGACCTTCTGCTTGGCGTGTCGGAGAGCCGGGAGGCTGCGCTCGCGCAGGCCGAGAAATACCGGAGCTCCCGTATGACGGACCGCGCGTTTGAGCTGGCGTGGACACACAGCCAGGTGACCCTGCGCCACCTCAACGCGTCGGAGGGAGAAGCCCAGCTCTACGGCCGGCTGGCCAGCGCCCTGATCTACGCCGACCCGGCCCGGCGGGCGAGTCCGAGCGTCCTGGGCATGAGCAGGCGCGGCCAGAGCGGCCTGTGGAGCCATGGCATATCGGGCGACGCGCCAATCGTTCTGCTCCACATCAGCGACCCGGAGAAGATCGAGATCGTCCGGCAGCTCATCCAGGCGCACTCCTACTGGCGCACGAAGGGGCTGACGGCCGAGCTGGTCATCGTGAGCGAGGACGTCTCGGTCTACCTCCAGTCGCTGCACGACCGAATCTCCAGCCAGATTGCCTCGGGGGTCGAGGCGCAGATGCAGGACAAGCCGGGAGGCATCTTCGTCCGGCGCCGCGAGCAGATCTCCCATGACGATCTGCTGCTGCTGCAGGCTGCCGCTCGGGTCGTCCTGGACGACGAGAACGGCTCCCTTGCGGAGCAGCTGGAGCAAAGGAGCGTGCTCGATCCGCAGGTCCCGGCGCTGGCGCCCACCCGACACGCGCGCCACGACCGGCACAAGCAGGTAGCCACGCGCCAGCTTATCTTCCTCAATGGCTTCGGCGGCTTCACGAGCGACGGTCACGAGTATGTCATCACGCTCCAGGCCGGGCAGATGACTCCGGCCCCGTGGGTCAATGTGCTCGCCAATCCGTCGTTCGGCACGGTCGTCTCAGAAGTCGGCAGCGCTTACACCTGGTCGGAGAACGCCCATGAGTTTCGATTGACGCCATGGAGCAACGACCCGGTCCAGGACACGACCGGGGAGGCGCTCTACATCCGCGACGAACAGACCGGGCAGTTCTGGTCTCCGACGCCCTTGCCCGCGCGCGGCGCGGAACCCTATGTCATTCGCCACGGCTTCGGATACACCGTGTTCGAGCATTCCGAGCACGGCATCGCCACCGAGCTGTGGGTCTACGTCGCGATCGACGCCCCAATCAAGTTCTTCGTATTGAAGCTGCGCAACACCTCTGGGCAACCGCGCCGCGTCTCGGTCACCGGCTACTGGGAATGGGTGCTGGGCGAGATGCGTCAGAAGAGCCTGCTGCACGTCCGGACCGAGGTGGACCTCAACACCGGCGCGCTCCTGGCGCGAAACTACTACAACACCGAGTTCTCGGACCGCATTGCCTTCGTCGACGTCAGCGACGGGGCGCGCACTCTCACGGGAGACCGAAAGGAATTCCTGGGCCGGAACGGAAGCCTGTCGCAGCCGGCGGCCCTGGGGCGCGCGCGCCTTTCGGGCAAGGTCGGGGCGGGACTCGACCCCTGCGGGGCCGTGCAGGTCGCGATCGACCTGCCGGACGGCCAGGAGCGAGAAGTGAGCTTCCGCCTCGGGGTCGGCCACGATCCGGCCGAGGTGCAAAGCCTCGTTCAGCGCTTTCACCGGGCGGACGCCAGCCGCGCCGCGCTCGAGGGCGTATGGGCGTATTGGAATCGAACTCTCGGCGCGGTGAACGTGGACACGCCCGACCCGTCCGTGAACGTGATGGCGAACGGCTGGCTGTTGTACCAGACTCTGAGCAGCCGGATATGGGGCCGGACGGGATTCTATCAGTCCAGCGGGGCCTACGGGTTCCGCGACCAACTCCAGGACGCGATGGCGCTGGTGCACGCCGAACCCGCCTTGACGCGCGAGCACCTGCTCCGGGCGGCCGCCCATCAATTCCGCGAGGGCGACGTGCAGCATTGGTGGCACCCGCCGGCGGGACGCGGCGTGCGGACGCATTGCTCCGACGACTACCTGTGGCTCCCCTATGCCACCTGCCGCTACGTCGCCAGTGTCGCGGATCACGGCGTGCTCGACGAGAGGGTCGACCTCCTGGAGGGACGGCCGGTCAAGCCGGACGAGGAGGCCTACTATGACCTGCCGAATCGATCCGAGGCGTCGGCCACGCTCTACGAACACGGCGTCCGCGCGATCGAGCGGGGACTGAGGTTCGGCGCGCACGGCCTGCCGCTCATAGGCTGCGGCGACTGGAATGACGGCCTGAACCGGGTGGGAAGCCAGGGACGCGGCGAGAGCGTCTGGCTGGCCTTCTTCCTCTATGACGTGCTCACCCAGTTCGCCGAGCTCGCGCGCGTCCACGGCGATTCCGCCTTTGCGGATCGCTGCCTTGCCGAGGCGCAGAGGCTCCAGCAGAACATCGAGCTGAATGCCTGGGACGGAGATTGGTATCGCCGCGCCTACTTCGACAACGGCGAGCCGCTCGGCTCCCGGTCCAATCCGGAGTGCCAGATTGATTCCCTGCCGCAGAGCTGGTCGGTGATCAGCGGCGCCGGCGACCCGCCACGCTCGCGTCAAGCGATGCAATCCGTTGATCGGCGCCTAGTCCACCGCGACACTGGACTTGTCCAGTTGTTCGCCCCCCCATTCGACAATTCGGCGCTGGAGCCAGGATACATCAAGGGTTACATCCCCGGCGTTCGCGAGAACGGCGGTCAATACACCCACGGCGCGATCTGGACGGCGATGGCCTTTGCGCTCATGGGAGAAAGCGACCGGGCTTGGGAGCTCTTCGCGATGCTCAATCCCATCCATCATGGCGGGACACCCCAGCAGGTCGCCGTCTACAAGGTGGAGCCCTACGTCGTAGCCGCGGATGTCTATGCGATCGCGCCGCATGTGGGCCGGGGCGGCTGGACCTGGTACACGGGTTCCGCCGGCTGGATGTACCGGCTGCTGATCGAGACGCTGCTGGGTGCAAACTTGGAGGGCGAGCAACTGCGACTGGCTCCCCGTATGCCGAGGGCTTGGACGACCTTCAAGATCCACTACCGGTACCGCCAGACGGTCTATCACATCACCGTCTCCCGGCTCGCGCCTGGCGCGGCCGGCTCGAGTCTGCTCTCCCTCGATGGGCAGGACATACCCGGAACCGCGATCCCCCTCCGGGACGATCGCCGTGAGCATGCCGTCGAATTGAAGGTTCGCTGACCCGCCTCCCTGCCCAGGTCCGCCGCGGCCGGCGGAGCGGCCGCCCCCGGAGATCATGGCGAGACTGCCCGCTCATCCCGGGGGCTTCGGCAGCAGCCTGGCGACGGTCACAAGAAGGGCGGCGACAACCAGGGCGAGCGCCCCCCAGAAGACGACCCCCCCGTTGATGCCCGCGAAAGGGTTCCTGGCGCCTGGGCCCTGCGCGTCGGCGCCCAGGTGCGCGACAATCCGGCTCGAGGTCAACAGGCGCCCCGCCACGAGGCCGAGGTCGTAGCGCGGGGCGTTTGCCGCCCTGTTGCCGTAGGCCAGGGCGAAGCCGTCGGTCTCCGCGACCTTAAAGACCATGCGCACGACGGGGTAGACGGCCTGCGCCGTGCCGAGGGCGATCGCCGGATTGTCGCCGTTGTCGGTCTCGACCCAGAGCGTGTCCGTGCTCATCGGCTCCTGGAGCTCGAAAACGCGGGTCTCGGGTACGCCCGGCTGCGGGGTCCGGCTCCACTGGCCGGACGCGAGCGTGTATTCCAGGGTGCCCCCGTCCTGGGCCGGGAGCTTCTCGAAGATGCGGAACTGGCGCTGGAACAGCGACGTCGTCGAGGTCAGCACGACGCTCCGGACCGGAAGGCCCGCCCTCGGCAGATGGACCGTCCATGTGCTCAGCGACGCGCGCTTCGGGTCGCGGACATCCTCCGGCGACAGGCTCAGGGAACGGGCTAGCGCGGGCTTCTCAAGTACGTACGGGATCTGGTTCCCGTCCCTTAGGAGCCGCAGGTCGGCAAAGTCACGGCGAGAGTTCGCAAGCGCCCCCAGATCGAGCTCAAGCTCCTGGACGCCCGGCTCGGCGATCTGCACGGCCCTTCGGAACGTCCACTCCCTGGCGTCGAGCGGCGCGCCCGTCAGCGGGATGTCCGGCAGCGGCGGCGCCGCGAGGGACTCGCTCGGGTGGTAATCCGGCGTGTCCTCAAGGTCGCCGGGGACGACGACCGAGGCGGTTGCCGAGCGCATCTCGCCGGCAAACGCGGCCAGGTCGTAGCGGGGGGCCGTCGCCTGGGGATTGCCGGACAGCAGCGTGTAGTTTCCCGCCTTGGGCGCCACGAACAGCAGGCCCACCGGCGATCGCTTCAGCCGGACGGCGCTCAGGCCGAGGGGCGGCGAATCGCCGTTGTAGACGTGTATCAGCAGCTCGCGCGTGGGCGGGGCGAATGCCAGGGCCAGCTCCGTCCGCTCGTGGGCGGGCGCCCCGTTGAGCGCCACCCGGAAGATGGTACCGGTCGCTATCGTCCGCTCCGACGGAATCGCGTTGCGCACTTCGCGCACCGAGACCGCCACCCGGCGCATGAACAGAGGTTCCGCGGTCTCGAAGTCGATGGCCGCGAGCGGGACGTTGCGGCCGTCGAGGGCGAGGGTGAGCACCGTCTCACCGGCAAACTCGTCCCGGCCGGATATGTGGCCGCCGACGGGAACGGGCGCCGGTGCGGCCGCGGCTTCGAGGTGGAGCCTGGCGCCCGTGAACGGCAGCGGCGCATCGAGGCCGTCGGCGATGGTGATGCGGACATAGGCGGCGGCGCGGCCGCCGAGGGGGAGCTCGAGCCTCTCCGCGCCCCATTCGCGGAAGACCGGCGCACCCTGGTCCAGGGCGACCCAATCCGAGGCGTTCCCCGAGACCTCGAGCCTGGCGGCCCGAAGGAAGAACGGGCTCGGAGTCTCCAGCGAAACCGACGAGAGCCTGTCCCCGGTTCCGGTCGTTATCGTGATCTCGGTCGTCCCCGGCCCCACCTTCACCCCGAAGCCCGCGGGCCGGATGACTTGCGCCGCCGGGACGGGCGGCCGGTCGACGAGAATCGCCGTTTCAATCCCGGCGGGGTCGACAACCCGAAGGTCCTCCTGCTGAGGGGCCGCGGCGTCGAAGGAGGCCGGGCTCAGCTCAACGCGCACGAGGCCGGGCGCAGCAACTGCGACGGTCTGGCGGTGCTGCCACTCGCTGGGCGTGATCGCAGGGCAGCTGGCGGCGCCAAGCAGCGCCAGCAGCGCGGTGAGGCTAAGCTGGCGGAGGGTCGGATTCTTCATTGCTGGGTAGGAAGCGCTGGTAGGCGAACGAGGCCAGGATGGCGATGACGGCGACGGCGAAGAGCGCGCCGATGCGGTAGAGCGCCTCGAGGCGCGCCAGGTCATGGAAGAAGAGCTTGAGCAGCGCCGCGCTGAGGAGGGCGATCGCGGCATAGCGCACGCCCTGCTGGCGCCTCCAGATGCCGGCGCCCAGCAGGCCCAGGGCGAACAGGGCCCAACCGATCGTGTAGCACATGTCGCGCGCAAAGTTGCCCGAGAACTGGAAGGTGAGCGCGCGGGATCCGGGCAGCGTGAAGTAATCGGCGATCTCGATGTTGAGCAGGATGAACAGCAGGATGACGCCGAGGGCGTAGGTCATGCGCTGCCCATTCACGCCGAGGACGGTCTCGCGCGGCGGGGCCAGCAGGCGGGCCCCATAGAGCAGGGAGGCGATCGTCAGGCCGTAGGCGTAGAGGTACCAGTTGAGTATGGGGGTGTCGCCGCGCGCGTGGTACTCGAGGACCGCGCTATTGAGCGCAAGGCGCGCGAAGGCGACCACGAGCAGCACGGCGCCGGTGGCGCGGAGACCCGGGTGGGGGACGCGGTGGAACAGCCACAGCAGCGCGGCGCCCTCGAGCGCCCACGCCACCGTCAGCCACTGCCGGTCGAACTGGATCGGGAATACGAGCGTGATGAAGAACAGCGCCGCCCCGCCGAACCACGCGAGCTGGTTGAGGCGCTTCGGGTTGTCGCCTTCGCCCGATCGCAGGATTGCAACGAGGCTGCCCATTGGCGCCAGCGCGAAGGCCGCGGGAACCAGGCCGAGCAGGTTGTTGGGCCACCCCAGCTTGATCGCGTGGTAGACCATCCAGAATTGGGCCACCCCGCTAAGGGCCGCCACGGCCCACGGCCCCGTCAGCCGCGCAAACTCTCGCCGGAAGGCGAACGGGTACGCGGCGAATACCACGTAGAAGACGGCGTACCACGCGAGCGCCAGGCCCGGCGCCTCGGCGCTGAAGTGGCGCGCATGCCACACGTATTCCAGCGCGGCGGTGCCGGCGAGAGCGCATGCGGGCAGCCACTGCGCCACGAGAAGCCGGGCCAGGCCGAGCGTGAGAACGACCAGGAGGAGCCCGAGGCCGAAGACGGCTGACGGGTTGGGCACCGCAAGCCGGACGCACGCCATGATCAGCAGGAGGAATGGCAGCAGCGCCGCGAAGGCCGGGACCTGGCCCCGGGCGTCCCCCAGGACGCCCGAGAAGCGCCGGTCAAGGGCCGGCAGCCTCTCGCCGAGGCTGCGCACGAGCCACAGGCCGGCGAAGAAGAAGAAGACGGAGAAGCCGCCGATGACGACCAGCAGCGAGGGCCCGAGGATGACCTCGGCGGGAACCCGGAATATGAACATGCCCGTGGCCAGGAGCGTGAGCACGAGGACCGCGGCCACGGCGACGAGCGACGCCGTAAGCGCCGCCGCCCCGATCGCGACCACGTCGACGAGAAGGATGGCGGGCCAGACCATGAGGGACACCGCCTCGAACCTGTAGATGGGGAACAGCATCAGCAGCAGGGCGAGGGGAGGGAACAGCTGGCTCCACCACGACGGCGCGCAGGCGGGGCGCCGCCTCTCGAGCAGCAGGGGGAAGGCAGTGTGCAGTGCCGCGAAGAGGAGGCTTGCCGCGAGCGCCCACGGCAGGAGCGCGTCGGTCAGGCTCTCCCCGGACCAGATCGAGAGCAGGGCGAAGACCGCGAGGCCGCCAGCAAGGTGGAGCCTCGGCATCCGCTCGTCCAGCCACGCCAACGCGAGAAGCAGGGCGTCGCTGGCGAAGATTAAGGTGAACAGGAGCCCGGGGCGGGCGCCCACCGAAGCGTGCTCCATGAGGAAGAGCGCGAACGCCAGGGCCACGGCCGGCATTCCCGCGGCCGACCATAGTACCGGCGGGGACGCCCTGCCCAGCCGGCGCGCCGCGAGGTACACGAGGAAGTAGATTGCGCCGAAGATCAGGCAGACGTCCACGATCACCGGCGCCTGCTCGGCGGTGAATATCACGGCCGCCCAGCGCGCCATGATGAGAGCCGAGACCGCTGCCGCGGCCGCGATCAGCCAGCCCAGCCCCTCCCTCCACGCGAGGACGAACGCAAAGAGGCTCGTCAGGATGACGAACGTGAAGAACAGCCCAGTTCGCGCGGCGACGTCCGGGTAGCCGAGAAAGAACAGGGCGAAGCAGAATGCAACGGCGGGAAGCGCCATCGCGGTCCTGCCGAGAAGAGGCGAGTCCCGCCCGAGGCGGCGCGCCGCCTCGCAGGCGCCCAGGAACAGGGCGCAGAACCCAAGGCACACGACCATCGCCGTGCCGGTCTTCTCCGGCGCGTAGAACTTGCCGGCCCAGGCGACAAGCATCAGCACCGTGCCGGCGGCCCCCAGGGGGACGAGGTAGAGCCATCCCCGGTGCAGCGCGACCGCGACAAGGCCCGCGACGAGCAGCCCGATGTAGCCGAACAGCCCCGCGGGATTGTCGTGCCCGGAGCTGACAAGCATGGGCGTGAGGAAGCCGCCGAGGATGCCGAGGACGGCGACCACCTGCGCTTCCAGGCGCACCGCCAGGATGAACGCGGTCGCCGTGATCAGCGCCATCAGCAGGAAGGTCGGCACGGGTCCGAAGAAGGCGAAGTGGTAGACCGAGTCGCATGCGAAGGTGACCGTGTAGAGCGAGACGACTCCCGATGCCACGAGCGTCTGGGCGGTGATGCGGTAGTTGACGAGCGAGACCCTCAGGCCCCCGACGATCAGGCCCGCCCCGAGCAGGAACCCCAACGCAACCCGCACCTGCGGGGGAATGAGGTCGTGTTCAAAGGAGTACTTGACGAAGAACGCCACGCCGAGGAACAGCGCAAGGCCTCCGAGCCAGGCGAAGAGCTTCGCGCCCATGAACTGCTCCCAGTTGATAGCGGGCATGGCCCAGGATCGCGCCTTGTAGTCCGGGCCCGGGGCAGCAGCCGGAGGCTGGTCAAGGATGGGAGGGGGCTCCACTGCTGCCGGCCGCTCCTCCGGAACGGCTTGCGCCGGGGCGGCGACGGGGGCCGCCGCCTGCGGCAGGGACGGCGCCGCGAGAGTCTCCGGCGCCGGCCCGGGCGCCGGAGCGGGCTCCCCTGAAACGGCCGCGGCCGCCGTGGCGGGCGAGGGCGGGCGATCG
>Ga0181526_10001977_pt1 | contig 18571 bp, 12 predicted proteins | sample PEATcosm2014_Bin_35_FD_119750 | JGI IMG/M metagenome (GOLD analysis project Ga0181526, IMG submission 119750) | Peatland microbial communities from MTU Mesocosm Facility, Houghton, MI, USA - PEATcosm2014_Bin06_30_metaG | ecosystem: Environmental > Terrestrial > Soil > Wetlands > Peat | place...
CCGGCAACGACCAGAAAAGCAATCGCCAGCGGCAGAATCTGCGTCCCTGCGATCAGAGCGGTGGAGTAGCCGATCAGGCCAATCAGCGGGAAGGTGCGCACCCCGCCGAACGAGTATGTTCCTCCTGCCGCTTTGTGCTCCTCCCGTTCCAGTCCTATCAGGAAACTCAAGAACAGAACCAGGACGATTTGCACGGCCTCCAGCGGCAACTGCCGGTATATCTCCATTCCAGCCGATCCTCCGATCCCTTCTCTTCCCGCGCGATCCATACGGGCCGCCGGACTTCATGACCTGTTCCACGGGGCGGGGCCATCCGATTGGCAGTGTGAACTGGACCTTCGCCACCGGCGAAAGAACAGTAAACCATCGGCCTGTCGGCGGGCAACCCTGCAGGGAGCCCTTGCTCGCCTGCGGGGAAAGCCCGCCCGAACATTCCCTATCAGCGGAGCGGAGCGGCCTCTTCGCCGCCGCGACGGAGCGAGCGGCTGCCATCGACAAGGTTGATTGGGACACACAAGCCCTGGTCCCGCTCCAGCGTTTTCCGGGGTCTTGTTCTACTTCCCGCGCAGTTCGTTGAGCCAGTCTTGCATGTGGCCCAGAGCGCGCAGCAGGCCGAGGCGGGCCTTGGCCAGGTCGAGCGAGGCATCGAGCGAATCCTCATATTTCTGACGCTCGTCGATGCGGGCCAACTGCTCGGCTTTGGGGGTCAACTGGGGCTGGGCGCCGGGGCCGGTTTCAGCGCCGTTGCCCAGTTCGAGTTGGGCGAGCACGGCCTTGAGCTGCTCATCGGCGATTTGCCGCTTGAGGCTCGCGACTTCGGCCAATGCATCCAGTTCGCGCAGGCTGCCGGTGAGCGAGGCGACCTGCACATCGTTCTGGCGCTGGGCCTGCTCGGCCTCAACGGTGGCGCGCAGGGCTTCGGCCGCAGTCTCTTTGGCCTTGGCGCGCAGGGCAAAGTCGAAGAATGGGAATGTGACCTGGAGGCCAAAGCTGACGTTGTTGGGCGTGAAGTTCTTATAGTAGGTGCTGTAGCTGTTCAGATCGTCGGAGTCATAGTTGTATACGGCTCCGAATCCGATCTGGGGGCGACGCCACGACAGGTCGTCTCCCTTGGCCTGGAACTGCTTGGAGCGCGCCATTGCGCCGGCGGCGTCGATACCGGGGAGGCTGCGCGGCGCTTCCTCCGCTTTGACGGCGGGAATCTCAGGGATGCTGGCGTGGTCGGGGAGGATTGAGCCGAGGGGCATGGCCGTAAGAGCGGCAAGCTGCCTGGCCAGCGTGGCGGCGCGAGTTTCCAGGTGCAGGCGCTGGAGTTTAAGCTGGGCGATTTTCAGGCGGGTCTGCAACAGGTCCAGATCGGAGTCGACGCCAGCCTCGGCGCGCTGCTGTTCGATCTGGACGAGGCGGTCGCTCAAGGCCTGCTGCTGACGCGCTGCCTCAAGTTCGCGGTTCACCGTGTCCAGCTCAAGATAGGCGGTGGAGGCATCCAGAGCCACCTGCTCCTGGGCGTCCTTGAGGCTCAGGTTGGCGGCTTCCAGGCCGGCGCGGGCAGCCTTTGTGTATTGGCGCTGAGAGTAGCTCAACACCAGCGACTGCATGGTGGCGCTGCCCACCGAGGGCTGGCCGGTGGGGAAGCCGTGCGAGTAACCGACCGTGGAGCCGATTACGAAGTTGGGGATATACGCGTCTTTGGTCTCGGCAAGGGCTGCCTGGGCCTTCTGCACATCGGCTTCGGCCAGCTTGACGGCGCTGGAGTTGCGCTGGGCCAAATCCACCACCGTGGCCAGCGAAACCTGGGCCGGAAGCAGAGCGGGCGCAGCCGCAAGCGCCAATGCGATGAGAATTGGCCTCCATGCCTCGCGCGGATTGTTGGTCAACTTCACGTGCATTTTTCCTGTCAACGATTGGTTGCCTGGCTGCTGAGATCCTGAGCGGGCCTGTACTCATGCGCCAGAGCCAGAGCCGCTGCCTGTTCCCGATTTGCGGTTGTTGCGTCGCCGAGTTGCTCTTTGAGGCGCGCCAGCCGGATGTGGGCCACGAACGCCGGCGCTTCTTCGGTCTTTGCCGGGCCGGCCAGATAATCGTCGAGCATCTTGGCCGCCAGCGCCGGGTCGCGATTGGTTTCGGTCAGCAGGGTTGCGCCGTCATAAAGGGCCAGGCCAGCTCGCTTGTCGCGTTCGGCCGCAGCTGCGCCGCTATGCACAGCCGATTCCATCTCTGCCCAGCGCTTGCGGTGGCGATAGAAGTTCGCCAGCGAAATCCACTCGGCAGCGGGATGTGCCCCAGCTGTGATCGCCTGCTTGAACTCGCGCTCGGCGGTGTCGTAGTCCTTCTGCTCTTCGGCAATACGGCCGCGCAACTGGTGAGCGCGCGCCGGGTCCACTTTGTCGAGTTGCTCGGCCATGCCCTGCGCCTTTTCAATGCCGCCGCCCACAATCCCTGGGGCTTGCCGGTAAAACTCTCCCAGGTCGAAGAGGGCATCGGCGCTGCGGGGATCGAGGCGCACCGACTCTTCAAACTCCGCCCGCACACGCTTGGCCAGGGCATAGGCGGTCAGGAACGAAGCCCGGTCGGCCTTCTCGCCCAGCGCGCGGGCCAGCCACAGGTGATAGGCGGCGTTTTGGCCATCCAGCCGCACCGCCTGCTGGCACAGGGCCGCGGCAGCATTCCACTGCTCGAGCATGAGCCGCACCCGGCATTCCAGGTTGGCGGCCTCGGCCGCGCTGGCGGACGAATCGGGAAGAGACACAAGCAGCGAAGGCAGCGAGGCGAGCAGAGCAAGCGCCTTGTCTGCCTCGCCGGCCTGTAAAGCTGCGTTGGCCTGGGCCAGGGGTTGAGAAACCCGCGCCGGCCGCTCAATCTCGCTTGAGGCAGCGGACACCTGGGCCGGCGCCGAAACGGTGGCAGCCGCCGCCAGCAACGCCGGGGGCAGCGCCCTTGCCGCAATGTGCAGCAGGCTCACTGTACTACCTTGACTGGAATGCCCTCTTGCAAAGGCTGTCCATTGCTTGTTCCCGTCGCCACCCAATCCCCCTCATTGAGCCCTGAGAGGATGGCCGCCTGGGTCAGGTTGATGGCCCCAGTGGTTACAGGGGTTCGCACCAGCCCGCCGCTCACCACCTTGTAGACGTAGGACTTGCCGTTCTCGGCGTGCAAGGCTTCACGCGGCACAGCCAGGGTATTTGGCTCGCTGAAGGTGGTTACCTTGACGGTCACGCTGGAATCCGGCAGCAGATCGCCGTCGCCAGCGTCAATCTGGACCAGCACCTCGCCAACCGAGCGCGTGCCATAAACGATCACCGTGGATGGCATGCGGGCTACGTGCCCCAGCCAGGCGTGGTCTGGTTTGGGATCCCCTTCCCATTTGATCTGAATCTTCTGGCCGATGGCCAACTTGCCGATATCCGGCTCATCGAAATAGGCTCGCACGCGCTCATGGCTCAGGTCGGCCATCTCCAGCAGCAACTTGCCCGCTTCAACAAACTCCCCTCTTCCGGCATCGATGCCGTACACGGTTCCAGCCACCGGGGCATGAACGGCGGTCTGCTCCACCACATGCCGCGCGGCCTCCAGATTGGCCTCCGCATCGGCAAGCGCGGCCTGGGCCCGCGCCACCTCTGCCTCCGAGTAGCGGCTATTGGCGTTCTGCCCGGCGGCGCGCAGGCTGGCTTCGGCCGCATCCAGCCGCTGCTGGGCCGCGGCCACCTCGCTGGCCGAGGCCGCGCCTGTCGCCTTGAGCTTGACAAGGCCGTCCAGATCGCGCCGTGCCTGATCGCGCTCGATCCCGGCGCGGGCCAGGTCGCCAGCCGCCGCCTGCCGCTCTTGCAGCGTTCCATTGTGGGTGGCTGCTTCCACCGCCGCCTGGGCAGTCCTGACGCCGCTTGCGGCCGTAGCTAGCCGCGCCTGCGCTTCCACATCGTCCAACAGCATCAGCAGCTTGCCCTCTGGAACCTGGTCGCCGGGCTGCACATAGACGGCTTTGACGCTGGTCGAGACCGGGCTATGAATCTCATAGTTTACCTCCGGCTCAACGCGGCCATTGGTGCTTACGTTGCTGATCAGCTCCTGGCGGCTCACCTGAACTGCTCGCACCGGCAGGCGATCTCGCATGAGGAACCGCGCCGTGAAGAAGACGACGATCAGAAGTACCCCCGCTCCCCTCCAAAGCCAGAGCCGGAGCCGGTCCGTTTGCTTTCTCTCTTCAGCCATTCAGATAACCAAGGTCAGTATATAAGACTCAAATAGAAGCCCTTGGGTGCGTGAGAACGCGCCGCCCGCCATTCTGGTCAGCCATTCGCAAGGCTCGTACAATGGGACCATGGCTCTGCAACCGCGCTATACCGACGAACATGCCAAGGCCGGCCTCGACTTTGCCTTCCCCGCCATCGAGACCTGGCAGAACCAGTTTCCCGGTTACGAGATCTCCATCGACGACCCCGAGCTGACCTCCGTCTGCCCCAAAACCGGCCTGCCGGACTTTGGCGTGCTGACCATCCGCTACATGCCCCGCGACCGCTGCCTGGAGCTCAAATCGCTGAAAGAATATCTCTTCAGCTACCGCAATCTGGGTATCTTTCAGGAGAACATCGTCAACCAGGTTCTTGTGGACGTGGTGAAGGCCTGCGATCCGGTGTGGGCCGTGGTGCGCGGCGAGTTCCGTCCCCGAGGCGGGATAGGGACCACAGTGGAAGCGCGCTGGCCCCGGCCTGAGCAAAGCGCCTGAACCGCGCGGTAATTCCAGCTGCCCGTACCTTCGCATCAACCTGGAATGCGACCCGGCTTTGCGCGGCGCAACCACACCCACCATCCACTGCGGCCCTCGAGCCGATTCACTCTTCGCGCAGGAGGATCGAAGGATTGACAGACAGCGCTCGTTGCGCTGGAATCCACGTAGCCAGCAACCCCAGCAGCGCCATCGCCAGAACAACGCCGGCCAGCACCAGGGGGTCGCGCGGCGTGGCCTGGTAAACAATGAACGCAAGCACCCTGGTGGCCAGCAGTCCCAGCACCAATCCCGCCGCCGAGCCAACTGCCAGTAACTTGAGTGGCCGTGCCAGCGCTGCCTGCAACACTTCCTTGCGCTTCGCGCCCAGGGCGACGCGAATTCCCAACTCTCGCAGGCGTTTGCTGACCGAGTATGCAGCCATTCCGAAGATGCCGGTGATCGACAGGATGCCGCCCATCACGCCCAGAACACCCAGCGACACCGTGGCCATGCGCGGACCAAATAGAAGCAGGTCCATCGGCTTGTCCCGCGTTTCGATCAGAACGGGCAGTCCCGCATCCAGTTGCCACAAGGCGCTCCTCATAGCTGCCCCCAGTAACTGCGGATCGCGGCTGGAGCGAACCACCAGCTGAGTCGAGTTCGAAGGCGATTGCAGAATGGGAAGAAACATCACCGGCACCGGATCTTCGGTAAGGCTCCCATACTTCCCGTCTTCCGCGATGCCTACCACCTGGATGCGCGTTCCATCCCGCATCTTGTAATAGCGGCCCACAGCGCTCGTTGCGGATCCAAATACCTTGAGTGCAAACTCCCGATTCACAACGGCTACGCGCGGCGAGTTCTTGTCGTCCTGCCACGTGAAGGCTCTCCCTGACAGCAGGGCAGTGCCCGCCGCATGAAAGTACTCGGGAGAGATGTTGAACACCGGAGCGTCGGTTACGGCATTCGACGGCCTCAGATCCGACGTATTGTCGGCGAAGACAAGCGAGTCCCCGGCGCCATCTCCCATTGGCACGCCGTCGGCCAATCCGACAGACTCGACTCCAGGAAGCGCCCGCAGCGCATCGATCATGCGTTTCTGCATGGCTGGCACTCGATCGGTGCTGTAACCGGCCATGCTCAGGTCTGTTTCCGCCAGCATGGTGTTCTGCACCTGGAAGCCGAAGTTGGCGTGCAACGAGCGTACCAATCCACGCACGGCAACCAGCGAAGAAGTGACCAGCACTGCGCAGATGGCAATCTGCACTACAAGCAACACATCGCGCGCGGATATACGCCTGCCAACCCTGCCGCCTGAGCCTGCCTTGACCACCTCATACGGATTCGCGCGGAGCACTTGCCTTACCGGAACCGCGCCAAAGAGAAGTCCGCTGACCAAGGCCAGAAGCAAGGAAACCCCATACACCTTTGCATCCGGGTTCACGCCGATGTGGATGGGCCAACGGGGAAAAGGTTCCCACGCGCTGAGCGCCTGCAGCAGCACGACGCTGCCTAACAATCCAATACTTCCTCCGGCGAGTGAAATCAGCATGGCTTCGGTAAAGAGTCCGCGCAGAATGCGTCCGCGGCTCGAACCAAGAGCCAGGCGCAAGGCAACCTCCCGCGAACGGTCAGCGGCGCGAGCGGCAAATAGACTGCCCAGGTTGGCGCATGCGGCCAGCAGAATCAAACCTGCAAGCAGCATCAACCCTGCCATGAATGCCCGCACCGGACGGCCCAGAAAGTCGCCATAGAGATTTGGGCGAACCAGCGCGAATGTCATCTTTCCTTCGTCTTTGGGGTAAGCCTTTTCCAGCCAAGACCCGATCGAATTCAAATCGGCGGTGGCCTGGGCCGGGGTAACTCCCGGCTTGAGATGTCCCATCGTCTCAAATACCCAGCGGTTCCCGCGCGCCGTCAGGTCATTGGGCCCCAGCAGCGGGTTTTCCATCGGTATAAAGATATCGGGATTGAAGAACAGGAGAGTTCCGTGAAAGTCGGGCGGCGCGACGCCGAGGATGGTGAAGGGGTGCTTGTTCAGCCGGACAACACGGCCCACCACGCCCCGATCATCCTGAAAATGAGTGTGCCAATACGCGTAGCTGAGCACAATGTAGGGAGCGCTGTTGGGGCCATGCTCATCGGCGGCATGGAAGATACGGCCGAGATACGGTTGGAGGCCTAAAGCGTCAAAGTAGTTCCCGCTGGTTTCCTCCACCCACACGCGCGATGGATCTTTGCCCGCATCCAGCCCCGCCTGAATGACGTTGTAAGCCACCAGGCTCTCGAAGCTGCGGTTGTGATCGCGCAAGTCGACGTAGTCGGGGTACGACTCGCTCCCGTCTACCTCGTTTCCATGCTGGAGCGCATAGAGACTCTGCGCCTGGGGCACATTCAACGGCCGCAGGATGAATGCATTCATCACGCTGAAGACCACGGCGTTAGCGCCGATGGCCAAGGCGAGCGTCAAGACGGCGGTAATCGTGAATCCGGGAGATTTGCGCAACAGCCGAATGGCGAATCGCAGGTCTTGCAGCAGGGTGGTCATGGCCGGCCTCCGGGGGAAGATGAGCCTACAGGGACAAGAAGAGCAATTTGAGCGCCAAAGTGCATTAGATGCAACTTGATGAAAAAAAGCGGCTTCCAGTATCTCGTTGGTCCATGAAAACGAACTGGGCGTTCGGTTTCGCCGCCTGGCGTCCGCTAATGAACAGAGGCGGCGCATCGCCATCCGGCGCTGTGCGCTGTGGGAAGCTGGCCCAATTCGAATCCCGGTCCCTCCCGGCCCGGGTGAGTTACCCCGCGGCGAATGCGCGACAATCTCTCAACAATCCCGATTCACTCCTCACGCAGCAGAATCATGGGATTGACCGACAGCGCACGTTGCGCCGGAAGCCACGTCGCCACCAGTCCCAGGAACGCCATCGCTGCAATCACCCCACATAGCACCAGCGGATCGCGGGGATTGGCCTGATAGACGATGAAAGCCAGCACCCGCGTGGCTAGAACCCCCAGGATCAATCCTGCCGCCGAACCAAATGCCAGCAGTTTCAACGGCCACCCCAGCGCGGTCTGTAGCACTTCCTTGCGCTTCGCGCCCAGGGCGATGCGAATGCCCAACTCGCGCAGCCGCTTGCTCACCGAGTACGCAGCCAGCCCAAAGATACCCGTGATCGCCAGCATGGCGCCCATCGTGCCCAGCGCGCCCAGCGCCACTGTGGCCACACGCGAGGGGAACAGCGCAATGGACAGCGCGTCGGGCCACGTGTGGACTTGGAAAGGCAGGCCTGCATCCATTTCCCGCAAGTCGCTCCGAATGGCTGCCGCCAGTTGCTGCGGATCGCGTTCCGAGCGCACCACCAGGCATGTCGGGCTGGACGGCGATTGCAGGATGGACACAAACATCGTCGGCTTCTGGTCTTCGGTGAGTTGAGAGTACTTTCCGTTCTCAACAATGCCCACCACCTGCAAGCGTGGTCCAATCTCCGGCTTGAAGTATCCACCCAGCGCGCTGTCTACCGAACCGAAGATTCTGCGCGCAAAAGCTTCATTGATGACGGCAACTTGGGGAGAGTTCTTGTCGTCATGCCAGGAAAGATCCCTACCCCGCACAAATGCAGTTCCCGCCGCGCGGAAGTATCCGGGAGAAACCTTGTAGTCCATGACGTGCGCCGCGGCCTTCGATGGACTCAAATCCGTCGTCTCGTCGGTGAAAACATCTTCATTCGGCGCGCCGCCTCCCAGTGGAATTGAATCGATCGACCCCACAGTCTTAACCCCCGGAATCGCCTTCAGCGTCTCGATCATGCGCCTCTCCATGGCGGGCGCTTGGTCGCCGGTGTACCCCGCCATGTTGAAATCGGTATTCACCAGCATTGCGTTCCGCGGTTCGAAGCCGAAGTTGCTGTGCATGGACTGCATGAGCCCGCGCACGGCGACCAGCGAGGAGGTCACCAGCACGGCGCAGATGGAGATTTGCATCACTAGCAACACGTCCCGCGCATTCACCCGCTGGCCGGAATTGCCCGCGATCGCTCCCGTCGATCCAGCCTTCACAACCTCATACGGATTGGTGCGCAGAATCTGGCGCACGGGGACCGCGCCGAAGAGGAAGCCGCTGGCCAGGGCCAGCAGCAATGCGGCCCAGTAAACATGGGCATCGGGATAGGCAGGCACAATGATGGGATAGGTGGGAATCGGATGCCACACGCTCAGTTCGCGCAACAACGCCACGCTGCCCAACAGCCCAACCGCGCCCCCGGCGAGTGAAATCAATACGGCTTCGGTAAAGACCGCGCGCAGAATGCGTCTGCGGCTCGATCCGAGCGCGAGCCGCAAGGCAACCTCGCGGGACCGGTCGGCGGCGCGCGCCGCAAACAAACTGCCCAGGTTGGCGCAGGCCGCCAGCAGAATCAGTCCGGCCAAGAGCATGAGCCCAGCCAGGAATCCCTGCACCGGCGGACCAAGCATGTCGCCGGCGAGACTTGGACGCGCCAGCGTAAAGCTCATTTGGGCATCGGTTTTGGGATAGGTCTTTTCCAGCCACGCACCCACATGGTTCAAATCGGCGATGGCCTGCGCCGGAGCAACTCCCGCCTTCAGATGTCCCAGCGCGAACGCGAAGTCCTGCTCGTCCCGCACATCGAGGATGTCCTGGCCGGTAAACTGCTGGTGGTTCACGAGCGGCGACCAGAAAACCGGAAAAAAGAACAGCAGGGTTCCCTGGAAGGAGGGCGGCGCCACGCCCAGGATGGTGAAAGGATGCTTATTGATCTGGACCACGCGGCCCACCACGCCGCGATCGTCCTGAAAATGACTGTGCCAGTAAGGGTAGCTGATCACCAGATACGGAGCGCTGTTCGGCCCGTGCTCATCCGTACTGTGAAAGAAACGGCCCCGATACGGCTGAATCCCCAACGCGTCGAAGTAATTGCCGCTCACCTCGTAGCCCATCGCCTGCGCCGGATTCTTGCCCGTGTCCAGCCCTACTGTAACGAAGCCGAAAAGAGCCAACGAGTCGAAGCTGCGGTTGCGGTCGCGCAAGTCGAGATAGTCGAGATACGACTCGCCTGGCACTTTGTCGGGTCCGTGCTCGATGGTGTAGAGGCTCTCCGAATGAGGCACGTTCAGCGGACGCAGGATCAGCGCATTCAATAAGCCGAAGACCACGGCATTTGCGCCAATGGCCAAGGCGAGCGTCAAGACGGCCGCAATCGTGAGTCCTGGAGAACGCCGCAGTTGCCGCAGTGCAAAGCGCACATCGGCCCAGATCGACTCCAGCGTGGGCCACTGCCACACTTCTCGGCTGCGCTCCTCAACGAGAGTCCGGTTGCCGAAGGCCCGACGTGCTGCCTGCTCGGCTTCCGTTCGGCTCATGCCTTCGCCCATCAACTTCTCGGCGCGCTCTTCAATATGCAGGCTCATCTCCTCGGAAAGATCGTCGTAGAGCTTGCGGCGGCGGAAAACGTTTGGAATCCACGTCATTGGGAACTCCTCTCAGTGAGCCGGGGATTTGCCTGGATTGAGGACCAGCGCAATGCCTTCAAACATGCGTTCGAAGCTGGAAATCTCACTCTCCAGATGGCGAAGGCCCGCAGGGGTGATCTGGTAGGTTCTGACGCGGCGATTGGTCGCCGAGACGCCCCATTCGGCCTTCACCAGCTTGGCCTTGAGCAGCCTCTGGAGCGCCGGATAGAGTGAGCCCTCTTCCACCTGGAGCAGGTTCCTGGATCGCTGCTGGATGTGCTGGACCAGTGCGTATCCGTGCGCTGGCTGGCGGCGAAGCGACTCGAGGATCATCATTTCGAGCGCGCCGGGAAATAGATCGCGAGGAGTGGTTTCTGTCATAGACTTGTTCGCTACAGGCATAGAGTAAACAAGTATAGAGCTTTTTGTCAAGAGGGGATTTGGCTGGACCTCTTCCGAGGCTGAGCGATGGCGTCAATCGGCGAGGGCGGCCCCGCCGCGCAGGGCAATCGCATTTAGGATTTGAGCGAGAAATGAAGGGTACGGGCTTCAGCACGTACTTTATGCAACACAGAATCCGCTGGGCTTCAGCCCCTGAGGGATAGCCTTTGTGCGGGTTTGTCCTTGATATCGGCGTTTGCGTGATGCTGATTCCACCAATATCATAAGCCCACACTCCTGCTGTCTCTCCCCTCAGGGGCTAAAGCGCATTTCTTTTCAATGCATTAACGTACAGGCTTAAGCCTGTACCCTTCAAAGATCCAAATGCGGATTCTCGTGCGCTGGAGGCGGCGTCGGCACCACCGTCGAGGCGCGCCGGCCCCGGCCCCAGCAAACTGCCTGAACCGCACGTCCTCCTGATTCCGTTGGCTATTCCTCCTCATCGAACCGCATTCGAATCAAAAGGGGGAAACTCGAAACGTCTGCCGGGTCGTACATTTTTGTCGTTCGCTTAGACCCGGCTTTGACGTACCTGCCATTTCGCCAGAGATACTCCGTGACGAGATAACGGTGCGGACACCATACACACTCGTAGTTCCCAAATTCCTCACTCTTGGGATCCTTTACCTTTCCCCATATCGTGCTCCACAGGTCAAGCTTGAGAGGCCCAAATTCCATGCGTCCCTGCCCGACTGTTGGGCTGAAAACAACCCGATATTCACCCGATTGCCATCTGATGATCGCGAAAACTGAAGCCGCGCCATCGTAGCCCGCGGTAAGCGCGATGGCGAGTGCTCTTTGGTTCCTTGTGAGGTCGAATTCGCAACTCGACAGATAGCGCTCGAAGCCGCCGCCATGCGGATTAAGGGCAACCTCATCGAACAACTTGACAGTTTTTCCGCCGACCAAGAACGCTAGCTTTGGATGCGGGTCGGAGTCATCTGCGTCACTGTCGTAGATGACAGTCTGTTCGCCAGAAGGGGCGAGGTTCGTATCAAGTACCCGCCGGACTACTTGAACCCCTGGGAGCTGGGAACGAATGTCAGCCGCAAGTGGGACAGGCGGCCCGGCACGATCCTCCGCGCCAAATGCACCGATGACTCGGGGAGAACTGTCGCAACCGGATTCTGACGCTTCGCATCTTTGCAGCAAGGGCGACTGGAATGCAACGAGAAATGCCGCCATCGCCCATAGCCCCTGTCGCCTCATAGCGTTGAATTGTACCTGACATCTGTCACTTCGCTCTAGGACGCGCAGCCCTCTGCGTTCCGCGACCGGCCAGCGCCGGGGTAATATCCGGAAACCCGATCATACGGCGCCAATGCCGGCGTCTCGCAGACAGAGACCGGGCACACTCCAACCCCGATAGCTGCGGAGTGCGGTCCGAGCGAGATAAGACGCCTGTAACGCCTCATCTCGTTTATGGTCTGAATTGAATCGCGCTTTAGCGGCGTCCCTTGCCGCGGCCGCCGCCCCGATATCCGGGAAGGGCGTGTTCGCCGCCTGCATCATGGCCGGCGTTGCCTACATGGCCTTGTCCATCCCGCGCCTCGTTCCCGTGGAAGTGGTTGAACGGCTCCGCACCGCGCTCCGGCAGCGGTCCATGGTAACCTTGGCGAGGGTCGTAGCGGTTGTCGACGTGGCCGTAAAAGCCGTGAGGGCCGTGAAACCAGGGGCCTGCTCCTAGAAACACACCGCCCACAAACCAATCGGGCCCATAGTAGCCATAGGGAGCACAATCATATGGCTCATAGTCGAAGTACCCATAGGGGCACACAGGGGCGACTCCGATGCTGATGCCAACCTGCGCCGGCCCCAGCGACGGACAGCTCAACAGGGCAATTGCCAGAACCGAGAAAGCAAGGATTTTTCCGTGGGACATAGTTTCTCCTCCATTGGTCTAGAGACGAAAAGACAGCGACGACCCGTCTCTCCGGTTCACCATGCCATGTTGGACGATTGAGCGTCCGGTCAAAAATGACCACTTTGCCGTGGCGGAGGCGACAGCGACCCTGGCTGCGGACTCGAACCGGTTCTCCTTGGAAGCGATCGATGCTCAACGAAAGCAGCCATGCCGGCGGGAATTCCGGCGTACCCATGAGCCGCCCGACTACCCATGCACTCAACCCTGGGCGCTGTGAGCCCTCTATGATATTCGTTGTACCTCTCGCCGCTCCTGGCGCGGCCAAATCCTCTTGCCCACCTCGCCCCAGCCACTTCGCCCTCGCCTCAGCCCCGCCCTGGGGACGCTGCTGCTGCTCATCGGCCTGAATCTCTTCAACTACATCGACCGCTATATTCTGCCCGGCGAGGTCTCGCTGATCCAGCATGAGTTTCACTCCACTGACGAGCAGATGGGCGCGCTGACCACCGCGCTGTTTATCTTCTACACGATTGCCGCGCCGCTGACCGGCTGGCTCGGCGACCGCTTCCGGCGCAAGCCGCTGATCATAGCCGGCGCGGTGCTGTGGAGCGTGGCCACGCTGGGCACGGCCTGGGTCCACGACTACTGGACCCTCTTCATCCGCCATGCGCTGGTGGGGGTGGGCGAGGCCACGTTCGGCATCTTTGCCCCGGCCGTGCTGGCCGACTTCTACCCCGAGCGCGATCGCAACCGCATCCTCTCCATCTTTTATCTGGCCATTCCCGTGGGCGCGGCGCTGGGCTACCTGGCGGGCGGCGAGCTGGGCACGCTGTGGGGCTGGCGCGCGCCGTTCTTTCTCTGCGCCATTCCCGGCCTCGCGATTGCCGCGCTCTACGGGTGGATTGGCCGCGAGCCGGAGCGTGGGTCGAGCGACCATGTGCGGCCCACAGCCGATCGCGCCACGGTGCTGGGCCTGTTTCGCAACCCTGCCTTTCTGACGGCTACGTTCGGGCTGGCAACGCTCACCTTCGCCATGGGCGGCATTTCGGCCTGGGTGCCCACGTTTCTTGAGCGCTTTGTTGCCATGCCGTTGAACAGCGCCGATCGGATGGTGGGCGCCATCACGGTGGTGGATGGCATTGCCGGAACCCTGGTGGGCGGCTGGCTGGCGCAGCGCTGGCTACGGACCAACTACCGGGCGCTTTATCTGCTCAGCTTCTGGAGCGTCGCCCTCACCCTGCCTTGCGGCGCGCTGGTCTTCTTCGGGCCGCGCGCTTGGACCGTTCCGGCGCTCTTCGCCGCCGAGTTCTTTCTCTTCCTCAACACGGGACCGCTGAACGCGGCCATCGTGAACTCGGTCTCGGCGCCGGTGCGGGCCACGGCGATTTCGTTCAATCTCCTCTGCATTCACCTCTTTGGAGATTTGTTTTCGCCCACAATCATCGGCGCCATCTCGGACCGCGCCAAGAGTCTTCGGATGGGCTTGGGAGCGACGTTGATCTTTCTGGTCATCTCCGGCGCGATTCTGCGTTTTGGGGCGAGGTTTGCCCCGCCGCTGGAAGAGACGGCCTGATTGGTTGGGCCAATGATCTCCCAGCTTCTGAATGGTTGAGAGCTGTGCCCCACGTCCAGGGCAATCTCTTGAAGTTCGTGAATCTCTATAAACAATGGCTTTGAAAGGGCACGGCCGGGTACCCTCTGGGTGCCGTGCCGCTCACCGAGGCCGAATACTTGCCGGCTTTAGCCGCCGAGGGATGTTCCTAAAGCTTCAAAGCCATCTCACAGGGGCTAAACGGGTGACGGAAGAGAGCAGAAGCACTGCGACGGATCTGCAAAATGCATTTCTCAGGGCCTAAAGGCCAGGCGATTTCGCTTGTTCTGCGGCACGGCTGAAGCCGTGCCCTTTCAAAACAACGATCTCCTCGATCTTCAGGTTTATGCGATTGCCATAATCCCGCGCCCCTGGAGTTTGCCTTTCGGCGATACTGGCGGTATGGTTCTAGCGAAGTTCGTGCCGCAAGTCTTTACTATCCTCTATTGGCTGCTGGCGCTTGGCTGGCTGCGGCTGGCTATCGGGGCTCTGCGAGGAATGCCCACGCTGCCGGATTTGACCCGTCTGGATACGGCCGCACTGCCGGAGCTGCCTGCCGACGAAGCTCCGCATCTCACGGTCATTGTTCCCGCGTGCAACGAGGAGGAGTCGATCAAGGCCACACTGCGCTCACTGCTGGGCTCCACGGGCTTGCGAATGGAAGTCATCGCGGTTGACGATCGCTCGACCGACCAAACCGGGAAGCTCATGGACGAGGTTGCAGCTGAGGCCACCGCCAGCGGCGGGGCGAATCGCCTGCGGGTGATGCATGTTACCGAACTGCCCGCGTGTTGGCTGGGCAAGCCTCATGCTTTGGCTCTGGCCACCCAGCGGGCCAGAGCGCCCTGGCTGCTGTTTACCGATGGGGACGTAATCTTTCATCCCCAGGCGCTGGAGTTGAGTCTTCGCTACGCTCTGTCGAGTCATGCGGATCACCTGGTTCTGCTGCCCACGCTCATCCTGAAAACGGCCGGCGAAGCTGCGATGGTGGCCGCGTTTAGCGTCATGGGCCAGTGGAGCATCCGCCCGTGGAAGGTCGCCGACCCGCGCGCCCGCGACTTCGCAGGTCTAGGCGGTTTCAACCTCGTTCGCCGCGAGGTCTACGCGCGCCTGGGCGGGTTTGAGGCGTTGCGCATGGAGGTTGTGGATGACCTGCGTCTCGGCTGGCTGGTCAAGCGCGCCGGTTATGCGCAGCGCGTGGCCATTGGACCCGGACTGATACGGATTCGCTGGCTACAGGGAGTCTTCGGCGTGGTCAACCTGCTGGAGAAGAACGCCTTCGCAGTCTTCCGCTACCGGGTAGGGCTGACTCTGCTCGCCTGCCTGGGGCTGGCCGCGACAATGGTCTGGCCGCTGGCCGCTATGGGAGCCGGAGGGTGGGCCTTAGCGGCTGGATTGCTCACCTATGCGTCCGTCGCCTTGGCCTACGGCGCCAACTGCCGCGCCACCCAGGTCTCGCCGTGGTATGCGGTCTTCTTCGCTCCGGCCATCGCCATCGTCTTTTTTGCAACCCTGCGCTCGATGGTGCTCGCGCTTCTCCGCAACGGCGTAGAGTGGCGCGGCACACGCTATCCGCTAGCCGAGCTCCGCCGCCATGCCGGCCGCGGCTGGTGAGCAGGGCAGTTCCTACTTTGCCGGCCGGGTCTCCTGGTCGCGGCTATTCACAAAGGCTGGGTGCCCCACCTGGGAGCCCTCTGGGCACCGCGTCTTTGTCTTTGCGGCTAGGGTGGGAAACCGCGAACCACCGGAAGCGGCTACTTTGCCGGCCGGGTCTCTTGGTCGCGGGTATTCATGAAGGCGCGGCCCGAGCCCTGGGAGCGCAGGTTGGGATCGTTGATGGGCGGGCGTTCCTGCTCCGCGTTGAAGCCGCGCGCCAGCTTCGGGTTGGGCTTGAACTTGGGCGGACCGCCGGAGAACTGGCGCGCATGGTTGAGAACCATCCCTGCTCTGCCGTGCATGGGCCGCACGATGCCGCGAACCTGCACGTTCATGTCGCGATACCTGCCCAATTCGCCCACCTCCTCGCGATCCTCCCACAGGCTCACGATGGTGAACCGGCAGGCCTCGTCGGGGGTCTGCGGCGAGCACACATCCAAAAAGCGCGTCCCATCCGGCAACTGCACCACGTCGTAGACATAGGCGCTCACGCACACGTCCTTGTGGATGAGCTTCGAAGCCTCCTCGGCAGTAACGCAGGGCCTCTTCGCGGCAGCCAACGCCGGCGCGCTCGCGGCAAACGCCATCAGAACGATCCAGCGCAAACCGCGCAGGCACATGGGAACTCTCCAAGGAAGGATGCGGTGATCCTACCTCGAATCGGCCGGAAAGAAAAGCGGCGTGGTCACTGCGTCAGGGCAAACGCATCTTAATTCCCCTGATAGTGATCGACGGTCGGTTTTGTAACAAGGGCACGACTTCAGTCGGGCCACAACGGAAGCAGTAGACAATAAGGGCTTTAGCCCCTGCCGGCCTCTCCAGTTCGCCTTGGACGGTTGCCGGCCGATGCCGCACACAGGGGCTAAAGCCCATCGTATATCCTCCGCCCATATGCGGCCCGACTGAAGTCGTGCCCTTGTTACAAAGCGCATGAATTCAATATTTTGCGCGGTGTTTCTTCTTCGCATACAGGTGCGAATTTAGATCCGTTTGCCCTGGTCTCTGAGTTCCGGTGCAGTTTCCGCGTAGGTGGCAAGTCGACGGAAACTCGCCCTTCTGATTCGCGCCGGACTTGGATGAGCGGATTGGTCTGCTCACAACCTCCGGGATGTTCTGGTGCCTTCGCCTGAGCAGTGACCGCACGCCGCGTTCCTATTCTTCGCGCAGCGCGTCCGCGGGATTGACGCGCAGGGCGCGCGTGGCCGGGGCAACCAATGCAGCGGCCGATGTGGCCATGACCGCTGCACCCACCACCAGCAACGTAACCGGATCCAGCGGCTTCACGCCAAAGAGCAAGCCGCTGGTGGCGCGCCCCAGCAGCACAGCCAATCCTGTTCCCAGCGCAATGCCAGCCAGCGCCAGCTTCATGCCGTCTCTTAGGACGGAAGCGAAGACGGTTCCGCGCAACGCCCCAAGCGCCATCCGCACGCCGATCTCATGGGTCCGCCTCGACACGCTGTAGGCCGTTACGCCATACAGCCCGACTGTCGTCAGCAGCAGCGCCAGAACTCCCAGCGATGCCGTCAGCCATGCGGCCATGCGATTGGTGAACGTTGCAAAGCGCATGTGGTCGGTGAGAGTTTCTGTATTCGTAATCATGGTATTGGGGTCCACCTCGCGCACTGCCGCCCGCACTGCCGGAATGAGCGTGCCGGGATCCTTTGGCGTCGTGACAATCAGCATCACCTCGGACTGGGTATCCTGCGTGAGTGGCAGATAAAGATACGGCTGTGGAGTTTCGGTCACATCGGCATATTTGCCATCGTAGGCTACGCCGACAATCTCCACGTCAACCGGCTGCTGCCGCCCGATTCGCAGATGCCGCCCGACCACATCCTCACCGCCAAACAGCTTTCTCGCCAGGGTTTGATTCACAATTGCGATCTTTTCGCCGGCTGCCGTGTCCTGGGTCTGAAAGCTCCGGCCGCGCTCGATGGGCACATCCAACGCCCGGAAATACTCATTGTCGACGGAATTGAACCAGACCGGGATTCCCGCAGTTTCCGATGGAATCTCTCCGGGCGCCAGCACGAATTTGGTTGCGCCCCCTCCGCTGAGAGGAAATGGCACCACGCGCGCAACGCTTGCGTTCTTCACGCCTGGCAAAGCCTTCAAATGTGCGACCAAGGCGTCAAACTCCGCCTGCCGCTGCGGTCCGTCCCGGCCCGCCGCAATCCTGATAAGCAGGGCGTTCTGGTTGCTGTTGAAACCCATATCCATGGTTTCAATGTGAATCAAAGTCCTCACCAGGAGCCCAGTTGCCATCAGCAGCGCCATTGACATTGCAAGCTGCGCCACAACGAAGACCTTTCGCGCCGGCATCTTCAGCCTGGCGCCTGACAATGCCTGTGCCCGCATGGCATCGAGCGGAGAGGTTCGGGTGGTTGCAAGGGCCGGCGCCAGTCCGCAGAGCAGGACCGACACCACGCCCGCGGCTACGGTGAAAGCCAGAACGCGATGATCGATTCGGAAATCGAAGCCCAGCGGGAATCCGACATCGGGTAAAAGCGCTGGAACCAGCGCAATCAGGCGCTGCGCCAGGACTATCGCGCCCGCAACGCCAGCCGCAGCGAGCACCGTGTACTCGGTCACGAGCTGACGCAGCAGCTGCCCGCGCGTGGCCCCCAGCGCCACGCGCATGGCAATCTCGCGCCGGCGCGAGTCGTTCAGCGCCAGCAGCAGATTGGCGATGTTGGTGCATGCAATCAGCAGAACGGCCCCTGCAATGGCAAGTAACAGAAGGCTGAGCAATTTCATGATTCCGGCTGCGGATTTCGCCTGCCAGTCGGCAGTAAAGCCGCGTCCGCTGTTCGCCTGCGGGAACTTCGCCGACAGGTCCGCGCTCAAA
>Ga0181526_10001981_pt1 | contig 18554 bp, 20 predicted proteins | sample PEATcosm2014_Bin_35_FD_119750 | JGI IMG/M metagenome (GOLD analysis project Ga0181526, IMG submission 119750) | Peatland microbial communities from MTU Mesocosm Facility, Houghton, MI, USA - PEATcosm2014_Bin06_30_metaG | ecosystem: Environmental > Terrestrial > Soil > Wetlands > Peat | place...
ACACCATGCAGCGGGCGGGCTCCTGCTACGTGTGCGGGAGCTGCGGGTCGACCAGCGGGTGCTCGTAGCAGCCGGCCGTCTCAGCGTTCACCAGGAGCCGTCCCCGGAGGGGTCCGACGGCCACTGAGTGGGTGACCAGTCCCCGTTTGGATCGGTCGTCTGACCGACTTCGATCAGATGACCGTCGGGATCGCGGATGTAACAGCGAGTCTCGAACTGGTGCTGCTTCGGCGGCGTCAGGAATTCGGCACCCCGGGCGCTCCATTCGGCGTACACGGCCTCGATGTCCCTGACCCGGATGTTGAGGAAACTGCTGACCCGGTCGGGGTCGCGTGGAGTCTCCAGGGTGACCGCAGGCTTGTCGTCCGTTGGGCCTCCGCCGGCATTGATGACGATCCAGCTGTTGGACAGTTTGACGTTGACCGGGCCCGTGCCTGCTCCCTGGAAGACCACCTCGCCCCCCAGCACTTCGGTGTAGAAGCGCCGAGAACGCTCGACGTCGTCCGAGACGATGAAGTGGGTCAGCAGGATTTCCGCTGCTGCTGCTGGTGGTGGGACTTCGGCCATCTGGCACCTCCACTGTGTGGGTCCCAGTATGGCAGGACCCTTTTTTGCGAGGTCACGGCCTCGACGATCTCTCGGGCCACTGTCCGGTACGCCGGCTCGGCGGCCCACATCCCGCCGGTTGTCCGCTCCGCTAGCTTCGGTCGTATGGAGCCCGAAACGCTTGCCCGGGAACTTTCTGACCGCACGGGGGAGTGGTCCCTCCCGCGATCGGGGTCTCCGTCGAAGGGGACCGGCTGGTGTTCCACTCGGGCTACACCGCCGGGAGGTCGGGTTCCTACGCCTGTCGATGGCTGCACCACGGAACGGGCAGCATGTCGGAGCGTGTGCGGGAGGCAGCCCGGCTCGCCTTCAGCGATCTTCAGGACTTCGTCGACGAAGAGACCACCGAGCCCTGGCCGGGCCGGACGACGCCTCCCACCCCGCAGGCGCGGATCGAAGCCGGTTGCGTCATCGTCTGGTTCGGCGATCCGCACGCACCGGACCTGGCAGTCGCCCCACTCCGGGTTGAGGGCCAGGAGGGGTGACCCCGTCTCCGGCGTCCGCCCGGCCCGCGGGCATCCGGTGGTCGCCCTGTCGGACCCGTGACCAGGAGGACCTCTCATGCGCAGCGTGACCTATTCGATGGGTGTCTCGCTCGACGGCTACATCGCCGGGCCGGACGGCGAGTTCGGCTGGACGGAGCCCGACGAGGAGGTCTTTCAATTCGTCACCGACGAGATACGAGGGGTCGGTGTCCAACTGCTGGGGCGTCGGCTGTACGAGACGATGTTGTACTGGGAGACCGCCGACCAGGATCCGTCGCTCGGTGACGCAATGCTCGAGTGGGCCGCGCTCTGGAAGCCGCTGCCAAAGGTGGTGTTCTCCACGGCGCTGCCGTCGGTGCAGGGCAATGCCCGCCTGGCCTCCGCCGGCCTGGCGGAGGAGATCGAGCGGTGGCGGGCCGAGCCGGGGGAGGGCGACATCGCGATCGGCGGTGCGGCTCTCGCCGTGGAGGCGGCCGCGTTGGATCTGATCGACGAGTACCGGGTCAGGGTCTACCCGGTGCTGGTCGGCGGAGGCATCCCGTACTTTCCCCAGCGCGAGCGCCGGGTGGATCTCGATCTCGTCGAGTCCCGCACATTCAGCTCGGGAGTCGTCTCCCTGCGCCACCGCGTGGTGCGCGCCGGCTGATCTCCCGAATCCGGTGGCTCGTCCAGCGGGACGTCGGGCCCTCTGACGGTTGACGCGAAAACGTAGGCTCGGGTCATGACGCCACCCCGCCTCGTTCTGGTTCACGGTGCCTTCCACGGAGCATGGTGCTGGAGTCGACTGGAACCAGTGCTCGACCGTCTCGGCATTTCCTATGAGACCGTCGACCTCCCCTTCACCTCGCCCGAGGACGATGTCGCCGCAGTGAGGAAGGTCATTGACCGCGGCGATGCACGCGTGACGTTGCTCGGACACTCCTTCGGCGGCGCGGTGATCAGTGCTGCGGCGGCGGAGGGTGGACGGCCCTACGGGACAAGTACGTCGCTTATCTTCCTGACTGCCTTCATGACCGCCCCCCAACAAGTCGTCGACTTCAGCGGCGCGCCGGGGATGGCGGACGTTCGGCTCGAAGAGGTCACGGCGTCGATCGATCCCGATGCGGCACGGTCGGTCTTCTACAACCGCTGCTCGACGGAGGACGCCGACTGGGCGACGGCGCACCTCCGGACGATGCCGACGTCGGTGTTGATTGCTCCGCCGCCCCCTGCGCCGGCGTGGCAGGTCCTGCCGAGCGCGTACATCGTCTGCACCGACGATCGGATCCTGAGCCGGACGGCGCAAGAGCAGATGGCGGAGAACGCAGACACCACGATGTGGATCGACAGCGACCACTCGCCGTTCCTGTCCTGCCCCGGGATGCTGGGTGAGGCCCTGAGCGACATCCTCTCGGACGTCGGACCCGACCGAACACCCCCGACCCCGCCGACCACCGGAGAGGACCTGCCCCGCTGAGCCGGGTCGACGGGACGCTCGGCACGACGACCGGGGTGGGGGATCAGTCCGGTGCAGCCAAGGCCTCCTGCACGGAGAGGCGGAGCAGGCAGAACTCATTGCCCTCCGGATCGGCGAAGACGACCCAGGTCACATCCGGGCCTTGACCGACGTCGACCCGCTGGGCCCCGAGGCTCTCGAGCCGGCCGAGCTCGGCCTCGAAGCTGGTCCGGTTGGCGCGGAGGTCGAGGTGCAGCCGGTTCTTCACCTGCTTGGGTTCCTGCACGGGCACGATGTCGAGCGTGGGTTGGTCCCGTCCCGGTGAGGCCAGGCTGATCAGCCCGTCACTGTCTTCGACGACTTCCCATTCCAGGACAGCGGCCCAGAAGTCGGCGACGGGGCGAGGATCGACGGCGTCGATGCATATGCAGGAGATCCGAGCGGACATGACCACGATCCTGGCACCTGGTCGGGTCGTGGCGGCCCGGACGGCGGCGGTCCGGCCTGAGCGTGCGGTGCCTGGCGTTCGTCAGGGATCGCAACGGTGGCACAATCAGCTCTATGGACGAACCGCCGGAGCTGCGAGGCAACCGACACTGGAGGACGGCTGTCTGGGCCCTCCGGGCGGGGTATGGCGGGCTGGCCGTGGCCGTCACGGGCCTGATCGTGTTGTTCTCGGGATCCACGCCGTGGGTCCTGGCCGCCGGGGTGATCACCTGGCTCGCCGCTGCGGCCACGACATTGACGGGGTTCTTCCGGGCCCGGCACGAGATTCCCGAGCCACGACCCGGGTACTGGTCGATGCGGCTGATGCTCATCCACGACACGGTCCACGCCCGCTCGCCGGCCCAGCGGTCCTGACGGTTCTCTTGGTTCCCGCACCGCGGTCCTGGGGCCCGCACCGCCGTCTCGGCCTGTCGCCGCCATCTCGGCGAGATCGCCGGGGCAGGCGAATCGGAGCGTCAGAGTGTCACGTTGCGCAGCTGACCACGCAGGTTCCACGTCATTCCCGAGTTCGCGGATTCGTAGAGGAAGGCTTGAAAGGCCCCGCTCTGCACCTGGTTGCCGAGTGCGACAGCGCGGAGGATCCCGTGGGTTCTCCTGACCTCGTCGACGCCCGCGGCGAACCCGCTGACCCACCAATGCGCGCCCTCGTCGGTGGTGAGTTTGACGAAGTTGCCGCCCTGTCCCCAGAAGTAGGCGCCGTGGGGGCCAAGAGATCCGACGCTGCTGGTGGTGTTCGGGCCCTGAGCAGCGGCAACGTAGAAGAGCGGACCATCGATCCGCCAGGTCGCACCACCATCGTTGCTGATGGCCGGGTACGTGGCCGACATGAGATCTCGGTAGACGGCGAGGCCAAAGTGCAGCCGGCTGCTGTCGGCCGCGGTCGCCACGATGTCCGCCTTGGGGACGACGGCTCCAACCGATTGGAAGTTCGGTACGGACGAAGCGGGCGCACTGTGAAACGGCACCGCTCGTAACGTCCGGTGGATGAACGCCGGGATGGGGGAGTGCCCCGAGCTTGCCGCCGCCCCGCCGTCGAAGACCGCCAGCAGAACGAGCGGAAGGGTGAAAGTGACGAGGGCGGCTCGACACACGTGCACTCCTGACCGATGTCCGCGGTGGCTCTTTCGCCGACGTCCCCGTCTGCCCCGGTGACGCCGGGAAGGGGTGGTGCCATCGTCCATCACGACCACGCCTGGCGGAGTTGCCGACACGGCAGGTGACGGCAGACGTCTCACGTCACTGATGCCCAGATTGTGCGGCCGCCCTCGCGGCATCCGCCTGGGCGGCGGATTCAGCTGCGGCGGATCCAGCTGCCTTTTGGGCCTGTGCCATCTCAGCGGCAACTGCGCTGCGAACAGCTTGGAGCGCTGCCGCCGAGGCCGCAGACGGACTGACGGCAATGACATCGCCCGTAATGGGACTGAGCACGACCACGTTCGATGGTGACCCCGCCGACGGAGGGTTCCCGTGATCCGCCTCGGGAGCGGGCCATTCCGACCGGGGCGGGCGGGAGGGTGCGGCAACCTTTCCGCTCGTGCTCCCCGCGCCGCCCAGGTGGGGCAGAGCGATCAGGCCGCCGATCACGATGGGTGTCACCATGGCTGCTCCGATGATCCGGCGGCGTCGACGCTGATGCCGTCGCGCCTCGTCGATCAGGCTACGACGAGCCGAACTCGGCTCCTCCGGAATCCGCGGTTCGATCGGGGTGGTCACCTGTCACGCCACCTGGTGGATGATCTGAACGAGTTCATCGGTCCGATATCCGTGATGTCGGGCGAAAGTGACAAGTTCGCGAGCTCTCTCGAGTACCGCATTGCGAGTGTCGGCCCCGCCGCAGACGGTGATGCCGCGGCCTCTTCGGAATTCCACCAGTCCCTCGTCTCTGAGCGATCGCAACGCCCTGAGCACGGTGTTGTTGTTCACTCCCAGCACCGCGGCGAGGTCCCGGGCAGCCGGGAGGCGCTCGCCTGGCTTGGCGTCTCCCTCTCCGATCGCACGGCGAATCTCCGCTGCCACCTGTTCGTGGAGTGGCGTCTGGTCGGTGGGGTCGATTCGAGGCATTCCCATGATGCTAGTAAAGCTAGTTCCATAAGTTCTGGATGTCCAGCTCCAGAATCCCCGGGTCCCGAAGGATCGGGCCCGGCCGGGTGACGCAACCGCCTTCATGGCGTCAGCTTTCCGTGGTCCCCGTCGACGGGTCGACCTCGATCGTGTCGAAGTTGAGCCAGGGCAATTCGACGGGCGTCGGGCCGATCGTGCCCTGTGTGATCGACCGCACGACATCGACCAGAAGCGCCGGCAGGATTGCCTCGCGCGTGGTGTCGAGCTCTTCGATCGTCCACCATCGCCACGCCGCGTGGAGTTCGCGCTCCAAGGGTTCCCACCCCGCCGTCGATGGCTCGAACCGCTCCGTGCGCCACGCAAAGAAGGAGTCCACCGAGTACAGAGCCTGACCGCGAAACGTCCACTCGCCTCGGCAGGCGGCGACGGGTTCGCCCAACTCCGACGGTTCTACGACCACGCCCGTCTCTTCTGCGAGCTCGCGCGCGGCGGCGTCGCAGAGGGCTTCGCCGGGCTCGATCCCACCACCGGGAGTGATCCAGAGCGGGGGTTTGGGGTCATGAGGGTCTTCGATCCGGAACAGCAACACACTGTCGGTCCCGTCGATCACGATCACACGCGCCGAAGGCCGATCGAGAGGCGTCGTCATCTCCCCATGGTGACCGAAAACAGAGCACTCACACACGGCGGGAGCATCGGGCGTCTCGAGCGCCCGACGGCTTCCCGTGGCCCGCCTACGGAACGAGGGCGTCGAATCGGCCGCACCCTCACGGCGACGTCGCGAAGTCCTTCCTAAGGGCGGCGGCCACCAGCCGGTTCTGACCGTCCACCGAGGACGTGCGGAAATCCCAGTAGGTGGCCTCGGCGACATGGTGCGACGCGATCCAGGCCGCCATCAGATTGACCCACGTGGCGTCGTCACCGCCGCAGGTGTCTCCGCTCGTGGGTGAGACGGACTGCCCTCTGGCGCTGCAGGTGCCCCAACCGAGCCCCCACTCCGGCAGGACGATCGACTTGTGGTGGGCGGCGGCGAAGGACACGAGCCAGTTCAAGCCGTCGATCTCGGTCTCCATGTGCCGGAACTCGGCTCGGGCCCCCGGGTAGCTGTGCTGCTCGACGTCGTAGACGTCGAGGCCGACGGAGCCCACGTAGGCGTCGCCGGGGTAGTAGCCCGCCAGGTCGCCGACACCGAGGTCCCCCCGGGTCGGGTTCCATTCGAAGGTGAAGTGCTCGCCGGGCACCGAGCGCATGGCGGTGACGATGTGGTCGAAGTACTTGACGTAGGCGGCCGGGCACCCTCCGGCCGCCCAGGGGAACCAGTTCCCGTTGAACTCCCAGCCGACCCGGATGACGGAGCTCGCGAACCCGTTGCGCACGATGTTGCGGCCGACCGTCTGGAAGTAGTGGTCGAACTCGCCTGCGGCTCCCAGCGTCAGCCCGAAGCAACTTCCCCCGGGCACGCCGACGTTGTCGTTGGGCGTGTACGTGTCGGGCAGCATGTCGACGCCCCAGATCATGGTGTAGCCCGTGCCCTTCCACTTGGCGTACGGCTGGCGCGCCTGGGTGATCGTTCTCCAGGTGTTGCCGAAGAGGAAGTCCATGGCGTAGCGGGGTTGGGCGCCGACCGCGGTCGTGAAATCACCCACCGGAGTGGGATCCCCCTCACCCGCGTAGACGCCGAGCGCCCCCGCCGCCGCCGGCGGTGTGGCCCGCGCGGTCGCGGGAACGAGCAGCAGCGCGACACAGGCAGACACCAGTGACAGGGGTACCAGCGCGCGGCAGCAGGTGATCCGGGCACGGAGCGCCCGACATGCCTGCCACGATCTGGTCATGGGTCCTTCCTGCCACCGGGGTGTCGCGCCCTGCGCCGGACCAAAGGGACAGCTGGACGTGTCGGCGTCGGGTCGGGGCGTTCAGCGAGGTGCCCGCTACGTTACCGGCGACCACCACGTGGGAGACCGCGGGCGGGGCTTACCGACGCACGGGCGCTTCGCCGGCGCAGCAGGGGCGATCGCCCGGAAACCGGCTGACTGCCCGTCAACGATCGGCGCCGGCCGTGGCGAACTGGTCGACCAGCGATCGCGGATCGGCCCGCAACGCCGAGAGGGCGAAGCCGGCGGTCTGCCGGTAGGCCTCGGTCACCTCGTCGATCTCGGCCCGGCTGATCACCGTGTCGATGTGGTCGAACCCGCCCGGTGCGCGCTCGTGCACCACCTGCATCGGCACCTCCGGCCCGAGGCCCCGGTTGGCGCGCACGATGGCGGCAGTGGCGGGAAGTCGCTCGGTCTCGTAGCGCTCGAAGGCCGCCGCCACGTCGTCATCGGCGCGCAGGCAGCCGGCGAGGACGCGCGCGTCCAGGATGGCCTGTGAAGCCCCGTTGGAGCCGATCGGGTACATGGGGTGGGCGGCGTCCCCGAGCAGGGTCGAGCGACCGAACGTCCAGCGGGTTACGGGGTCGCGATCGATCATCGGGAACAGGAAGGTGCCCGGCGCCGACCGGATGATGGCGGGCACGTCCAGCCATCCGAAGTCCCAGCCGTCGAACTCGGGCAGGAAGTCCCGGAGCTCGCCGGCCCGGTTCCAATCCTCGGTCCTTCCGAGGGGCGACTCCGGGCGACGCAGCTCGGCGATGAAGTTGAGCTGCTGGCGGCCGCCGGCGAGGTCGGCGATGGGATAGGCCACGAACTTCTGGTCGCGGTGGCCGGCCCAGACCATCGTGCGCCCGTCCAGCACCGGGTCGACCTCGGCGGTGCCCCGCCACAGGAGTGAGCCGTTCCAGCTCGGCCGGCCCTCGGAGGGGTAGCGCTGGGCCCGGGCGACGCTGTGGATGCCGTCTGTAGCCACGATCCCGGTCCCGGACACGACCAGAGCGTCGTCGTCGCCGGTGCGGAACACTGCGCTGGCGCGGGCCCCGTCGGCCTCCACCCGCTCGAGCCGGTGCCCGAGGTGGAGATGATCCTGTCCCACCCGCTCGACGAACGCCCCGAGCAACACGTCCTGGAGGGTGCCCCGGTGGATGGAGAGCTGTGGCCAGGCGTAGCCGGCCGCGGTGCCCCGCTGCTCGCGCCAGATCTCCTGGCCGCGGGCTGAGCAGTACACGAGACTCGTCGGCTCGACCGAGTGGGCACGGAGCGCGTCGAGCAGCCCGAGCGCATGGAGCTCGCGCACCGCGTGAGGCAACAGGTTGATACCGACGCCCAGGGGCCGGAGCTCGTGGACGCGCTCGAACACGTCGACCCGTGCTCCGATCTCGTGCAGGCTGAGCGCGGTGGTGAGGCCGCCGATGCCCGCGCCCACCACGATGATGCGGTCCTGGTGGGCCGCCACGCTCAGAGCACCTCGTGGACGCTGATCCGCACCGAGCCCCGCCGCCGCTCACCGGTGGACACGGCCAGGAGGTCGTTCATGAAGGCCAGGCGAGGCGCCGACGTCGACAGCCTGACGTGCGTGCGGAAGTAGTACTCGCTCGGCGCGACGTCGTCGCCTCGTGCCAACCGGTCCGCCACCTCGGCACTGGCCTTGCGGATGCCGGTCGAGCGGACTTCGATCGGCTCGTCCCGATCGGTGACGAGCAGGTAGTGCGCGTCGATCTCGATCACGCCGTCGCCCCGGACGATCTGCCAGTCCACGCCACCGGGTGCGATCGTGCCCCGCAGGCCGTCGCGCCCCTCGAAGGTGCCGCCGTCGAAGGCGATCGTGCGGCGACCCCCCAGCGGGAAGGCGCCCAGATCGGCCATGGGGTGCACGACCACGTCGATCTCGAGCAACGGGAGGAGCTCCACGGCGAGGCACCCTACCGAGTCCGGGTGGCCGGCCGGATCGTGCCGGCCGTCAGGCCGGGCTCAGGCGGTGGCGCCGGCGGGTGCGGGGGTGGGGGCGGCCTCCAGGGCGGCCCCCTCGATGTCGATGGAGGGCAGGATCCGGTCCAGCCAGCGCGGGAGCCACCAGGCGCTCCGGCCGAGCAGCGCCATCGCGGCGGGGATGAGCGTCAGGCGCACCAGGAAGGCGTCGACAGCCACGCCCACCGCCAGCGAGAAGGCCATCTCCTTCGTGATGAGGTCGCTGGCGATGATGTAGCTGGCGAAGACCGAGAACATGATGATGGCCGCCGCCGTGACCACCGGAGCGGACTTGGCGTAACCGGCCCGGACCGCCTCCACGGGGGCCGCGCCGCGGTCGTGCTCCTCACGCATCCGGCTGACCAGGAACATCTCGTAGTCCATGGCCAGACCGAACAGGATCCCGGTCATCATCAGCGGCAGGAAGCTGATCACGGGCGCCGAGGCGGGCAGGGCGACCACGCGGGCCAGGTGGCCGTCCTGGAAGATCCAGACGACGATGCCCAGGGCGACGCCGATGGTGAGGAGGAAGCCCAGGACCGCGGTGAGCGGCACCAGCAGGGAGCGGAAGACGAGCATGAGGATGATGGCGGCGATGCCGACCACGACGAGCAGGTACACGGGGAGCGCGGCGCCGAGCTTGGCCGACACGTCGATGGCCAGCGCGGTCGGTCCCGTCACGAGCACACGCACGCCGAAGGGGGCGGCCACGGCCGTGGCCTTCTCCCGGATGGTGGCGACGAGATCCTTGGTGGCCACCGAGCTCGGGCCGGAGGTGGGTATGACGTCGACCACGGTCACGTCCTTGGCGGCGTTCTGGATCGGCGGCGAGACGGAGGCGACCCCCGGCACCTTCGCCAGGTCCTTCGTCGCCGTCTCGGCGACCGCCACCGGGTCCAGCTTGGCCGGGGCGTCGACGACCACGAGCAGCGGCGCGTTGATCCCGGGCCCGAAGCCGCGGGTCATCAGGTCGTAGGCCGTGCGCGCCGTGTCCGACTTGGGCAGCGTGCCCGCGCTGGGCAGCCCGAGGTCCATCGTGAGGAGCGGCGAGGCGATGGCCAGGAGGACCACCACGCCGCCGACCACGACGAACGCGGCACGCCTGGTCGTGAAGGTGACCCAGCCGGCGAAGAAGCCCCGGCCCGGCGCCTTGACCCGGCGCGGCTTCACCTTGGACCCCGCGAAGCCGAGCAGCGCGGGAATGAGCGTGACGGCGATCAGGACGGCGACGATGACCGTGGCGGCGGCGCAGAGGCCCATGATGGTCAGGAAGGGGATCCCGGTCACGCTGAGGCCGACCAGGGCGACGACCACGGTGGTGCCGGCGAAGACGACGGATACGCCGGCCGTCCCGGCCGCGGTGGTGGCGGCCTCCTCGGGCGACGCGCCCTTGCCGATTTCGTCGCGGAAGCGGTAGACGATGAAGAGGGCGTAGTCGATCGCGACGGCCAGGCCGAGCATCGTGGCGAGGATCGGAGCGGTGGCCGACAACGAGACGATCCCGCTGAGCGCGTTGATGCCCGTCAGGCCGATGCCCACGCCGATGAGCGCGTTGATCAGCGGCAGGCCGGCGGCGATCATGGACCCGAAGGTGATGGTGAGGACGATGTAGGCGATCAGCAGGCCAATGACGTCCGAGCTCTTGGTCGTGGGTTGGTTGACGATCCCGCCCCCGAAGGCGACGGTCGCACCGGCGGCCCGAGCCGGTCCCGCCGAGGCCGCGAGATCCTGCTTCGCCGCGGTGGTGATGGCGCTCGCCGGGACCTTGAACGCCACCGTGGCATAGCCGATGCGGGCGTTCTTCGAGATGGTCTTCCCGCTGTAGGGGTCCGTGACGAGCAGCACCTGCCCGCCCTCACGGGCCCTGGCGAGGGTGGCCTCCACGCCGGCCTTCATGGTGGCGTCGTCGAGGGTCGCCGTCTCGGGGGCGGCGAACACGATCTGGGCGGTGGCGCCCGAGGCGGCGGGGAAGCGCTGCTCCAACAGGTCCATGGCTTGCTGGGACTGCGTGCCGGGCACGGTGAACTGGGTCGACTCCGGCTTCGAGAAGGCGACGGACAGGGAGGTCACCGCGATGAGGACCAGGAGCCAGGCGATGAGCGTCAGCCAGCGGTGCCGGTAGGTGCCTCCACCGATCTTCGCCAGCAACCCGCCCATGTTGCTCCTCCCCTCAAGATTGCGTGCTCAGGCCTGCGGCTCGCGCGCGACGCTCCGGCTGTGCTGCTCGGTCTGGGAGAGCGTCACGTGTCCGTCCCCTTCGGGTGACCGCCACGGGAGATGCGACGGATGAGGTGCGGATTTTACGGGAGATCACGCCTGCGGAGGTGTCTTTGTCTCGAATGGAGCGTTTCCCTACGCTGTCGCCGATGCCGATCGGGGATTGGGCGGGGTTCTTCGGGGCGCAGGCGGCGGCCTTCGCCGCGTTGACCGGGCTCGTGTTCGTGGCGCTGTCGATCAACCTCAAGACGATCCTGGACACGCCCGGAACCTCGGGCCGGGCGGGGGAGGCGCTCATCCTGCTCGTCGCACCGGTGCTCCTCGGCCTGGCCGGCCTCATGGGCCATCAGCCGCTGCGGGCGCTCGGTGCCGAATGGCTCGTCGTCGGCGTCGTCGCCTGGGCTGCGGTGAGCGTGATCCTGGTGAGCGGACGCCAGGCGATCAGGAGCCGTCCATGGCGGGAAGCCGTCACCCGGGTCGCCGGGGCGGAGGGCGCGGTGCTGTCCGTGATCGTGGCGGGGTCCCTGCTCGCCGGCGGGAGCACGTCCGGACTCTACTGGCAGGCCGCCGGCATCGGCCTGTGCCTCGTCACCGGCATCCTCGACGGATGGGTGCTGCTCGTGGAGATCCTGCGCTGAACCGGCGCGGCTCCCTGCCGGTCGGTGGCGTGGCTCACGGTGCCGGTCGGGCTTTGGCCAATTTGGGGAACAGCCGGCCGCCGAGGCGCATGGCGAAGTCGATGGCCAGGGTGGGGGAGACGGTGGAGTCGGGATCGGGCGGGTCGGGAAGGTCCGGGTCGTGGCGCGCGTGCTCGTACAGGCCGTGGCACAGGTGGCGCCCCAGGGTGCCGAGCGCCCGCATGGCATCCACCCGCTCCGCCTGGAAGGCGGGGACCGGAAGCGGGCGGACGTCGGGCCACGCCTCGGGCGGGCGGGGCACCTCCAGGCTGCACACCCCCTCGAAGGTGCGGGCCGCTGCGTCGCGGGCGGTGAAGGGATCGCCGAGGTCCCACACCGAGCGCAATGTCGCCAGCAGCGAGGTATGCCGGTATTCCTCGGTGCAGACGGTCCCCTCCGGGACCCAGGGGGACACGACGACCGCCGGGACCCGATAGCCCGAGCGGTCGAAGGCGAACCCCAGCTGCCCGGGCGGCGCACCCGGGTCCGGGGGTGGCACGGGCCCCGGTGGGACGTGGTCGTAGGTGCCGCCGGGCTCGTCGAAGCCGACGAAGAGCATCGTGTTGAACGCGTTCGAGCCCGTCGGTGACGTGGCGGACCGCACGGCGTCGTAGATCCGCCCCAGGAAGGCCTCGCCGGCGAGGATCGACGACGGCGCGTCCATGAGGACCTCGAGGCCCGGGATGAGGGCTCGCCCGAAGGCGGGGTGGTAGTCGCCGTGCCCCGCCATCAGGTTGGGCTCAATCAGCGAGAAGTCGGGCAGGGTGCCCTCGGCGGCGTCGCGCTCGAACTCGGCGAAGGGCACGAAGTGGGTGGCGAAGCGATCGCGCAGGCGCGGCATGTGGATGAACCCGGTGAACGACAGCGGGCCGGGCTCCAGGATGTAGACCTTCCACGTCCGACCGCAGCGCTCCAGGCGGTCGAAGATCGTCTCCGCCGTGTGGTGGCGCATGAAGTTGGTGACCGGCCGGTTCACCACGAAACCGGAGGACGTCGCCGACGTCCAGAACGACCGGTTGGGCAGTGTCTGCGACGGGACCTCGCTGAACCAGTGGTCGAACACGCCGAAGCCCCGGGCGAGCGCACTGATGACCGGCACCTGCTCGGGTGTGTAGCCGGTCATGATCTGGCCGTACTCCTCGAATGTGGGCTGCCGGCCGAGCTCGACGGTGAGGAAGCTGATGTAGTCGGTGACGAAGCCGTCCATGGTCGCCGGCCGACCGGGCGGCGGTGCGTTGTAGGGGGCCACCATCTCGGTGGCGTCCTTGCAGCGGTTGGCCTCGTCGAGCACGTTGAACAGCTGCGTGTTGGTGTGCGGGTACTCCTCGCCCGGGTCCGGGTCGGGCTCGTCCATCCCTGTGGCGATCCGGTAGGGCACGAGGCCACCCGGAGGGGCGTGCTCGGCCCAGTCCGGCACCGGGTTGTGCAGGTCCTTCCCGACGACCCCTTCGAACGCCCGCACGTCCCCCGGTGCGTACAGACGCCCCAGCAGGTTGTCGAACGACCGGTTCTCGAAGAGCACGAGCACCACGTGATCCATGGCGTGCTCACGGGTCGGGTTCATGGGCTCCTCTCCCGGCGAAGCGGGCGACCGTAGGCCACGATGCCGGGCTGGTCCACCGGCTCGGCCCGGTGCCGGTGGGGACCGTCGACCGCGAAGGGGCTCAGGACTTGGGGGTGAACTGGTAGCTGAAGGGCGCCGAGGCCGGGGTCAGGGTGACCGACCGCTTGCCGGACGTGACGATCACCTTGGTCCCGCCCGCGCCCACGTCCACCTGGGACGGCCCGAGCAGGATCTCGCGCTGGCTGGTCGCCGGCGGCAGGATGCCCGCGAAGCTCGGCTTCTTGCCCACGATGCCGATGCTCACCCAGGACCGCGCGCTGGTCGTGGTCACGGTGACCTGGTACGCCGCGATGGCGACGGTGTAGCTGGCGGTTCCCGACCCCGTCCCGGCGGCGGTGAGCAGCGGCGCCTTGGTGGACGTGGTGCCCGGATGCTGTGTGGTGGGGGTCCCGCTCGTGCCCGACCCGCTGCCGTTCCCGTTCCCGATGATCCCCGCCTTCACCAGGCCCAGGGCTGTTCCGGCGGCGAGCACGGCGATCGCCACGAGCACGACGGCCACCCGGAGCCACCGGCCGGTCCCGGATCCGCCTCGGACGCGCTCCGTGCCCACCGCGGGGATCTTGTCGGTGTCGGCGTAGGTCGGGTAGGTGAGCGCCTCGGGGAAGAGCTGGCCCTGCCCGGCCGGGCCCGACCGGGCAAAAGACGTGGTCACGGCCGGAATTGCCTCCGTGGCGGACGGATCGGCCGCGGTGAGCTTCGCTTCGTCGGCATGCACGTCCATGGCCGGATTCTCGACCTCCCACGCCCCGAACTTGACCACGCCGATTATCGCCGATTTTGTGGCCCCCACAGGGCATCCGTCACGTCACGCTACCGTCCGTGCCTGCGCCAAGGATCGCGCGTTGCAGGCCCGGACGGGGAGCAGGGCCCACCGGACCCGCTTCGAGGTTCACCCGGGTGACGAGCGGCCCCCGCCGCGGCCCGTCACGGGATGCTGGTGGTCGTCGCCGGGATCAGGGTGCCCCCGCAGACCGACGTGTACCAGTTGGAGATGGTCGTGCCGTCCGCCACCAGCTTCTGGTTCGTGCCCAGGCTCTGGAAAGAGGAGACCAGGCCCTGGAGGCTCGACGCGTTCTGAATGTCGGTCTTGATCTGCTGCACGAAGCTGAGGAGGTTCTTGAACGCCGCCTGGACGTTGGAAGGCGCGGACTTGATCACGGCCAGCGCCTTCTGCACGTTGCCCGCGTCGGCGTTGTAGGCGTTGAGCATGGCCTGCTTGGCCGCGGCGAAATTGCCCGACGTCATGGCCTTCTCGATCGCCAGGCCGACCGAGCTGGACCCGGTCTGCTCGGTCTTGACCTTCTGGCACATGGCGCTGCTGGGGTTCGATCCCTTGGTGCTGGCCCCGGAATGCTTGGCCTTGCCGTGCGCGGACGCCGCGCTCAACGGGGTGAGCGTCAGTGCGACGCCCATCATGCCGATGCAGATCCCCTGCCACCAACGACGATGCTTCACGGCCCACCTCCCGGTCTCGTTCTGCAACCCCGACGCTACCGCACCCGTTTCGGCGTACGGATGATCTTGTGGCTCCGTTGTGCCGCGAGGTGTGGGCCCGGGCCCGCCCTCCTGCCTCGGGCGGGGATATGGTGGGTCCCTGACGGGGCGTCAGAAACGTGGGGGCGACAAATTGGATGATCTGACCGGCAAGGTGGCGGTGGTCACCGGGGGAGCGGGTGGCATCGGCCGCGGCATCACCGAGGCGCTGCTGGAGGAGGGGGCCCGGGTCGTCATCGCCGACGTCGAGGCCCCCGTGCTCGAGCTCGCCGTCAAGGAGCTGGCGGACGCCGGGGAGGTGCGTGGCGTCCTGACCGACGTCTCCTCGCCCGAGTCGGTGGAGGCGCTGGCGGAGGACGTCTTCTCCCGCGAGGGCGCCTGCCATCTCCTCTTCAACAACGCGGGCGTGACCTCGGGGGGTGGCGGGCGCCCCTGGGAGCAGGAGGCCAACGACTGGACCTGGTGCTTCTCGGTGAACGTGTTCGGCGTCGCCAACGGCATGCTGTCGTTCGTGCCTCGCATGATCGAGTCGGGGGAGCCCGGCGTGGTGGTCAACACGTCGAGCATGGACGGCGGGATCGCCCCCGTCCCCTACGCGTCGGTCTACGCGTCGAGCAAGGCCGCCATCTCGTGCCTGACCGAGGCGCTGGCGCACCAGCTGATCGCGGCCGGCACCGACGTCCGGGCGGCTGTCTTCTACCCGTCGGGCGGGCTGCTCGACACCGGCCTGTGGAGCGCCCAGCGCAACCGGCCGACCGAGCTCGCCCGCACCAGGCCCCGGCCCCCGGCGCCCGGCACGACGTTCGAGGAGTTCAAGGCGCAGCTCCAGGCCGCGGGCCGCTCGGTGGACGTCATGGACCTGCGCGAGCTCGGCCGCTTCTGCGTGCAGGGCGTCAAGCGGGGCGACTTCATCATCGGGCACGGGCTCGAGGAGTCCGCCGCCATGCTGCACCGCCGGGCCGACGCGATCGGCGCCGGGCAGCTCCCACCGGCGGCGCTGAGCTGATGACCGCCACGGCGCCGGAGCGCTACACGGTCGTCTCCGCCGACGGGCACGCCGGGGGGGACATCGCGGACTACCGCCCGTACCTGGCCGGCCGCTGGCACGACGAGTTCGACGCCTGGGCCGCCGAGTACGTGAACCCCTACGCGGATCTGATCGCCCCTATCGCCTACCGCAGCTGGGACAGCGACCGGCGGCTGGCCGAGACCGAGGCCGACGGCATCACGGCCGAGGTGCTGTTCCCCAACACCGTCCCGCCCTTCTTCGCCGAGGGGAACCTGGTCGCGCTGCCGCCCACGCCCGAGGACTACGAGCGGCGCTGGGCCGGCGTGCAGGCCCACAACCGCTGGTTGGCCGACTTCTGCGCCCGCACGCCGGGCCGCCGGGCCGGCATCGTGCAGGTCTTCGCCAACGACATCGACGACGCCCTCGCCGAGGTGCGCTGGGCCGCCGCCACCTTCGACCCCTTCGGCGGCATCCTCCTGCCGTCCATCCCACCGAATTCCCACCTGCCACCGCTGTGGGAGGACCACTACGAGCCGCTGTGGCGACTCTGCGCCGAGCTCGACGTCCCCATCAACATCCACGGCGGCAGCGCCCTGCCCGACTACGGCGAGCACGAGGCGGCCCGGGCGATGATGCTGATAGAGATCCCGTGGTTCAGCCACCGCTCGGTGTGGCACCTCATCTTCTCCGGGGTGCTGGAGCGCTACCCGACGCTGCGCTTCGCCGTCACGGAGCAGGGCGTGGCCTGGCTGCCCCGGGGCCTCCAGACGCTGGACTGGTTCTACGGCCGCATGACGACCGCCAACGCCGCCGAGGCGAACTTCTTCGGCGCGGCCGCCGCGAAGATGACGCTGACCCCGACCGAGTACTTCGCGCGCAACTTCTGGATCGGCGCCAGCTTCCTGCGTCCCAGCGAGGCTCCCCTCTGTCGCGACCTGGGGGTCGGTCACGTGATGTGGGGCGCTGACTACCCACACTCCGAAGGCAGCTACCCCTACACGACGGAGGCGCTGCGGGTGGCGTTCGCCGACTACCCCGAGCCGGACGTCCGCTCCATGGTGGAGTCGACGGCGGCCTCCTTCTACGGCTTCGACCTCGACCTGCTGCGACCGGTCGGCGACCGCGTCGGGCCGCTGGTGAACGACGTGGCCCGGCCGCTGCCCCCCGGGGAGTGGCCGACCAACACGACCTGCAACGCGTTCGACCCGACCCAGATCCTGCGGGCGTGGTGACGGCGAGCGGAATGGGAGGAGACATGCAGACAGTCAGGTACGGCGCGCGCGCCGAACAGGTCAACCGGGAGATCGAGGCCAAGAAGGCCGACATCTGGTCGGAGGCGGTCACCGCCGTCTACGAGACGGACCCCGAGATCATCGCGGCCGTGCTGCCGCCGCCCCTGGTCCCGGGTCCCGAGCCGCTGGTGCGCATCACGATCACCCGGGTCGAGATGCCGGGCCTGCCCATCTTCGGCGCCGGTTGGATCGGCGTCCAGGCGCGCCACGAGGACCGGCTGGGGGAGTACCCGATCCTCATGCCGATGACGACCGAGCAGTCCCTCATCGGGGGGCGCGAGGTCAACGGGGAGCCCAAGAAGCTGGGCGAGGTCGAGGTGCACCGCGACGGGGACAACGTGTCCGCCCGTATCGCGCGGATGGGCTCGGTCATCTGCGAGGTCACGGGGCGGATCAGCGAGACCCGGGAGAACTACGAGCTGGCCAAGACGGACTTCTGGTTCAAGCTCTCGCCCTCGTGCGAGGCGGCCGGCGTGCTCGACCAGGATCCGCTCCTGGTCTACGGCGAGAAGACGGAGCGCACCCGGCTCCACCAGGGCATCGACGGGGAGCTCATCCTCAAGGAGGCCCCGCTCGACCCGGTGGCCGACCTCGTCGTGCGCCGCATGGTGGACCTGAACTGGACGGAGCGGGCCTCGACCCAGGTCGGTCGCGTCATCGGCCCGGTGCCACGGGCCGGGCTCGAGCCCTTCATCCACCAGCGCTACGACGACCTCTCGGTGCTCGGGGCGAAGCGATGAGCGAGCGCTACACGATCATCTCGGCCGACGCCCACGCCGGGCTGCACTGCGAGGGGTACCGGCCCTATCTCGACGCGAAGTACCACCGGCAGTTCGACGAGTACCTGGCCGAGCGCCACGCCAACCGGGACCAGCAGCTCCAGATGAATTACGACTACATCATGGGCTGGGAGACGGACAACGAGGAGGGGCTCCGGGGCGCCTGGGACATTGAGCAGCGCGACAAGGAGCTCGATGCGGACGGCGTCACGGCCGAGGTGATGTTCGCCGACGCCGACGCCATCACCGGCATGGCCTCGCCGCCGTTCGGCGCCGGCCTCTCGGCCGGCGCCATCGCCGACCCCGAGCTCGCCTTCGCCGGCGCCCGGGCCCACAACCGGTTCCTGGCCGAGATGTGCGCACGCAGCCCGGAGCGCCACGGTGGCATCGCACTGGTCCCCATCACCCACGGTGTCGAGCGCTCGGTCGCCGAGATCGAGTGGCTGGCAGCCCAACCGGGCATCCGCGGGATCATGGTGCCCACCATGTGGCACGACCTCGTGCCCTACAACCACCCCGACTACGACCC
>Ga0181526_10001983_pt1 | contig 18553 bp, 10 predicted proteins | sample PEATcosm2014_Bin_35_FD_119750 | JGI IMG/M metagenome (GOLD analysis project Ga0181526, IMG submission 119750) | Peatland microbial communities from MTU Mesocosm Facility, Houghton, MI, USA - PEATcosm2014_Bin06_30_metaG | ecosystem: Environmental > Terrestrial > Soil > Wetlands > Peat | place...
AACCACAGCGCGCCGTCCGGTCCCGTCGTGATGCCAAGAGCGCCAGCAGACGGTGTCGGTATGGCATACTCGGTAATTGCTCCGGACGTGGTAATCCGCCCAATCTTATTGCCCGCGTATTCAGTAAACCACAGCGCGCCATCCGGTCCCATGGCGATGCATTCAGGCACGCTAGCCGCCGTCGGTACAGGGTACTCCGCCGTAATCACGCCGGCCGTCGAGATCCGCCCGATCTGGTTGGCCTGCTCTTCTGTAAACCATAGAGCGCCATCCGGTCCAGTCGCTATGTTGAAGGGGACAGCGTTGCTCGTGGGGACCTCGTACTCAGTGATGGTTCCAGACGTGGTGATCCGTCCGATCTGCCCGGCTTTCTGTTCAGCGAACCACAGCGCACCGTCCGGCCCCGACGCGATACCCCAAGGCTTAGCATCGGGAGTCGGTACGGCGTACTCGGTGATTACCCCAGACAGAGTGATCCGCCCAATGTTGTTGCCGAAAACCTCAGTGAACCAAAGCGCGCCATCCGGCCCAGCCGCAATGCCGTAAGGATTGGCGCCAGCCGTTGGGACCGCGTACTCGGTGATCTGTCCGGACGTAGTAATCCGTCCGATCTTGTTGCCATCCCTTTCGGTAAACCACTGCGCTCCGTCAGGCCCAGTCGTGAGGAATATCGGGTCGCTACCAGGCGTTGGAATAGAATATTGGCTAAAGACGACGGATTCCCCCCACGACACCACAGAGACGCCCAACAACAGCAGCGCCAGCCAGAAGCCTTGGGCAGCGGCGCGGCACGCGCGGCGACGCAAGAGCGAGACCACCGTCGAATCAGAGCATAGTTCCACTAGACAAACCTCAAAACGAGTTAGCGCAATCCCTACGGAAAGAAGGCCAGCCCAAAATCTTCCCCGAGGCATGACGCGGCGCGGCGCGGCGGCCGTTCGTGAGATTTTAGCAGCGCAAGGTATGAGGCGCAATATCGAAAAATTCGACAGTTTAGATCCCGACCTGCGGAAACCCTGTTAATAGGCGCAAGCTCGCCAACCGCGTCGAATCGCCGATGACGACTCGCAAACCAATCATCCCGTTCGTTTTCCAAAGCTTACGAAGCCGTTTCGGGAAAGTGCAAGTTGGCGGGCGCACGATGACAACCCTCGCCTGAATTATTCCGCAACTGCATCCCATAGCAACTAAGCCGCTTATGTCCCCACCATCTCTCTTCATGCGGCCGCTCCTAAGCCTGCAAGCTCTATCATGAAATCGGGCATGGACCGTATAGAACCCGTTCACAAGCCAAATGAAATCCGACACTTTTCGACACATTCGACACTCCTCGAAGAGAATTCCGTCGAGGTCCAATCATTCACGGTTCGACACAATTCGACACTTTCGACGCCTTTCCAAATCTGTCGAGTGTCGCCCAAGCGTTCCCGACGCATCGCCACGCAACACAATGTTATGCAAATCGAAGAAATCGTCGTAACACCCCGCCTACCGCCGTCCGCCGCCCCGTAAATGAGTCGCCAAAGCCGTTCCATCCCGAGCGGCTCAGCCCGACAAGAAGGCGGGCCAGATCCGCCATATCCGGCACGGAAATCCGGATCTGCCTTGATCCCCGAATGGTATACTAACGAGATTTAGTGCCGGGTGAGCAACAAATCACGATGCACGGGATAGCAAAAGTAGTCGTCTGCCTGGCCGTAATGTGCGGTGCCGGGCTTGCGCAAACGACGCAGGGCTTGATCTCCGGGCGCATCCTCGATGCACGGTCCGCGCAGCCGGTCGATGGCGTCGCCATCCGCTGCGAGAGCCGTCTCGGCGGTCCGGAGATTCTGGCCCACAGCGGAACGCAGGGCTACTTCGTCTTGCCGCTACTCTCTCCCGGTCTATATCGTTTGCGAATTGAGGCGGCCGGATACCAGGCCCAGGAACTTTATCAGGTGGAATTGCCGGTCGCCGGGCGCCTTGAATATCGATTCCGTCTGCGCCTGCTCACCGACATTTGGGAAGCGGGCGAATACCGCAGCGTTTTCATGCCCGGCAGCAACGCCGTCCTGACGTTCTTCGGGCCGGATGTGGACACCAGCCACTCGGTGATTCTGGAGAACCCGCGCACCGGTCAGGGCGCCCTGGAGTCCTCCATTTCACAGGTTGTCGATCCGGTCGAAATCGCGGATCTTCCGTTGGCCGGCCGCGACATATACACCACGCTCATTCTGCAGCCGGGCGTGGCGGCAGCCACGGCCGACGCGCTGGGCCTGGGGCTTGCGGTGAGCGGGCAGCGGCCCACGTCGTCCAACTTTCTGCTGGATGGCGTCGAGAATAACAACTACCTAGTCAGCGGGCCGCTGATGATGGTAGCGCCGGAAGCCGTGCAAGAGTACCGCATTTCCACTAACAACTTCTCCGCTGAATATGGAGGAACCACGGGAGTGTTGGCCAACGCCGTGACGCGCGGAGGCGGTAACCAGTGGCATGGCATCGGGTACTTCTATTGGCAGAACAACGCGCTCGACGGAAACGACTTTCAACGCAATCTGCTCGGTTTGCCGAATGCCCCCTTGCACCAGGTGCAACCCGGATTTCAACTGGGCGGACCCCTTCTGAAGAACCGCCTTTTCACTTCGACCTCGTTCGAGTACCTGCGTACTCGCAGCTACGGAGATCCGGTATCCGTGATCCTGCCGACCACCGGACTCCTATCTTACCTGGCGCTCTACGTGCCACGCTTGCCCAGCGCGGCCGCCGTTAGTCAATTGCTGCAACAGCATCCTTTCCCAGCGCCGCAGTCCTCCTCTTCTGTCTACACGGCGCCAGTGAACTTTTCAATTCCGAGCTTCGCGGATCAATGGCTGGCGCTGGAACGTCTGGATTACGAGCTGCCTGGAGGCAAACACCGCTTAACGGGACGCGCCGTCTACAACCATGTAGATCGGCCGGACTTCCTCTGGTCGCCCTACCAGGGCTTTGACGCGCCGCTCAACGAAAACACTGTTGGGGTGATGGCGGCGCTGACCAGCACCTTCAGCCCCAACATCACGCACGAGGCCCGCGTGAGCTGGAGCTCGGACGATATCGGATGGAACCGGCCCTATCCAAACATTCCAACGCTCACATCCGGCGACGGAGCTACTCTGCCTGGAAGCCTGGCACTCTACTCCTACCTCAACCGCAGCCGCACGTTCGAGCTTTCCGACGAGCTAGTGTGGTTGCGCGGAGGGCATTTACTGCAATTCGGAGGCGGCTTCCTGCTGCGCGGTATCGACGGATTCCTCACCGCTGGCCGGGATGGCAATTATCTCTTCGATTCCGTCACGGCCTTCGCCATTGGGAGCCCCACTTTTCTTCAAACCATTCTGAACAGCGCGGCAGCCCTCAACGGCACCTACCAGTTGCCGGACTACAATCGCAATTATAGCTACAACCAGTTCAACCTATTCGCCCAAGACACATTTCGAGTGACGCCGCGGCTGTCGATCAATTACGGATTGCGCTATGAGAACTTCGGCGCGCCGGTCAACACGGGAACCGGGAAGGACCAGTTGTTTGAGCCTGGTGCAGGTAGCAGTCTGTCGCAGAAAGTCGCCAGCGGCGTGCTGACCACTCCTGGCTCCGGAAGCGAGCAGGTCTATGGAAGGGACAACCGGGGGTTTGCGCCGCGGTTCGGTGCATCTTACGATCTGACTGGCAAGGGCCGGACGCTGCTGCGTGGAGCTTACGGTATTTTTTATGACCGGCCGTTTGACAACCTTTGGCAAGACGTGCGACTCAATGGGTCGCGATTAGAGCAATTCCCCGTCTCTGCCTATCCAAACCTCTCCACGCCCTATCTTCCGCAGCTTCCAAGCATCACCCAAGGCCCGCCGACAGCCTCCGATTTCCCCATGGTGATGTGGGTCAATCCAAGCCTCAAGAACGCCTACGTCCAAAGCTTCTTTCTCGGAGTGCAGCAGCGAGTCACTGATAAGTTCATCTTGGAGGTCAACGGAACGGGAGAATTGGGACGCAAGCTACTAACCACGGATATTTTGAACCGAGAGTTTGTAGATAATCCGAACCTTCCAGAGATCGAATATCGCGCGAATCAGGGCTCGTCCGATTACACCGCGCTGACCGTTCTGGCCCGATACCGCGGTTCCCGTGCGCAGTTACAGGCGGCGTACACCTGGAGCCACAGCATCGACAACCAAAGCTCGCCGCTGGCGGGCGATTTCTTCAACCTGGCGTTCGTGCGTCTGACATCGGGCACAGCCTACGTGGCGCCGGATGGGGCGGCTTTCACGCAAGAAGGGAACAGCAGCATCGATCGGGGGAACTCGGATTTCGATCAGCGTCAGAATCTGGTGCTATCGGCCATCGTCAACCTGCCGCAACCGCGGGGCGCATCTCCCTTCGCCTGGCTGCTTCGTGACTGGCGGGTCGCCACGCTGGAATCCTACCGCAGCGGTTTTCCGTATACGGTCTACGCCTCCGGGTGTTCGCCGCAGGTCTTGAACTGCAGAGCGGACTTGGTGAATCCCGGGGCGGCGATGGAGCGGAGTCCGGTGCCGGGCGGCGAACAACTTCTTAACCCCGCGGCTTTTGCCGATCCAACCTCGGGCGTCGGTAACCTGGGTCGAAATTCTATTGCCGGGCCGGGATTATTCAACATCGATGTGTCGCTCAACCGTTCGATTCCGATGAAGTGGCTGGGCGATGCCGGCCGCTTGAATTTGCGGGCGGATGCTTTCAACTTTTTGAACCACGCCAACCTGAATAACCCCGATCCCAAGTTGGGAGACTTCACCTTTGGTCAAGCGACCTATGGACGCGTAGCGCAGCCGACCGGTTTTCCCGGACTGCTGCCCTTGAATGAAACCGCGCGGCGGATTCAGTTGATGCTTCGTGTGGAGTGGTAAGCAGGGCGGGTCCCCTGACCCGGCTCTGGAGTTACTACATTTGCTGGCCTGGGTGGGGTAGGCGCTTTCGCCTGCCGACCGCCGAGCTTTACTTCGCCGGTAGCGGGACCTCGTCCCCCCACGCCGAGACCTTGGCTCGGCTGTCAGACGGTCAGTCGGCGACGTGGTGTCGATATCCGGCTATGCTAAGATACTAGGGTCTTTCAAATGGCGCCCGAGCAATCCCCGACCGAGAAGCTGACTCAGGGTTTGGAGCCCTTCGGGTCGGGCAATCTGCTCGGCAAGCGCTATCGCATCGTGCGGCAACTCGGTAAAGGCGGTTTCGGCGTCGTCTATCTGGGTCAGGACGAGCAGTTGCACCAGAAACCAGTTGTCATCAAGGTGCTTACCGAAGGCGACACCGAGGACGAGTGGCTCGAGGCCCGATTCCGGAAGGAAGCTGAGGCTCTCTCCCGCATCAACCATCCGGGCGTGGTGGGAGTTCTCGATCAGGGCACCGCTCCCGATGGCAAGCTGTTCATCGTGATGCAATTCGTCGATGGCGTCACGCTGCGCAGGATTCTGGAAGAAGGGCGGCTGGAACTCTCACGCGTCGCCGACCTCCTGGGCCAGACAGCGGAGGCGCTCACCGCCGCTCACGATCAAGATATTTGCCACCGGGACCTGAAGCCCGAGAATATCATGGTCCGCAAGCTGCCCGCCGGCCGTGAACAGGCAGTCATCATCGACTTTGGGATCGCAGCCGTGAAGCACTCGGCCGTAGCTAGCTCGGCTCAAACGAAAGTAGCGGGATCGCTGCAGTACATGGCGCCCGAACAAATGACCGGCAACCCGGAAATCGCCAGTGACATCTACTCCTTGGGTGTAATCGCGTACGAGATGGTGACTGGACGTCCGCCTTTCAAGTGTAACTCCCCGGTGGAATTTTATTTTCAACAGCAGGAGGGGGTCCAGCAGAAGCCATCCCAGCTACGCCCCGAGCTTCCAGCCGGCGCTGAGAGCGCCATTCTTAAAGCTCTGTCCTTTAACTCCAAGGACCGTTTTGTACGAGCCTTGGACTTTGGCGAAGCCTTCTCTCATAGCCTGACGGACATCGTTTCCGAACCAGTGACTCGCCGTTCGACGCTGGCGACTGCCCCAATCGAGCCGGCGCCCTCCGGGCCTGAGCTGGCATTCGTGTTGTTCATGGATGTGGTGAGACATTCGCAGCTAGCCACCGACCAGCAGTTTATGATCCTTCAAAAGCTGCAGGAGTTGGTCCGCGGCACGCCGGAGTACCACAAAGCGCACACGGCCAAGGATCTCATCTCTTTGCCCACCGGCGACGGCATGGCGCTGGTCTTTTTCAGCGACCCCTACGCGCCCGTAAAATGCGCCATCGAGCTGTCGAGGGCTCTCAAGTCACATCCCGAAATCCGCCTGCGCATGGGTATAAATACGGGTCCGGTTTTCCGTATGGCGGATATCAACGAGAATCGCAATGTCGCGGGCGGCGGAATCAATCTGGCCCAGCGGGTGATGGACTGCGGTGACGACGGTCACATCCTGGTCTCCAGCTCCGTGGCCGATATCCTCAGCCAACTGAGCGAGTGGTCCCCCTGGCTGCAAGACTTCGGCGAATGCGAAGTTAAACACGGCGTCCGGATGCACATATACAACATCTGCCGGGATGACGTTGGAAATCCCGCGCGGCCGTTGAAATTGGGCGGAGCGAAGAGCGCCCTCACGCGCCGTTACGTGTTGATCGCAGCGCTGGTCGCCGTCCTGGTCGCAGCCGGGGTAGCGGTCCGCTTCTGGCCCGTAAAGACGCCGCCACGTCCCGTTGAGAAGGCGCCACCCGTAGTTGGGAAGGTCACCTTGCCCCCGGCGCGCACGTTGACCTACTACTTCACCGTGCGCAAGCCGAAGTCACAGGGTTGGAAGCGCTACAGCAAAGAGATGATCGTGCCCGCGAAGTACGATATGCGGTTCTATTTCAGCAGCCCTCAGCCTGGACACTTATACCTGTTGAACGAAGGACCCGTCCCCCGGAATAACATGGCCAGCTTCAATGTGCTTGGGGCATCTGTGCTGAGCGCCGATCAGACGCTTCAGTTTCCGCCAACGGGAACCGACCCGATTCACCTGGACGAAGACGAAGGCGTCGAAAAGCTGTATATCATCTGGGCCGGCCAGGAAATTCCGCAGTTGGAAGAATTGAAGAAATGGGCCAACTCGAAGGACCTTGGCGCCGTGCAAAGCGCAGCCGATGTCGCCAAGATCCAGGATTTCCTTCAGAAACACCCCAGCAGCGCGCGCACCGACGAGCAGACCGACCGCACTGTACTCATCCAAGAGGCCGATCCACTCGTATATATGGTTAAGCTGGAACATCAGTGAGGAGTTTATGAGCAGATATCCCGTTCCCTTTCTACCAGCCCCACCTGAGGTGGGGCAGGCGCTTTCGCCTGCCAACCGCGTTCGCGGTGACTTCCGTCGCGGCCTGCTAGCGGCGGCAATGGCCCTCGGAGCTGTCTCAATTCTTCAAGCACAAGACACCGGCGGCGAGATACGCACCCGCCAGTTATGGGACATGAGTCTCCGCCAGCAAAGGCCGCAAAAGACCACGAAGACGTCTGCTCTCCCGCATAACACAACCGACGACGCCTTTGTAGGTATCACTCTCTGGCGCCTGCGGCCCAGCAAATCTGAAGATGCCCCCTCGGTTCGCATGCTCGTGCACGAACCCGAGAGCGGCAAGGATGAAGATTGGACGCCCGAGCGGTGCGAGGCGAAGACCCCGCTCCATGCGGGCCAAAGGGTACGAATCAGTATCGAATCCGCGCGGTCCGGATATCTTTATGTGGTCGATCGGGAGCAGTATGCCGATGGATCTTTCGGAGATGCAAAACTGATATTTCCTACTCTGAAGACACGGCGCGGCAATAACAAGGTGCAGGCCGGCCAAGTGGTCGATATACCTGGAACCGGCGAAGGAACTCTCAAAGTCGAGCTGAGCCGTCCGGACCAGGTCGCGGAGGAACTGACTATCTTGGTTTCCCCCAAGCGGATCGAAGGCTTGTCCATAGGCTCGGAGGCCCTCCCGATCCCCAAAGAGCAGCTCGCCGAATGGAAGAAGAGCTGGGGAGCGCCAAACAAAGAACTCGAAGATCCCGGCCAGGCTGGCAAGGCCTATACGCCCGCGGAGAAGGATGCCGCGGAAACCGGCGCCGCCCTGACGGACGCGGATCCTTTGCCTCAAACCATGTTTCAGGTGAAGTCCGGACCGGGTAATCCAATGCTAGTGACTGTTCCGCTAAAGATCGAAAAGCGATGAGTAATACGGGAGTAAGATTCCTGTCTGCTCACTGCACCTCGGGATTTCTTGGGAAGTTCCAGTAGGGAAGGCGCACGCCATCAATTATAATCTGATCGGCTCGGATGTTAGCGGGCGCGTCATACCCCTGTGCGCCACCCGAGGTCACAAAATCGTCCTGATCGACGCCGTCTCCAGACACTCCCAGGCCACCCACCATGACTCCATTCAAGTACAGCGGAGCCGACCCCGGAAAAAAGACCACGCCGCTCTGGTTGGCATTGGCCGGCTGGCGCCCCTGAGTACAAGGGTTCGCGGTATCGAAGTTAAACAGATCGCGAAACGGCCCCGGAGGCGTATTGTCGATGCCCGATGGGAAAAATGGCTGCGAACCGAATCCCACCGTCCGGTTGGTCACGGCTGTACCCACAGGCACACCAGGCAAATCGCTCGGATCCAGATTCGGGCCCGAGAAATAGACCACATTGCGGGCCTTGCTGGCGGCTACGTCAATGGAGAATATGGTGGAGTCATCCATGCGGTACAAGCCCAGGATGGTGCCATCCAGATCCGCGACCGAAATTACCATGCGAGTTGTCTGAATGGGAAGGCGGATCTGTGCGCGCGTCACGTTGGCGGTCGCTATCGCGTTCGAGATGATACTTTGTACGTCGCCGGCACTCAGCATGCTGCCGGCAGTCGGCCCCACCAGCCACCCCTCCGGTTCCGGCATTCCCGAGAACGGTCCCAATTGGAACGTGCCGGGACTGGGACCCAGCGGAAATCCCGTGGGAGGCTGAGGGGTCACAAAGGGCAAGAGAAAGCCGTTCAGATAGACGCCACCCGGAGTAGGCAAAGGCAAGTGCACGAAGAAGCCATTTTGCTGGGTCGCTACCGTGGCTGCGTACTCGGCCATGTCGTTGTCGGGGAAGCCCGCCACACCAATGCCTCCGATGACCTCTTCGCCACCCCGGAAAATCGGCACCCCGCCCGGGTCAGTCCCGATGCCATCCGAATAGCCGGTGCAAGTAGAATTGAGCGACCGGGGCACCTGCTGACTTGGCAGGTAGGACGCGCTCAAATAGCAACCGCGATTCGTGTTTTCGATACCGAATAGTGCGCCCGAAGGTTGATTCGGAATCCCTGGGGGGAAATTCGGAGCGCTGATATACCCGACCGTACGGGAAGAGAGCGGGGTGCCCGTACTGCTGAAGAAAGCGCCCCCACGCGCCAGCGCCAAGGCCGACTCCACAATAGCGTCTGTGGCTTGCGTTCCCCGGAAAATGGCAAGGCGGTTGCCAGCCCGGTCGACTACGGCTACCGCGATGGCGGGATTGCCGGCGACTCCCACCGCGCTAGTGACCAAATTGCTCACCTCGCCGGCCGTTAGTTGATTGGGGTCGGATGGCGGATTGGCCGATAACACAGGGCAGCTCAAGGGCGAGCTCAGCCGCGCCGGTACGGGGCCCGAGGGGTCCGTGGTGCGCCGCCCATGCGACCGGGTCCGAGCCGGTGCGTAAGCCGCGGTCAAAACCAGAAGCAAAATGACCAGCTTCATCGATCTTCCTCCTTCCGGCCGGCTGCCGGCGAGTTCCCCATTCAGCAAATAATACTACAAGGTTTCGCAATATGGGGCAGTCGCGGCTCTGAATAAGGCCCATTGCAATGAACGGAGCCGCGACCGTTAGGCAGCGGACTTGTCACTTCATCGCGAATCTCAATAGATCGCCACGCTATGTCAACCCGCTGTCCGCTGCTCTCTAATGCTATTGCCACCCCGGCGGCTGGCCAAATCCGCAAGCCCGCTGTGAAATTCGGGAAAGCCCGTCATCAACTTCGTAAAATCGCCCTTGTTGATGGCTAATATGTCCGCCGGCTGTGTGGCGCGAACGGTCGCGTTACGCGGCGCGCTGGAAAGCAGCGCCATCTCTCCGAAGTAGTCGCCGGCCCCAAGCAGCGCGAGGCGCGCGCCGTCGCGAACTACCTCCACCTCCCCCTTGCGAATGACGTAGAGCCGGTCTCCCACGTCGCCCCGTTCGAAAATAACTTCGCCGGGTTCGAAATGTTCGTTGGTAATGTTGTCGGAAGCCTGAATGCGCAACTGTACCAGATCGGGTGGAAAGAGTAGAGCGGCGAACCAATCGATTCCAACGCGGAATTTGCGGTCCACTCCGGGCATTTTCATCAGGTATACGGTGCGCCAAAGAAACCAAGCCAGGAAACCGGAAATGCGCGTCCCGAAGACTTCGGCAACCGCCGAGTGATGGCCGAGCGATCCGAGTTTGCCTAGCCCTGCAAAAGTGAACTCCCTCCGCTGGCCCCCGCGTATGGCTGCACGGATATTCTCCGCCACTACGCCTGCTTCTCGAATAGCATGTTGCGCGGTGGGCGGGCCGGCGGTCGCGCAATCGCCCAACGCCCACACGGCGCCCTCGTGTCCCTGAAGTTCGAGATGAGAATTCGCCATCAGGCGGCCTTTGTCTTTGGCGCAGTCGAGCGCCTGGATAACGGGCACTGGCCCGGAGGGCACCGTGGACACCAGCGTCCGCGTCGGAATCGTTTCGCCGCCTTTGAGCACGGCTGAATCCGCGGTGGCCGACACCACCCGCGATTTCAGTTTTAATTCCACGCCGCGTTTCAACAGGAGTTTCTGCGCGTATTGCGCCAGAGGCGGAGACATTTCGGGCAAGATCTGTTCTCCGGAATGCACCAATACGCAGCGGATCTCCGCACGACGGATGTTACCGAAATCCCTAGCGGCGCGGACCAGGAAATCGTTCAGCTCGGCGATGGCTTCCACGCCCGAAAAACCACCGCCGGCCACGACGAACGTGAGCAGCCGCTGGCGGAAGGCCGGATCGCTCTCGTTGGCGGCTTCTTCCAGCGCTTCCAGAACGCGGTTACGGAGGCGCAGCGCGTCACCCAGAGTGCGGAATGGTATGGCATGTTCGGCCATGCCGGGCATACCGGAGAAATCCGTGACTGTCCCGGCTGCAATCACCAGAAAATCGTAGGTGAGCTCGATGGCGCGCGGGCGCAGGCTGGGGGCCAGCACCACGATCCGGCGCGCCAGGTCGATGCTCTCCACTTCCCGCATAAAGAGGCGCGTACGCGGGCACAGCCTGCGGATCGGCGACACGGTATCCGCAATTCCAATAGAACCGGAGAGCACCTCCGGGAGAAGCGGCTGGAAAACGAAATAGTTTTCCCGGTTCACCAGGCAAATATCGGCTTCTTCGGGCCGCAACAGCTTCTCCAGAAAACGCGCCGTGTAGATCCCGCCGAATCCGCCGCCGACGATAACTACGCGTTTGGGATTCATTCAGCGTCTCAATAACAGAACGAGCGCAACAACCAGTAGCAGGACCAATACGCTTATCACGACGATCGCCGGCCAGGGAATCCGGGCGGGCGGCGGCATGGGGGGCGCGACGGCCGCCAGCGGAGTGCCGCACTCGGAACACACTAACGTGCCCGGTGGGTTGGCCGCCGTGCAGGCGGCGCAGTAAATGGGCGCCGCTGCCGGGTCGCCCTTCACTGGGGTTCTGGGCGGTGTGACCACCGGCGGGGCAGGCAGCGGTGCTGGAGGCGCTGGCGGCTCCGCCGATTTCGGCCGCTCCGGCGGAGGCGTCGGCACCATAACTTTCACTCTCTCGATGAGCACCGTTTTCTTCAATTCGGGCTTTGAAACCTTTGCCGGACTCTCGACGCCCGCGGGGGTCTCCGAACGGGGCTGCATCCTTAGCGTCAGGCGGCATAGCGCCAACGCCTTTCCGAAGTCGCCGCCGTCTTTCCAACGCTTGCCGGGATCTTTTTCGAGCGCCTTGTTCACGACGAATTCAAGTCCTTCCGGCGCTCCGGCCGCTACCTTGCTAAGCGGCGCAGGCGCTTCGAACAGAATTGCGCTGACGATCTGAGCGAGGCCGCTGCCCTTCCTGGAAAAAGGGTGTTGGCCGCTGGCGAGTTGATAGAACACGATTCCACTGGAAAAGACGTCCGCGGCTGTAGTGCAGGTCTCCCCGCGGATCTGCTCCGGAGACATGTAGTTCGCAGTCCCCAGCGTGGATCCGGCCCGCGTGAGGTTCGACGCGCTGGTGCGGACCATGCCGAAATCCAGCACCCGCACGTTACCCGATGTCTCCAGAAAGATGTTCGCCGGTTTGATGTCCCGATGTACGAGCTTGCGTTCGTGTGCGTAGTCGAGACCCGCACAGACCTGCTCCATGATGGAGAGCTTCTCCTCCCATGACAGCCGGCGTCCCTCGCCGAAGATTTGCGCCAGGTCGGAACCTTCCAGCAGATCCATGGCCTGGTACAGGATGCCATCAGCTTCGCCGGAATCATGCACCTTCAGAAGGTTCGGGTGATCCAGGCCGGCGCAAATCTGCGCCTCGCGCTGGAAACGCTCCCGTTCCTCTGGCGTCACACCGTTGGCGGGAATCGTCTTGAGCGCCACGATCTGCTGGCCCGCCGCCTGCGCCTTATACAACGGCCGGGTGCCCGCGCGCAACGTTCCCAGGATCTGATAGGAGCCGACCTTCTGGATCATAATCCGCCCGTCCGATGTTCCAACAGCACCGCCGTGATGTTGTCGGGGCCGCCCGCGTCATTCGCGCAATCCACCAGCTTTTGGACTTTTTCCTGCAGGGTGCCGCGAGCGGCCAGCACTTCTTGAATCATCGCATCTCCTACAGGTCCATGCAGCCCATCCGAGCACAGCAGCACTTCATCGCCATCTTCCAAGACCTGTGTATGCGTCACGACCAGCACATGTTCGAAACTGCCCACGGCCATGGTGAGTACGTTGCGGTCGGGTACCCGCAGAATCTGCTCTTCATTGAAGCCCAAGCGCGTACGCAACTCGCTGGCCACGTTCTGATCGTAAGAGAGCTGCACCAGCCGGCCGGCCCGCCACAGATAGGCGCGGCTATCGCCCACATTGGCGACGATCAACTCGGCCGGAGACCAGTGCGCCAATACCACGGTGGACCCCATGTTTCCGCATTCCGGGCGGGCCTTGGCGGCATCCCACACGTGCCGGTTGGCGTGCCGCACAGCCTCCTTCACGAGTTGCTCGGGCTGAAGCGGCTCTGGCGGGTTGCGAAAATAGGAAATCACCCCTTCGACGGTGAGCGCCGACCCCACCTCCCCACACGCGTGCCCGCCCATACCGTCGGCCAGCACGGCCAGGCAGAGATCCGGCGCGACCTGCCAGGCGTCTTCGTTATTGTCGCGGAGCTGCCCCGGATGGGTCAATCCGCTATAAGCGATCGCCATGAGATACCTGTTGTGGCGCACGCTTCAGCGTGCCGCCGTGGGCTTCAGCCCGCTCCCGCACGCTCTTCAGAAGACCACGCTGGATGTTGTCGATCTGGCGGGACCGCAGTCTCGTTTGCGCGCTAGGCGAGCCAGACTCGCCTGCGCCGGCAAGAGTGCCGGCGCGGCAGGCAGGAGTGCCTGCGCCACGGCCAATCAATTGTTCGACCGGCCGGCGGTCCTTATCCGTCTCCTTCGATTTATTGTGAAACAAGTGACACTGGGCGCAATTGTCGGTCGGGGTGCCGCTGGCCCCGTGGCACGGCGTGCAATTCTGTAGCTTAGGAATCAGAACATCCGCCGTGCGCGTGCTAGTTCGAGCCGCGGTGTGGCAGGAGCTGCAATCGACCGCCCGATGCGCGCGATGGCTGAATTCGCCGCGTTGAAGCCAGGGCACGCCTTCCGGCTTTCCCTCCGCATACTGTCCCCGGATCTGACCCACCTTCTTCACCAACGTGTCGCTATCGCCCTGGTATTCGTGGCACTTCAGACACCTCGCGCGAGCCGGGTCGAAGAGATAAGTCTCAGCTGCCTGGACCACACGCTTAAGCCATGCATCCTGATTCAAGGTAGGCTCCAGGTCCCGCTCCAGCGGCTTCTCGATGATGGACGGGGTCTGTTTCAGAGCGTTCTTATACGTGTCTTCGACGAATGCATCGATCGTTCGGACGCTCTTGGCGTGCGGCGCGGGCATCGATCCGGGCAGCAACTGGAACACGTCGAATTCCAACTCCTTCTGGTGGCACTGGCGGCAGTTCTGTTCGAAGGTGACGGGAAGCAGATCGCCTTTCGCTGAATTCGGATCGGTCGCGTGGCAGTCGCTGCATTTCATGGGCAGCTTCATGCTCGGATAGTCCTTGGCCAGCAAATGCATGTGTTTCGCGTGATTCAACTTGAGCGGCCGCTCGTCGGGACGGCTCGCCGGCGAGAACTCGGGATGCCGTTTCTGACTGAAGCCGGTGATTACCACGCTCTTGATCCGCACGCCTTGGCCGTGGCTCTCCAGCTCGGCATGACAGCCGGTGCAGTTGGCGTCGCGCACCTCCGCCAGCCGCGAAACGCCGCGGTGCTCCACGTGGCATTGGGCGCAACGCGGAGTGTCTTTCAGCGTAGCCGTATCGATCGCCTTGGCCGGATGCGCCGGGCCATCGTGACACTTCAGGCAGGCGCCGTCCGGTACGCTGGTAAAGGCCTGGGAGTGGCAATTCTCACAGCGGCTTTCGAAGATGGCGTGCGCGCGCGACACCGGACCGTTGGAGAACGCCTTTTTCGTGCCGCCGATGCCCAACACGAGCGGGATCGAAACGGCCAGGGCCGCCGCCGGCAGTGTCCAGCTCAATCGCCGGCGCCATAGCTGCCAGTGCTCTGTCCGGTTCACGTACTCCAGATCGAGCCGTTGCGCCAGGCCTTTGGTATCCAGGACTCGGTGCTGATATTCGAGAGGCTTCTCTTCTTTTGGCATATCAGTACCGCAACGACCAAATGGCGTGGACAAACGTCAAAAGCAGGAAGGCAAAGGAGAGCGGCACGTGCACGAACAGCCAGCCGTGCAGCCAGCGGTGGAGGCGGGCCTGCACGAGCAACTGGCGGCGCTCTTCGCATGTCTTCTCCAGATCGTTCAAAACTTGATGCACAGGCTCGGGCAGCAGCGTGCGAATGTAAGCGAAATAGGCGGCCACGCCCTCCGGAGTGGCAAACAGCTTGCGCGAAAAAGCCAGCGGCCGTTCGATCAGGAAAGGCCGCATTTCCTGCAGATAGTGCGCGCGTAGCGCCTGCGCGGCGGCCTCGTCCACCGCGATCTGGGCCGAAGTCTTGCGCCGCTTCACTTCGGCTTCCACCTTTTCGGCTGCGCTGGCTTTTTGCTTGGGATCGAAATACTGTTTGACACCGCCCGCCTTGATAAATTCGGCTTCGCCCTCCTCGATGCCCAGATCCGCGGTGACGAATTCCACGCGCTCATCCGCATCCAACCGCAGGTCCGAGACGATGGTCGGAATCTCCTGGTAGATAGTCTCCCTGGCGATCAGTTGGGTCATCCGGCGGGGGATGTAATTCTGGAGCGCCAAGCCGAGGATGCCGCTCAAAGTGATGATCAGGAACATCCACATAATCACGGCGGCCAACCCGTGGCCCCAACGGAACCCGGCATGGAACAGGATGAGCAGGAAGCTCAGCAGACCGAGCCAGACGTGCGCGCGCAGCCAGATCTTCAGGCGGCCCAAGGGCGAGGCCGGGTATTTCTTCCGCAGGCTGAGCAGGCATTCGAACACGATGATGGCTGTGCCGGCGAAGCCGAATGCCAGCCCCACGGCGGAACCGCCACGCGGACCGTTGGCGGAGAGCAAGGCGTAGATCCCATAGATCACTGTGGAGGCCAAGGCTCCCGCCACCGCGCCCAGAACCCATTGCGTGCTGGTCCGGTCGACGATCATGGCGCTGCTCCGATGAGAAACTCCGCCTGAAAATCGCCCATCTGGATCTTGTCTCCGCTTTGCAGTTCGACTTCGGTGATGTAGTTTCCGTTGACCATCGTTCCGTTGCTCGAGTTCAGATCGCGCAACACATGCTTTCCGTTTTCAAAAACCAGGGTGGCGTGCGCGCGCGACATCTGTTCGTCGTCCGGGAAGGGATAATCGTTTTCCGGCGCGCGGCCGAAGGTGGTCGCTGGAAACCGCAATTGCAAGATAGCGCCCTCGCGCGGCCCGGCGGTGATGCGCAGATGCGGAAGCATCGGCAGGAGGTCGGCGGCGTTGGAATAGATGCGTGTTTCCATGTTCGCCACCGGCGCCGGCTGCGCGGCGGCAGGCGGCGCGGTCTCGGGGCTGGCGGACGGTACGCTCGTAGGAACCGCCAGTTGTACTCCGGCCAGCTCCCGCGCAAAAAAGGTCCGGGGATCTACACGGATAGCCGCATCGTGCGGGCACGCCCGCACGCAGTTGGGCTCCGCGTACTCGACGCAGAGATCGCAAACCACCGCTTTCGGACGCTGCTCTACCTGCGCTTTCCGGCCGTCGCCCACGTTCAGGTTGACCACGTTGATATTTCCGTACGGACAATCGGTGGCGCAGTTGCCGCACCCGATGCACCAGTTTTCAATGACGATATCCAGCGAGTCCTTCCGCCGTATGGCGCCCACGGGGCAGCGTGTCATGCACAGCGGATCCATGCAGGCCCGGCAACTCGTGGGCACCAGGTAGTGATCGAAACGCAGCCCGTCGCGGATCAGGCGCGTCACATGGTCGTCGTGAGTGGCCACGCAGGCCTTCACGCATTCGTCGCAGCGGGTGCACTTGTCCAGATCCAGCAGCAGCAGGTTTTGCCCCTGCATCAGCTCCTGGGTCAGGAAGTCGCTAACCGAAATGGTCTGAAGCCGGTTCAGCGCCTGTGCGTCGGCCTGGCGGCGGGCGCGCGCCACCTCTGTGATGACGGTCTCGATTTCGGGGAACTGCCGCAGCATCAGGGCGAAGTCCTCGCCCTTGATACGCACCAATTGCACGAAATCGATGGCCGTGCAGGTCGCGATGCGGCGTCCCGCTTGCATGGGGTCTTCCTGCAGTTCGAAAGTGGTTCCCCCGACCAGAAAACTCTCGCCGCTCGACATCAGGAAGCTGTCGGCCGGCTTCATCTTGAAATTGAGAGGATTCTTGCCGGCCGGGAGCCGCGAGACGTGCACCTGCCGGCCCTCCACGCGCATTTCAAAGTGCTCGCGCGAGATGTACTCGTCCCACGGCACCTTCAGCGATCGCTCGGCCGAGGGAGCCCGCCCGCACACCAGAGGCAAATTCGAAACCACGCCATCGGCGATCTGCCCCGGCTCGGTGCCCTTCGCACGCACCCGGAAGGCTGGCGGCAACAATCCCATTTCGCCGAAATAGGAGCCTCGCGAGAGGTAGGTCAGCACCATTTCACCGCCGGCAAAATTCTGCGAGACCTTTACGAAGCCCATGCGAATGAGGTAAAACGCATCGGCGACATCGCCCTGCTGGACGATCACTTCGTTAGGTTGCACATCGACCAATTCGACACGTTCCCGCAGGTGATCCAGAAACTCCTTGTTGAGGCTCTTGAACGCCGGCACCGTGCGCAGGTGCGTATCGAGGGCGCGCGAACGATAGTTGCGGTTGAGCTTGTCCTTGAACGCCGGCGCGTTGTAGAGCACGTTGTTCAGGATATTCGGCAGCATCTCCAGGACCACCACTTCGGTCTTGGCGCGCGCCGTCGCGGAGCGTGGATAAAACTTGGGCCGCTTCAACCGCTCTTGCTTCAGTGCGGCCAAGGCGGCCAGTTCGCCGATCAGGTCGCCCGTAGTCACCGTGGCCAGAGGATTCTCGATAGGCAGATCCACCGAGGCGTCCAGAGGGATGTGGGTGCGCTGTGAGCCGCCGCTTTCACGCCGGTCCGGAACCCCTTTCAGGTATTGGGTAAACTTGGTGATTCCCTTGAAGAGGCTGCCCTGGGCCCTCCGCGTTTGGGTTCGCGATACCGGGTGCTCCAGATAAAGGTCGATTTCACCGGAAAGGATATAGAACGCAGTGGTGCCGTTTTCACCCTCCCGCATCATGATCTGGCCCGGCTGGTAGGTCTTCTTGGCGATAGCGCCTGGAAACTTGTCCCAAATTTCTTTCTTGATGCCGGCGAAGGCCGGAATGGCGGCTAGTTCCTCGGAGGAAAGCGGCTCACCTCCAAGATCTGCTTCCAGGATTTCCTTTGCCATGGCAGGGCTCTTACTCAGGAGAACGAACTTCGAAATCCCCCGGATGGTGAGATAGTATCTCAGATCCGTTTCAAATGTCCAAATATTTCCGGGCCGCCGGGAGAACATCACCGAAATTCGGCGTACAGCGTAAGTTTTTCATTGACAACCCGCCGCGTCCCGTTTCATGATAAGGGATCTTTCGCCATGAAACTGGCACTGGCTCTGGTGTTTACCTCGGTGAGTTTATCTTGGTCGGCCGCTCAGCAAACGAAATATCTGGGCGCCGGAAGCTGTGCCTCCTCCAACTGTCATGGCGCCACCAGCGCAGCCCCCGAGCAAGCGCGCCGCACG
>Ga0181526_10001986_pt1 | contig 18524 bp, 22 predicted proteins | sample PEATcosm2014_Bin_35_FD_119750 | JGI IMG/M metagenome (GOLD analysis project Ga0181526, IMG submission 119750) | Peatland microbial communities from MTU Mesocosm Facility, Houghton, MI, USA - PEATcosm2014_Bin06_30_metaG | ecosystem: Environmental > Terrestrial > Soil > Wetlands > Peat | place...
CGCGGCGAAGAGCGCGGTCTGCCAACGCGGCAGGCCCTTGCCGTCCTGGCGCGGAATGATCGTCTCATGCCCGACGTAATAGGTGACGTCGTCGAGATTGAGATGCGCATGCGCGGCCCGGCACTGCGTCATGATGAGGCCGATTTTTGGCGTCTCCATGAAGCCCATCTTCACTTCCGCGCGCCAGAAATTGTCCGATTCCTCCTTCATCGCGACGCGCGTGCTGTTGTCCTGGCGCGGCGTCGAGACCACCGTCAGCGTGAGCGCGAGCACATGCTCGTGCAACGACCGGTTCTGCTTGACATGCCAGTACATGACCGGCGGGGTTTCGTTCTTGGCGCGGGTGAGGAACACCGCGGAGCCGGGCACGCGCGCGACCTTGCCTGACTGGAGCAGCTTGACGAAATCCGCGAGGGGAACCTGCTCGGCGAAGACGCTGTCGTGAATGGCGAGGACGCCGCGGTGCCAAATCCACATCACGCCATAGACGGCGCAGGCCAGCGCCAGCGGCACGTAGCCGCCGTCGAGCACCTTGGCCATGTTCGCGGCGAAAAAGCCGCCGTCGATGACCAGGAACGCCCCGGCGACAGCGCCGGCGCCGAGCAGCGGCCAGCCCCAGATTTCGCGCATGGCGATGAACAGCAGCACGCTCGTGATCAGCATGGTCAGCGAAACCGCGATGCCGTAGGCGGCGGCGAGGTTGTCCGACTTGCCGAATCCGATCGTCAGGCCGAGCGTGACCAGCATCAGCAGCCAGTTGACCGCGCCGACGTAGATCTGCCCGTAGCCTTCCGCCGAGGTCTGCTTGATGCGCAGTCGCGGCAGCCAGCCGAGCAGGATCGCCTGGCGCGTCATCGAAAAGGCGCCGGTGATGATCGATTGGCTGGCGATGATCGTCGCGATCGTCGCCAGCACGATCAGCGGCGTGAGCAGCGGGCCGGGGCAGAGGCGGTAGAAGATGTTGCCGTCGGTCGGCGCGCCTTCGAGAACCAGCGCCGCCTGCCCCGCGTAGTTGACGACGAGGCTGGGGAACACCACGAAGTTCCAGGCGAGCCGGATCGGACCGCGGCCGAAATGTCCCATGTCGGCGTAGAGCGCCTCGGCGCCGGTGACGCACAGAAACACGCCGCCGAGCACCAGGAAGCCCGTCAGGCCGCCGGAGGCGAGAAACTCGACGCCGTAGATCGGATTGATCGCGACGAGCACGGATGGGTGCTGAAGCACGCCGTAGACGCCGAGCGCCGCCATGATGACGAACCAGACGAGCATCACCGGGCCGAACGCCCTGCCGATGCGCGCCGTGCCCTGCGGCTGGATCGCGAACAGCGCCAAAAGGACGGCGACGGCGGCCGGCAATACGTAGGTTTGCAGCGACGGCGCGATCTGCTCCATGCCTTCGAGTGCCGAGAGCACCGAGATCGCCGGCGTGATCGCCCCGTCGCCGTAGATCAGCGCCGCGCCGAACAGGCCGGCGGCGACGATCACCGGCCGATGTTTTTTCTTGACGCCGAGCAGCGTCATCAGCGCGATGATGCCGCCTTCGCCGTCGTTGTCGATGCGCATGGCGAAGCCGACGTATTTGATCGTGGTGATGACGAACAGCGTCCACAGGATCAGCGACAGCGAGCCCAGGATCGTTTTCGCGTCGGGATGCGCGCCGGTGAGATCGAGCACGGTCTTCAGCGTATAGAGCGGGCTGGTTCCGATGTCGCCGAAGACGATGCCGAGCGCGGCCAGACTCATCGCCGCCAGGCGCGGATTGGATGCGGCGCCCGACGCCGCTTGCTGCGTGGCCACTCGATGTCTCCGTCGCTCGTCGGCGCGCGGCGGCGCCCGGACCTCTATAGCCCGGCGCCGGACCGGCGGGAAAGTCGGAATTCGCCCGGTCCGATCGATCGAGCGGCAAGCGACCTCGCGGCGACGCGACGGCGACGGTCGGCAGGCCCGGCCGGGGTCGGCAATCTCGAGCGCCCGGCTCGCCGCGCGTTTGCGCCACGTCAATGCGGGAGCGGTCGCGGCGCGCGATAGCGATGACGCGGAACTTCGCCGAGGCGCGAGTTCTCGCCAATACGGCCGTCGAAGCGACGAAGCGCGGCCGCGCGACGAGTGCGCGCGGCGCACACGCGCTTGCGCAATGCGCAAGGAACCCTCGCCGACCGCCGGGAAACAGGAGACAGACATGAACGTTGCGATTGACCCGAGATCGACCAAACGCGTGGGTTTGCGGACGCGCTACGACAATTTCATCGGCGGCAAATGGACGGCGCCGGTCGAGGGACGCTATTTTGCCGACCATAGCCCGATCGACGGGACAAAACTGGCCGACGTGGCGCGCTCCGACGCGAAGGACGTCGAACTCGCCCTCGACGCCGCGCACGCCGCCAAGGACGCCTGGGCCGACACTTCGGTCGCCGAACGCGCGAGGATGCTGCACGAGATCGGCCGCCGCATCGACGACAACCTCGAACTCCTCGCCGAGGTCGAGACGCGCGACAACGGCAAGCCGATCCGCGAGACGCTGGCGGCCGACGTGCCGCTGGCGGCCGATCATTTCCGCTATTTCGCCAGCTGCATTCGCGCCGAGGAGGGCGCGCTCTCCGAGCTCGACAAGGACACGGTCGCCTATCACTTCCGGGAGCCGCTCGGCGTCGTCGGTCAGATCATCCCGTGGAACTTCCCGTTGCTGATGGCGGCCTGGAAGCTGGCGCCGGCGATCGCGGCCGGCAATTGCGTCGTCATCAAGCCCGCCTCGGACACGCCGCTGAGCCTGGCCGTGCTGATGGACATCGTCGGCGACGTGTTGCCGCCCGGCGTCCTCAACGTCGTCAACGGTCACGGCTCCGAAGTCGGCGCGCCGCTGGCGTCGAGCCCGCGCATCGCCAAGATCGCGTTCACCGGCGAAACCACCACCGGCCGACAGATCATGCAATACGCCGCGCAGACCATCATCCCGATGACTCTCGAACTCGGCGGCAAATCCCCCAACATCTTCTTCGCCGACGTGATGGATCGCGACGACGCGTTCCTCGACAAGGCGCTGGAAGGTTTCGCCCTGTTCGCCTTCAACAAGGGGGAGGTCTGCACTTGTCCCTCGCGCGCGCTGGTCGAGGAATCGATCTTCGACAAGTTCGTCGAGAAAGCCGTCGCCCGCGTCGCCAAGATCAGGCAGGGCGATCCGCTCGATCCTTCGACCCAGCTCGGCGCGCAGGCGTCCAAGGGCCAGCTCGAGAAAATCCTGAACTATATCGCCATCGGCAAGCAGGAAGGCGCGAAGTGCCTCACCGGCGGCGAACAGGCCCATCTCGGCGGCGCGCTCGCCAACGGCTATTATGTGAAGCCCACGGTGTTCGTCGGCCACAACAAGATGCGCATCTTCCAGGAAGAGATTTTCGGCCCGGTCCTTTCCGTGACGAAATTCAAGACCGCGGCGGATGCGATCGCGATCGGCAACGATACGATCTACGGACTCGGCGCGGGCGTATGGTCGCGCGACGTCAACAACGCCTATCGCGTCGGACGCGGCATCAAGGCCGGCCGGGTGTGGACCAACTGCTACCACGTCTATCCCGCGCACGCCGCCTTCGGCGGCTATAAGCAGTCGGGTTTCGGGCGCGAAACGCACAAGATGATCCTCGATCACTATCAGCAGACGAAGAATCTTCTCGTCAGCTACAATCCGAACGCGATGGGATTCTTCTGACCTCTTCGTCGTTCGCCGGGGCGGCCGCACGCGGCCGCCCCGGTCTTCTCATCCTGCCGAGGAGCGCCCCCAATGCCCCCACGCGTCGTGGCCAGCGCCGAGGCTCTCGCGCTGACCCGGGAGCTGAAGAAAAAGCATGGGGCGCTCGTGTTCCATCAGTCGGGAGGCTGCTGCGAAGGCACGGCGCCGATGTGCTTTCGTCAGTCGGATTTTCGCGTCGGCCCGCGCGACGTCCTGCTCGGAAGCATCGAAGGCTGCCCGATCTATGTCGGCGCCGAGCAATTCGACTACCTCGCCGCGTGTCAACTGACGATCGACGTCGTCACCGGCGGAGGGGACAGTTTTTCCCTTGAGGCCGCCGACGGCGAGCGCTTTGCGACGCGCTCTCGATTGTTCACGCGAGAGGAAGCGGCCGAACTCGCGGCCGACGGTCCCCCGCCGACCGGGCCCGACGCTCTCGGCCTCGGGCGCAGATAGCCCGCCGAGGAGCAAGACCGGAATTCGGTCGCTTCGATCCGGTCGGGTCCGGCCGAGATCGCCGTTTCGGCCGCGCCGGCCGCGGCAACGGCCGGTCAACCTTAAGAAATTTCGTCATCGCGAAAGGCTGAGACGCTTCAAATTGTAGCGAATTGTTTTGCGCCGCGCCAAACGGTTTGGCCGAGGCTGTCCCGCGTCGATCACGACGGGGGAAGGCGATGTTCGGTTGGGTTGCGCGCGCCGTTTCGGGCGCGGTTCTGTTCGGGGTCGCCTACGGCGGATTCGTCGAGGCGTCCGAACCGCAATTGCCGAGCGCGAGCTACGCCGCGGTCGGCGGCGAGACCTCGGTTCCCTACGGCTGGATCGATTTCTGCGGCCGTCGGCCCGAAGAATGCAGCCTCGGCAAGCTCGCGCCTCTCGACGTCCGGTTGACCAAGAAGACCTGGGCGATCCTCGGCCGGGTCAACACGTTCGCCAACAACGCGATCGAGCCGATCACCAATCTCGACCATTGGGGCACCGTCCTCGACCACTGGGACTATCCGATCGACGGGAAGGGCGACTGCAAGGTCTATGCCTTGTTCAAGCGCAAGCAGCTCATCGAGCAGGGATTTCCCCGACAGGCGCTGCTGATGACGATCGTGCGCGATCTCGATGGCGACGGCCACGCCATTCTCACCGTCAAGACCGACCGCGGCGAGTTCGTGCTCGACAACCTGACCGACGAAATCCTTCCCTGGGACGCGACCGGCTATCGCTTCATCAAGCGCCAGGCGCAGGACGATCCGAACGTCTGGCTGGATCTGGGCGGCGCGACCGGGTCGGCGTCGTAACCACGGCGGCCGGCCGCGCGCCGGACCCTCGGCTCTCCGCCTCGTCCGCCTCTCGTGACGTGGTCCGCGCCGGTCTTGCGCTCGCCTTTCGGGTCGTGCAGGGAAGGCGAAGCGACGCCGCCGGGCGTCGGGCGCGGGACGAGCGATGAAGCGGGCGATGGATGTCCTGTGGCCGGTCGTCGGGCTCGGCGCGGTGGCGTTTACGTCCTGGCTGTTGTTCAGGGAATTGCGGGGCCTGTCGATCGCCGACGTCGGCGCCGCGTTCGCGGCGATCTCGCCGCTTCGTTGGGCGCTGGCGATCGGGGCGACCGGTCTCGCCTACGCCGCGCTCGCCTGGTACGACCAGATCGCGCTCGCCCATCTCGGGCGCGCCTTGAGCTGGCGCTTCGTCGGGCTGGTCTCCTTCACCAGCTACGCACTCGCGCACAACATCGGCGCCACCATGCTGTCGGGCGCCGTCGTGCGCTATCGCGCCTATTCGACCAAGGGGCTCGGCGTGGCCGAAGTCGGCCTGATCGTCGCCTTCTGCTCCTTCACCTTCACCCTCGGCAACCTGTCGCTCGGCGGAATGACGCTGCTGTTTCACCCCGAACTGCTGCGACGCTACGTCGATCTGCCGGATTGGGCGGCGCGTTTGCTCGGCCTCGCCCTGCTCGCCGCGCCATGGCTCTACGCCGTCGGGTCGCTGCTGCATTTCGCGCCGCTCAGAATCCGCGGCTTCGAGCTGGTCTATCCGCGGCCGCCGATCGCCGCCAAGCAATTGCTCGCCGGGCCGCTGGAGCTGATCGGCGCGGCCGGGATCATCTATTTCGCGCTGCCGCCGGCGGCCAATCCCGGCTTCGCCGTGGTGCTCGGGGTCTTCCTCGCCTCCTTCACCCTGGCGCTGGTCAGTCACGCGCCGGGCGGCCTCGGCGTTCTCGAATATTCGTTTCTCAGAGCGATGCCCGACGCGCCGCCCGCCAGCGTGCTGGCGGCGCTGCTTGTATTCCGCCTGCTCTATCTTATTTTGCCGTTGCTGTTCTCGCTCGTCGTCGTGCTGGTTTTCGAGCGCCGCCGGATCGGCGGGCTCCTTCGGGCGAGAGGCGGAGGCTGAGCGATGTCGCCGCGCATCACCATCGACGCCGACGACGTGCTGTTGGTCGTCGACGTCCAGTACGATTTTCTCCCCGGCGGGGCGTTGGCGGTCGCCGACGGCGACGCGATCGTGCCGCTGGTCAATCGCCTGATCGGGGTTTTCGACCAGGTCGTCGTCACCCAGGACTGGCATCCGCAAGGCCACGCCTCCTTCGCCTCCTCGCACCAAGGCGCCAAGCCGTTCGACGTCGTGAGGACGCCCTATGGCGCGCAAGCGCTCTGGCCCGACCACTGCGTGCGAGGTCAGCCGGGCGCCCGGCTGCACGCGGCGCTCGACGTCGACGCGGCGTTCCTGATCCTGCGCAAAGGCGTCAACGCCGCGGTCGATTCCTATTCCGCCTTCGCCGAGGCCGACGGCAACTCGACCGGGCTCGCGGCGTTGCTCGCGGCGAGGGGCGCGCGCCGGGTGTTCGCCTGCGGCCTCGCCACCGACTACTGCGTCGCCTATTCCGCGCTCGATGCGCGCGCCGCCGGCTTCGAGACCTTCGTCATCGACGACGCCTGCCGGGCGATCGACGCCAACGGCTCGCTGGAGGCCGCCTGGGCCAAGATGAACGCCGCGCAGGTATGGCGAATCCAGGCGCGCGAGATTTTGGGGTAGGGCGGGCCCGTATCGGCGCCGCGCCGTGGGGCGAGAGCGAACGGCCAGGACATGCGCGCGGAAAAGATCCCGTCCCTCCCTCCGCCCGTCGCCGGGGGAACGGCCGCCGCGCGTGGCGGCGAGCCCGAGCGCCGCCGATCTCGACTCCGGATCGCGCTGAACGCCAAGGCGCGCGAACTCGGCTTCGACGCCTGCCGCGTCGCCGCCCCGGCGCTGCCGCCGAGCGCGCGCGAAAACCTCGCCGCCTGGCTCGCCGCCGGCGCGCAGGGCGACATGGGCTGGATGGCCGAGACGTTCGCGCGCCGCGCCGACCCGAAGGTGCTGTGGCCCGAGGCGCGCAGCGTCGTCATGCTGGCGATGAACTACGGCCCCACGGTCGATCCGCGCGAGGCGCTGGGGGACCGGAGTTGCGCGGCGATCTCGGTCTATGCGCGCCATCGCGACTATCACGAGGTGATCAAGGGCCGCCTGAAGACACTGGCGGCCTGGCTCATCGCGGCGGCGCGCCCCGAGAAGGCGGCGGTCAAGGTGTTCGTCGACACCGCGCCGGTGATGGAGAAGCCGCTCGCCGCCGCGGCGGGCCTCGGCTGGCAGGGCAAGCACACCAATCTGGTCAGCCGCCAATTCGGCTCCTGGCTGTTTCTCGGCGCCGTCTTCACCGATCTCGAGCTTCCGCCCGACGCGGCGGAGAGCGATCATTGCGGCGCCTGCCGCGCCTGCCTCGACGTCTGCCCGACGCGCGCCTTCACGGCGCCCTATCGGCTCGACGCGCGCCGCTGCGTCTCCTATCTCACCATCGAGCACGCGGGGACGATCGCGCCCGAATTGCGCGCCGCGATCGGCAACCGCATCTTCGGCTGTGACGATTGCCTGGCGGTCTGTCCGTGGAACAAGTTCGCGCGCCAGGGGCGCGAAGCCAAGCTCGCCCAGCGCGACGATCTCGCGAGCCCGCCGCTCGCCGAACTGGCCGGTCTCGACGAGCAAGGCTTCCGCCGCCGCTTCGCCGGCGGGCCGATCAAGCGCATCGGGCACGCCCGATTCCTGCGCAACGTCATGATCGCGATCGGCAATTCCGGCGATCCGGCGCTGAAGGCGGCGGCGCGCGCCGGGCTCGCGGCGCGCTCGCCGCTGGTGCGCGCGATGGCGGTCTGGGCGCTCGCCCGCCTTTGCGGGAGCGAAGAGTTTCTCGAGCTGGCGCGCGAATGGGGCGAGGCCGAAACCGACGCCGACGTCGCGCGGGAATGGCGCGCCCCGCCCGAGCGCCGAAGCCTCGGGGGGACGGGCGATTAGCACGGGTGCGCCGCAACGGCCTCGATTCGGAGAATAGCGACGCGACGCTTCAATGCGTCAGGACGCGCTCGGTCTCGTGCTTGAGTTTTTCGATTTCGTCTTTGAGTTGGAGTTTCTTGCGCTTCAATTCGTGGAGTTTCAAATCGTCCGCTGACGGGTGCGCGATTTCCGAGGCGATCGCGCTTTCGATCGCCTGATGACGACGCACGAGTTCCGTCAAATGCGAGTCGAGGGACATTGGCAAACTCCCTTTCCTTGTCGACGAAGAAATTGTGACACATCGCCGACGGCTTGCAAGCCCGAAATTCAGGCCCTGCCGATCAATTCGCCGCCCCTGTTGATAAAACCTTAAGGATCGCGCGGCGCGCCGCGCGGCGGCGCGAGGCGCCGCGGCGGCCTTGCGGACTCGCGCTCCCCCTCGCATATTCGCCGCGGCGGCGCCCGCGGGCGCGGCTGATTCGGGCGAAGCGGAGCATGGCGCAAGAGAGCTTGAGCGAGGAGGAACGCGCCGTTCTCTCGGCGCAGTTGGAGCGGTTGCGCGAAGAACACCGCGACCTCGACGCCGCCATCGATGCGCTGCGCCAGGCCGGTCAGGGCGACCAGTTGCAGCTGCAACGGCTGAAAAAGCGCAAGCTCGCGCTGCGCGACCGCTTGACGCGGCTCGAGGACGCGCTGACGCCGGATATCATCGCCTGAAGGGCGGGGCCCCCCTTCTCCCGCAAGCGGGAGAAGCGACATCGGCGCCGTTTTCCGGCGCGACTCAATCTTTTCAATCCTTTGCGAGGCGATTTTCCGCCGCCTCGGCGGGCGCGGGCAGGCCAAGCGGGGACGCGGGCGCGGGAAGCGCCGGCGCCGGCGCGGCGGGCGGGTCGGCGGGCGCGCGCGCAAAGCCGTGATAGCGGTCGAGTTCGCCGACGATCCTGAGCACGCGGTCGAGCGCCTGCATGTTTCCCTCCATCATCGCCGAATGCGCGACCATCATCGCGTCGCTGAGGCGCCCGATCTGCAATTGCACGAAACCGGCGGGCGGATCGACCTCGCGCCGGTCCAAGCTTTCCTGGATGAGCTCGCGCGCGCGCCGCGGCGACAGGCCCTCCTGCAACGCGATCACAGCCACCGGCACGCCCGCCTTGAGCAGGTTGAACAGCCGCACCGCGCGCTCCGCCCTCTCGCGCCGCGCCTCGAGGCGGGAGCGGGGGCGCTTCGGTTCGGCTTCGCGCTCGGCGGCTTTCTTGGACAAGGGGGCGGCTCCAAGGGGGAGGGATGGACAAGTTGTAGGATAGCAGGAATTGTGATTTTCAGAAAGACATTGTCGATGGCCATTGTTATTCCGAAAGAATCGGCTCGTTGGCGCGGGAAGGCGTTCGCGGCCGAGTCGTAGACGCGACCGCCGGCCGCGTCAGTGGCGTGGCGCCTCGGTTCGCCAAGTCGGCGCCCGCGCCCACAATTGCGCCTCCGCCGATGCCAGGCGACTATCGAGAGCGCGCCGTCCGTAGATTAATCTAGATCTCCGCCGTCATCGCGAGCGAAGCGTGGCGATCCAGAGATCACGACGCCTGCCAACGCGTCCGCCGAGCGCGCTCGCGGAAGTTGCGGGCGCCGCGCGCTCTATTCTGCTATCGCCTCGATCGCTGGATCGCCACGCTTCGCTCGCGATGACGGTCGCGGCCGATACACCTGAAGGCAATGCGCGCCGGCAAAGAGGCCTCGGCGATTCTCGCGATCACTATCGGCAAGCGCCAGACGACGACCGCTTCGAGAAATTGACGAGCTTTCCCCATGGCCGACCCGCCGATCATCCGCACCCCCTCCGGCGCGGAAATGGTGGCCATTCCGCGCCGGGAATACGAGCGCCTCGTCGCGGCCGCCTATGGCGAAGACGCCGACGACGTCGCGATCACCGACGCGCGCAGGGCGGACCTCGCCGGCGATCCCGACGCCCTTCTGCCCGCGCCCGTCGGCGCCGCCATGCTGAAGGGCGACAGCCGGCTCGAGGCGCTGCGCCGCTGGCGCGGCCTCTCCCAATCGGCCCTCGCCGCCGCGGCCGGCGTCGGACAAGGCTATCTCTCCGACCTCGAAAACCGCCGCCGAACGGGCGCGCCGGAGACTTTGACGCGGTTGGCGCGGGCGTTGGACGTGCCGGTGAAGTGGGTGGGGTAGGGGAGGGTTGGCGAGTCGCGCTGCTGGCGCAAATTATATCTCTGCGAAAAAGAGCATCCACGTGATTGAATAAAGCGCACTGTCACCATAACCCCGAAAGACAACCCGCCAGGAGCGCCATCATGAAAAGCCAGAATTTCACCACGACCTTTAAGGTGAACCAAACCCCGGAGGAGGCCTTCGCCGCAGTCAATAACGTTCGCGGATGGTGGTCAGGCGAAATAGACGGCAATACCGACCGGCTCGGTGAGGAGTTTACCTATCGTTACAAGGACATTCATTATAGCAAGCAGAGGATAACGGAATTCATTCCCGGCGAGAAGGTCACATGGCTGGTGTTGGACAGCTATCTTAATTTCGTCGAAGACAAAAAAGAATGGAACGGCACGACGGTGACGTTTGAAATCGCCGGGAAAGATCAGGGAACCGAGGTAAAATTTACCCACGTGGGCCTGGTTCCCGACTACGAATGTTACGACGGCTGCTCGACCGCTTGGAGTTACTACATAAATGGCAGTTTACGCGACTTGATTACGACAGGCAAGGGGCAGCCCAACGAGAAAGAAGCGTAGACCCGGGACTTGGAGGCGCTCGGCCTGGCCGCCTCGCAGTCAGCGACGGCGAATTTGGCTGGGTGAACCCTTCCCCCGGAAGCGGGAGAAGGGATCGCGCGTCAAACTGCGTGACTCGGACCGCTGCGCGGTGACGGATGCAGCCCTGCCGCTCCGGTCGCCTTATCGACGCCCTTCTTGGCGCCGCGAACGGCGATGCCGACCAAAACCGGCGCGTCAGCAGGCGCCGCTTGAACGTCGCGCGGTTTGCCGCGTCGCGACCGGTCGAAAACATCGCTCTTTCATGCGCGAAGCGGTGCGACCTCGACGGCGCGCGCGGCGATGGAGGGCGGAGCTCACGGCGATCTGAACGCGCCGGCCATTGCCGCGCGCGACGGCGCCGGTGTAACAGGCGGACCTCGGGCGCCTGAGGGGCGATCCGACCCGGGCGCGGAGGCGATCGTGAGGGATGCGAATGAACCGCCGTCCGATCCGGTCCGCGCGCCGCCGCGGCCGGGCGAGCCGCCGCAAGGGGAAAATCGCGACTTCGCCAACATCGTCGCGCTGCTCTTCGTCGTCGCCCTGGCGATCGGCGCTTTCTGGTTGTTCAAGGAGCTCCAGCGCCACAACGATATCCTCAATTGCGTCGCCTCCGGCCGGCGCAATTGCGATGACCTCGGCCGTCCCGACGCGGGCGCGCCGTGAGCCGGCGCGAGCGCGACAATTGTGTCATGTCATCGTGTTGTCATCGAAAATTCATCTTCTTGTGAAGGTCGATCTTCGCCGCCGCGCAGGAGGCGCGCATGCCCTACCGCGTCAATGACGACCTGCCGCCCTCGGTGCGCAACCATCTGCCCGCGCGCGCGCAGGACATTTTTCGCGAGGCGTTCAACCACGCCTTCGCCGCCCACGAAGGCGATCCGCGCCAGGAGGAGGCGGCCTTCCGCATCGCCTGGGCGGCGGTGAAGCGCCGCTACGAGAAGATCGGCGATTCCTGGGAGGAGCGCGCATAGGCCCCCGCCTTGCGCCCCGCGCGGCCTTGCCTTATCGCAGCGCGCATGATCGACCTTTGCCCTTGCGGCCGCCGCCGGTGACCGCGCTCGTAAAACCCGTCGCGATTCTCATGGGCTCCCAGTCCGACTGGGCGACGATGCGGCGCGCCGCCGAGACGCTCGACGAACTCGGCGTCGGCTACGACGCGCGCATCGTCTCGGCCCATCGCACCCCCGACCGGCTCGTCGCCTTCGCCAAGGGCGCGCGCGCGGCGGGCTTTCAGGTGATCATCGCCGGGGCGGGCGGGGCGGCGCATCTGCCGGGGATGACGGCGGCGTTCACCACGCTGCCGGTGTTCGGCGTGCCGATCGAGACCAAGGCGCTCGGCGGCCATGACAGCCTGCTGTCGATCGTCCAGATGCCGGCGGGCGTTCCCGTCGGCGCGCTGGCGATCGGCGCGGCCGGCGCGGTCAACGCCGCCCTCATCGCCGCCGCCGTGCTGGCGCTCGGCGACGCCGCGCTCGCCGAGCGCCTGGAGGCCTGGCGCGCGGCGGGCGCGAGCGCCGTTGCCGAGACGCCTTCCGACGGCGGCGCGGCATGATTCTGGCGCCCGGCGCGACGATCGGCATTCTCGGCGCCGGCCAGCTCGGCCGGATGCTGGCGATGGCGGCCCTCAAGCTCGGCCTGCGCTGCCACGTCTACGCGCCCGAGAGCGACGCGCCCGCCTATGACGCGGCGAGCGCGCGCACCGTCGCCGCCTTCGACGACGAGGCGGCGCTGGCGCGCTTCGCCGAGGCGGTCGACGTCGTCACCTACGAGTTCGAGAACGTGCCGATCGCCTGCGTCGAGTTTCTCAGCGGGCGCCGCGCCGTTCGCCCCGGCGCGCGCGCCCTGGCGCTGACGCAGGACCGGCTGGTCGAAAAGAACTTCCTGCGCGGCCTCGGCCTCGCCACGGCGCCCTTCCTCGGCGTCGACGATCGGAGCGGCCTGGCGCGCGCGATCCGCGAACTCGGCCGCCCGGCGATCCTGAAGACCCGGCGCTTCGGCTACGACGGCAAGGGCCAGGCGATGATCGACGAAGGCGCCGACGCGGCGGCGCTGCACCGCGGCCTCGGCGGCGGGCCGATGATCCTGGAGGGTTTTGTCGCCTTCGAGCGCGAGGCCTCGGTGGTCGCGGCGCGCAGCCTGGAGGGCGCGGTCGCCGCCTTCGACCTCTGCGAAAACGAGCACGAGCGCCATATCCTGGCGCGCACCCGCGCGCCCGCGCGGGTCGACAGAAGCGTCGAAGCGGCGGCCAAGGCGCTCGCCGCCCAGGTGCTCGAGGCGCTCGACTACGTCGGGGTTCTCGCCGTCGAATTGTTCGTGGCGCGCCAGGCCGACGGCGCCGAGGCGCTGATCGTCAACGAACTCGCGCCGCGCGTGCACAATTCCGGGCACTGGACGATCGAGGGCGCCCAGACCTCGCAATTCGAGCAGCACATCCGCGCCATCGCCGGCTGGCCGCTCGGCGCGACGACGCGGCGCGGCCGCATCGAGATGCGCAATCTCATCGGCGAGGAGGCCGAGGAATGGCGCGACATCCTCGCCCAGCCCGACCGGTCGCTGCATCTCTACGGCAAGCCGGAGACGCGCCCGGGGCGCAAGATGGGGCATGTCACGCGGGTGCTGCCGGAGACGGCGAATCCGGCCTAGCGCGCGCTCCGGCGGCGCGCCGCGTCGATGGCTGCGAGCGGTCGTCGAGGCGAGTTCGGCGGCGCTGAAACGCGGCCGATCGGCTGGACAAAGCGGCGCGAGTCTGCTAGGGAAACGCTACGTGGGCGCGCCGCTCGTCGGAGGGGTGCGCCTCTGTCGTCTTTCGCCAATTTTCGGTTTTTTCTCGAGGCTCCGCCTCGTATAGAAGGATCGCCCGTGCAGGTTCTCGTCCGCGACAACAATGTCGATCAGGCCCTCAAAGCGCTGAAGAAGAAGATGCAGCGCGAGGGGATTTTCCGCGAAATGAAGCTTCGCGGTCATTACGAGAAACCATCGGAGAAGCGCGCGCGCGAGAAGGCCGAGGCGGTGCGCCGCGCCCGCAAGCTGGCGCGCAAGAAGCTGCAGCGCGAAGGCCTGCTGCCGATGAAGCCGAAGGTCATGCCGGGAGCGCCGCGCTCCCCCGGTTGACGCTTCGCCGCCGATCGACTTTCGCCGTTTTTTGAGCGCATGGGTCGGGCGAGCAACGAGGTTCGAGGTCCGCCCGAAGGGCGGCGGGCGGAGGATGGCGGTTGATGCGGATGACGGCGCCTTCCCGCCGCGCGGCGGTCGGACGATGGATGCTTCCGCCGCTGGCGGCGCTCGCCCTGGCGGCCTGCAGCGAGACGCTCGGCTCGTTTTCGCCCCAGTCCCGCGGCGTGGCCGAGGTCGACGCCGACGCCACCGGCGCCAACGCCGGCAATATCGCCTCGCTGACCGACGTCATCCAGCGCAATCCCAACGATTCGGTGGCCTACAACACGCGCGGCATCGCCTACGCCAAGGGCGCTCGCTATCAGAACGCGATCGACGACTTCACCAAGGCGATCCAGATCGATCCGAAGTTCGCCGCCGCCTACACCAATCGCGCGCTCGCCTTCCGCCAGATCGAGAAGGACGGCCCGGCGCTCGCCGATTTCAACGCCGCCATCGTCGCCAATCCCAACGACGCCTCGGCCTATCTCGGGCGCGGCAACCTGTTGCGCGCGCACGGCCATTTTCCCGAGGCGCTCGCCGACCTCGACGCGGCGATCCGGCTCCAGCCGGAGGGCGCCCAGGCCTATCACGCGCGCGGGCTGATCTTCCAGCGCCAGGGCAATCACGAGCAGGCGATCACCGATTTCAACAACGCGATCGACCGCGATCCCTTCGCCGGAGCGCCCTATCAGGCGCGCGGCCAGAGCCTGCTCGCCACTGGCAAATACGACGCCGCGATCGAAGACTTCAACGCCACGCTCAACGTCGACGCCAACAACGCCGACGCGTGGGCCAGCCTCGGCCTGGCCTATGAAAAGCAGGGCAACAAGGCCAAGGCGGTCGAATCCTACGAGCGCGCGATGCAGGTCAGCCCCGGCAACGCGCTCGCCCGCGCCGGGCTGCAAAGGCTGGCGTGAGGAGGGGGCTGCGGAGAGCGCGCAAAGCGCGACGGCGTCGAGGAGGATGGGGCGATTCAGGCCGCGCCGCTTTCAGCTAGGATCCATTCCGCCGCAATGTTCGTCAGATCCTTGAAGGTGAGTTCGCCGGGTTGCAATCGCTTGGAGGCGGCTATTGTCGGCAGGTCGGCCTGGAACCGATCAAATTCGGCGGCGATCGCCAGCCCACCCGGCATGCGGTAATCCTGCGCTTGGTCGCGGAGCCAAGCCGATATCTGTTCGATCAAACGACGGACGCTACGGTCGTGGGAGTGGATGTCCTGGCCGGCAATGTCGGAAATGAATGTTTGATAGCGATGATCTTCCCGGTCGAAGATAAGCGACTTCTTCCCGGAATGCTTCTTGCCGCCGAATCGGTGAGCGCCGAGGAAAAGCCCGAGTTCCAGCGGCATGTTGAACCGCGGCAAACCTGATCCGGGATCGGGCTCGGTCTTGGAAATGTCATGGATGCCGTAGCGGCTCTCGGCGATAATTCGACAGATTTTTTCGAATCGGACTTCGCCGGCGTCGTCGTTCTCGCGCGCGCATCGAGGCGTGAATCCCGACCTCGCGACGGCGAAGACAATGGCCTCGAAATATCCCTGGTAGTCCGCCGAGAACGGGCAATTGATGAAGATGTCTCGATCGTTCATCAAGCTCTCTTCGACGCCCTCGCCGCAGCGACCGCGTCGCGCAATTCCTTCGGCGTGAAATGGGTCGCCTTGCCTCTCGGCTTCAATATGCGCACGCCGTCCTTCGTCACGCCGAGCACCTCGGGTCCTGCGAAGCGCTTGCGAGCCTTGCCGCCCGGCGGCGTCTTATTCGAGATTTTCGCCATGCCATGAAGATGGATCGACTTCCAGAGTTTTGCAAGAAGCAAGTCAGCGGAAGTTCGAACTCGCGGGCGCCCGACCCGCCTCGTCGAGCGTCCGCTCGATCCAATCCAGCGTCTCGGGCATCCGTTCGCCCATCGCGAGATGGCCGGCGCCTTCGACGCGCCAGAATTCCTTGGGCGGGTTGGCGCGCGCGAACAGCTTTTCGCCGAAGCGGATGGGGACGACCCCGTCGCGCGTTCCGTGCACCATCAGCACGGGGGCGACGACGCGCCCGATCCGTCGATCGCTGGCGAAGGCGTCGCGGAGCAGCGCGCGCACCGGGAACATCCAGTAGAGCGCCGCGGCGACGTCGGCGATCGAAGAATAGGGCGAGTCGAGCACGAGCGCGCCGACCTTGCGCCGCGCCGCGAGGGCGACCGCGACGCCGGAGCCGAGCGACTCGCCCATGGCGACGATGCGCTCCGGCGCGACGCCGATCGCCAGCGCCCGAGCATAGGCGCCCTCGCCGTCCGCCAAGAGACCGGCTTCGCTCGGGCTTCCCGTCGATCCGGCGTAGCCGCGATACTCGACCGCGATGAGGCCGGCGCCGCTGGCGAGGATCCGCCGGAAGCGCTCGGCGCGCAGGTCGATCCCGCCGCCGTTGCCGTGGAAATAGAGGATCAACGGCTTTCCCGGCGCGGGCGCGCTATACCAGGCGAGCAGATTTTCGCCGTCCTCGGTCGGCACGCGCTTGACCTGCATGTCGAGGCCGAGCGCGGCGGGCGCGACTTCGAGCGTGTTGGGGAAATAGATCAGCTTGCGCTGCGCGAGATACAGCGTTGCGAGCGCAAGGAAATATATCGCGGCCACGGCCGCCGTGAATCCGATCACAATGGTTCTCGCGATTCTCGGGGATGCGGAACGTCGCGGGGTCCGAGTCCGATCGATGGTCAGCGATAGACCTCCCGGCGATGACCGATTTCGACCACCAGCACGACGAGGCGCTTATCCTGCAAGTCGCAGATGACGCGATGGTCGCCGACGCGATAGCGCAAGAGCGTTCCCAGCGTCGCGCCCTTCGACGATTTTCCCGTCTGGCGCGGATCGGCGAGCGGCGCGATGCGATCACGTAGGCAATCGCGGATGCGCCGCGCTTCCCGAGGGGCCATCTTGCGCAGCCGTCTGACCGCAGCCTCGTCAAATTCAATCGTCCAGGCCAAGCTCGCGTCCTACCTCGTCGAGAGAATAGGAGCGGCTTTCGCCACGATTGCGTCGATCCAACGCCTGTTCGGCGAGGTGGATGTCTTCGAGATCCTCGAGATGCTCCTCGACCGCCTCGCGAACGAAAGACTCGGGCGTGCGACCCGTGCGGGCCGCCAAGGCCTGCAGGCGATCGAAAACTTCATCGGGAAGCAGAACGGCGGTTTGCCGGCTCATGGCCTATGTCCTCGGGTCGAAAGACGCCTGTCGATGAGGATAAGCCGGCGACCCGTCGCATTCAACCTTCGGTTCCGCCGCCCTCAATGCGCCAGCGCCTTGACGATCGCGTCGGTCATCTTCTTGGCGTCGCCGAACAGCATCATCGTGTTGGGGCGGAAGAACAGCTCGTTCTCGACGCCGGCGTAGCCCGAACCCATGCCGCGCTTGACGAACAGCACGGTCTTGGCCTTCTCGACGTCGAGGATCGGCATGCCGTAGATCGGCGATTTCGGATCGGTCTTGGCGGCGGGATTGGTGACGTCGTTGGCGCCGATGACGTAGGCGACGTCGGCCTGGGCGAACTCGCTGTTGATGTCCTCGAGCTCGAAAACCTCGTCGTAGGGCACGTTGGCCTCGGCGAGCAGCACGTTCATGTGGCCGGGCATGCGCCCCGCCACGGGGTGGATCGCGTATTTGACTTCGACGCCGTTCTTCTTGAGGAGGTCGGCCATTTCGCGCAGCGCGTGTTGCGCCTGGGCGACCGCCATGCCGTAGCCGGGGACGATGATCACCTTGGAGGCGTTCTTCATCATGAACGCCGCGTCCTCGGCCGAGCCTTGCTTGACCGGACGCTGCTCGGCCCCGCCGGCCGCGGCCGCGACCTCGCCGCCCCAGCCGCCGAGGATCACCGAGATGAACGAGCGGTTCATCCCCTTGCACATGATGTAGGAGAGGATGGCGCCCGAGGAGCCGACCAGCGCGCCGGTGATGATCAGCGCGAGATTGCCCAGCGTGAAGCCGATGCCGGCCGCCGCCCAGCCGGAATAGGAATTGAGCATCGACACCACGACCGGCATGTCGGCGCCGCCGATCGGCACGATCAGCAGCACGCCGAGCGCCAGCGAGACGGCCGTGATCAGCCAGAAGAACGCCGGCGCCTGGGTGGCGTAGAACAGCGCGATGAAGACGACGAGCGCGACGCCCAGGGCGATGTTGATCGCGTGGCGCTGCGGCAGCAGGATCGGCTTGCCCGACATGCGGCCGTCGAGCTTCAGGAAGGCGATGATCGAGCCGGTGAAGGTCACCGCGCCGATGGCGAGGCCGAGCGACATTTCGATGATGCTGGCGGGATGGATGCGATCGCCCTCGGCGATGCCGAAGGCCTGCGGCGCATAGAGCGCGCCCGCCGCCACCAGCACCGCGGCGAGGCCGACGAGCGAATGGAACATCGCCACCAGCTGCGGCATCGCCGTCATCTGCACGGTGCGGGCGCGCCAGGCGCCGAAACTGCCGCCGATCGCAAAGCCGAGGAGCACCAGGAACCAGGAGAAGGCCGAGGCAGGGGGACGCAAGGCCAGCGTCGTCAGCACGGCGATCACCATGCCGGCCATGCCGAAGCGATTGCCCTGCC
>Ga0181526_10001994_pt1 | contig 18493 bp, 19 predicted proteins | sample PEATcosm2014_Bin_35_FD_119750 | JGI IMG/M metagenome (GOLD analysis project Ga0181526, IMG submission 119750) | Peatland microbial communities from MTU Mesocosm Facility, Houghton, MI, USA - PEATcosm2014_Bin06_30_metaG | ecosystem: Environmental > Terrestrial > Soil > Wetlands > Peat | place...
CACGTTGGCCACATCGAGGCCGCGCGCAGCTACGTCGGTAGCCACCAGCACACGGTGCCGGCCCTCGGAGAAGTTCCGCAGAGCCTGGTTCCGCTGCGATTGCGAACGGTCGCCGTGAATCTGGATGGCCGCATGGCCGGAGCGGGTTAACCGCCGCGCGACCCGGTCGGCGCCATGCTTGGTGCGCACAAACACCAGGAAGCTACCCTTCTCAGCGCCGAGCAAGTGCTCCAGAAGCTCCTGCTTCTTGTTCTGCTCCACGCTGAAGGCCCGCAGTTCGACGTTCTCGGCCGGCTTCATCGTCGAGCCGATCTCGATGCGCACGGGGTCCTTCAGATAGTTGCGCGCTACTTCTTTGACCTTGCCTTCGAATGTTGCCGAGTAGCACAGGGTCTGGCGCTCCGCAGGAATCATGGACGCGATGCGGCGAATGGCCGGTTCGAAGCCCATATCGAGCATGCGATCGACTTCGTCGAGCACCAGGATTCTGACTCCGGCGAGCCGGACCAGCTTGCGCTTGAGGAAATCTTCGAGCCGCCCTGGAGTGGCCACGATCAACTGCGCGCCGCGGCGGATGGTCTGGAGTTGCGTTTGTTCCGCCATGCCGCCCACCACCAGGGCCACGGTCTGCGTGTGGCTGGAACGGATGGCACGGAAGGCCTTCTCGACCTGCATGGCGAGTTCGCGTGTGGGCAGGACGATCAGTGCCTGCGCATCTCGCCCTGCTGTGCTCTGCAATTCAGGCTTCTGCAGCATCTCCACGATGGGAATGAGGAAACTGAGGGTCTTGCCGGTTCCGGTCTGCGCTGTCGCGAGCACATCGCGGCCTTCGAGCGCGGGAGGAATCGCCCCTGCCTGCACCGGCGTGGGAGTTACAAATTGGTTGGCGTTGAGCTGAGCCATCAAGGGCTCGGAAAGGGAAAACTGAGAAAATTGGGTCGTCAAAATAGACAATCTTTCTATAGTTCCGAGAGCCTCGATTTCATGGAGGCCTGCAAGCGGAACCGGACCTGGAGGAGCGCTACCCATTCATGGGCGCGAGCCTTCTTTAGAAATATGCGTAAGGAAGAACCGAAACTTCTGGGACGGTCGGCGAGCACCAAAAAAACAAAAATGCCAACGACCCGGAACTGACCCACGCTACACGAAACGCCTGTCGGCACTCTGCCGATCGGCACCCTTCTGCCACGCACTTCAATGCGCAGTACCGGCCTCGCTGCCTACTCACTCAAGAGGGCGCATTCGCTCGGGATTTCTGATCCTTTCTTAGGACCAGACGCCGAGCTACCGGTGGAACTCAGGGTTACGCTGTAGGGGCTTGGGGAAATCTGTGCAAGGCTGGGTTGCCTTCAATGAAGGCAAAACGCCGCTCACGACCAAATCACTGAGCGCAAAGCCAGTATAGCACGGTTGCGCATTGCGCTCGCCTAGCGCTCACTTCCAGGAAACGTTGAGCTGGTTACTAAGTTTTGATTATTGAATGACCGAAGGAAGAAACTGAAACCCACGGATGAGATTCTGCGAACCGACTTCTGTGAGATTGGAGTGCGTTTTTGAGGATTTGGCTCCTCAGGTAGGACTCGAACCTACAACCCTTCGGTTAACAGCCGAATGCTCTGCCATTGAGCTACTGAGGAGTGTCTGGCGCAGAATTGTCCTCTAACAACTTAACAGATCAGCATCTTGGCGTCAAAACACCACGGTGCCGACAGAAGCTCGGTTTACCATGAGAACAGTCCGCTTCGGAGGCCGCGCATGTCCCGGATTTCACGACTCGATCACAGCGAGGTCACTCCCGACCTGCAAACACTCTTCGACAAGGTTTTTGCCCAGCGCGGCAACGTCCCCAACATGTTCCGCGTGATGGCCCACCGGCCCGAAATCTTCGCCACGATGCAGGCTCACTTCGGTGCCGTTCTGAACACGGGCACCGTCTCCACCAAGCTCAAAGAGCTCATCATCGTTCGCACCAGCCAGGTGAATGAGACTCCGTATTGCCTGGCCAGCCACACCATCCTTGCGCGCGGGCTGGGCTGGTCGGACGATCAGCTTGCCCACCTGGCCGACTGGTCTCAACGCATCGATTTCACGCCCGCCGAAAAGACCGCGCTTCGTCTCGCCGAAACAGTCACGCGCGATGCTCATGCCGTGACCGACGAGCAGTTCGCGGAACTGCGAAGCTTTTACTCCGAGGGCGAGATTGTCGAGCTGCTGTGTGCGATCGGCCTCTTCAACTACTTCAACCGCTTCAACAATGCCCTGCGGATGGAGCCGACGAAGCCCGGTGAAGGCGGGCGCATGGCACCACAGCCGGAAGCTGCTGCTACGGCTCACCGAACTTTTGCGCAAAGTTGAATGCAGTCTCGATGTGGCCACACCGCCTCATTCGCTACAGATTCTTCTCTGAACTCAAGGAGTCCTTTTGCGGATAGAACTCGAAATCCCTGTCGGCGTATTTCGCGCGTACCTCTTCGATTGCGACGGCACCATTGCCGACTCGATGCCTCTCCACTACAAAGCGTGGAAGCGAGCACTGGCCGAATGGAACTGCGACTACCCTGAACAGCTTTTTTATTCCTGGGGCGGCAAACCGGTCCGCAAGATCATCGCCGATTTGAACGCGATGCATGGGCTCCACATGCCGGTGGATGCCGTAGCCGCCCGCAAAGAGGCCCTCTACCTCGCGCAGTTGCCGGAACTCAAAGCAATCCCACCCGTGCTGGAACAAGTGGAGAAGCAGTACGGACGCATTCCACTGGGTGTCGTCTCCGGCAGCCGGCGCGATTCGGTCGTCGGCTCTCTCACGGCGTTGGGGCTCATGGACAAGTTCGATACGCTGGTCTGCGCCGAGGACTACATCCACGGCAAGCCGGCACCCGACGCATTCCTGCTGGGCGCCCAACGGCTCAACGTCGAGCCCGCAGCCTGTCTTGTCTTCGAGGACACCGAGCTCGGCATAGAGGCGGCCACGGCGGCCGGCATGGCCTCGGTGCGCGTGCCCCAAATAAAATGGGCCGCTTGGGGAACCGCGGAGTTGCAACAGACGTAACGAGGAGCGAGGAACCGATGTCGTCGATCGCGCTCGAAAGCCGGGGCCAAGCCGCGCCACAATCGACCTCCGCACGCGCGGATCTTGTTCCCCTGCTCGTCCTCGCCGCAGCAGTCGCGCTCATCCACATTCTCACCAACGGCCGCTACGGCTTCCATCGCGACGAGCTGCAATTCCTCTCCGACGCACGCCACATGGATTGGGGCTTCGTGGCATACCCACCTTTCACCCCATTCGTCGAGCACGTCAGCCTGGCCCTCTTCGGGCTTTCGCTCGTCGGCCTGCGCCTTGCTTCCGTCCTCGCACAATCGACGGCGTTGGTCTTTGCGGGCCTGATGACGCGCGAACTCGGCGGTCATCGATTCGCACAGGTCACAGCCGCCCTCACCGTGGCTCTATCGCCCCTGCCCCTCTTTGAGGGCACCGAATTCCAATACTCGACCTTCGACTACCTGTGGTGGGTGCTCATCGCTTACTTCACGATTCGTCTGCTCAAGTCGGAGAATCTCCGCTGGTGGCTGGCCATCGGCGCGGTCATCGGTATCGGTCTTCTCACCAAATACTCCATCGTCTTCTACATCGCCGGGATCCTCGGCGGCATGGTTCTATCCCGTGCGCGCCGATACTTCCTCACCGGTTGGTTCTGGGCCGGCGTCGCCCTTGCGCTCCTGATCTTTCTTCCCAACTTTCTCTGGCTCGTGCGCCACGACTTCATCTCCTACACCTTCCTGCAGCACATCCATGCCCGCGATGTAGGCCAAGGGCGCGCCGACGACTTTCTCGTGGGACAGCTGCGGATTTGTATCAACATCGTCGCCACACCTGTTGCTCTCGCCGGACTCATCTTGCTTCTGCGCGACCGCCGCTATCGCATGTTGGGCTGGATGTTCCTGATCCCGCTCGTGCTCTTCTACTTCGGCAAGGGCCGCAACTACTACCTCGCGGGCGCCTATCCCATGCTGCTGGCGATGGGCGCCGCGGGCGCAGAACGTTGGCTCGCTCCCCTTCCCACACTCGCTCGTCGCACGATTCCCGCAGTCTTTTACGCTGCGCTCGCGTTGTGCGGAGCGTTTGTCTGTGCTGTCGTGCTGCCTTTCGCTTCATCCGGTCCGCTGCGCGACTTCGCACTGCAGCGAAATGGCGATCTGCGTGAAGAGTTTGGCTGGACCGATCTGGTTCGCACGGTCGCGGGCATTCGCGATTCCCTGCCCCCGGATCAGCAGGCTCATCTCGGAATCACCACCGGTAACTACGGCGAGTACGGAGCGATCGAGATTCTCGGCCCTGCCTATCGGCTTCCCATGCCCATCGGCACCACAAACTCCGAGTGGCTCCGCGGCTATCCTACGTCGCCGCCAACCACGATCATTGCCCTCGGCATCACGCGAGAACAAGCGGACGAGATCTTCACCGCCTGCCGCTGGGCCGGCCATAACAGCAACCCCGAAGGCATTCGCAACGAGGAGAGTGAGTATCACCCCGATATCTTTGTCTGCGGGCCTCCACGCAAGCCATGGGCGGAGGTGTGGAAAGAGCATCAGGATTTCGGTTGAGCGCGTTGGATCTCAGTACAGCAGCACCGCGACGCGATATGCGGTGAATTGGCCCTCAACATCCTGCGCTGGGCAACTGCCGATCGCCGCGCGATGGTACTGTCCCGACGCCAGTTTCTCCGTCAACAGCTTGGGCAACTCTTTCAAATCGGAGTCCTGCCACTTCATCATGAATCCGGGCGGCATTTGCCCCGGTCCGACCTGGACTGGACCATTTCCGGCGCACGCCGCCCGAACCTGAGCGTGATTCGAGAGGATCGCCAATCCGCTCACCTGCACCAGGCTTGCCACACGCGCTTCGACTTGATCCTGCGTCAGCGCCGGCACTCCGCGGGCATAGTCGGCGGTCGCATAAAGCACGCCGCGCGCTGCGACGACCGCAAGGCCCACTCGGTTCACGTCCGGATTGAGCAGGTTCGCCCGATGCCCCGGCGAATGCATCCACTCGTCGTGAATCTCTGCGGCGCTCGGACCAATTGCGACGTTCTCTTCAATCAGATCGAAGCGCGCTCCAGCTGTTCCGGCACGCGTCGAAAGATCGTCTTCGCCCCCGTAGCGGTGCGCGATCGGGCCCTCGGCAGCCATGCGCAGGCAGTGGTCGCGGGCTGCAGCGGCCAACGCATCGTCCCACTGCAGGGCGCCCCCACCGGCATTGGCTCGCGACTGATTGGCCAGCGCCAGCAGCTGCTGGCCTGCCCCCTGCACCACTTGCCCCGCAGGCTCTTGACCACCAGCCTCATGAGACAGAACTCGGAATCCTAAACACAAAATCCCGCACCACCAAACAAAATGTCTTCGCTTCACGGTTGGCATACTCATCCCACGATCAAGCGGTTCCAGAGTCGCTGCACCGAGAAACAACGATGCTGAGTGGCACCCTCTCCGGAACAACAAACGGCACATGAACTCTGGAACAGCACTAAGGCGTGTCTTCAGTGCTTTTGAGTTGGTTCTTCCTGAAATCGTCTTGCGGTCCGGTCCAGAGGAAAAGAAGGAGGACTGGCAATCCGATAACGCTGGTAAGCAGGAAGAACCGCACCCAGCCGATTTTCTCTGACAAAACTCCCCCAGAGGAGGCCACCACGGTGCGGCCAAGTGAAGCAAGCGAGCCAAGCAGCGCGTACTGAGTCGCCGTAAAAGAGGGCGAGCATAGACTGGAAAGATAAGTCACCAACGCGGTCAAGGCCATTGCCCCCGTAAGATTTTCGGCAGTGACGCATAAAGCCAGGTAGACGATCCGATGCCCTCCAATGGCCTGAAGAACAAAAAACAGGTTCCCGATCGACTGCAAAATGCCACAAAGAATCAGCGAGCGGCGGATTCCGTACCTGGTCGTCACTACACCGCCTAATAGAACCCCGGCCACAATCGAGAAAAATCCAAACACTTTCGAAGCCGTGGCGATCTCGGGAAGCGAGAATCCCAGCGATATATAAAGCGGGGTTGACATGACTCCCGCCATTGCCTCGCCCAACTTGTACCCGAAAATGGAGAGCAGGATGACTGGCCAAAGCGGTCGCTGCATGAAATCGCGAAAGGGACCGATCACAGCGGTGGCAAACGCGTGTCGAATCGCATGCGATCCCGATCCCGCAGCAAATGAAGTCTCTGCCGAGACCTTCGGCTCCGGACCCAGCAAAAACACCAGTATTCCCACACCGAGCAGCGCAGCCATTGTGGCATAGGCAGCGAACCACCCGGCGTACGCTGCGATGAATAGGCCACCTGCCCCGGAAACCAGCATGGCGATTCGGTAGCCGGACTGAATCATGGCTGCTCCGGGAGCCTGCTGATCCCTGTTCAGGCTCTCTACCCGCCAGGCTTCGATCACGATGTCCTGGCTGGCAGATAGAAATGCGACAACGACCGCAAACGCGGCCATCAGCGGCAAGTTGTGCTTCGGATTGCACAATCCCAAGCCGAGAATTGCGCCGATCAAAAGGATCTGGATCGTGATTCCCCAACCGCGCCGTCGTCCCAGGGGCAATGGTGGAGGTACGCGATCGATCAGAGGCGCCCATAGAAACTTGAATGCGTAGGGCGTGGCAACCAAAGCGAAGGTGCCGATCGCTGCGCGCCGCACACCAACTGTCGAAAGCCACGCTGAAAGAGTCGAGTAAGTCAGCAGGAACGGCAAGCCACTGGCAAATCCCAGTGCAAGCACCTGCAGCACACGCGGTTCAGTATAGGCTGCGACCGCGAGGCGCCAGTTTGTTGCAGTGTGTCCTTCGTTAACCAGGGATAGTTCCTTATCGCAGTTTTCGGGCACCCTGTTTCAGCCTCTTGCCCTACTTCAACTTTTTGAATGAAGGGTCGTTGGGAGCAATCTCAGACTATTGCCGGCCAAACAAGAATAACAAGGTTACCAAGAACACAAACAGCTTCGCCCGTTCTCGGCATCCCCTCCTGGCCGCCACGGTCGTAAGCGTTGGCTTGGGATATTCAACTTCCTCGGCGACGCGCCCCGCGACCACCTCGACCCTCGTACCCGGCTCGAAATCAGGCTATGATGAGTGCATGTTTGCGTTGCACAAAGGCGACTGCGAGCACTGCTCCCGCATCTTTCGCTACACCCTGCTGCACGCGGGGTTCGGCGACTTCTCTTATGCCTATTGCGATGCCTGCGGCACCCTCGCCACATTCAGTTATTCCAACAGCCATCTCGTAAAGTTGCCTCCGCCTTCCACACCGCACCAGGTGATCGATCCCGAGTGGGAGCCCTTCATCGATGAGTGCAGCTGTGGCGGCCATTTCCGCTACGGTGCCTCTCCCCGTTGCGTCCTTTGCGGCGCGGTTCTCTCCGCTGACCATGCCGCGGCTCATATCGAGCGTAACGCAATCGGTGCAGGCCGCGGTTGGCGCTGGCAGCGCAACTGGACCGACCTCTATTGCATCGCATTGGAGAACCCCAAAGACCCCGGAAACCTTCGCCAAGTCGAGGACCCCTTCCTCGAGCACAAATCGCGCAGCAAACCACACAAGGGTCTCTGGTCACGAGTTCTCAGTTTCAGCTGATGAAGATCGGCGTCCTCAGCGACACACACGGACTTCTGCGTCCCGAATTGTTGCCCGCTCTCGAGGATGTCGAGCAGATCCTGCATTTGGGCGACGTCGGTGACGTGTCCATCCTCAAGAAGTTCGAAAAGATTGCACCCGTCCACGCCGTACGAGGCAACATCGACCGCAGCGGCCCCTGCAGCCGCTTGCCGGAGACAGATGTGCTGCTCTTCGAGGGTCACTACATTTATCTACTGCATGACATAGGGACTCTGCATCTGGATCCAGCCGCCGCGAAGTTCTCCGCAGTGCTCTACGGCCACTCACACCGCCCCTCCATCGCGCACAAGAGAGGCGTGCTCTACTTCAACCCCGGTTCCTGCGGCCCGCGCCGCTTCGATCTGCCGGTCACCATCGGCATGCTGCATCTCAACATTGAAGCCGCCCCCAAGGCGGAGCTGGTGACGCTGATCGAAGCCTGAGAGAACCGAGTCCGGCCATCTCAGCTGCAGAGACAGACTCGCTCTGCCTTCACCCTTCGTTTATGTTTTTGCTGCTTGAATCTGCTCAGAAGCATTCATCCTCATCTTCTGTTGCGAGAGAGAGCAGGAAGCATGAGCACAAGGATCTCGTTCGTCTTTGTCTCGCTGATGGCCGCGCTCTGCATAGGCCAGGCAGCTCATACGTCGGCGCAGGCTCCGGTCGCTGGTGCGCAGCAACCCACAGCGGACGCCGGAACCTCGACGGACTTCTTTGTGATGCCCGGATCGGACTTCGACCGTCCCGGACTCGTTCCGCGCGCCAATCTGAACATCGGCATCGGCCACACCTTTGGCCTTCTCAAAAAGGACCCGATCGGCGATGAGCTGACCTTCGCCTACAGCTACGAGAATGCCGGAACTCACGGATTCTGGCACACGGACTTCGGATCGCACACCGAAGCATTGGGCGTGATGAAGAACTTTAGCTTACCCAAAACGAAGACCGTCAGCGGATATACGTGGATTCAGGCGGGACTGACAAGTTTCACGGGCAATGCGCAGGTCCAGAACCGGTTCTATGACGGTGAGGCACTGGGGGCCATCGTGCACCTCAGCTACCACTGCTCTATCTGGATTCAAGAGTCGTTCAACAAGATCCCCACGGTTCCCTGGTACACGACAACCAGCATCGGCTACACCTGGAGCTGGTAGGGCACTCGGGCTCGCATCCGCGGGGTCACCCAACGATCCACGACATCGGTCAGCAGGTTTACCAGCGCTCCGTCGGCGCCTTCACCATACATCACCGTGTCATGGCTCAGAAACACGAAGGGCGCAATCCCGGCTCCCGTCGGAGAGAGAGATCGCGCCCCAAATGGCCCTTCGGACTTGCTAGTTTCCTCGCGAGACGCCGGTGTTGAACAGGCGGCTATATTCACTCACGTCTTTGGCAGCGCTGCTCTGCCCAGCTTCCATCCGCCGCGAGAACGGATCGCTCGGCGCCTGCTGGACCGGATACGGAATCGCGCTGGGCGCATTCGATTGCACCGGTTCCGCGGAAGCGCGAACCGGAACCTCGATCGGGAGCGGCTGCCGCTCGGGAGCTGCACTGCGCTCGGCTGCGGCAGCCTCCGCGACCAGAGGCTTGAGAGCCTCGACCACCTTCTCCACGCGATCTTTTCTCAAGCGCAATAGCTCGAACCTGCCCAGAATCTCACTCAATTCCGCGCTTGCTTCATCGTAGGCGACGCGATATACCTCTTGTCTCATGCTCGCTCCAGGCGCGTAGTCAAACACGCAGTAAACCGTGGGAAATCAAAAGCTCGTTCTGGCAACAACTGTGCAAGACCAACACCTTCATTTTCATCCCCCGCCTTGAGCAAATGTTGAATAAATAGTCACAATGTGGCGTAACGATGGGTGCGTCGAGTAACCACTCGGTTTGTTCCGTCGCGTTTTCCACAGAAGTTGACGCAGCACCGGTCTGTACAAACCCAAACGAAGGTCTGTCTGCACTTTGAGAGGCGATTACCCCGGCTGGATCGACTCCAGACGAATCGCGTGTGCCCCATTTGGCGATAACTGAATGGCGCACGCGGAGACGCCGCTCATTCCCTGGTTCACCGAGAGAACCTCCAGCCGGATCGAACGTCCCGTGGCACTTTAGGAATACAGGAGCACCCTTGGACGATGTCACGCGCCAGGCACGAAGACTCAGCTGCGGGGTTGTGCCGGAATTCGGGGGCTTTCCGGATCAGGAGGACAGCTCATACGCAAACAAAAGCCCGATGCTTAGGGGGCATCGGGCTTCTTGGAAACCGTCTGGAGACGCGTAGGCGTGGTTAATCCGGGGCAGCGTTCAGGTAGGCACAGCGCCCGGAACACTGAGGCGATCTTAGTAGGAGTAAGACGGTGACTCTGAGTTGCTCCTCTCAGGCGCCGGCTGTCCGTCGATACCGGCCAGGGGCTTGAGGGCTTCAACAACCTTCTCGACGCGCTCTTTGCGCATCCGCAACTGCTCGAACTCTCCCACAATCGCAGTCAACTCGGCGTTTGCTTCATCGAATGCGAAACGATAAACCTCTTTGTTCATTCTTCCTCCAATAGATTGCTCAACGCTGGCCCCTGTTCGCTTCACCCCGGGCCCTCGCTGCATTCATCAGCCGGAGCGCATCGATCCGGGTGCCCATCTCGTCCCTGCGTCCCGCGGCTTATGCGCGCGACAACAAACTGCTCAATCCGCGCGGCAGAACCCGTGACTCCCTGGTTCCGAGGCCGTGCCGCAAAGCCATGTCGATTCGCCGTTGGAATGGATCGGACGACAGCTCCGCAAAGGCAGGCTCTGCCTCAACGGGTTCCGCTTCCAATTCTACCGGCTGTTCGACGGTCTGATGCACCAGGAACGGAACCTGTTCCGGTCCAGCTGCGGATTCGATCGAACTCTCCCCTGACAGCACCACCTTCAAGGCCCCGACAACTTGTTCCATCTGCTCCTTGCGGGCCTCCAGCGCCTGGAACTGCGCGAGAATCTCGCGTAGTTCTGCGCTCGCTTCCTCATAAGCAAAACGGTAGGTCTCTTGTGTCATGTGGTTACTCCAGGGGCGTAGACTAGCACGAAAGGTCGTAAAATCCACGCGACAAGTAATACATAACGAAGTACAAAAGTAATGAATAATCAGGTGTTTACCGAAGACCTGATCGCCTAGTCTCCCAAAACGCGGGCCAAGTCACCCTGCGGAGACGCCGTGAGACTCGTTAGTATAACCTTCCAAATTTCTACCGATTTACATAGCCGGCTGCAGACCTTTGTGGTCGTGGCCATTGTTGTTGCTGCTGAACTTGAGAGCATTCCTGACCCGCTGCTGGAACGGATCGGTAATGGATTCCTCGGGCTGAGAATTCTGAACCTGATTGAAGGTGTAATTTACTGGTTCTGCAGAGGCTTGAGCGACAGGTTCTGTCGCGTCCCCGGCCAATTGCTGTGTCTGCGTGGGAAGCGACACGCCGAGCATGGGGCAAAGTGCTGCTACTACCGATTCAAGGGATTCCTTCCGCTGCCGCAACTCGTCGAACCTCTTTGAGATTTCGAGGAGTTCCGCATGCGCCTCATCGTGTGCGACCCGATATACATCCTGTCTCATGCCACCCGATCTCCAACACTGCTCTAGGGGCAAAGATTAGCATGGTCTATTCTGGCGTTATCTGAAGTAATCCAAGGATTTGCGCACAAAGGTAACCCTGGTCACATTGGGTGCATTGATTCGCGTCATCTTGAGGCTCCCCTGGGAATCCCGGAATCAGGAAGCCGTGGAAGCGGCCTGCGGCCTGGTTTCCGCAGGTTCCACCCGAACTTTGCTGATCCGGCGGCCCTCCATTTCCACAACCGTAAGCCGCCGACCGTCAAACTCCACCGTCTCGCCGCCTCTCGGAATCCTGCCTAAGCGGGTCAGGATGAATCCGGCCAGCGTCTCGACGCCCCCTTCGCGAGGAATACTCCACTGCATCTGCGTCTCCAGATCGCGCAGGTTGGCGCCGCCATCCAACAGAAGAGCCCCGCTCGCCGTCGTTAAGACCGGGCGCGCCGGGTCGTCGAACTCGTCCTCCAGTTCGCCAGTCAATTGCTCAATCGAGTCCTCGGCAGTCACCAGCCCCACCGTAGAGCCGTACTCATCGACAACGATCGCCAACTGACGGCGCCGCTGCTGAAAGTCGCGAATCAGATCCAGCACTGTTTTGGTCTCCGGGACAACCAGGACGTCGTGCATCACCTGGCTCACGCGCAACTCAACAAAAGGCTGACCTCCACGGTCGGCCGTCGGCGCCCGCTGCGCCTGCCTCTGCCCAGAAGGTCGGAAATAAATCAGCCTCGCCAGGTCCTTGGAGTACACAACCCCCACAATATGTTCCGGGCCCCGCGTTTCGTCATAGACAGGCACCCGCGAATGCATGGCTTCGATCACCTTCGCGCTGGCCTCCTCGACGAGCATGTCCGAAGGTAGCGAAAAAATTCTCTGTCGGGGCGTCATGATCTCGCGAACCGGCACGTCGTTCAGCTCGAGCGCTCGATGGATGATCGTCTCCTGAAACTTGGGGAGAACCCCCATGCGGCGCGCCGCCGTTGCAATCAGCTTGAGTTCTTCAGGCGAATGAACCGCCGAGCGCTCGGTTAGTGGCACATCGAAGCCGCGCAACACCAACGCTGCCGAGTTGCGCAAAAAGCGGACCGCAGGCCGCGCTACGGCCATAAACAGAATCATCGTAGGCGCAACCGCGACGGCAAGGGCCTCAGCCCGTCGCAGCGCCAGCGACTTCGGTACCAGTTCTCCCACCAGGACCTGAAAGTAGGTGATGCACGCGAAGCTGAGTGCGACCGCGCCCAGATGAGCGTAGAAGAGTGCGTGGACGGGAATCGTCGGCAGCACCTGGAGCCAGCCCAAAAAGATGCTCGCCGCCAGGGGTTCGCCGATCCAGCCCAGCGCGAGCGAGCAAAGCGTAACCCCCAGTTGGACCGCCGGCAGGAACTCGTCCAGGTCAAGTTGCAGGCGGCGTACGGCCCGTGCCCCCGGAACTCCCGCCATCACCATCTGCTGGATCCGCGTGTCGCGCACGCTGACCATGGCAAATTCTGCGGCCACAAAGAACGCATTCACCAGAATCAGCATGGCCACAGCGACGAATTGCAGCAGCGGCAGACCGTGCATCTCGCCTGTGAGGATAGCATCGGCGCCCTTTGCACCTAAGTCCCCCAGGGGGGTGGTCGAGACCGATCTCCTACCGCAGCCCTATGGGCACGGAACCAACCCTCGGTCCAGTACGTAATGATGTGTAGCGGTTCACCTAGCTTTCTCCCTGCGAGATCCTCCGGGTGACAGCCGAGTGCCGCGACCGTCTGACCTATGGTTCTCATTCTTTCCGTAGGCCGGCTTCATCCTTCAATCGTCCACCTGCCAGTGCTGGGAGGCTCTCGTGCCTGTATCAAAGAAGGGCAAACGAATCTGGATCTGGATCGGGTCCGCCGGCTTGCTGGTGGTCGTCGTGCTCGGCATTATGGCCGCGCGTCTCGTCCGAGGCACGCAGATCGACCCCAACCGCATTGCCAAAGTGCAACGGGGCGATGTCGCGAAGTCTGTCGTGGCCACCGGGAAGATTCAGCCCATCACGAAAGTCGAGGTCAAATCGAAGGCTTCCGGTATCGTCGAGAAACTCTACGTCGACATCAATAATCGTGTTCACAAAGGCCAGGAGCTGGCCCAGCTCGACCAGCAGGAGATCGTGGCGCAGGTGGATGCGCAGCGCGCTCAGCTCGCCGCAGCCGAGGCAAACGTCGGCACCTACGAGGCCAACATCGAACAGGACCGCGTGAACGCCGCGGCTCCCGACCTGCCCATGTACAAGACGACGCTCGACCGCAACCTCGAAATGGAAAAAGAAGGCGTCGTGAGCCGCCAGGCGCTCGATAACGCCAATCGCGATTACCTCGCGGCGCTCAACAAGCGCGACGGAGCAAAATCCCAGATCGGCGTCGACACAGCCAAGCTGAAACAGGCTCGGGCGCAGGTTCTGCAAAGTCAGGCCAGCCTTAAGCAGCTCGAGGAACAGCTCAGTTACACCACCATCATCGCCCCGATGGACGGCGTCATCCTTTCGCGCGACGTCGAAATCGGGGATGCCGTCAGTTCGATCCTGGTCCTCGGATCGACCGCGACTTTGATCATGACCGAAGGCGACATCAACCAGGTGTATGTGCAAGGCAAAGTCGATGAGGCCGACATCGCCCACGTGTACATGGGCCAACCCGCACGCATCAAGGTCGAAAGTTTTCGCGATCGCATCTTCAACGGCAAAGTCACCAAGATCGCTCCCCTCGGCGTCGAAAAAGACAATGTCACAACTTTTGAGGTGCGCGTCAGTATCGATAACCCCGGCGGCGAGCTGAAGGCCAACATGACCGCGAACGCCGAGATTCTTCTGGATGAGCACAAGAACGTCCTGACGGTGCCGGAGAACGCGGTCACCTACGACAACCAGAAGAATGCGTATGTCAACGTGCCGGACCGGAATCAGAAAGACGGATTCCGCAAGCTCCCGGTCAAGATTGGCTTGTCCAACGGTTCAGTGACCGAACTTGTCAGCGGATTGAAAGAAGGCGATCAGGTTGTTCTGCAGGAATAGGGCAACGTCACCGTTCAGTCACGCACAGAGGTGTTCGGAAACGAACAAGGCCCACCGGACGCTTGCATCCAGGAAGCGCGCGAATAGCTGAATTAGTTGAAGTTAGAGAAAACGCTCTTTGGCACACCGAATGCTACTTCCTGTAGCGTCGCAGTGCGACCGACCACAACCGCCAACAGTGAACTTCGAACTGTGAACTGTCTTTCAACATCGAGGAACACCATGAAGCATCTATTCGCAGCAGCAACAGCAGTCCTCATGGCAGCAGCTCTTCCAGCGTTCGCTGCCGAGGCGACTTTTGAGCGCAACCTCCCCGTGAGTGGCCATGTGGAGCTGTCCGTCAACACCGGCTCCGGGAACATTCACATCACCCGCGGCACGGACAACCAGATCCACATCTTCGGCAAGGTTCACTCCAATAACTGGGACGGCGGCGACGAGCAGCGCGTACACGAAATCGCGGCCAATCCCCCGATTGAGCAGACCGGCAACATCGTCAGCATCGGCAAGCATCACGAGAGCTGGCACAACATCAGCATCGACTACGAGATTCAGGCTCCCGCTTCGTCGATTCTTACCGCAGGTTCCGGATCGGGCGATGTTTTCGTGGAAAGCGTCGGTGAAAATGCGAAGCTGTCGACGGGCTCCGGCAACATTCATGCCACCGGTCTACATGGCGGCTTCTCCGCGAACACCGGCTCCGGCGATATCGTCGCCGAACAATCCGGCGAAGGCGATGTGAAAGCCGAGACCGGCTCCGGCAATATCGAGCTCCGCGACATTCACGGTGGGCTGCGCGCTCACACCGGCTCGGGCGACATCAAGTTTCACGGCATCCCTTCCATGGACTCGAAGCTTGAAACGGGTTCGGGCAACATCGAACTCTGGCCTGGGGACGCCGGCTTCACGCTCGACGCTTCCACTGGTTCAGGCAGCATTCACTCCGAAGCCGAAATGGTCGTGCAGGGATCGTTCGATCATCACCACATGACCGGAAAGATTCACGGTGGAGGCCCAACCCTACGGGCCGAAACCGGTTCCGGCGACATTCGCATCAACTAGGTCTTTGGCTGGGCTGCGAGTGCGGCCCTAACGGTTTGTTCCTCAGGCGAGGCCTTTAGGTCTTCTGGGAGGGCTTCGCCTGTCTTTTTCCCTCCCCGCTTCTTCCTCACCGGCCCCTCTTTGAGACCTCGCAGCCGGACCGGCTTTCCAATCCCCTCCGCAGCAACTAGAGTGGTGTGGTTGTCTCGAACCTCTGCGGAGCCCTCAATCGATGCCCTTCAAAAGAACTGCCTGCTTCCTTCTTGCCCTCTCCACTGCTGCCGGCCTCGCCCTCGCCTGTGACGCACAGGACTCCACCCTCCGCATTCAACCCGGCAAGCTGCCCGCATTGGGCACAGTCGACGAGCGCTTCCAGTCCTACAACGTCGAGATGATTGAGATCACCGGGGGGCGTTTCTGGGCGCCTTACAAACAGGCTTCGAGTGCGCCAGCCGACACTGCTCAACCCACACCCGGCGGCATGCCCGCTTCGCTCTACCGCTATCGCGCTCCCATCGATCTCGCCAATCCCCGCCTGCGCAAGCTCGCCGCGGCGCTCGGTCCGGCGTACATGCGCGTCAGCGGAACCTGGGCCAACTCAACTTTCTTTCAGGATTCCGACGATCCTGCTCCAGCAAAGCCTCCCACAGGATTCAATGGCGTCCTGACCCGTGCCCAGTGGCGCGGCGTCGTCGATTTCGCTCACGCCGTCGATGCCCAACTCGTCACGTCCTTCGCGATCAGCCCAGGCGTACGCGATTCGAACGGTGTCTGGACTCCAAATGAAGCGGACAAGGTTCTCAGCTACACCCGCAGCATTGGCGGCAAAATCGCTGCTGCCGAGATGTTCAACGAGCCAACCTTCGCCTCCATGGGTGGAGCACCGAAAGGCTACGACGTAGCCGCCTATGCCCGCGATTTTCGCGCGTTTGACGCGTACATCAAGAAGGCTGCGCCTGAGATCACGACCCTCGGTCCGGGCGGGGTGGGCGAATCGGGTGTGCTCGCACAAATGCCCGGCATGAAGATCCTCAAATCGGAGGACATCCTTCAGGACGAAGGCCCGGGACTCGATGCATTCTCCTACCACTTCTACGGCGGTGTTTCCAAACGCTGCGCGATCGGCCCCGCCGCCGCCGTTGCCGGCACATCACCGGAAAAAGCCCTCTCCCACGATTGGCTCACGCGTACCGATCGCGACGAAGCGTTCTACGCGGCTCTTCGCGATCGCTTCACGCCCGGCGAGCCGCTCTGGCTCACCGAGACGGGCGAGACGGCCTGCGGCGGCGACCCCTGGGCCGCCAGCTTCATCGATTCCTTCCGCTATCTCTACCAGCTTGGCTCGCTTGCCAGAAGAGGTGTGCAGGCAGTCATGCACAACACCCTCGATGCCAGCGATTACGCTCTCATCGACGAGTCGACGCTGCAGCCGCGTCCCAACTACTGGGCGGCAGTGCTCTGGCGGCGCTTGATGGGAACCAAAGTTCTCGACACCGGCCAATCACCGTCGCCCGATCTCTACGTCTTCGCTCACTGCATGCGGGGCAAGCCAGGGGGCGTGACCATCCTCGCCATCAACGCCGACAAAGCAAGCCCTCACGAGCTGACCCTTACGACTAAGTCCGCACGCTACACCCTGAGTTCGGCGGATCTGGTCTCCTCGACCGTGCAGCTCAACGGCGCCGAACTCACACTCACGCCCGCAGGAGACTTGCCTTCCCTTAGCGGAGCTGCGCAACCGGCCGGCCAGGTCTCGCTCGCACCCGCCAGCATCGCGTTTCTGGCGATGCCATCGGCACATAACGCCGCTTGCCGCTGACCGAGCGTAATTCTTCTGAACTTTTCTGGGTTGTGCGGTGTCTAAGACAAATATGCGGAGAAGTGTCGATCCCCGACGCCGCTCCAGCCGAGGCTCGCACGATGCCCAACAAGAACCCCGAATTCGTGGCCGAATCCCCCGACGCAGAACTCGCGCGGTACCTGCAGAGGTTCTGGCCGCACCGCGAACACGAGGCGGGAACGCTCCGCAATCTCGGCTGCCTGCTCGGATTCCACCTCTGGGCGCAGCCTGACTATTCCTCACTCGCGTCGCACCGCAGCATTCGCTTCTGCCGCTGGTGCAACATGGTCGAAATCGACGGCACCCGCTACTCCTGATGCGCTAACCCCTGCCACAGAAGGCCGTTACCTCGCCCTACAACTTTCTGGCACAACCGGCTAAACAAAATGCCCGAAGTGGCCGATAGAGAGTCGCCGGAAGGCCTATCCCAAGGCAACGAGGTGACCATGTCGATCCATGCAGTCTCGCCATCCCCTTCGGCGCTGACCTTACTCTCGCAGCTCACCAGCTCATCCACGACACCACAGTCGGCCGGCTCGACGGCCAGCACGACCTCTTCCGCATCCAACACCGCTGATACGGTAACGATTAGTACCGCAGTCGCGGCTCCAAGCAGCACCAGCAACAGCACGGCTGCTACGCCCGCGACTACGAGCACTGAGAACGCCGCAACCAGCGGTGGGAGCACGGTCTCCAGCAGCGGCGCGAGTGCCGCCAGCGCGGCGAACGCCATTGCGAGCCTCGACGAGTTGCTCGCTAGCTACAACGTCACCATTAACGGTCAGAGCTACACCAGCACCGTCTCGATCTCTGGGAGCGAATACACGGCTTCGGTGCCGGGTGTGGGTTCGGTCACCGGATACTCTGAAGCGGCCGTCGAGGCTGCGATCAGCCTCCGCATCAGCGAAATGGCCTAGTCAACACCGTAATTGCCTTCCAGACGGTCGCGATGTGCTGCTGCCGCTTGGTTCTTCGCTCGATGGTATGATTCGGCTATCCCATCCCAGGAGATTCTCATGCGTCACGACAACTTCGAAGAACTCTCCTGCTTTCGAGCGCAGCAGTAAGCGCCGTAAAGGCTACCCCTCCGAAACCCATGTAAAACGCGGCCTCCGATTCGTTCGGGGCGAGAAGGATCTTGTCGAAAAACTTGGTCGCAAGGATCTCTGTCCTTGCGGATCGGGCCAGAGCTTTCAAGAATTGCTGCCTGCAGTCCGGCCGATTTGAAGGATCAAACCGAGACTACTTCTTTCCGCGAGTAGTCAGGTCGTATGGACCAGCGTCCTTTGCGCTGGTCCACTCCCTCTAAGCCCAGGATGGATCGAGCACCGCTCTTCACTGCTTCTCCGTTCACTGCTTC
>Ga0181526_10001995_pt1 | contig 18491 bp, 18 predicted proteins | sample PEATcosm2014_Bin_35_FD_119750 | JGI IMG/M metagenome (GOLD analysis project Ga0181526, IMG submission 119750) | Peatland microbial communities from MTU Mesocosm Facility, Houghton, MI, USA - PEATcosm2014_Bin06_30_metaG | ecosystem: Environmental > Terrestrial > Soil > Wetlands > Peat | place...
CGCACAATCCGCTTAACGCGCAACTGAGTTCTTCGTGGACGTGGAGCCCGGCGGACCCCAGCACCGACAACCCCTACTTTGAGGAGTTCGCGGCGCAGGGTCAGAATTTGTTTCAAGCAGCCGCTGACAACGGTGCGTGGACGTCCTCTTCCGAGATTTACCCGGCGGATGATGTGTATCTCACGTCGGTCGGGGGCACGGACTTAGACACCAGCAGTGCCGGCGGTCCCTGGAGTTCGGAGACCGCTTGGGTCTACGGTGGTGGCGGTATTTCGCCGGACAAATTTGCGATTCCCTCCTGGCAGGTAACTACGGCCAACGGCTGCTCCGCATGCTCCAAAACCTATCGCAATGGCCCGGACGTTTCGGCAAACGCGAATTTTACCTTTTACGTCTGTGCCAACCAAACTACCTGCACTGCCAACGAGGATGGCGGAACCAGTTTTGCGGCTCCCATGTGGGCCGGCTACCTGGCTCTCGTCAACCAACAGGCAGTTGCTAACGGCAACCATACGGTCGGGTTCATCAATCCGTCCCTCTATACGATTGGTTTGGGCTCGAACTATGACACCGATTTCCACGACATTACCAGTGGCAGCAACGGCTATCCGGCAACCGTGGGATACGATTTGGCGACCGGCTGGGGCAGTCCCAACGGGAGCGGACTAATCAGCGCACTTGCCGGCGGAAGCTCGTCAGATACGCTGACGGTATCGGTCGTCGGCGATGGCTCGGTCACCAGCACCGACGGTTTCATCAACTGTCCCGGCAGCTGCACGCATACCTACCAGCCGAATACGCAGGTGACGTTAAATGCCGCCGTCAGGTCAGGCTGGGCCTTCAGCGGCTGGACCGGCGCCTGCATGGGCATTGGCTCGTGCAACCTGACTATGACACAGAATCTTTCAGTCACCGCGGTCTTCGTTGAGCCTGGCCATGGGATTCAGTTCACTCCGGTCACGCCCTGCCGCCTGGTAGACACGCGACAAACCAACGATCCCATTCAAGGGGGCACGTCGCAGAGCTACACTCTGCCGCAACTCGGCGGCTGCAACATACCCTCCAGCGCTGCCGCCTACTCGCTGAATGTCACGGTGGTCCCGATTACGATCCTGGGCTATCTAACCATCTGGCCTACGGGCGAAGCCCAGCCGGTAGTTTCGACCCTGAACTCGCCCGACGGTCGCGTCAAGGCCAATGCCGCCATCGTGCCTGCGGGAACCAGCGGCGCCGTCAGCGTGTACGTCACCGACACGACTAACGTCATCCTCGACATCGATGGCTACTTTGAGCCAGTCGGCTCTGGGACGTATCAGTTCTATCCCCTGACACCGTGCCGCCTGGTCGACACCCGCGGCACCGACGGCAACCTCGGAGGCCCGCGCTTGGCCGCGCAAACGCCGCGCAGCTTCCCGCTGCTGGAGAGCACTTGCATTCCGTCAGGCCTCAATCCGCTGGCGTACTCGCTCAACTTCACGGTCGTGCCCAATCCTTCGGGACAGCCGCTGGGGTATTTGTCGGTCTGGCCCGCGGGAGGTCCGCTGCCGGTCGTCTCGACCCTGAACAATCCCACGGCAACGGTGGTCGCCAACGCTGCGATCGTGCCGGCGGGAACCGATGGCGCCATCGATGTCTACGCTTACAACACCACCGATCTGTTAATCGACATTGATGGGTACTTCGCCGCGCCCGGAACCGGCGGGTTGTCGCTGTATTCCGTCGCTCCTTGCCGTGTGCTCGACACCCGCCAGAGCGGCGGCTCATTCAGCGGCGAGAAAACTGTGAATGTGGTGGGTAGCCCTTGCGCTCCGCCCAGCAACGCTGCGGCCTACATCTTCAACGCGACGGTCGTTCCGCCCGGCTCCATGCCTTTCCTCACCTTGTGGCCGGACGGCGGGCAGCAGCCGGTGGTCTCGACGCTGAATGCCTACGATGGCTTCATCACTTCCAACATGGCGATCGTGCCGACGACCAACGGTTCCATTGACGCATACGCCTATGCTCTGACGCAACTGATCCTGGACATCTCCGGCTACTTCGCGCCGTAGAAATAGGAGGCTCGCGCCGGCGTAGTCCCAGCAGTCGCTGTGGCGCTCATTCACGTGGATGTAACGACACAGCGGGAGAAGACATGGAAATTTGATGGAATGGGCGGTTCCGGGGCACACCTTGCCCCTAAAAGCCCCCGCCAGAAGCAGGAACACCAGGGGCCGCCTCAACTCCCACCAAAACGCCAAATCGACAGGACCACGGTTAGCCGGGAGAGCTGCAGGGGGTGGCATCAACGCCCGGATAGTTCCGTTTTCTGGCTCAAGTATTCATGGAACGGCAAGACCTTCCGGGAATCCGCTCACACCGACGACAAGCGCAAGGCGGGCAAGAAACTGAGGCACCCGTCTCGCCGAGTTGGAGACGAAGACCTTCCCCGGTCTTCACATCGAGCGCCTGCGGGTTGAGGAACTGGCGGAGGATTTCATCCGCGAGTACCGCATCAACGCCCGCAAGTCGCTCGAAGATGCAGAGGCACGATGGAAGCTGCATCTGAAGCCGTTCTTCGCCGCGTTACGGGCGGGCGACGTTACTAGCAGGGAGATCGACAAGTACGTCGATCAACGGCAGAGAGACGGCGCGGCGAATGGGACGATCAACCGAGAACTCGCAGCGCTGAAGCGGATGTTTCGTCTTGCTCAACAGGCGACTCCGCCGAAGGTGCTGCGCATCCCCGCGTTCCCGAGGAAGCTGAAAGAGAATAACGCTCGCACCGGATTTCTCACCGATGCGCAGCGCGACACTCTCGCCGCGAAGTGCGCGGAGATCGGCTTGTGGTTGCGCGCGATGTACGAGGTTGGCAGCACCTACGGTTGGCGTGTGAGCGAGATTCAAGCGCTGCGCGTGCGACAGGTTGACATGGAGGCACGTACGGTCCGGCTTGACCCCGGCACCACGAAGAACGGCGCAGGCCGCGTGGTGACGTTCGAGCACGAATCAACTTTGTACGCTCTATTGTCCGCTTGCGTTCATGGGAAGTCTGCTGACGACTTCGTGTTCACTCGCGATGATGGCAAGCAAGTGCGAGATTTCAGGACGGCATGGGCGCGCGTGCTGCGCCGCCGATGTCGGTCGCATGGTCTGTGTTCGGTGCGGCACCGAGCAGTGCGCGTGTTCAGCAGATAAGCGGCGGCGCACGAAGTACGAAGGGCTGATCTTCCATGATCTCCGGCGAACGGCAGCGCGCAATCTGAGGCGAGCGGGCGTCGCAGAGAACCTAATCATGCAGATCGGCGGGTGGCGAACTTGCAGCGTGTTCGATAGGTACGCCATCGTCACTGAGAACGACATCGCAGACGCGGTGCGCAAGCTGGACGCTGATCGCAAGCAGCGCGAAGTTCTCGCAGCAGCGAAAGTCACGATGAGTCACGAATCGGTACACGAAATGACCCAAGCGCCTGCTCGGGTTGCAAAGCCTGATCGGCTAAACTAAGCTGTATCAGAGCCTTCCGAATCAGGCCGGGATGGCGGAACTGGCAGACGCAGCGGACTCAAAATCCGCCGAGGGCAACCTCATGGGGGTTCGACCCCCCCTCCCGGCACCACAGTAAGTAAAAGAAACCGCGCTACTTAGCGCGATTTCTGAAAAGCCGTGTACCTATTACGTACCTAAACTACTCCAAGAAATTCCACATTGGCTCGATCTTCACATCGAGCTGATTAGTGGCCTTTCCCGCATCCTTCTGTGACTGGCTTCCCGATGCAGTAACCTTGACCACTTCATTTTCAGGAAATGCATTTAACGCCGCATCTACTGCCCTTGCGACGTTCTGCTTTATTGTTTCCTCCGGCTCCTAGCAAGGATACTTTGCAAAGTCCTCCGCTAGCTTCTTGGCTACTGCAGGTGCTTTGCCCTGCGCTGATACGCTCCAACTCATTTCAATATGTTGTTTGGTTTTCGACTTTCCCTAACTAAAGCACATCTGCCAGTTATTACAAGGGGCGCTTGTGCATAAGTGCAGCGGGAACAGGACGGCTCATGGTTCCGGCGCGGGCGGATCAGGACATCGCGTTGCTGGCGTGAGTTTGAAATTGGTGGAGCGTAGTGTTCGACGTTTCCCATGTTCAGAGGACTGTGTCCCCACTTCAATCCAACCAGAGAAAGAAGCTGGGTGGTATTCGCCCTTCGGATCGCCCTTTGGCAGCGGTTGATAACTGTACACGTCAACTAGGAACATCTGATGCAACTCCCGGAGTGGCTCGCCATGGACGTCCGAGCGACCATGCAACATACCTTCAGGGTCCATGTACTTCTCCGCCTTGATTTCCCAACTTGGTGGCACCTTGCAGACCGCAAGAAACGCAACACCCCAAGTGCTAATGTTGTAGGCGATGATCGTCTCGTTCTCTGGTAATCCCAAGCCTTCGACGGAAAGGAGGGCTCTGGAGCTCTGACCGAAACTGGGACAAGCAATTGCGAACATCGCACTCAGAACTGCAGAGAGTACAACCGAAGAGCTGACTTTCATGATGCACGTATTGTGCAGGGCCGCGCACCTGACGTAAAGTCCGTATCCCATGGAGCGAAAGACCCTTGTACTTGTAGCGTACTCAAATGGCGTGTATGTGCCGTTTTCTGCGTTTTGAGCGTCTAATGTTTTCAACAACTTCAATGGAATCAATACCGGGGTGCGTATCGCCCCCCCTCCCGGCACCACCTCTAAAGCCTTGTCCAGTGCGGCTTTCGGCGGAACTTGCTGCCCCGCTAAGAGCAGACGAGTCTTCTCGCGTTTTTCGACTGTGCCCAATTTTGTGCCCACCCCCGGGAGGTTCGTGCCGACGCCTGTGCTTGTCTGCTCTGTTCTGCCTGTCGACCGTGACGGGCGCTTCCGGTTCACCTTTCCGTGCGCCATCGCAAATGCGCGCTCAATCGCGTCCGCCTGCCCCGCTAAATGGTTACCCAATAGCGGAAGCTGAACCAGTCGGGCCCAGCGCTGTCGTCTTCCACAACGTGAACGAGCGTTGCTCGAGCTGCCTCGATGACCCGAACCACTTCCTCCCGTGGAATGCCGTGCATGTCGATGAGTTGCTCGAGGTGCACCATCGGGAGTGCTCCCGATGACAAATCGCTTCACAGTGTCGCGAACAGGCGAGACGGGTGTACCATGGTTGCGTATTCAAAGCCAAAAAGGAAATTCCGGTATACACATTAAGCAAGCACCGGTCACAAGAGACGACGTGGTTTCGGCCTACCGCTTGATTCTGGGGCGGGAGCCGGAGGACGAAAGCGTAGTTCGCTCGGCGGCACAAAGCTACAAGAACATTGAGCAATTGCGCCAGGGCTTTCTGCATAGTGAGGAATTCGCCGCCGCGAACGCCCCCCTCATCCTGGCAAGGCGATTTCCGCACGACCTTGATGAAGGGAGCCAGCCAATCGAGCTTCATTGCGAAGAACAGGCTCTGTCGGAATTGCTGGCTCACATGGAGACTACCTGGAGGCGGTTAGGCGAAGAGGATCCTTATTGGTCCGTGATTACCACCGACGATTACCGCATCGTCAATTTCGAAACCAGCCAGGAGGCATTCTGGAATTCCGGCAAGATAGAGGTCATCCGTCTGCAGCGATGGATGAAGCGCAATGAGATCAAGCTGCCTGTCAACTCCACCTGCCTGGAATACGGCTGTGGAACTGGTCGAAATACGCGATGGCTCAGCCGGGAGTTTGGGACGGTCGTGGCGTGCGACATCTCCGAAGCGCACCTGCAAATAGCCAGACAGGCGATTCCTGAGGAGGTGAGCCGGCAAGTTACATTTCTCCGGATTGACCGGCCCAATGCGCTGGACGACTTACCGGCCTTCGATCTACTGTTCTCCGTCCTAGTGCTTCAGCACAACCCACCACCGGTCATCGCTTATATTTTGGACAAGCTGCTGGCGCGCCTTAGCCCCCAGGGTTTTGCCTACTTTCAGGTGCCGACCTTTTGGCCGGGCTACAGGTTTGTCTTGGCCGAGTATTTGGCTGCGGCCTCCAAAGAGAGCACAGGGATGGAGATGCACGTTCTGCCCCAGCGCTACATCTTTGACATCGCGGCGCGAAACGGGTGCGAGCTCATCGAGGTCTCTCCCGACAACTTAACTTCATCGCTGGACTGCGTCTCCACGACGTTTCTGCTAAGGAAAGCCGCGTAGTCAGACCCGGACTTGAGATCTCTGTTCCGACCTAACTTTCCCGATGCCATTAGTCTGCCGGAACTCCGCGCTAAGTATTCAAGACGTGTCGGTGGGTGTTTCCATTAGACTCTAATCGAAACAAGATACCATTAGATATACAAGAAGATCATCTTCAGTAGAAAAGGATTTGATTCCACAAAGCGCTATGGTGGCAAACCAAGCCCAATCATCAACGGCACGACTCCTCTAAGTCTGCCGATCACGGAGGACAAGAAAGAGACAATCCGGTACCGGGACTCGGCTCATCCAACCGGCCACTTTGTCAGCTTGGGCCATATTGCCGAACAATTGACAGGGGGTATTGTCGACGGTCAGACATTCGCGCACCTGGACCCCGATCTCCGCCCTGAGGTCTACGACCGTGAGGATGGTTGATCGGTCAGGTCAGGTGTTTCACAGGGCGCTCACACTATAGCCGATTTTCTCAATCCGTCTTTTTGTCTCCGCATTCAGCCCATTGATAAAATCTCTAAACGGGAGGACTTTTTCTTTAACGGCCAAATACCGATAAGGCTGGGTTCTCGGAGGGGTTATACGTAAACTGCTCAAATCAAGATCAACCGACATGACGTCAACGATCTTAGAAAACTCCTTGAGCGGATCGATCATGAAGTCCTCAAGCCGCAATGCGAGCGTGGCGGACTGGAGATGAAGCTCAGTTTCCTCAACAAACTCCGGGAAAGACAAGAATCGCGTGCCTGGTTTGGCCGCGAAAAATTCCGGGTTGCCTTCAGCGAAGATCTTGAATTCAGAAAAATTCTGCTCCAGATCGGCACATAGATTGTCTGTGTTCCCGTAAACATGCGAGATACCTGAATTCCCCCGATTGTTGTGAATGTATGCCCGCCACCAAACCCAATTTGTCAGCAACGAATCGAGGGGATGACGATAGACAAAAATCAAATTGGCAAATCCCGATCTGACAGCTTCCAATATACGGGTCATTACCGCTGGCAAAGCCTGACCGCTACAAACATGCCTCATTGTGGCATGGCCGCTATATATCATCGATGTCGGACCTCGATGGAAGCGGATCGCATCGCTAAAATATGCCGCCCTTCCTCCAATTTTTTGCCGAATCAGTTCGTTAACATACAAACGTCCGGTGCCGAACAGTCCAATAACATACGTTGTTCTGTCGTTTCCCAGACCCGTATCAATGTAGAACTCAGAAATCTCACGGGCTCGTTTGTCCCAGTCTGTTTCCATCCTGCCGGCTAGGGCTACCAGATTCGCAGACTCCCGTATGCTGACTAACGCCTCTACCTGCTCGTGCAAGAGCAGAAGCAGCTCTTGCATTGACTCCGCCAGGGTGGCGCTCCTGTTCTCCGCCTCCGCCAATCGCCCGTCAAGGACAACCATAACCGTGGAAAGGTTCCCAACGGCGCAGGCGATTTCTTCGAGAGATCGATTCACAGCGTCATTGAAATCATACAAAGGCCGCGTATACCAGGCCAGTAAGCGGGCAAGCAACTTCTCAACACGTTGGATCAGGTCGTTGTACCACCCGGAAGGCCGCGGAGTAACGGTCCCCATGGCGTTCCTGGGCCTCTCAATGGTGGCCACTGCGCTGCGTAGTTCATCGAAGTCACAGAGCCGGACGCAGGGGGCTTCCTGCGGGTTGGACGCGTGTCCTTCCATGCTGGCGAGAGCGGTCTCAAGACCGTCGTTCTTGTGCGAGTCGGCCAGCGATTCCAGTTTGGCTAAAGGCGCCATGACCTTATGCAAGGAGGATGTAAGCGCCCCTGTTGTCCGCACCAACTGGGGCAATCGGCCGTCCATTGCCTGCAGTTTCGTTGGAAGATTTTCGATAGAGCTAGCGAGGATGTCAAGGGATCGAACAACTGATAAGTTGAACTCACGCTGGGGCCGCGTACACCAAGCCAGCAAGCGGGCAAACAACTTCTTAACGAGCTGGATCAGTTGGTTGTACCACCCGGAAGGCCGCGGAGTAACGGTCCCCATGGCGTTCCTGGGCCTCTCAATGGTGGCCACTGCGCTGCGTAGTTCATCGAAGTCACAGAACCGGACGCAGGGGGCTTCCTGCGGGTTGGACGCGTGTCCTTCCATGCTGGCGAGAGCGGTCTCAAGACCGTCGTTCTTGTGCGAGTCGGCCAGCGATTCCAGTTTGACTAAGAGTTCCATGCCCTTACGCAAGGAGGACGTAAGCACCGTGTTATCCAGCTTCAACTGAAGCAATCTTTCGTCTACTGCCTGCGAATTCGTTTGAAGTTTTTCAATAGCGCTGGCGAGGATGTCAAGGGATCGAACAACTGATAAGTTGAGCTCACGCTGGGGCCGCGCATACCAAGCCAGCAAGCGAGCAAGCAGCCTCTTAACAAGTTGGACCAGGTCGTTATGCAAACCCGGAGGTCGCGGGTTGACGGTCCCGACAGCGTTGGACAACATCTTGCATCTGGCAAGCGCGAGGCGGAGCTCTCCCGAATCTGTATGAACTTCCATTCTGAGTCCGACTAGATTAGTATTCAAGATGTGTCGGCGATCTTTCCGCTACAACCGAGTAGGAACGCGGACACGTCAGCCGATTTTTCTCTCTAGGCTATTGAAAAGTCAATGTTCTCGTTTGGCAGAAGCCTTGCGATGCCAGCGGACAAATGTCCCAGGATTTTCACTTCAAATCAATTACAGGCAAAGACAGTTCTCATCACTGGCAATTCCTTTTATAAAAACGAGATGCAGTCGCGTGTTGTCTTGGAAACCGCGCCATAGCTGACTTTCTGCGGCACTACAGCAGTCGGCATCCTGGATTGGGCGGCCCGCCGGCCCCTTCTAGTTTTGCCGTTATCTGTTGTGAACAGGCTTTCGCAAGTAATCCGAGAATCGCATCTGACCTGACCGATCTTTTGTACCAAGTAGAAGGCTAAAGTTAGTTCGCCATCACTGCGGGCCCGCAGCGGCGACTTCAATGCGTTCCAGCCAAAACCCCAGATGTCGCACATCTTGGCCGGCTGGTCCTGCACCGGGCACCGAGAAACTGAATTCATTCTCAGAGTTATTCTTAAGCAACCCGCCCGGTACCACAAATTCTACCGAATGTGGCTGGCCATAGGTTATCGAACCCACGACATCGTCATTCAGGCGGAGTTCAGCGGCCCGCCCCGGCCTGGCCTCGCCCACGACAGTAATGCGCAGCCGCTGCACCGCAGAAGCGTCTTGCGCCGCCAGAAAGCGAATTGTGGATTCTGCGGTCGTCCACATCGGAGATCCTTCCGCGCCGTCAGCATAAAACCCTTCGAATAGGCCAGACGAGCTGTCCGTGCTTAAAGCAAACGGTACCTTCAGCACTGGATAGGGCGAAAGCTCTGCAGTAAGGTGATCTTCACGCAGTAAAACCTGGCATGGCTCCAGACAGGTCCTTGGCGTGCGTGTAAGAATCAGTCTTTCAATACCAAACAAGTTCGTGCAGCTCGACTCAGGCCCATACATAATGAAGTTGGGAGAAACACAAAAAGGTTGATCCACGCGCTTAAATCGACTGGCCACGCCCACGGCTATTGGCCAGTCATCGTGGCCGAAGACTATTTGTATCATAGACGCTCGACCCTGCGCGGCGGAAGCGATTCTATTAACCTCTTCCCCCCCACCTGTGGTGACCCTGAACTGATTGATCCTGAACTGATGAAGTGAAGTAAACATCACGAATGGCGCTGCACAGGACAACGCAATTGCCAGGCGCGGCGTACGCCGCTCGCTTTGCGGAATGAAAGCCACTATTAGGGAGAGTAGGCAAAAGATGGCAAGAAACTGGGCCGAGTAGAAGAAATAACCGTTGAAGTTATATAGCCCCCCAGCCATTTTCATGGTCCAATACAAGAACAACAAGGACACTACAACAATCTCCAGCAACAAGTACCGGATGAAAGGCGAGAGATGGATCCGGCCTCGCATGCGCAATCCGGCTAAGGCCCCGAGCAGAAACACGACAAAGCCCCAGTACTTCAGCACGTACGGATGCGCACCGCCGCGGGCCAACAGACCCGGAGACGACTGGAGCAGTACCACCTCAGGGTTGGGCAGGAAAGTAAAGAAACTCAGTTCATACCGGACTGCCTGATGCATACTGTTGGGGAGCCCGATCTGGTCGTGCATATAAGTGCGGATGGCATCGATATTGTTGGGCCTGTGCAGCAGCACGTCGAGCAGAGGCGGAGTCGCAAAAATGCAGACCAAGACGCCACAGATCAGCAGCTCGTTGCGAGCGTCCTTGACCAACGTGGATATAGCGCCTTGGCGGCGGCGGCGCCATAGCAAGCTTGCCAGCATCATGAGACCGAGAGTGCCAACAAAAAGCACTTGCGCGACGTGAGCGTGGAGCAGCACCAGTCCGGTGAAGATAGCGACGGGTAAATACCTGAAATTGCCGCAGCCGACAGCCGCGCAGCTCACCAGATAGAGAAGGAAGCAGAACAGCAGCACATACGGCATCCAGACGGAGGAGAGCGCCGTCTCGCTGCCGCCAAGGGCTGAGGAGACCGCCGTCTCGCTGCCGTCAAGGGCTGAGGAGACCGTGCGGTTTATGGCAGCGATCTGGAATAATGAGAAGGCTACGGCTGCCGGCACAAATAGGGCCGTCGTACTATGCCGCGCAACGATCCATATCGAGCTAAAGAGAAACAGAGTGTTTACCAGCAGGATGGTGAGCACATAGGCATTCATCGCCTGCGGCATCACATGCAGCCAGTCGTGGAAGACCAGTTCCCCGGCAGCGAACAGGTAAAAGAAGGCGGGACCCGGATGATGGAAGCCCCATCGCGAGTAGTTTCCAAGTAATTCATGAAAATGTTTCGCGTTTTGAATTTGAAGAGCGTTGGCGGCATAATCGCCCCACTCGAACATAGGCTGCCGGAATATACCGCGATTCACTAGCAATAATAAAACCAGAAAGATGATCGCCGAGGCACAGACGGCGTATGTTATCTCGCGTTTGTATGCTGGACCGGGACAACGCTCTTGCGGCAAAGGGCATTGGTGCACACGCGCTTCTGCGAGTACGCCATCACTTACATCTGGAGTTGAAGACATGTGAGCCGGAATTTCCTTTTTGACGTTGAAAGCGGCACCATTAGTACACCCGTCTCGCTGGTTTGCGATACCGTGAAGCGATTTTCGTCGGAAACACTTCCGATAGTCGCCATTCGCACCAATATAGCCCCAATTGGTTCCAGATTTCGCCGCTCTTGCAACACTTCTCCTTACCCCAACCCCGCTGTAGCCAGATTCCGCACGACTGACTTCGCCCGTGCTATCCCGTCCGTAGCGGTAGCAGCGCGATCCGGCCTAGCATCGCTCCGAACCGCCGCCGCGTCAGATGTCCTCCAGCCAGCAGTAGCCCGTCGTACCGCGCATGTTCTGCCAGCCGTCCGCCCGTCTTCACCAGCCATTGCTGCAAGAAGGATAGCGACCAGTTCTCAATCCTCTACCGGGAGTGCCAGTCCAGTAGAGAGGCGATCAGAGTTCAGCGCCGGTTCATCGCCATTGTTATGCTGCAACGTTATGCTGCAACTTTCTCAAGTCCATACTCATGGTGTAATCTCACCCAGCAACGGGCGAGCCATGACTCGCGAGCCCTCCGGCAGCGTGTGTCCGCTGCTACTCGGGAGCGGCATCGGGTTCGCAGGTTCCGGGATTCCAGGACCAAGGCTCGAATGTGGGCGCGATTGATTGTAATGCGCGACCCCTCTTTCAGTAAACTGCGCAGGTGTCACTCGCCCGGCGGAATAACAAAGTCGAAGAACTCTCGGCGCATTGTGCCGATTAGCCTTTCGCAGTAGGCGTTCGCCCGTGGGGCTTGCACCGGCATCCGCTGCACCTTAAGCCGGAACGACTGCAGTTGCTGATCCAATTCTGTTGAGAAGATCGAGTCGCGATCATGGATCAAGCCAGTGCGCATTCGACTACTCTCCCAGACTATAGCCAACTTTCTCAATCCGCTGTCTGGTCTCTAGATTGAGGCGATCGATGAAGCTTTTGAAACGGGGGACTTTTTCTCTGGCCGCCAAATAGCCCAAAGGCCTGCTTCTAGGCGGCGGTATGCGGAGACGACTCAAATCAAGATCGGCCGACATCAGCTCAACTATTTTGGAAAACTCCGTCGCCGGATTGATGGTGAAATCCTCAAGGCGCAACTTTAGGCTGGCGGATTGAAAATGCAACGCGGTTTCCTCGACAAATTCCGAAAAGGAGAGAAATCGCGGGCTTGCCAGCCCTGCATAAAAATCAGAATCTCCTGCGGCGAAAGCCTTGAACTCGAAGAAATTCCTATCCAAATCGGCACATAGATCGTCATAGCTTGTATACACCTCAGAGATACCGCAAACCTCCCGGTTATCGCGAATATAGGTCCGCCAGTAAACCCAATTTGTCAGTAAGGAATCGAGAGGATGGCGATAGACAAAAATCGAATCGGCAAATCGGTCTTTGACCGACTTCAGAATACGGTCCATGATCGTCGGCAAAGACTGAGCACGCGAGACGTATTTCACAGTAACGTGGCCGCTACAGATCATCGATGTCGGACCCGGGTACAGGCGGATGACGTCCCTGAAATATTTCGCCCGTATTCCAATGTTCTGCAGCATCAGTTCTTTGAGATACAAACGTCCGGTGCCGAAGAGTCCGAGAATATACAACGTCCGGTCGTTTCCCAGCCGTGTTTCAGCGCAATAAGGGAAATCCGCGGTGTCGCGACCATCGCGGGCGGTTTCCACAGTGGCGGCACCGGCTTCCTGAGTCGCGACGTCCTCTAAGGCGATCAACGCCTTCACCTGCTCGTGCAAGAGCTCGAGTTGTTGATGCGCCAACCGCTCGTCAAGAGCAAGCATGTTCGCGGAAAGGTGCTCAAGAGCGCAGCAAACTTCCGTGAGCGATCGAGTTACTGTGGTATTGAACCCCTCCAGCGGTTGCGTATACCAGGCCAGCTGGCGAGCTAGCGACTTCTGAACGAATTGCAGCAATCGGTTGCGCAATCCGGGACGCCGCGGACTAAGAAGTCCGACCTTCTTCCTGTGGGCCTCAACCATGGCCAGCGCCTGATGCAGTTCCTGGAAGTCATAGGGTTGGACGCAGAGGCCTGCCAGCGGCTTCGTCGGGTTTGAGTGCATCGTCAGTTTTCCCTCTCTTAAGGCACTTGGGTTGGACCGGCTGAACCTGCGCTTGCAATGAGCTGCTTTATCCGGCCGCTGTGCGCCTCGATGAATTTCTCACTGCTTACGAACATGCCTCCTGAACCGCAGCAGGGGGCATAGACGCGGCCCTTATAAGGCGCCAGCATCTCGACAGAATGCGGACGACGTGTGACGAGGTATAGAACTGTCCGCCCTTCTTGCCTTCAGCACTAGCGAACTGAGCAAGGCAGTACTCGTAGATGCTGCCCAGGACGTCTTTCGCACGGTCCGCCGGACTACCGAGCCCGATGTCGCTCACGAGATTGATGAGCTGGCCGAGTCGCTGCTTGTCCAGTCCCGGCCTGCCGTAATCCTTCGGGAGAACGCCCTTCAGCGACGGATTGCCCCGCTCGATGGCAGCCATCGCGTCGTCCACGATGGTTCCAATCTTCGGCTGCGGTGCATTCGCTTTCAGGTGAGCCCACCGCGCTTGCTTCGGCACCCAAAAGATACTTGAGGCACGGTATTCATCAGGACCTTCTGGGTCGGCGCCCTGATCTCGTTGCGCTTCGAGTTCGGTATGTTTGGCCTCGAAGGCGTCGGAAAGGTACTTCAGGAAGATGAGCCCGAGGACGACGTGCTTGTACTCCGCCGCGTCCATGTTGTTCCGGAGCGCGTCGGCCATGCTCAGAGCTTCGCTTCGTCAATTCCCACAACGGTGCCATTGGCCACGAGAACCTACCCTTTCGAGGTGCCTGGAAAGACTGTTCTACGTCGAACCGAGGGAATTATCAAGCAGATTGGCGCCGCAGCGCTGCAAGGCCTGTTGCGCCAGAGTTTCTGTCATACCCCCATTCGTTAGAGGCCGACTGCCTTGCAACGAACCGTGCAGACGATTCTTTGGCTTGGCTTCTGCTGCCCGAAACCTCTGTTTGTGGGCCAAGGCTAAGAGACTCAAGCCTTGTAGCTTGGGAGGCGTCGTTGAGCGAGAGCGAGACGATGAAGCCCTCCGACAACATGCTCAGAAAGGAGTCTGCGCAACTCACCAGGTTGCAACGTACAGTGAAGGCAGACGTAGCCTCGTCACGCGAAAACCCGGAGGCCGAGACGGTCCACAACGTGCGAAAGCAGCAAGAGCCGATCGAAACGAGTCCGATGCGGCGGCTCTCTCCGGCGGGGTATCAGCGGCGACATGGTGAGAAGGAGGATGTGTCAACTGGAGAAACCCTCGGTGCCCGGCGAAGAAATCTCGTCGAAGAGGCGACTGCTATAACCGCGAGTGGGAAATGCGGGGGCAGGCACCAGGGTGACGGATCGGGCCGTATTACTGTTGATAGACGCGCAGCAAAACGCGTCCGGAGGGAAGGGCCCGCTGGTGAATATGCCGTTCGACAAAGTGAGGCGGGGGTGAGATGACAAAACCACCCATCAGTCTGCAGGATCTGCGGCGACGGATATATCGGAAGGCGAAGTCGAATCAGGCGCATCGCTTCTGGGGTCTCTTCGTACATATCACGAAGAACGAGACCCTCGAAGAGGCTTACCGTGCTGCCAAGAGGAACGGAGGCGCGTCCGGCATCGATGGCCAGAGGTTTGAGGACATCGAACAGGCGGGGCGGGCCGGCTTTCTGGCGGCAATACGGGAAGACTGGGAAACAGGCAGGTATGAACCCATGCCGAACCGCCGGGTAGATATACCGAAAGGGAATGGCAAATTCCGCACGCTTCAAATTCCTTGCATCCGCGACCGTGTGGTGCAAGGAGCACTGAAGCTGCTCCTCGAAGCTATCTTCGAGGCGGACTTCTGCCCCAACTCCTACGGATTTCGATCTCGGCGATCACCACACCGCGCACTGGCGGAAGTCAGACGGAGTGTGCTGCGGCGAATGTCAACCATCATCGATGTTGATCTGTCGCGCTACTTCGACACGATTCGACATTCGGTGTTGCTAGGCAAAATGGCGAAGGGGGTCCAGGACCCGCAGGTCTTGCATCTGGTGAAGCAGATCATCAAGGCCGGAGGAAGCTCGGGGTTCCGCAAGGAGGCCCATTCAGTCCTTTGGCCGCGAATATCTATCTGAACGAGGTGGACTGGGCCTTTGACGCAATTCGCCGTAAGACGGCAGAGGGACCTTACGAGGCAGTGAACTATCATCGGTTCGCCGATGATATTGTCATCACCGTCAGCGGTCACCACACCAAACGAGGCTGGGCTGAACGGGCCCTGCAACGGCTCCATGAGCAATTCGCGCCGCTCGGCGTGGAAATGAACAAGGAGAAACGAAGGTGGTAGACACGCTGAACGGGGAAGCCTTCGGGTTTCGCGCCAGTCCCTTACCCGACAACTGTTCTTCAAATGGATCAAGCAACATCTGCGGATTAAGGCTTTCTACGGTACCAGCGAGAACGCCGTGAAGACTCAAATCTGGATTGCGGTGTCGGTGTATGTGCTGGTGGCGATCGTGCGCAGGCGGCTGGGACTGGAGGTCAGCCTGTACCAGATTCTACAGATTTTCAGCCTCACGCTCTTCGAGAAATCCCCCATTCTATGCGCCCTTCAGGCCATCGATGAGGATGCCAATTTCGCCGAAAACACCAACCAACTGATTTTGTTCGAGTTTTAACCGGACAGCAGTGTATCTGAGTCAACATTCGACCTAAATAAGCCATTGGGTGTATAGTGTTAACCGCTTAGGATACTAACTGAAATCCTGTTTGCTATTGCGGCTTACAAAGAGATGAACCGTTCACCTATAGATTTCGCAGCTTGTACCATCATCGCCAAGAACTACCTGCCAATGGCAAGAGTTCTGACAGAATCCTGGCGCACATTTCATCCTGACTGTCCGATGTTCGTTTTGCTACTGGATTCACCTCAGGGCTTTTTTCGTCCAGAAAACGAGGAATTCCGGTCTGTGCCTGTCTCAGAGCTTCAAATACCGAATCTTCCGAGTTTTCTATTTAAGTATACCGTTCTGGAAGCAAGCACGGCAGTAAAGCCATACCTACTTAACTATTTATTTCGTCAGTATTCAATTGACAAGCTCTTATATCTCGACCCGGACATTCTCATCCTGAATTCGCTTGATCCTCTTAGAGAAGATTTGGACGGAGCACATGTCTTGCTGACACCTCACCTTCTGTCGCCACTTCCGGACGACGACCGTAGGCAAGACGATCACGATATACTTCAGGCAGGATGCTACAACCTCGGCTTTTTGGGCTTACGGAATAGCCTGGAATCAAGACGATTACTCCGCTGGTGGTCTCGCAAGCTATATCACCAATGCATCGTTTCATTCGAGGATAACCTGTTTGTGGATCAGCGATGGATAGACTTGGTACCGGCATTGTTTGACGGGGTACGGGTCCTGCGAGATCCTGGCTACAACGTCGCGTACTGGAATCTTCATGAACGCGCAGTCTCGCTGCACGACGGACCTCAAGTTAACGGCCAGCCCTTGCATTTCTTTCACTTCAGCGGTTTTAACCCAGACGAACCTTGGGTTGTGTCCAAACACCAGAATCGCTATTGCATGGCGGATATAGGCCCAGCCCGAACGCTCTACCTCGGATACCGTGACTTGCTGCTTGAAAAGGGCTGGAACGAAAGCAGGGACTGGAGCTACGGCCACGACTTCTTCCTGAATGGCGTGACGATTCCTTCCTCAGCCAGACGTTATTATTGGAGCCTGGGACCTGATGTAGCTGATCTGGGCAATCCGTTTTCAGGGCTCAACAATCCTTCCTCAGGTACACCTATTGGGCGATACGATTTGACAAGGGAAAGCGACTTGCCGTCCGGCATCAACCTTCTAGGATATTTCGAGTCTGAAAAAGGTGTCGGCGAAGGCGCGAGAAGCAATCTGCGAATTGTTCAGGCCACCGGCATCCCATACAGCTTGAACAATTGGCTGGACCGCGGTTCTAGCAATGTAGAATGTGTAACTGAACGGATACAGAGCGACAATCCTTTCCTCATAAACCTGCTTACGCTTAATGCTGACGGGCTCCAGTCCTTTGGGAAAGAGCATTCGTTGTATTTGAAGGGGCATTTCAATGTTGGATATTGGGCCTGGGAGCTCTCCGACTTTCCCGACGAATGGGCGAGTTCGTTCGGCTATGTCGACGAGGTTTGGACACCAAGCGAATTTACTCGTGAGGCCGTTGCGGCTTCTTCGCCTGTCCCAGTAAGGGTCGTCCCACACTCGATCGATGCTAGTATGGATTTCGAAAGCGGAGGAACCCGCGCAAGATTTGGCGTTAGTCCAGATGTTTTCTTATTCTTATTCTTATTTGACTTTCACAGCTTTTTGGAGAGAAAGAACCCTCTGGGCTTAATCGAGGCATACAAGAAAGCCTTCGGCAATAGAAGGGACGTCCAACTGCTGATTAAGTCGTCTCATAGTGCCGAACACAAAGAAGAGTTGTTCTCGTTGCAGCAGGCGTCGAGCGGGGGGAACGTCAGGATACTTGACGCTGTGCTGACGAGAGAGGCCAAACAGCAGTTAATGACGACTGCTGATTGTTATGTTTCCCTCCACCGATCCGAAGGCTTCGGCCTGACGATGGCAGAGGCGATGCTTTTCGGCAAGCCTGTAATTGCCACTGCGTATTCGGGAAACATTGATTTCATGTCAGAGGCGGACAGTTTCATGGTTCCCTACAGGATGGTCGCAATCGACCGGACACACGGGCCATATAAAGCGGGCTATCACTGGGCTGATCCTGATCTGGATTACGCGTGCGAACTTATGCGACACGTTGAGAGTAACCGGGAAGCTGCCGCGCAAGTGGGCGCAAAGGCCAGAGCCAAAGTTCGTCAGGTGCTTGATCCGGCGGTGATTGGCGTCCCCGTTCGGGCGCGCCTGGAAGAATTAGGGCTGCTGGGACAAGCGGGTGGGGCTGTTGTACTACCGTAGAGGGCGTCTGACGACTACGAAGCGGTATAATTCCTCCAGCTTGAAAATGGCGCGTCGGCCGCACCGGCTCGAAGCAGACCATTCAACCTGGTTGCTGGCGTGTGCCAGCTCCCGTATTTCGTGCATGGAGGTTCGGCGATCCTGCAAGTTGCAGCAACCAAGACGACGACTCCCGGCTTCGGACTACCTCCGTCCCGGTTCCTTCCGCGCCGCTACAAGCCCCGTA
>Ga0181526_10001996_pt1 | contig 18489 bp, 16 predicted proteins | sample PEATcosm2014_Bin_35_FD_119750 | JGI IMG/M metagenome (GOLD analysis project Ga0181526, IMG submission 119750) | Peatland microbial communities from MTU Mesocosm Facility, Houghton, MI, USA - PEATcosm2014_Bin06_30_metaG | ecosystem: Environmental > Terrestrial > Soil > Wetlands > Peat | place...
AGAAGCATGCTCCGGAACGGTGGATCGTTCTTTATATCGAGCGCTGGCTGAAAGCGCCAGTACAAGAGGAGGACGGGCGATTGGTGCCACGGGAAAAAGGCACGCCGCAAGGCGGAGTGGCCAGCCCACTGCTAGCGAATCTGTTTCTGCATTATGCATTAGACCGATGGCTGGCGGCGAACTATCCTCAGGTGCCATTTGAGCGATACGCCGATGATGTCATCGCGCACTGCAGGACAGAGAAGCAAGCCCAGGAAGTCAGGAAGGCCATCGCGGAGCGTTTACGGGCCTGCGGACTGGAACTCCATCCGGAGAAGACGAAAATCGTCTATTGCAAGGATGATTTTCGGAAGGGAACGTACCCGAACGAGAAGTTTGATTTTCTTGGCTACACGTTTCAGCCCCGAAGATCAAAGAATCGCAAGGGGAAGTTCTTCATTAATTTCAGTCCGGGGGTCTCAAACAAGTCAGTGAAGGCCATGCGGGACACATTTCGAAGCTGGAAACTGCCTCAGCGCAGCGATAAAGCGATCGAGGATCTGTCGCGGATGTTCAATCCGATTATCCGGGGTTGGCTCCAATACTACGGGCGATACTATCGTTCGGCACTCTACCCGCCGATGCGCGACCTGGATCGAGATCTAGCCCTATGGGCCAAGCGGAAATACAAGAAGCTGCGCCGCCATCACCGGCGAGCAACACACTGGATTGCGCGCATCTCTCGTCGCTCTCCGGCGTTGTTTGCCCACTGGCAGATGGGGGTGCGGCGTGGCTCCATGATGGGAGCTGTATGAGTCGAGAGGCTCACGTACAGTTCTGCGAGCGCCTCGGGGTGAGACTCCCCGGGGCGACTCACCTCGTAGTTGGATTTAACAGCCAAGCGGATGCCAATCAGTTCCGGGCGGAACTTAGCGAGAGAATGCGAAAGTTCAATCTGGAACTGCATCCCGAGAAAACGCGACTGCTGGAGTTTGGTCCGTTTGCGATCAACCACCGGCAAAGGCGGGGAGAAGGGAAGCCGGAAACGTTCAACTTCCTCGGCTTTACGCACATCTGCGTGAAGAAGAGGAGCAACGGAATGTACACGGTTCTTCGGCAGACGATCCACAAAAGGCTGCAGGCGAAGCTGAATGAGGTGAAAGCCGAGCTTCAGCGACGAATGCACGAACCCATCCCCGAACAAGGCAAGTGGCTGCGGGCGGTTGTGGGTGGGCACTTTCGCTACTACGGAGTGCCCATGAACCAACCGGCGCTGACGACTTTTCGATTCCGAGTCGGCTGGCTTTGGCATCGCTCGTTGTCGCGGCGGAGCCAGAACGGCCGCGTCCTGTGGGATCGCATGCGGCGCCTTATCACTCGCTGGCTGCCTTGGCCTTCTGTCTGTCATCCCTATCCTCTGCGGCGCATGGGCGTCATCACCTAAGGCAAGAGCCGGATGCGGGAAAGCCGCTCGTCCGGATCCGTGGAGGGGGTCATGAGCGATCGTGATCCCTACTCCGACTAACTCAGGATCTCCGTTTTTGCGGCTCCGAGTGCTCAACTCTGGGACGCACGCTTTCCAGTTTGGAGCCCCCAAGTATTGCAGCATTGTCGGCCACGCGCTGCCTGGTCAGTATTACTCACTGTGGGGAATCGATCCGGAAGGCGAGTAGAGACCCGCGGGCGAAAGCATCTTGAGAGTGAATCGCGCAGCCGGATGGACTGGCGGTAGCGGTGCAGTTGGATTCGAGCATCTAACGTCGAACTTCAACTGCACCACTGCCTATTGCGGCCTCTACTGCGCCAGATAGCGCGCAGCTACAAAGCTGGCTGAGAAGCTCGATTCTCCAGCGGTTCCGGTATTGCCGACCGCCACAATCTTGCCGTCGCTCTGCAACAGCACCACATTAACAAACGAAAGGTTGCTGCTAAGCGTTGTGGTCACGATGCCATTGTTGCCGAAGCTGGTGTCCAGTTGCCCGGCCGGCGTGTAGCGAGTCAGTCCGAACGACGACGAATTGAGAAGGTACCCTTGGGAGTGGCCGTTGCCCGCCTCACCCCCAAGAACAATATCCCCGTTGGATTGAATGGCGACTCCGAAAGGCGAGCCGAATTGGAAGGAGCTGCCAAATCCGGTGACAACGCCGCCTCCGCTGCCGATGCCGAGCCCAGGATTGAAGGTCGTATCGATGCTGCCATTGGCGTTGTAGCGGACTGCCGCGAAGCCCAGTTGGTTATTCGAACCGTTCGCTTCAAGGGCCAATCCGCTGGTCAGGGTGCCGACCACAACGCTCTTACCATTGGGCTGCAGTGCAATGCCGGCCGCCGACGCCGCGCATGCCACCGATCCCGCGATGCCAAAGTTCGTATCCAACGAGCCGGTGCTGGTGTAGCGGGAAATCGAGCCCGCTGATGGTGCCGGCAACGGCGGTGCTCCGAACAGTTCCGGCGCCGGTGCGATCCCGGTGGTAACCAGAATCTTGCCGTCCGATTGCAGCGCGATTGCAGTCGCGATCTTGTTGGTCATCGGTGCGAGCCCATTGGTGCCGAAGGTGGCATCCGGTTGCCCGCTGCTGGTAAAGCGCCCGAGTACACCATTACCGGTTACCAGAATGGCGCCGTTCGGCTGCACCGCCATCACGCTCAGGAAGCTCGGACCGGAATCGAGGGCGCGTGAAGTGGCAAACCCACCGTTCCCGAAGGTCGTATCCAGACTGCCGTCGGGATTGAAGCGGCCAATCGCCGCTCCCTCAAATCCGGAGGCAAATGCCAGAATCTGCTGGTTGGGCTGAATGACGACCGCAACAATGGGCCCAAGGACGCCGAAATCACGGCTCACCACTCCGTTGGTTCCGAAGCTGGTGTCGAGGCCGCCGTTTGTGTTGAGGCGCACCAGAACGTCGCCCGGCGCCGATCCGCCCATCACAATCTTGTCATCCGCTTGAATCGCTGCTGCGGTCAACAGATTTCCGTTAGCGCGTGAGAAGACGGTTGCGATTCCGCCTGTGCCATAGGTTGAATCCAGCGTGCCCGCCTGGCCGAAGGCGCTACTGGACGAGGCGATGACGATGATGGTCGCGATCGCCAGGAATCGGGGCGACCAGCGGATGCCTGGTTGAAACGGTGACCGCACACTGTAACTGCTGCCTGCAAACAATTCCATAGCATTCTCCTCAATAGCCGATGTTGAACGCGCCGCTGGGTTCGTGTGGCTGTGGCCTGAGAATCAGCTGCGTGCGGAAAGTAAACACCGGCGCCGCTGCGGGTTTGTCAGCGAAGTGTAACGGTTTTGTGAAATCTTGGCTTCTGTCCCGGTAATGCTCCCAGCTGCAAACCGAATGCGCGCCTCTTATCACAATCCGCTTACGATCTGCCGAATGCCCAACAGCCCACTCAAGCAAGCAAATCTTGAAGCCTGCCCTGCGCGCAGCCGAACGCTGTGGCACCCACATTCGTTTGAAGAGCGGCGGCAGCTTGAGGCTTCGGGTACGTGCTCAGATCAGGTTGGCCTTGGACATCCGGCCGAAGCGCAAGTCGTACACAACGCAAAACCCCCATCTCGCAAGCGATCCGGCCCGCAGCCCGGGTTTCAGATTGTGAGTGTAACGGCTTGTTTACAACAGCTACGATTTCGTGAGCGACATCTAGAATTTGTAAGATGCCTCCGCCGGCACGACGAGCGTCAACGGTCACATTCGGTAAGGGAGACCATTATGACGAACTCTGCTCAAGTTCTCATGTCAGTCGGGAATCGCACCCTGCGGAAGATGTTCTTTGCACTGGCAGTGGTTTGTACTCTAACTTCCGTTGGACTGCACCGGGCGCAGGCGCAGACGTTCAGCGTGATTCACAACTTCACCGGTAGAGCGGACGGGGAATTTCCTATTGCAGGGTTAATCATCGCCTGCGCGCGGCCAAGCTGGAGGTGCGCTAAGGCGCCAGTGACGAAATTCTGCAGCATCCCAGGGTGATCGATCATCTTCTTAAACTCGGCAGCAGCCTGCTGCGCCTCACCTAGTTTGAAGTACGCCTGGTCTCGCACGTAAACCGCGTAGAAGCCACTGATCCCGGACAGACCTAACCCGGCCCTGGTTAATTCATAAGGCCTCGTCCGCTTTAGGATCTCAATCGACCGCGTCGGGTCGTTTAGTTGCATCGCCATTACCGCCTTGATCATCGGCAGTGCAGGGTAGTGCTGATTCCCATAAATAATACGGGCTGTGATCGCAACGATCACAGCCCACCTCCAACCATTCGCCGCCCGATGATAGTTCCGCACGATTTCCGCCGGCGCACAGGCTATTGATTTAGGTACCGGATTATTTTGAACGTGGTGTCTACACCATGGTAGGGCACAAACACGGAATAGTTTCCGGCGGCTACAATCTTGCCATCCGACTGGATTGCCAACGCGTTGGCGCCGATGGAAGGAGTCTGGACTCCACCTCCGAATATGGTGACGACCGTACCATTGTTTCCGAATGTGGTGTCGAGCTGACCGGCTGGCGTGTATCGAGCCAGCGAAAACGCCGTCTGCGGGGAGTGGGAAGCAGTGCCGACCGTCACGATGTCACCACTCGCCTGCACCGCTAGCCCCGAAGTTGCGATGCTCTGGTAAAAGGGAACAACGGTGAACGTGCCACCGTTGGTGCCAAAACTCGCGTCCATAACCCCCGCGGCCAGGTAACGAGATACTGCAAAGCCGGAGCTCCCGACGCCGCCGACCGGGAGGGTAGAGTTGTTGGTCAGACTCCCGCCTACCAGAAATTCCCCGGTTGCCAGAAGCGCCAGACCGGCTGCCGTTCCGGGACTGGCCAACTGGCCGCCAATTCCGAAGGTGGTGTCGAGAGAGCCATTCGAGTCATATTGAGAGATGAAGCCGCTGGCTCCCAACGCGGAAGACGCAACCAGTATCTTTCCACTCGGAAGAAGCGCCAGCCCAGTGGCCGGATAACCAGCGGTCCTCGCCGTGCCCCCGGTCCCAAAGCTGGTGTCAAATTGCCCGTTCGACAGAAGACGCAGCAGGTATCGGTCAGCCACCAAAATGTTGCCGTCCGGTTGGATCTCCACACCCTGTGGCGATGTGCCAATGAAATCGTTACCAAGCGAGGCAATTCCGCCGGTCCCAAACGTGGAGTCAAGAACCCCAGTCGAGAGGAACCGTACTACGAAATTTTCTCCGACAGCTACAATCTTGCCATCGCTCTGCACGGCGATCGCCATAATCGGGACGCCTTCTATGCTTGCAATGGAAGTAATGCCGTTAGTCCCAAAGGTTGTATCCAGGCTGCCGTTGGTGTTGTAACGGGCTACCGCGGGGATGGGGAAATCGTTGTTGCCCGGGATTCCGCCGCCAACCACGATTTGACCGTTGGGCTGAATGATGACCGCGTTCGCGGTAGCCATGTTATTGGTGTAGTTTTGATCCCCGAAATCCGTGGTGACAATGCCGCCATTGCCGAAGGTCGGATCGAGATGGCCAGCCTGCGCGCCGGCGTGCTGGGCAGCGACGAGTGTAAGGGAGAAAATCAACGACAAAGCGCGGTTCAATTTCGTGCAGTACATGATGTCTCCTGATCGACCTGATTGCCTCAGAAACGTATCGGAGGCGCGATAATACTAACTCGCAGCGGGATAAGGCTTTGTCACGAAATTGTCACAAGGCGGTCAAGAGACAGTCAAAGCAAAAACGACGCGGCTGAATGCACTCCCCTTGGAGACGGAGGTTCGCGTCAGGCCCGCAGGTACGGCGGCATACATCTTCAACGCGGGGTCGTTCCGCCCGGATCTATGCCTTACCTCACCCTGTGGCCCGATGGCGACCAACAGCCAGTCGTCTCGACACTGAACGCCTACGACGGCTTCATCACGCCCAACATGGCGATCGTGCCGACGACCAATGGTTCTATTGACGCCTACGCCTATGCTCTGACGCAACTGATCCTGGACATCTCGGGCTACTTCGCGCCGTAACGCTAAGCACGACATTTTGATGAGTTCTTGCGCTGCAGGTCCTTGTCTTACCTGACGAGAGCCAGAGCGTCGCTGCCTGACTTGGCACGCCAATTCAAAGGGTTGGCAACTCTACGGCTTGCCCAATTACCCCGCGAAAACTATTGCCGCAAGTGCTTGACATCGCGGAGGCGGGCAACGAAGAACTCGCCCGCCCACAAACATGAGTTTTTGAGGCGCGCTCGCGTCGTAACTTACGGTATAGGGGCTTACGCAAGTTATCGACGCCGGGAAGAGTTAACCTCTGCTCATTCATTGGCTTGTCCTATCTTTCCGTGCATACACGTGAAACCAATGAACCTTGTCAAGCGCTTGTAGGACAGGGGCTGGACCGACTTGTACCTACGGCGCGAAGTAGCCGGAGATGTCGAGAATCAGTTGCGTCAGAGCATCGGCGAAGGCGTCGATGGAGCCGTTGTTCGTCGGCACGATGGCCATGTTGGAAGTGATGAAGCCATCCTGAGCATTCAGCGTTGACACTGTAGGCTGTTGCTCGCCGTCAGGCCACAAGGTCAGATAAAGCATCGGTCCCGGCGGCACAACCGTCGCGTTGAAGATGTATGCTGCCGCGCTGCTGGGCGGAGCACACGTGCTACCCACCACGTTTACCGTTTTCTCGCCGCTAAACTGGCCGCCGCTCTGGCGCGTGTCCAGCACGCGGCAAGGCGGCGCCGGATACATTGACAATCCGCCAGTCCCAGGTGCAGCGAAGTAGCCGTCAACGTCCACTAACAGGTTAGTGCTGTTGCTGTGAGCATAGAAGGCGGTTGCATTCTCGCTTCCAGCGGGCACGATGGCCGCATTGGCCACGATCGTACCCGTGTTGTCGTTCAGCGTGGACACAGTGGGTTGCGGCTCGCCTTTGGGCCAGACGGTCAGATAGTCGAGACCACCAGCCGACGGAAGGACTGTGACATTGAAAGAATAGGCCGTCGCGTTGGTCGGGACGGCGCAATTTCCGGGAATTGAATAGTCGCGTTCCACCCCTGGCTGCAGCATCCCCCCATCCTTGTTATCACGCGTATCGACGATGCGGCACGGCGTTAGCGGATAGAACTGATAGGTATTGCTGGCAGCCGGTGCGAAATAGGCATCGATATCGAGGATGACATTAGTGGTATCGCTGACGTACACGCTGACGGCGCCACCTACGCCCGCCGGTACGATGGCCGCGTTGGCCTTGATCCGACCATCCGGTGAGTTCAGCGTGGAAACTACGGGTTGTATCTCCGGCGTAGGCCAGATGGTCAAGTATCCCAAGGTAGTAATTGGCACGACGGTGACGTTCAAGGAATAAGCAGCAGCGCTGGAGGGAATGTTGCAATTGGTATTTTGCGGGATGGGGAAGCTACGGTAAGTTCCGCCTTGAATTGCTGGTCCCCCAAACACACCTTTTGCCTGGCGTGTATCCACCAAACGGCAGGGAGTAACGTCGACCAGTTGCAGCTTGGTATCGCCGCCAATCACCGAGACGGTGTTGTCGCCTTGATTGGGAACGTAGATTTGGTTGGTAGTAGAGTTGACCACGGCGGCGTTGGGGAAATCACCGACGGCGACCGGAGTGGTTGTGTTAGTGGCACCGTCAAGGACAGTAAGGGTAAGCCCAGTGGAAGGGGAACGTCCTTGACATGGGAAGTACACCTCGTTGGTAGCGAGGTCTATTTCACTGTCGTTAGCCGGATAGTCGCCTATCCTACAAATGGAGAAAGTGGTTGTGGAGAGGGTGCTACCATTGATGACAGTTACGGACGGAGCTTGGAGGAAGCAACTCGATTGGCCGCAGGTATTGCCCACATATATTGTATTGGTATTTGGATTCACGACCACCGGCGAGGGCTGCGAGCCAACTGAGACGGTTTGAGTCGTGAGGGTTGCTCCATCTATCACGGTGACGGTTCCGAAAGTATTATTGGTAACGTAAATCTTGTTATGGACTTGGTCCACTGCTGCATACATCGGGCCTGAACCAACATTCACGGTTTTGGTAGCAAGAGTGACCCCATCGATTACAGTCACGGTTCCAGGGCCACCCGCGCCATTATTGACCACGTAGATTGTGTTGGTTGAAGTGTTAACCGCCGCGCTGTTGGCGTAGCTGCCGACATTGACCGTTTGGGTAGCAAGTGTGTTTCCGTCGATCACCGTCACCGTCCCGGGGCTGCCGCTGCCACATTCAATGCTGCCGCATGCATTGACTGCGTAGATCATATTTGTCACCTGGTTAACCACTACAAAGCCGGTATAAAACCCTGCATTCACGCTTTGCGTGTTCAGCGTTGCGCCATCGATCACCGTGACCGCCCCAGGGCCACCACCGCACAATCCAGGGTTCCCGCAAGTAGCCACGTAGATTTTGTTGGTGACACTGTTGACCGCCACCGAATAGGGGTAGGCTCCTGTTTGGACGGTCTGAGTGGAAAGATCTGTGCCGTTGATGACCGACATGTTACCTTCGCCGAGCATGCAAGTGGGATCGTTTCCACAATAGTTGGCAACGTATATTGTGTTAGTGACGGGGTTCACCGCTGCACTGGAGGGGTTGACGGCAACGCCCACTGTCGATGTAACTACTTGAGCAGTCGCTGGCCGGCAGGCTACGGCGGCAATGAGGGCGACGAGTACAAGTGTAAGACGGATCGAGTACACGAATTCCTCCGGGCTTTTGCCGAGTGGACCTGCTGGGAACTTGTCGGGGTCTGATCCAGAGGGTCCAGTTTCGGGTCTTCGGATAACGGGAGCGGAGTCTTGGCACGTTAGCATCGGTGACACTCCTTCGATCATCAGAAAGCCTGCGCCACAAAAATCCATGCGATGATACCGCTGACCCGCTTACTCCCTCATCCATTTCTTTCTACGGCGCGAAGTAGCCGGAGATGTCGAGGATCAGTTGCGTCCGTCCGGCGGCGTAGGCGTCGATGGAGCCGTTGTTCGTCGGCACGATCGCCATATTCGAGGTGATGAAGCCATCGTATGCGTTTAATGTCGACACCGTGGGTTGCTGCTGACCGTCGGGCCAGAGCGTGAGATACGGCATCGATCCCGGTGGAACAACGGTCGCGTTGAAGATGTATGCCCCCGCGTTACTGGGGGGTGCACAAGCGCTACCCACAACATTTACCGTGAGTTCACCACTGAACTGACCGCCGCTCTGGCGCGTGTCGAGCACGCGGCAAGGCGCTGCCGGATACATTGACAATCCGCCGGTTCCCGGCACAGCAAAATAGCCGTTGACATCGATGATCAGATCCGTGCTGTTCTCAGCAAAGACATCCAGTTCGCCACCTTCCCCTGCCTGAACAATCGCCGCGTTCGCCACCACCGTTGCGGTCGGATTATTCAGGGTCGAGACCTCGGGTTGAGAATCGCCTTCCGGCCACACCGTCAGGTAAGCGAGCGGCTGACCCTGTGGATTCGGCACTACCGTGAAGTTGAACGAATAAGCCTGCGGCTGGCTCACACCCTGGAAACAGGGACTGGTGAGGATCGGCAGGACGCGCATCAACTGAGCTTGCAAAGCCGGCGGGCCCAGGCCCTGCGGCATGCTCGAGTTGCGAGTATCCATCACACGGCATGGCGTCAGCGGATAGAACTGATAAGTTCCAGAGGCTGGCGCAGCGAAGTAGCCGTCGATGTCGAGGATGACGTCGGTAGTATCGCTGGCGTAGACGCTCACGGCAGCGTTGGCTCCTGCAGGAACGATCGCAGCATTAGCCTTCACTCGGCCGTCGGGCGAGTTCATCGTAGAGACGTTGGGCTGAGGCCTGCCTGCCTGCCAGATGGTTAAGTAACCCAAGGTCTGATGCGGAACGACGGTAACATTGAGCGAGTAGGCCGCCGCTGTGGCCGGGATGTTGCAACCGCCGAGTTGGGGGACGTTGAAGAACTGGAATGTGCCAGCCTGAATTGGCGTCTGGGTTTGTCGCGTATCCGCAAGGCGGCAAGGGGTGACTGGAACAAATTGGACGGCGGTCGGAGTGGGTCCCGTCAGTCTGAATACGGTACCTTGCTCGTCGGACCCACCAGCAAAGGTCGTCCCATAGAAGTTGCCATCGATTGCTTGGATCAGCGCCGCATCGGGACTAGCCCCGTCGGTTCCGTCGAAGTTGTGCAATGTGGTGAAAGTGCCGGTTGGGGTGATTTCGAAGATGGTGCCAGACTGGTCTGTTCCCCCATAATATGCCGTGCCATAGAAGTTGCCGTCGGTGGCTTGAACCAGGGCGGAAGGAACCGAACCGTCGGTGTTGTAGTAGAGGCTATGCAGCGTGGTCAGCGCACCTGCCGTGGTCATTTTGAAGATCGTGCCGTCGGTGTAAGGACCGCCGGCCGAAGTTGTGCCGTAGAGATTTCCGTCAAAGCCTTGCACCAGCGACGCCTTCGGATGCCAACCGTCAGGACAGCCCGTATGCAGGCAAAAGCTATACAGCGTCGTTAAAGTCCCACTTGGCGTGATCTTAAAAACTGTGCCGCACCCTCCGGTAATGTTACAGCCACTTCCCCCGTAATACGTTGTTCCATAAAACGCCCCGTCGGTGGCTTGCAGCAGCAGGGCAGAAGGTGTGGCCCCATCAGCGCAGTTGGGTTGGGAGCAAAAGTTGTAAAGAGTGGTTAGGGTGCCGCTCTGTGTCATCCTGAAAACCGTGCCGCCGGTCGTACCCCCGCCGGGAGTTGTACCGTAAAAGTTGCCATCGCTGGCCAGCAGAAGTCCGGCTTGGGTTACCGCTGGTGTACCCCAGTTGTAACTGCCGTTGGGGAGGTTTTGCAGCGTGGTCAAAGCACCAGCGGGAGTGACTTCGAACACGGTGCCATCGTTATCGACCGAGCCATACGAGGTCGTTCCGTAGAAGTTCCCATCGGTTCCTAGCGCCAGCCCCGCTGCGGGATTCGAGCCATCGGCGCAGTTCGGTTTTGAGCAGAAGGAATAGAGGGATGTGAGCGTACCGGAAGGAGTTACTTTGAAGACGTTGCCACCCGTCCCCCCATAGAACGTCGTGCCATAAAAGTTCCCATCGGGGCCTTGAGTCAACGGCGCCTCAGAGTCACTGCCGTCGATTTGATCAAAACTAGCCAGGGTGGTCAACGTCTGCGCGGGCGACGCAGTCGCGGCTGCAACGCAACACAACCAGCCAATAACGATCGGCCAAAGTAAGCCGGAGACGAGCCCAGTCATCTCCGACGTAAAGTTGCACTGGGGTGACGAGGTTTTAGCGCGCATAAAGCTCCCTCCCTGACAGCCTGATCTCCTCTTTGAATTCCCACCTGCTCACCTCACTCTCGATCACCTGCGGCACCACCTAAAGGGTCCCTCAACGCAGCCCGGCTTCTACGGCGCGAAGTAGCCGGAGATGTCCAGGATGAGCTGCGTTAATCCAGCGGCGTAGGCATCAATGGATCCGTTGTTCGTCGGCACGATGGCCATGTTGGAGGTGATGAAGCCATCGTAGGCATTTAGAGTCGAAACCACTGGCTGCTGCTGACCATCCGTCCACAAGGTGAGAAATGGCATGGAGCCCGGCGGCACCACCGTGGCGTTGAAAATGTAGGCCTGCGCATTGGTCGGAGGAGCACAAGTGCTACCCACGACGTTCACCGTCTTTTCGCCCATGAACGGCGGGCCGTTGTTCTGACGAGTGTCGAGCACGCGGCAGGGCGCGACGGGATAGAACGACAAACCGTTCTGTCCCGCCGCCGCGAAATAGCCGTTGATGTCGATGATCAGATCGGTGCTGTTGTAGGCGTAGACATCGATGTCGCCGTCGGGCGCAGCGGGAACGATCGCCGCATTCGCGACCACGGTTGCCGTCGGATTGTTTAATGTCGAAACCGTAGGCTGCGTTTGGTTGCTCGGCCACACCGTCAGATAGCCCAGTGGCTCTCCCGCGGGGCTTGGAACGACAGTGAGATTGAACGAATAGGCCGACGGATTGGTTATGCCCTGCAGACAGGGGCTGTTCAAGATGGGAAGATCGCGCTGCTGCTGCGCGAACAGCGACGGCGCTCCCAACCCTTGCGGGAAGCTCGTCTGACGCGTGTCGACAACGCGGCATGGCGTCACCGGATAAAACTCGTAGGTCTGTGAGCCGGGCGAAGCGAAATAGCCATCGATGTCGAGGATGACGTTCGTTGTATCGGTGACGTAGACGCTGACGGCGTTATTGCCCGCCGGCACAATCGCCGCGTTGGCCTTGATGCGGCCGTCGGGCGAATTCATGGTGGACACAAGCGGCTGGATCTCGCCCTCCGGCCAGATGGTCAGATAGCCAAGTGTGGTTATGGGAACCACGGTGACATTCAGCGAGTACGCGGCGGCGCTCGTGGGAATACCGCAGCCGCCAAGCTGCGGGATGATGAAATTCTGCGATGCACCGCCCTGAATCGGATTGCCGCCACGCGTGTCGACGAGACGGCAGGGCGTAACCGGAACGAGCTGGATCGGGCCGACAACCTGAAAATCGGCATTGCTGACCAGGTTGTTGCCACCGACCATCACTTGCACGGTGCCGGTGGTTGCACCGGCGGGAACGGTGGTAGTGATCTCCGACGCCGAAACAACATTGAATGTAGCCGCAGTGCCGTTGAACGCAACGCTGGTCGCGCCGCTGAGATTCGTGCCGAGGATGGTGACCGGAGATCCCATCTGACCGACAGTGGGCTGGGTTTCCACGAAGGGAGGCAGGCCAGTAGAAAGGCGGAAGATAGTGCCGTAGGCATCAGTTCCACCCCTCGTCGTATTCCCATAAAAAGTTCCATCGGTAGCTTGCAGCAGTCCTGCTTCAGGCGAAAGGCCGTCAGATAAATCGAAGTTATGCAGGGTGGTCAACACGCCCGTCGGGGTAATGCTGAAGATGGTGCCATCGCCTGAACTTCCGCCGATGCTAGTCGTGCCGTAGAAATTTCCATCAGTGGCTTGCACCAATCCAGCAAGGGGCTGGTAGCCATCGGAGACGTTGAAGGTATGCAATGTGGTCAGCGCGCCTGCTGGGGTGATTTTGAAGACCGTGCTTTGCGACCCGCCGCCTGCGGTTGTTCCGTAGAAGTTCCCGTCGGTTGCCTGTATCATAGGCGCCTCATAAGGCTTGGCACCCTCGCCGCAGGACTGGCCGCAGAAGCTGTGGAGCGTGGTCAACACTCCGCCAGCCGTAATCTTGAACACCGTGCCCTCGTTGTAGGTTCCTCCGGCAGAAGTTGTTCCGTAGAAGTTACCATCGGTGCCTAGCACCAATGCTGCGGTTGGATTGTTCCCGTCAGGGCAACCGTTCCTAGGGCAGAAACTATAGATTGTCGTGAGCGTGCCAGTTGGGGTTATTTTGAAGACCGTGCCAAACGAGATGCCATTCGCACCGCCAGAAAAGGTTGTTCCATAGAAGTTTCCATCGGTGCCTAGCACTAAACCGCCCAGCGGATCACTGCCATCGGTACACTGCGACTGGGAGCAAAACGTGTAGAGCGTAGTCAGCGTGCCGGTGGGCGTTATCTTGAAGACTGTGCCGCAACCATACCCGTTACAGGGCGGATTAGTCTGGCCACCGCCTGAAGTAACTCCATAGAAATTCCCATCGCTACCTTGCACCAGAGCAGCGGTGGGTAGGGTGCCGTCGGCGCAGTTGCTCTTGGAGCAAAAAAGGTAAAGAGTTGTGAGAGTGCCTGCGGGCGTGACTTTGAAGACTGTGCCACAGCCCTCGAGGTCCAACACGAAGCAGGGACCAGAATTGCCGCCAGATTCAGCTGTCCCGTAGAAGTTTCCATCGGCCGCCTGTATCAGGGACGCAGCAGGGTATGCTCCGTTCGTAAAATCGAAGTTCGTGATTGTAGTCAGGGTCTGTGCAGGCAAAGTGATCGTCGTTGCGGCGCAGAAAAGAAAGGCTGATGCGAGAGATAACCACATCGATCGAGGTGCAATCCTCATGAACTGCCTCCGACGAAACTTTGGCGACGGCTAGTTGCCGGCTATTTGTCTTCTGTATTTGTATTCGTCTTTGACTGGGCAAAGCATGGCTGGCGGGCTGGGCAAGCTATTGCTATCGCCTCGGTCCTATCGGTGTCGTTGAAGAGAAGCAAAATACTAGCATAACGGGATCGGTTAATCGTTGTCTTAAAGCAAAAATCGCAGGAGAGTTGGTCGTTTTGGGGGCGATAGGCTGGTGTCTTCCAGAGCGTGCGTGTGCGGGGACATCCGGCGATAGCGGAAACGAGAGCGCAAATAGCGTTGGCCGGAAAACCGGCTTCGGGGGAGTCTGGAGCCTCGAAGGTGATCCAGAGCACCCCGTCGTCGCCAATAGGTTCAACTGACTGCCCAATTCCCCAGACGAATGGTTGTAACCGGCCGATCCCACGATGCTAAGAAGCTGTAAGGCCAACCCGTCCATAAACACCAGATTTTGATGCGGTCCAGTTGGTCAGGCCGGTCAAACCATTCGTGACTCGGGATCAGTTGGTCGGTAGCGACGTAACCTTGCAGTAATACTAGTGCTTCGACCGCTTGAAGTATAGGAAAATCAAAATTTCGTATTCGACGTAAACGAGGCATTTTTGGCGGGCTGAGGCGGCATCGTTTGGTCGGAAGAAGAAACTTAGATCGTCTGTGGCCTGAAACGGTGGCTGTTTCGAGGTGAAGGCGGAGAGGACTGAGAGCTGACAGTCTCCCATCGCAGGATTGCCGCTAGGGTAAATTTTCCAGCCCGAGTCTGACTAGCAGGGCACCTTCGGCGGTATTCGTCGCACCCATTTCATCCTTTTGCCGGTTTCGTCCAGGAGCGGATCGTGCCCGAAGTCTCGCTTGAGGGAATCGGCCCAGCGGCGAGGTTTAGGACGTGGCCTTCGCTCTTGCCCCAGGATCACAAAGATGGCTGCCGAGGTTTGCCCGAGAGCCCGCGGGCCAAACAGCCCAAAGCTACGAACAGCGTGCTGATAGCGTTCCGGAATGTGTTGCGCCCAACGGTCGATGAACTCGTCCAGCGAGCACTCCACGTAAACCCGGCGATGCAGCTTCTTGTCTTTGAACCAATACCCGACGGTATGCTCACCAATGTAGGTGATGCGACGCTGGGCGATAGGTGGCCGCCTTACGTAGCGACCTGCGTACCGCAGGAAATGCTCTTTCGACGTGAAGGATTGAATCTTGATGCTCCACCAACGATTCTCCTCCTTGGTAAGCATCTCTTCTGTCTGGTCAGCGGCCATCTTCGTGCGAAGTTGACCAGCTCGTAGGGCCGCGCGGAGAAGCGCGATCACGGCCCTCTGCCAAGCCCGCATCAGTAGGTCCTGCTCATAGTAGGCGCGAGAAACCCAGGTGTCGGAAGACCCATACAGCCCTCCCCCGGTGGCCATCGTGTGTACATGTGAGTTGAACTCTAACTTCCCGTTGAAGGTATGAAGGATGGCAATGACACCAACCCGCAAACCGTATTTCGCACTCACCCGTGCCTGTATAACCTTCGCGGCCAGTGTTGGCAGAGCTTTAGCCAAAAGCGGGTTGTCGCGGAAAAGGGGCCAGAGTTCCCGCGGCATGGTGAACGTGATCCCCTTATAAAGCGCGTCCGGCAGAGCAGCCCACCACCCACGCTGCCACTGTACAACGGCGCGGTAGCCGCAACTGGAGCAAGGTCGTGATTTGCATGTGTGATAGAAGGTTCGCTCTTCTTTTTCCGAACCGAAAACCTCAGCGCCTAACTCGGGAGTACGGCACTGCAACGCCTTACCAAAGGCCCAGCGAACTGCGGGCCGGGCCTCATCCCGGTCCCAGTGCGGACGTTGCTGAGACAGAATCTGCCTGAGTGGATTCTGGTATTTCATGTAGGTCAAGCTCCTTTTGAGAATGCGGTCCGAGTAAGCAGATCCTGACCGATAAGAATCACCGTGCGTTTGAACCGGCCGACCTGCAGCAGAACCGAACCGGGTTGGCGCGTCTCCTGCTGTTGCAAGGCGTCGAGTAAGGTGGCTACGTCGGCGGTGGTCTTTTCTTGTCTGGGCTGACCGATAGACTTGCGAATCACCTTGTTGATTTCGCGATCCTCACTGCGACGGATGAGGGCCTCCAACTGCTCGGCCTTGGGCAACGTGCAGAACGGCATCGCGCCATTGATCGTTAGCGTGCCGTTGAGCAAAGCTGCTATCAGTCTCCGGTGCGCATTCTTGAGTATCGTCTTTGCGTTGCTGACGTTACGGGCGCCGACTCCCGCTGCACCGGCAATCTCCTGGCGCACATCAATATGCTGAGCTTCTGGCAAGTTTGCCAAACCCTTGTACTTTCCGCCTGCACGCATGTTTTCGAGCGCTCTTTGCTGGAAATAGGGTTCCAGCGTCAGTGCCAAGCGAATGCGGAAAAACGCATTCCATCCGCGTCGAGTTTGATGGTGGCTCAGCATGAACTGGAGGGATTCGTCCTCGCTGAGCTGATATTCGATGCAGGGGATTTCGTGTATGCGGTCGAACAGGGCAAACCGCCAGCGGCCAAGACCAGCGAGGACGGTGCCGTTCGTTGTTATGAGAATCGGCTCGGCTGCGGACTGATCCTTCAATCGGGCGGCGTCGTTGAGTTCTTCTACCACATCGATCAAGTCCAGTTCCTCCAACGCTCGATGCAGCTTGAGGTTCTCGGGAGAGCGAACGACCGGACGTCCCTCTAGACGATTTATCCTTGTCGGATTGGAAGACTGCGGTTGGACTGCGGAGATAACATCCGCGGCGCTCGAACCGCGAATGGACGCGAAGTCGAGCGCGGTGCTCATCGAAGGGACTTGTTTCGCACCGCCTTCATTTCGCTGGCCTTTGCCGGTTCCTTGCGGGGTGAGCTGTATGTCAACCAGGCGTGGGCGAAGATGACTTTGTCGTGCACTTTGAGCGTCCGATTCCCAAGTCATTGATGATCCTCCGCGCGGTCGGCTGGCACGAAGGGCAGCGGTAGATATATCAGTTGGGTTTCGGCACTGCCGTAAACCGTAGCCTTGCGGCTATTTCAACGATCGCACTCGCGAGTGTCACTGCACGCCCATGATGATCCAGCGCTACGTCTCAAAGATCTCGGGGCCGCTGCTCGACCGCATCGACATTCACATCGACGTGCCGTCGGTGAACTATCGCGAACTGCGCAGCGGCGTCGTGCCCGAGAGCTCAGCCGACATCCGCACTCGAGTTATCCTGGCGCGCGAGGTTCAGTTGCAGCGTCTCCACTCCGAAGGCGAACGAATTTACGCCAATGCCCAGATGGGATCGCGCGAGATACGAAAATATTGCGAGCTGGGCACTGACTCCGAGCATCTGCTGGAGCGCGCCATGATGAAGCAGGGACTGAGCGCCCGGGCCCATGATCGTATCCTGAAGGTGGCCCGCACCGTCGCGGATCTGGCGGGAAGCGAGATCATCGAGCCGGGCCACATAGCCGAAGCCATTCAGTATCGAACGCTGGATCGGACGTTCTGGGCGTGAGAATCGAGCCTGAACCGCTGCATTTCTGCTCGGCGGCATTGTAAAGAATTGTGTCCGGTCGGTAGGGGGGTCGTGGTCGTTGGCGGCGGTGGAAGCCAAGAATAAAATTCATTGATGGAGTAGCAACTTATTGATTCTTTGCGGGTTACTAAATTTGCGAAACATTCGCGCTGCCCTCGCGTCTAAGGGGCAGCGGCGGAGAGCTCTGTCGAAGGTTTAATGGAAGGGGTTCGGGAGCATAGATTTTCCTTGACTGATAAGACTCAGACGACTACCTTACTGTTTTTACGCAAGCGTCGTCCCGTCAGTAAGACATCTTGCCCCGAAGCGGCCCCCACTGACAGCCATCATCAGGGAATCAGTAAGGTATCTGTAGGCGACCCAGTGTGCCACAAAAGGGGAGTTGCTGGCGTAAGTTATTGAAAATTAGGCTTTTGTTTTCGGCACGCCATCCACGGTTACGGGCGGGAAGAATTTACCAAACCGAACCGATAATAGCGGCATCCAATATGTTGGCTCCTGTCGCGGCTAGTGGCTGCCGGCTACCAAAGGTTGAATTCGTAAATTATTCGTATCAACAGGAGCAGCGGTTTCCATTCTGATCGGGCTCCGGAACATTTTCATAAACAGAGGAGAAATATGGCGATGAGGTCTGAACTAGTATTTGAGGCAGTGCACACCCTGCGCAACCGTTACACATTGTGCCAGCTGGCTTCCAAGGCGACTCGGAAGTTTCATAAGCCCAACACACGTATTCAAGACACTACCAACGAGGTGTTGCATCGTATTGCTGATTCGGATCGGCAGACCCTAATTCTCGAACCGGAGACGGCTTCCGAAGCGCAGCGGCGCGCAGCTTAAGCTGCGCCCGCGCCTTCGGCGCGTTCCTCGTAATTTCCTCCGGCCCGCCCTTCTGCAAATTCCTCGTAGGTGAACATGACAATCTCAGAACTTAAAGAAAAAAACATCACCGAGTTGACCCGCATAGCTCGGTCTCTCGAGCTACCCGGCGCCAGCGGCCTGCGCAAGCAGGACCTCATCTTCAAGATCCTCCAGGCCCAAAGCGAAAAAGAAGGC
>Ga0181526_10001997_pt1 | contig 18479 bp, 15 predicted proteins | sample PEATcosm2014_Bin_35_FD_119750 | JGI IMG/M metagenome (GOLD analysis project Ga0181526, IMG submission 119750) | Peatland microbial communities from MTU Mesocosm Facility, Houghton, MI, USA - PEATcosm2014_Bin06_30_metaG | ecosystem: Environmental > Terrestrial > Soil > Wetlands > Peat | place...
CACCCAGGTGCGGAACTGCGCCTCGCCTCGGAACAGATGCAGATTCCGGTAGACCTTGATGACGGTATCCTGGGCCGCATCTTCGGCATCGGTTTCGTTTTTCAGCAGGGAGAACAGCAACAGAAAAATCGATCGTTCGCAGGGCCGGATGAGCTCGTGGAAGAGGTGTTTTTCGCCGCCTAGGATGCGACGGATACATTCGGTTTCCACTTGAGTGTTGGTCGCGGCCATGTTGTTATCGGAGTTAACTCGGCGCCTGTGCAGCTACCTGAGAACTATAGCGCGATCGGCCGTGAAGCTTGTCACTGCGGCCTGGGGTCCAGGTTGAGGACCAGCCTAAGTTTTACAAACGACACAGAATCCTTATGTATTTTTGCGCAAATGAGGGTTACAATCTCGGCACGAGGAACCCCATGCCAGGAGATATCCAACTCACGTGCAGCGATTGCGGGCAGGACTTTACCTTCACCGCTGCAGACCAGGCGTTCTTTCAGGAACGCGGTTATTCGACACCAAAGCGGTGCAAGCCGTGCCGCGCCGCAAAGAAAAACGATCAAGGGGGGGGTTCCGGTTTCCGTTCGGCTCCTGCGCAAGGTACTCCAGTGATCTGCTCCGGTTGCGGACAGCCGACCACCGTACCTTTTGAGCCACGGGGCGACCGTCCGGTGTTTTGCCGCGATTGCTACCAGGCTCGCAAAGGGAGCGGCGGTGGCGGCGGAGCAGCGCGCGGCCGCGGACGATACTGAGCTTCCCCCTCAGGATCAAACAATTCGAGTTCACTTCAATCGGGCGGATACGCGAGCTCTCGCAGAGCTGTGTCTACATGAAGGTGAAGATCTTCTCGCAGTCACCTTGAATCGGCAGTGATGACGAGCAGACTAGGTGAAGTGCTTCTCTCTTTACTGGCGCTGAGCACGCCGCAAGCGTTCTCAGCTTCGCTCGCTGAGTCGGCTCCGGAGTGTGCGCTGCGCGTCCACGTCGATGGGATGCGCAACGCGCAGGGAGTCGTAGGGATACTGCTTTTTCGTTCGCCCGACGGCTGGCCGGAAGATGTGACCAAGTCGGTCCGCCATGAAGCCTCGCCTATCGCGGACGGGCAACGGCAGGCAACGATTCTGATCGACCCAGTGGCCCCCGGCGACTACGGCATCGTCGCTCTTCACGACGAGAACAAGAATATGAAGCTCGACCGGAACATCCTCGGCTTCCCCAGGGAAGGCTTCGGCTTTGCCAACAATCCTCATGTGGGGCTGCGACCGCCGGCGTTCCGAGCTGCCGTGCTGCACGTTACGTGTCCCGTGACGGAGACGGAGATTCACATTGTGTACAAGTAGAAACAATTGCTCGATAGAAACTCGGCCGTCGAAGCGCTGCGCCGCGTTCACAGTGAGTTCCCTACACAAGCTGCCGATCCAAACTTACTGCTTCTCGCCCGCGGAAAATGTAGTCCATGGACCAGCCTTCATGTCCTTGAGAATCGGCTTGAGATAGCTGTACTCAGGATGGGCCGCGAAGAACGGAGCTGCGAGGAAGTCCTCGCCGCACGGATGTCCTGCACGCGCGATAAGTGACAGATGTTCGGCCAGATCTGAATCCGTCACTTTACCGGTTACGGCACCACCAGGGTAGTAGGGTCCCCACTCCCATTCGGGTGTACCGCGCTTCACCAAGTCGACGTGGCCGCAGAGTGTGCGCTCGTCGGGGCTGACTTTGCCCGTATAGCTGTCTTCGTGGCTGGCAAGAAACTTCTCTGCCAGGTCAACGTCGATGCGGCCCTTGTATTCGGCCATCTTCTTTTCCCAGGTCACGCGCCGCGCGTTGGGCGAGCTGGAAAGGTTGGCAGTATTGAAGCCGGGAGTCTCGGTTTTGAGCAGCTGCGGATCGCGGGGAAAGTTGGAACTGATGAAGTAGCCGTCTTTGGAGCGCCACAACGGCGTGTTCTTCAGGCCCAGCTCCAGATAGCCGATCTCCCCCGTTTTGCGATCGCCAATGAGCCAATCGTTTGCGTACCCGCCGTTGTCGCCTTCCTTGAGGATGGCTGCGTATTCGTCGATGGAACCGGCGTACTGCAAGGCCTTGCGCGAGCGGACAAACTCCGGAATGCCATCGGGATTCCAGCCCTCGAACTGGGTGATTGTTGTTTCGGTGATCATCAGGCCCGCGTCGTTCTCGCCGAAGTCGTCCTGGCTGGTGATCACGCCGGGCTCTCCATCCATAACCGTGTGGTGGCCGTGCTCGGGCTGAATATCGAAGATGATCGTCCAGCGCTCGCCCTCCGCGTAGCTGGACCAGTTGTTGTGCGCGATAACGATCTTGCCGCCTTTGGTGTAGCCACCCGTGGCAATGAAAGCAGAGCAGCGGCCCTGCGGCAGGATGTGCGGCGCGTTCGCGGCCTTCAGATTCTTGTTCAGCCACGGAACGTAGTACTCGGGTAGCTCGATGCTGCCGTTCAGGGCGACGATATCCCACACGTCGAGCTTGATGCCCTGAGATTGCACTCCCCTGGCGATGCCTTCGAGCTCCTGCTGATACTCGGCCTCGATGTGGGGCCAGAACATCTTCCTGCCGGCTTCGCGGTAGAACTCCCAATCGCGATGCGTCGAGTGCAGGGTTTCGAGTTTGCTGACGCGTACAAGGTCGGCGATCTCAGGAGCCAACAGGCTGCCGTGCTCGAAGCCAATCTGAGAAGGTGTGCCCTCGAGGTGCACGTAGGTCCAACCGCCGCGCTCGAAGCGATAGCCGGGTTCAGCGCCGGTGTGCGCAGGGTGTTCTCGCAGTTTGTCGACGGCGTGAATCGAATTGCATACGAAGACGGCTAAGACGAGCACTGCGAGACTTAAGGCGCGGCGGCGCAAACCTGTCATTCAGGACCCTCCGGATTTTCCTGAACATATCATGCGACGTTGGGGCCAGCGTAAAGAAGTCGAGGCGCCTGATTAGAGGAAGTAGCAGGTCCTACCGTGCTGCCCTCATCGCTTCTTGGCAGATTTCTTGGCTGCGGGCTTCGCCGGTTTTGGCGCAGGCTTCTTTTTTGCAGGCGCAGGCTTCGGTGCTGATGTGCCCTTCGCCTTTGCCGGAGCCTTGGCTGCCGGTTTCGCGGCTGCCTTCTTGGAAGCGGGTGCAGCCTTGGCTGCTTTTTTGACCGGAGGAGCAGGCCTAGCCTTCTTGGCTACCGGGGCCGGTGCTGGTTTTGTCTTCGTCACTACAGGAGCCGACTTGGCAGCGGGCGCCGTTGCTTTTGCGGGCGCTGTCTTGACTGCCGGCACTGGTTTGGGCGTTGGCGCAGCGGCTTTGGCCGGTGTGCCCTTGGTGTGCGGTGCTGGCTTGGATGCGGGCGCAGCTTTCGCTGGCTCTTTGGCCTTGGCCGGAGCAGCAGGAGCCTTCACGCCCTTGGGAACTTCGGCGGCCTTCTTTCCCTTTTTCGGCACCGGCTCTTCGTCTTCTTCGTCCTCTCCCGCTTCCTCGCCTTCTATGTCGCTTTCCCCTTCCTCATCGCCGAGGTCTGCCTTCGGCAGGCCCAGGTCGCCGTCCTCTTCGTCGCCGCCAATATCATCGAGATCGGGCTCTTCCTCATCGGCTGCCTCATCCTCATCCTCGAAGGAGCGTTCCTTGATCTTGGGTTCCGCGCCACGCTTTGCGCGCGAGCGCTTGATGGTGATCTGCGGCGGCGGTGCAGGCGGCGAGAACGGTCCGAGGAAAGCACGTGCCTCCTCTGGAGTCGCGAGTCGTTCGTCAATCAGTTCGAGGAAGATCTTCTCGATGATCTCTTTGTACGTGGCGAGTTCAGGAGTAATGCGCATCTCCTGCATCAGCGCGTACGGGATGCGCTGGCGCGCCTCCGGCCAGACCTTCAGGAAGCGTTCGTAGCGATCCTTCACTGCCTGCGATGCTGCAGTAAATCCAAGCCAGAGGACTGCTTTTGGATCGTAGCTGGTGAACAGCTTGTAAGTTGCCGATGGGGTCAACGGCGGCTTGGTGATCAGCACCTTGGAGAATCCTGCGGCCAAGGCATCCAGGCTATTCCATTCCTCCACGAAGCCTGGACGGACAAGATGCTTCTTGAGTGCAGACAGATCTTTTGGCTGCAGCTTAGTGGTCAGCAACTGCATCTGCGCTGCCGACATGTCGGGGTGCACGCCCTGGATCTGCAGCTCGGCGGCTAGGTCGTGCAGCGCCTTCAGTTTGTTCTCATCGGCTTTGCCGACCGCCCAGGCCGGGAAGAGCGCCTTCATCCATCCCTCAGCCTCGAAGGCGGCGAGCACCTTGAGCCCGTCGTCTTCGTGCCCGATTTGCTCTAGTTCATAGCTGCGGGCGTGGGCAGAGAGATGCTCGATCAGGCCCTCAGCCTTCGCGTTCTCGTAGCGGGATTGGGTGCGTGGATCAAGTTCCCAGCCAAGCCGGGTGCGATAACGCGTCGCTTTGATCAGAAGGGCCGGCTCTTCGAGGAAGCCGTAGTTCGAAACGAGCCGGAGGGTACGGGCCTCGATGTCGGCCGCACCGTTGAGCGGATCCATCAACAGCCCATACGAACCCTCGTTGAGCGAGATGGCCATCGAGTTGACCGTGAAGTCACGGCGGCGCAGGTCTTCCTGAATCGAAGTCCAGTGGTAGACCGGCTTGCCAGGCTTGGGGTATTCCGCGCGATGGGTGCTGACGAGATCGACGCGCACCGAGCCAGGGAAACAAAGGTAGAGGGTGCGGGACGGCTCATCTTCGCCCCAGATCTTGCCGCCAGCTTTCTCAATTGCTTTCTTCAGCTTGAGTGCATTCCCATGCACTGCGACTTCAAGATCGCGCACTGCATGGCCGCTGGTCAGGTCGCGGACTGCATCCCCGGTGAGAAAAAGGATGATCCCCGCATCGCGAGCGACGTCGCGCAGCTTCTGGAGGGCATGCCTCTGGTTGGCTGACAACCGGTTTTCCAAAAGGTAAATGAAGTCGGGCATCCCGTCCTTTTCCATCCCTTGCCCGAACCACCCAAGTGCCTGATGCAGTTACGCTTACAGAGCGCCCCGGCAGGGGTTGCAAACCAGTACCTTAACACAAATGACACCTGTTGGCTAGAGAGATGTGCACTGGAAACGCTGCCTTTTGCAACCTGCAGCGGGCCTCTCCGTGCGACAATCCTCTGGGATGGCGTCGCATCGTAAACCCGTGATAGTGCGCAAGTTCTCGCGCGACTGGGTCGCTGGATACGCGGGAGCTGTTTTTGCCCAGGATCAGGCCCAACTCGAGATCCTCGATCTCGGCGGAAAAGTGGTCACCTTTGGCTGGGACACGGTGAAATGGGTCTGTTACGTCCGCGACTTCCCTGCCGGTGAGCAAGTGAACCCGGAGCGGTTGCTGCAGAAGAGGTTCGCCGTCCGTCCGCGGGCTGCGGGACTGTGGCTGCGCATGACCCTGACGGACGGCGACGAGCTGGAGGGGCTGGCGGCGAACGATCGAACGCTGATCGAGGGGGCAGGCTTGATGTTGACGCCGCCGGACACGCGGTCGAACACCCAGCGCATTTACGTGCCGCGGCTGGCGATCCAGTCTCTGGAGGTGATCAGCCTGATTGGGTCGGGACGCGCGAAGCGTCCGGCTGAGGCGGCCAAGGAAGCGCAACCGGAGTTGTTCCCTGCGGAAGCGGATCGCGAGTAGAACGACTATCATCCGCGGCGTCCGATACAATCTCCACGATGAAGCTAGGCGAGTTGGCAGCGCGGCTGGGCGCGGAACTGCGCGGCGACGCAGACGTGGAAGTGACTGGCGTAAAAGGAATTGAGGAGGCAGGCCCCGCAGAGATCACGTTCGTGGCCAACCCCCGCTATGCAGGGCTGGCGCGGACCACCAAGGCTGCAGCCGTCGTTGTCGAGCCAGAGTTCCCCGAGATCGCTACTGCCACGCTGCGAATCAAGAATCCATATCACGCCTTCTCGCTGGCGCTGGGGATGTTCTATCAACCTCCGGCCTATCCCGAGGGAATTCACCCGACTGCGGTCATCGATCCGACAGCCGAGATCGGCGAGGGCGCGCACATCGGGGCCTACGTCGTAGTGGACAGCGGCGTCCACGTTGGGAAGCACGCGACGCTGCTGCCCCACGTCGTGCTTTACCCCGGCGTGAAGGTCGGCGACCACTTCTTCGCTCATGCGCACGCCGTGGTCCGCGAGGGATGCGAATTCGGCGATCACGTCACGCTGGAGAACGGAGCGATCGTCGGTGCGGACGGTTTCGGTTTCTCGAAAAACGACAAAGGCGAGTGGGAAAAGATCCCGCAGTCGGGCCCGGTGCGGCTGGGAAACCGTGTCGATGTGCAGGCCAACGCCTGCGTCGACCGCGCCACGGTCGGTGCGACGGAGATTGGCGATGGCAGCAAGATCGACAACCTGGTTCAGGTGGGACACGGATCGAAGGTGGGGCAGAACACACTGATCTGCGCGCAGACAGGATTGGCAGGCTCGTCGGTGATCGGGAACAACGTAATTCTCGCCGGGCAAACGGGGATTGCCGGCCATTGCAGCGTGGGCGATGGCGTGATCCTGACGGCCCAATCGGCAGTGAGCCACGACGTCCCGGCGGGCAAGATGATCTCCGGCTCGCCCGGGTTCGACAATCGGGTATGGCTGCGCGCGGTCACAATCTTCCAGAGGCTGCCTGAGCTGCTGAAACGCCTTGACCGGCTAGAGAAGAAGGTCGCGGCGCGGGACAGTTCAAACGGAGAGTCCGCGTGAGATTCAGCACTCGCTTGATCGAAAGACTCTTTCTACCAGCTCCTCTTCTGCTGGCTGGATGCCATTCGTATCGGATCGATGCCGTTGTCGAGAACCGGACAGGTGCAGCGATTGAACTCCTGGAAGTCGACTATCCCAGCGCTAGCTTTGGTGCAGACAAACTCGACTCCGGCGCCGACTATCGGTATCGACTCAGCGTGCGCGGCAGTGGGGCGGTGAAGGTGCAATATACCGAGAGTGCAAGCCAGAAAGTTCGCCAGACAATCGGCCCGGAGATCGTCGAGCATCAGGAGGGGCGGCTTGAGATCGTTCTCTTGCCGGAGGGAAAGGCCGAGTTTCATCCGGAACTGACCCCTCGCATCTGACTCGGGCGCATCGCAGCCTCTTTGCCCTCGATTCAACTTGGACAGCTTCTCGCCGATAACCACGAAGAGGCGAGGATGTGATCCTCCAGGATTGGCGCTTCGGCGGCGAAGAACTGGCGATCGTTCTTCCGCAAACGCCCGATGAGGGCGCTGTGGAAGTCGCCCGGCAGCTCAGTGAGCAGATCCGCCGTTGCCGCATTCCGCACCGCGACAATCCTCTCGGCTATCTCACCGTCTCGATCGGCTGCGCCACGATCGTTCCTGCTCGAGGGCAGCATCCGTCCGTCCTGATGCAACAGGCCGATGACGCGTTATACGAAGCCAAGCGAAGTGGACGCAACCAGGTAATGAATGCCTGCGATCCAAGCCGGAGAACCGCCGTGCCGAAGGTGGGCTGACCGAACAGGTCGTTCCTTCCGACGCAGGCTCCTCCAAGTTACATATCGAATCCAAATGCGACTTCGCCCATCCAGCAGATGCCGAATGGGCGAGCGCACCACGGTAGCGGCTGAGCCCGGCTAGTGTACGACGGACTGGAAAAGTGGCGACTTGAGCAAAGTGTCGAACTGAGAGTCCGTTGTTGCGAAGTGCACCTGTAGCTGGCCTGAGCTGGATGAGATGTCCGTCGCCGACAGCGCCGTCTTTTCGGCATCGGAGCCGCTCATCTTCTTGTAGAGTGCCGCAGCGTTCAGCAAGGAAGAGACCGTTGCCGCGGCGAACGTGTCGCCTGTGGTGATGGTCAGATCGAACTTCACGCCGTGTTGGAAGTCCATCGAATACCAAGAGCCGACCAGTCTCTTGCGCACAGAATCGTAATCAGCCACCGACCCCGCCTGGCCAAGCAGGTTGCGCATCAGTGCCTGCGTTCCCTTCTCGTCGAGAATGCTCCACAGGGGTTCGGACTCCACGGATTTCATCGCATCCATGATCGGTTCATTGGTGAGCATGCTTGGCGCCAGACCGTCACGCACATCCAGTGCCTGCTTCACGGCGTCGGAGCTGCCGAAGACCATGGTCGAAGGATCGACAAAGCACAGAACCATGCCCGTCTTTCCCATGGGGTAGACCCGGTTGGTGCGAATGAGACTGGGCCTCACCTTCTGCTTGCGGAACGTGGCGAGCATGTCATCCACGGGAAACTGCCCCTGGGCAATGCCCACGGTTTGCAGGTCATCGCTCGATGCCGACGGCCGGTAAAGAATGAAGGCGAGGCTGTCAACGTCGTGGTTATCGTTGATTCCCGACTTCTGTACCGCGTCGTCGAACTGCCGAAGATCGGCCGGCATCACGCGATCCTTCAACTGCATCGCCGAATCGGAGTTCTGCATGGCCCGATAATCCACGACCACCAGCTGTTGCAGGTCGTGCGGAATCGCAGCGCGCGCATCGCCGGAGAGCTGAACCGCGAAAGCCGGCACACAAAGAGTCACAGCGGTGGCAGCCAGTGAAATCCGAAACAGAGTCTTCAACTCGAACATCCTCCAGGAACGCTGCCTGCGCGGAATCGACTATCGATTGCCGTCTTGCCGATCGCTCCGCTCACACCTTGCGATCTGAAGATTCAGACCTGCAAGCCACTGGATCGTGAGCAGTCACCGGTTACCCTCAGCGCGATCGGAGCGCGGAGGACGGCGTTCCATCTATGGTCATTCTACCTGTCGTTCAATTTTCAAAACACACAGCCGGCGACAGAGAAGGTTACTTTTCTCCGGGCCAGCCGAGCGGAGTTTCGAGCCGCTTTTCAAGGATCTTGGTCAAAGGATCGAACCCAACCAATAGACGCATCCACTCGCTCTCGCGCTCGCAAGCTGCCTCGGGCAAAAGGCCAATTACCTGAGTTTCCAAGGGCTCCGCCTTGTGACGAAGTGCCAGCCGAGCAACAGTCTGGAAGACCTGCGACACAGGTGTTGCATGGAAGTCGGGAATATTCAATGCGAGTTGGGCCCGGCCGTGGGCCAGGCTGCCCGTGGCTTTGATGCCCTTCAATCCCCCGGAACTGGTGCGCATCTCCCGCGCAATCGCACGGACCATCGCAACATCGGATGAATCGAAGGAGACGTTGTACTCGATGAGGAATTTGCGTGCGCCCACGGCGGAGGCTCCAGCAGTTGGATGCAGGCCGGGACCACCGAGATCGGGTCGGCGCGCTGCCTCTTTGCGAACCTGGTCGCGCAGGCCTTCGAACTGCCCCCTGCGCACGTCATCGAGGTTGGCGCGATCGGGACGCGCGGCTGCTGCCTCGTAGAAGTACACCGGGATGCCGAAGCGCTGCCAGATCTCCTGCCCCGCCTGGCGCGCCAGCATCACGCACTGCTCGAGCTTGACGCCGGAGATGGGCACGAATGGAATCACATCCGCCGCGCCAATGCGCGGATGGTCTCCCTGGTGCCGGGTGAGATCGATGAGTTCGGCAGCCTTCCCTGCTCCGCGAACTGCAGACTCGAGAACAGCCGCCGGATCGCCTGCGATCGTGACCACCGTGCGGTTGTGTTCGGCGTTCATGGACCAGTCGAGCAGACGAACTCCCGGGACGCGCATCGCGGACACGATGGCTTCGACCCGACGCGCGTCCCTGCCTTCAGAGAAATTAGGAACGCACTCGACGACTGGACCCGATCCCGTCATCTCCAGAACGTGTACCCCACTTGAAGCTGAATGCTGGCATTGACTCCAGGGTTGCGGTCTCCGAGCGATGCAGAGGAGATGTGAACTGCGTTCACACCGAAGTCGATCGACCGCTTGGAGCGTAGAAAGTAGTGCAGACCCAGGCCGCCCTGAGGCGAGAAATTCCACACCGACGTCCCTCCCGGCACGCCGTGCGGAACCAGTACATCCGGAGGGAATTTATGTGTGGTGTAGATGAGTCCTCCGGCGGCCTGAAACCACGGCTGGAAGCGCCGCGACTCCGTGCGGAAGTTCCAGCGAAAAATAACCGGCGTGAGGCTGAGTCCGGCGTACGTCCCGCCGCCAATCGGCTGCGTATAAACGACACCCTGATAGATGAAAGTCTGGTCGTGGGCCGCCGGCGTGAACGCAAGCCACAGCGGCATGAAGTTGGCGCCGTACTCGAACTGCCCGCTAAACATTCCCGCGTGCACCACAGGGGTAAGTACCTTGCCCAACTGAGCACCACCCCAGAGGAACTGAAAGTCAGCCCGGTCTCCGACTCCCTTGCCCCAGTTAACGAATGGGCCGTACTCCCAACTGCGGGCGTTGCGCACTTCGGACACGGAGTTCTGGGCGGCCTCTTTCTGCGTCGCATCGGACTCCGGCGATTCGGCAACTGCATTGAGACCGGGAACCAGCGCAATGGCAGTCAAGGTCAACAGGAACAGCTTCGCTCTCGGCAACTTCTTCCCTTCCTTAATTCTTCAATTGTCACAAGAAAGGCCGACCCTGCGGCCGGCCTCGGTTGGAACCCTGGAGCAGGTTAGCCGGCCACCTGTTCCATCTGCTCGGCATCCATATCGAAGTTCGAGTAGACGTTCTGGGTGTCGTCGAAGTCCTCGAGTGCCTCAAGCAGCCGCACCATCTGCGCTGCCGTCGCGCCTTCCAGCTTGGTGTAGGTCGAGGCCAGCATCGTCACCTCGCTCATCACCGTCGGAATATTCGCCGCCTTCACGGCTGCCAGAACCGTCTCGTACGATGCAGGCTCGGCGATGATCTCCCAAGTCTCGACTTCGTCGCGGAGGTCTTCACCACCGTGCTCGAGCACGATGTTCATCAGCTGCTCTTCGCTGGCCGCGGACTTCTCGACTGCGATAATGCCCTTTTTAGAAAACATGAAGCGCACCGAACCGGTCTCACCGAGGTTGCCGCCGTGCTTGGAAAGCATGTGGCGGATCTCGCTGACGGTCCGGTTGCGATTGTCGGTGGTGACGTCAACGATGAGAGCAACGCCGCCGGGGCCGTAGCCCTCGAAGCTGATCTCTTCGTACACGGCGCCGGGGAGTTCGCCCGTACCGCGCTGGATGGCGCGTTTGATGTTGTCGGCCGGCATATTCTCGGCTTTGGCCGCAAGGACCGCCGTTCGGAGGCGGGGGTTGCCGTCCGGGTCGCCGCCTGCACGTGCAGCGATGGCGATTTCCTTGATCAGCCGGGTGAAAATCTTGCCGCGCTTGGCATCGAGCGCGCCCTTCTTGTGCTTAATTGTGGCCCATTTCGAGTGCCCGGACATGGGAACCTCAGTCGATTGAAAATGCAGGCGCTAGAGGCGCACTGCCCTTGTGAGTATATCACTCAAGAAGATTCGGCGAATGCCGCTGGTTCGGAGCCAAAACCGTACTCGATCTCCGCAAAAACAGCGACAATAGGAGGCCAGGATGGGCTCCAAAGTAAACACGAATCAAGTCGATTTGCGCAGAGCCCCTGGCTCCTCTGTCTTCGATCGGCGAGAGTTTCTGCACGGCGCGGCGATGGCCTCAGTTGGAGCACTTCTTCGCTCACCTCCGGCCAACAGTGCCGGGGGTCAGCCCGAGAAGATCCCGGACTTCAAAATCGAGATCGTCGAGACCGAGTGGGAACTGTCGCCGAAGAAGAAGATTCGGACCGCCGCCTACAACGGCCAGATCCCCGGCCCGCTGCTGCGCCTGACAGAGGGCGAACCCGTCACAATCGAAATCGTGAACCGCCTCGACCGCGAGCAGATCGTGCACTGGCATGGTCAGTGGATTCCGCCGGATGTCGACGGCGCCATGGAAGAAGGCTCGCCGATGATCTCCGCGGGAAGCAGGTCTCTCATCACCTTTGTCCCAAAACCAACAGGCCTGCACTGGTACCACACCCATACAGCTGCCCACCGCGACTTGAAGCGGGGCCTCTATAGCGGGCAGTTAGGGCCGCTGGTCGTCGAGCCGAAGGAGAATCCTGCGCGCTACGACCAAGAGCAGTTTCTCGTCCTGCACGATTGGGAGCCGTACTTCATGACCAGCGACGACGGATCGCAGATGGTCGACTACATCATTGCATCGATCAACGGGCGCATGCTCGGCCACGACGAGCCGATCCGAGTGCGCGAGGGGCAACGCGTCCTCTTCCACATCCTGAATGCGAGCGCAACGGTCGCACATTGGCTCGCTCTACCCCAGCACCGGTTCCAGGTCGTCGCCCTCGATGGACGCCCCGTTCCAACGCAGGCGCAAGTGGACACACTGCGGCTCGGGCCGGCCGAGCGCGTCAGTGCGATCGTCTCCATGAACGCACCCGGCGTCTGGGTCTTGAGTGAACCTCGTGCGAAATTCCGTGAGGCAGGCATGGGTACTGTGATCGAGTATGCGAACGCGACAGGCGAGGCGCAGGCTCCCGCTTCCACGAACCTGCAATGGCATTACCAGGTGTTTGCCGACCCGAAACCCGCGATCTACAAGCCAGACGTGACGATCCCGCTTGTCTTCACCTCAAAATTCGAGGGCCACGGTGCACTCGATCGTTGGATGATTAATGGAAAGTCGTTCCCGGCGACCGATCCAATCCTGCTGCATGAAGGACGACGACACCGGTTGATTTTTGACAATCGCAGCACCGACGACCATCCGGTGCACCTGCATCGTCACGCCTTCGAGCTGGTTTCATTCGCCAAAACACCCACGAGCGGCGTCTATAAAGATGTTGTTGTTGTTCCAGCAGGGAGCATGGTCGAAGTCGATCTCGTGGCTGACAATCCCGGCAACACGCTCTTCCACTGTCACCAGCAGGACCACATGGACTCCGGATTCATGGCATTATTCCGTTACGCGTGACGTCGTCGGTTGCGGGTCTTTCTTCGACCATTTTGAGGAAACGATTTGAGGCGGTCCTATTTTCTTCTTGTTGCGGTCATTGCTGTCGCAGGCTGCGCGGCGCGCGCCCATGCGCAGGGCAACTACGAAATCCAGGTCTATGGAGCCGATACCGTTCCACCCCAGAGCACGATGATCGAATTGCATTCGAACTTCACCGCCGATGGCCAGAAGCACTTTATCGATGGCGTAGCGCCCACCAATCATGCCGAGCACGAAACCATCGAGATTACACAGGGGATCAACAGCTGGTCTGAAGTTGGCTTCTACATCTTTACAAGCGAACAAAGTGGGACCGGCGTGCAGTGGGTCGGCGATCATATCCGCCCACGGGTACGCGTGCCTGACGGTTGGCGCTGGCCCGTGGGTGTGAGTCTCTCAACCGAGGTTGGATATCAGCGAGCGTTCTTCGATCGCGACACCTGGACCTGGGAGATTCGGCCGATCGTCGACAAGACCGCAGGTCGCTGGTACTTCGCCGTGAACCCGGCGCTGGAGCGAACGTGGCATGGTCCCGACGTCAATCTTGGGATCGACTTTTCCCCGGCGGTGAAGATCAGCTACGACTTCACCAAGCAGATCAGCGGCGGCATTGAGTACTACGCCGACTACGGCAGCATCACCAACATCGCCAGCCTGCACAATCAGCAACAGCAAATCTTTCCCGCGATCGATTTGAATGTCTCGCCGAAATGGGAGATCAACTTCGGCGTAGGCGTCGGACCCACAGCCGCGACCGATCACTGGATCGTGAAAGGGATTGTGGGCAGGCGGTTCGACTGGGGACGGCAGAAGAATCCCTAGCGGCTGCCGTCCTTCGAAGATCGATCTTCAGCCTCTACCAAACGCGACAGGCATTGGCCGGCATCATCGGCTGCCCGGTTTTGCATCCGAAGGCCTTGCCGAACTCCGGCATGTTCTGGACGACGCCGTCGATGCGGAACTGGCGCGGCGAATGCGGATCGGTCTGCACCTGCAACCGGACTTGCTCGGGACGAATCGCCCCGCACCAGCTTTGGCCATGCGCCAGGAAGAACTGCTGAATCGGCGTGAAGCCATCCTGCTTGGCTGAGAGATCCAACCCCTTGCGCTTGGCGTCTTCAAGAAATGCCATGTAGGCCAAGCGGAGACCGCCATTGTCTGCCGTATTCTCTCCCAGAGTCAGCTTGCCGTTCACCTTGACGTCGTCGACTGCGGTGAAGCCACCGTATTCCTTCACCTCGCAATCCGTCATAGATTCAAATTTCTTCTTGTCATCCGCCGTCCACCAGTCGGAGAGATTGCCGCTTCCATCGAACTGGCTGCCTTCGTCGTCGAAACCATGGGTCAGCTCATGTCCAACGATGCCGCCAATGTGCCCATAGTTCTCTGCGTCCGTGGCATGCGGATCGTAGAGCGGAGACTGCAGAATGCCGGCAGGAAAGTTGATGTCGTTCATCGAGGGGTTGTAGTACGCGTCGACGGTGGAGGGCGACATGCCCCATTCGCCGCGATCGACCGGCTTGCCGATCTTAGCCAGCTGGCGGTGGTTTTCAAACTCGACACCTCGCGTCGCGTTGCCAAGAGCGTCTCCGCGCGCAATTGCAAGTGAAGAGTAATCGCGCCAGCGATCGGGGTAGCCGATCTTGTTGGCGACCAGGTGCAGCTTGGCCTTCGCCTTGATCTTCGTCTCCGGGCTCATCCAATCGAGTGTGCCGATCTCGTTGTCCATCGCGTTCTCGATGTCGTGGACCATCTGCAGCGTGAATGCCTTGTTTGCGGCAGAGAATTGCGAGGAGACATAGACCTGGCCCAGCGCTTCGCCGAGCGCGCCATCGGTCGCCTGCACGCAACGCTTCCAGCGCACCTGCTGCGTCGGCGTACCGCGTAGCTTGTGGCTGAAGAAATCGAAGTTCTCCTCGTCCATGGCCTTGGGCATGGCGTAACCGGGGACCGAGTTGATCAACTGCCAGCGCAGGTAGGTCTTGATGGTATCGAGATCGGTGGACTCGATCAGAGGCTGCATCCCTTTGAAGAAATCCGGATTCGCCACATTCAAGTCGGTCACTGAAGGCGTGCCGGTGAGCGAGAAGAAGTGCGGCCAGTCCACGACCGGAGCCAGCGCGGAAAGCTGCGTCACAGTCTCGGGATGGTAGATCTTGTTTGGATCGCGCTGCGATGTGATGTCGAGAGAGATCTTAGCCAGAGATGTCTCGAGATCCATGGTCTTCTGTGCGTCCGTCCCCGCCTGCTCGGCCGGTTCGCCGGCCAGAGTGAGCATCTTCGCCACGTGCGCTACATACTGCTTGCGCGTCGTCTCCGCCGCATCTCCGGTGCGCAGATAGTAGTCGCGTTCCGGCAGACCCAGGCCGCCCTGATCGACCACGGCAATCTGCTTCTGTGCATCTTTGAAGTCCTGCTGCTCGCCGAAGCTGAAGAAGGCGTTCACATTGATCAACTGAAAGTGTGCCAGTAGCTCTGTGAGCTGCGACTTGTCAGTCAGTGCGGCGATGCGATCCAGCTCCGGCTGCAGCGGCTTCAGGCCTGCTTCGTGAATGGCATCTTCGTTCATGCACGTTGCGTAGAAGTCTCCTATCTTCTGTTCGTTCGGTGTGCGCTTTGGATCGTCGACGGCGACCTTCTCCAGCAGATCGTGCAGGACCTGCTGGGTGTAGTCAAAAACAATTGCGCCGGAGCCGTAGCCTGATTTGTCAGCTGGAATGGGGTGGAGCTTCGAGAAGTTGCCGCACGCATAGGCAGCGAAGTCGACGCAGGGATCGGCCGAGCTATCGATCAGGGACCTATCCAGCCCGGGCAGGAGCTTGACTGGCTCAGCGGGACCGCTTTGTCCAACCGCTGAAGTTGTCGCCGTGAGACCGATTGCCAAACAAGACAAAAGCACAAAACGCTGACTCATTCCAGCCTCCAAAAGAGAAACACACAACTATTTCTAAGTCCTCTTGATTGTACGAAGAGCCCGCGGCCAATCGGGTGCGTCTTGTGACAAACTGCCTGATTGGCCGGGTGAGTTGAATCGCATTCTAGCCCGCAAAGAATCATGCCGGGATGGACCGGCACAATTCAGAGCAGGTCGCCGCCGTCGCCGCCGCCCGAGTCAGCGAATCCCGAACCATCGTCGACGTTGGAGTTGTCGTAACCCGCGGAGTCCTCGAGCTCGTTGCGATCGTCGCCCGAGGTGTTGTAGCTGGCGTCGCTGAACTGCTCCCCGCCACCCTGGCCCAGGTTCTGATCTGCCGATTCGTGGAAATGATGTTCCCCTGCCTCGATGCCGCGATGTTCGCCCCCCTGGGCTGGGTCGTCGTAGTAGTTGTTGACGACCGTCTCCTCAACGGGACGATCGAATCCGCCGCCCATGCCCAGGCCGCCACCACCCCAGCCGAGGCCCCCTACGCCCAATCCCGGATGGCCAAAGCCGCCCAAGCCGTGCAGGACCGATTCCACTCCCTCAAAGGCGAGCGCGCCGGCAGCGACACCGGCAGCGGTCTGCATGGCGCCGCGCAGAAAGCTTGGCTGGCTCGCTGCGACATACTGCGGCTGTTGGTATTGCGGCGCGGCGTACCCGGGAGTGGGTTGTGCATACTGCGGCTGGGCGTACTCCGGATTGACTGGCTGATAGCCGGGAGTCTGCACTGGAGCGGGCTCTGGATCACGATGTCCCAGCAGGCTGCCGAGGAAACTCGTGGCACGCGCAGGCTGAGAGTGCTGCTGGGCCTGCTGCTGCAGCTGTGCGACCTGTGCCTTGGCCTGTTCGAGTGCAATATTCTGCACCAGTACTGTCTGGGCAAGAATGTAGAGCGCATCGGGGTTCGGACCGAACGAACGGTTCAGCAACGCTTCCGCGTCAGGGTCTTTCTCTTGCAGCTGTGTCTGGTTTACGCGCTCGATGAGCGAGTTCAGAAGCTGTTCTTCCTGGGGAGTCAACGGTGTAACCTCCGGCGGCAGCGAAGTTGTAGGGTCATGCCGCTCCTCAGGGATTGAGACGCGATCACGCCGGCAAAGTTGCCCCGCCGTTGAGTGAGTACGCGCGCAGACCGCGCCCGGTTCCCTGCACCGAACAGCGCAAAGTGCGATGAAAAGGCCGCAAATTCAGGAGCTAAAGCGCGTCCTAGCGTCCGGATTTTTGGACCAGCAGTTCGAGCTCCGACTGAACGCGTTCAAGCACCGAAGACCAGTCTCTCGGGCGCGCCTGCCTGAACAGGCGCACTGTCGGGTACCACGGGCTGTCGTTGCGATGCGTCAGCCAGCGCCAGTCCGAAGAGAACGGCAGCAGAACCCAAGTCGGCTTGCCCAGCGCTCCGGCGAGATGTGCGACGGATGTGTCGACGGTGATGACAAGATCGAGATGCGTGACAAGCGCTGTCGTGTCGGCGAAGTCTGCAATCGCTGCGCTCAGGTCGGTCATCGGGTTCTCAAGGGTATCGAACTGGCTAGCCTGTGGCCCTAACTGCAGCGAGAAGAAGTGCGTGTCTTTCGTGGAGAGAATCGACCTAAACAGAGCAAGTGGAATCGAACGGTCCGAGTCTTCGAAGGACCGCGGCGTTGCCCCCCACACCAACCCGACGCGCAGGCCATTGTCTGGCCACAGCCGTTCCGCTGCAGCTTGCAGTGCGTCCTCGGGAATCTTGAGATAAGGCACCTGTGCAGGGATCGTAGCTACCGTCGTCCCGAACGCAAGCGGCAAGCTCATCAAAGGGCACTGCCATTCGTGATCCGCAATGGGCTCGCCTGTCGCAATCACGGCAGCGACGCCGGGAATCTCCGCCGCCAGCCTGTGAATCTGCTCTGGCACATCGAGAAGAACCTGCCCGCCCGCCGTCACGACCATCGGAATAAAGCGAAGAAACTGCAGCGTGTCGCCGAGTCCCTGCTCGGCATGAAGCAGGACCCGTGACCCGTTGAGCGGCTCGCCCTTCCACTGTGGCATTGGGAAGCTGCGGAGATTTGGCGTGGGTCGCTGCAGGCGCGACTCATACAGCGGCCACCCAGCGGCATAGTCGCCTTCAAGCAAATTGAGCAGGCTCAGGTTCCATCGGGCGTCGACGTTGTCCGGCTGAAGCTTAAGTGCCCTCTGATACTGCGCACGCGCCTCGGACAGATTCCCTTGCAACCTCAGGACGTTCCCAATGTTGAATTCCGCTTCGGACGAATCGGGCTTGATCGCCAGAATGCCCTCGTATTCCGCAATGGCCTCGTCCAGCTTGCCCTCGAGCTGCAGAACATTGCCTACACGAAACCGCGCTAGTACATTCCCTGGATCGGACCCGATCACGCGCAGAAATTCAGAGAGCGCCTCAGCGAACTTCCGCTGTGCCTGCAGAGTTCCACCGAGAGCGAAGTGGTACTCGACATTATCGCCATCGATGGCGATCGCTCGACGGATCATCTTCTCGGCAACCTGGGCGTTGCCCGACTGCTGCGCGATTGCGCCGAGACCAAACAAACTGGGCGCGTGCCGCACATCGACCGCGAGGATTTGCAGATAGAGTTCCTTCGCCTCGTCCAGCCGGCCTGCCTGATGCTGGGCCACAGCGTCGGACAGCAGCGTTGCCAGCCACTCGCGCTCTGCTTCCTTCGATCCCGCACCCCATTGCATCGGATTGACTCTATCATTCCCGCAAGGC
>Ga0181526_10001998_pt1 | contig 18472 bp, 15 predicted proteins | sample PEATcosm2014_Bin_35_FD_119750 | JGI IMG/M metagenome (GOLD analysis project Ga0181526, IMG submission 119750) | Peatland microbial communities from MTU Mesocosm Facility, Houghton, MI, USA - PEATcosm2014_Bin06_30_metaG | ecosystem: Environmental > Terrestrial > Soil > Wetlands > Peat | place...
CACACGATGGAGCGTGCATTGAGAGCGCAATGGCCGCGCCATGTCAAAGCTGTGGCGGCGTGGCATCCGCGCGCCTGGCAAGAGTGGCTCGAGTGGCTGGCGTGGCTGCCGTTCTTGAGTCTGTTGCAGCAACTGGCGCGGCCGGAGTCCGCGCCGGCGTGGATGTTGGCAGATCCGGTGTGCGGCCCGCTTGCGCCGGGCACCATTACAGATCGCACCGCCGCCTTGGCCCACACCGCAATCGCTCCCCTGGAGGCAGTCGTTGCCGGTCGGATTTCGCCGGGCGCGGCCTGGCGCGCTCACTGGCAAGCACTGTGGCCTCGGGCGGATGCCCGAACGCAGGATTCCCGTGACCTGTTCCTGCGGACTGTGGACCAGAACCAACAAGCACTGCTGATTGCCACCGATACGGCCGAGCCGCTGCGAGAACAACTGGCGATCCGGTTGCAGAGACTGATGCGCATCGCCGCCGGTACGGTGATCGTCACGCTCTGTCATCTCGCTCTGCTTGCGCTCGACCTGGAGCGGCTACGCGGCGGCTTGGCGTGCAGGTGTCTGTTCGGCGGCAACGCGGTAGTGCGCTGATGGCGCTACGTCCGGAAACGGCGAGATGGTTTGAGCTGATGCTGGCGCGCGATGAGCTGGCAGCTGCGCTGCAGTGTCTCGCTGCCAGTGGTGAAGTGGAGCTACAGGCGCACAGCGATCTATCGGCGGCGGCGCTGTTGCCTGCGCTGCGCGCCTCGGTTGATGAATACAGGCGCCTGGCGCAGCGATACGCTCAATTCTGGCCACAAGCCTCCAGCAGTACTCCACAAGGTGCGCGCGAGCCGGAGCAGATACCAACCGCCGCCCTGAAGCAATTGCAGTCCTGGGCAGCCGATGCGGATCCCGTCATTGACCAGTTGCAGAAAGTGGCGCGCGAGCGAGCCGAGCTGCAGCTGGTGGAGGAGCTATCTTCGGAGCCCGATCGTGAGCTGCCCGACCTGCAGCTCTTCGCCCAGTCGGGTCCGGTGTTGGCTAGCCGTGCCTATTTGTTGGAATCGGCGCCCAAGGATCTGGCTGTGCCGGCGTCGGTACTCGCGCAGTATATTCGCCGCGGCCAACGAATCTATATCCTGGCTGCCGGTCCGGCCGAGCAGATCGCGGCCTTCGACAGCGCACTGAGCGCACACAAGGCACGGCAGCTCACGCTGCCACCGGGACTGCCAGCGGACCGCGCGGCCGCACACGATTTCATCGTCGCACGCATCGATGAGATCGCGGCGCAACGGCGGGATCTTGATTCCAGACTCAATGAACTGCAGCAGCGGTACGGTCTGCGCGGCGCGCTCGCCGATCTGAGTTTCATCGAGTGGCTGGTGCAGAACGTCTCGCAGCTCGCACTGACCGAGCATTTCGCCTGGATCACGGGGTGGACCAGCGATTTTGCGGGCGACCGAGTCGAGGCGGCGCTCAATCGGGCGCACCTGCACTACCTGCTGCGTTTCCCGGGCGCCCCGCAAGGGTTGATCCGGCCCGTCCTGCTGCACAATCCGCGCTGGGCACAGCCGTTCGAGCTGTTCTCGCGCCTGCTCGGCATGCCGGGCGCCAGCGAGGCCGATCCGAGCGGTCTGCTCGCGTTCGTTGCACCGCTCATGTTCGGCTTCATGTTTGCCGATGTCGGACAGGGTGCGGTGCTGATCATTGCGGGCGTGGCGCTGCACAGGAGATTTCCGGCCACCGCGCTGCTGATCCCCGGCGGCTTCGCTGCCGCAGCGTTCGGGTTTCTGTTCGGGAGCGTGTTCGCAAGCGAGCAGTACCTTCCCGCGCTGTGGTTGCGCCCGCTCGAGCGGCCGCTGGCCCTGCTCGGCGTGAGCCTCGCGCTGGGCGCGTGCGTGATCCTGCTGGGGCTGGTGTTGGATGCCGTGCAGCACGTCTGGGCGGGGCTTGCGATGCAGTGGTGGGCCACGCGCGCGGGTCTGGTACTGTGTTATCTGGGATTGATCTGCACGCCGCTCGTCACCCGCGCGCTATGGGCACTTCCTGTGGGTCTGGGCTGGTATCTGATCGGCAGTGCGGTGCGTGGCCCCCGGGCAGGCCGGCTGATCGGCCTGGCCACAGCCGCGGGTGAAGCCGTGGAGACGCTGTTTCAGCTTGCGATCAACACGGTCTCGTTCGTGCGTGTCGGCGCCTTTGCGCTCGCGCACGCGGGCCTCGGCTCTGCTGTGGCCGGTATTGCAGCAACGATGGGCTCAAGGCCCGCGGCATGGCTGGTGCTGGCGGCGGGCAATGCGCTGATCATTGCCATCGAGGGGTTGGTGGTCGGCATTCAGACCACCCGGCTCATCTTGTTCGAATTCTTCGTCCGCTTCCTGCAAGGCTCTGGCCGGGCTTTTCATCCTTTGGCGACAGCCGCTTCCGCGGCGGAGCCACACCCTTCATCGAGGACACTATCATGAGAGAAAAAAGTCGTGCTGCCGCAATGTTAACCGCTGCGATCGTGGTGCTGACCGTGCTGGTCGGCGCGGGCGTGAGCCTGCTGCTGCTGATGGCACCTTCGGCGGCAGCTGATGCGGGCAGCACCACGGCCGTCGCGGCGGTGCACATGGATCCGCAGGTCCTGGGCTGGGCCTTCGTCGGCGCGGCGCTGTCCACGGGTCTGGCGGCGCTCGGCGCAGCCTATGCCGTCGGCCGTGTGGGCAGCGCCGCTGTCGGCGCGGTTGCGGAGAAGCCGGAGCTGTTCGGTCGCGTCCTGGTGCTCGTCGGGCTTGCCGAAGGTATCGCGATCTACGGCTTGATTGTCTCGATACTGATATTGAACCGTATCGCTTGAACTCGAGTCGAGGTGCACCATGAAGCTTGCGGTCATTGCGGACGAGGTCACGGCACTGGGCTGGCGTCTGATCGGTGCGCGGGTGCTGCTGCCGGGTGTGCATACGGCGCGGGACTGCTTCCGCGATGCGCTGGGCAGTGCCGACATGGTGTTGATTACCGCGCAGTTTGCGAACGCGATTCCCGCCGCAGAACTGGACGGCGCGTTGCTGGCAAGCAGCCCGCTGACACTGGTCATCGCCGATATGCGGCACACCCACGAGCCGCCGGAGATCGAGCAAGAGGTACGGCGCGCGCTCGGAGTCCCGGTGTGAACGTAATGGGCGCGGACGCTGAGGGGCACGAGCTGCCGGCGAGCGTTCTCGACGCCCAGGTCGAGGCGATGTCGCAGCGGGTGAGCCAGGACCGCGACTCGCGCTGCGCGCAGCTGCGGGCCGCGGCCGAAAGCCAGGTGCACGAGATCCTGCGTTCCGCACGCAGCGAAGCGCGCGCCAACGTGCACGCGGCCGTGGTGCGCGAACGCAAGCTCGGCGATCAAGCGCTGCGACAGGCACGGGCGAGCGCGCTGCTCGAGGAACGCCAGCGTGCTCAACAGGAGACGCGCGCGCTGCTGCGGCAGATGTGGGCGGCGATAGCGGGTGTGCTCGAATCACGATGGGACGACCCGGCGCAACGGAAGACCTGGGTGCAGACCAGCATTCGTCAGGCGAAGAGTCTGCTGATTGGCCGCTCGTGGCGTATCGAGCATGGTGCCAGTTGGTCGCAGGAGGAACTCGCCGAACTGGGACAGCTGATTTCCGGCAAGGACGAGTCCGGATCAGCGTACGAAGTTACCCTGGCGTGCGACCGAGCCATACGCGGCGGCATCCGCATCGGCACCGTGGGCGCCTGTCTCGACACGACAATCGCAGGGTTGCTGGCATCTCGGGCGGAGATCGAGTCGGAGTTTCTGGCCCAATACCTGGCCGTGGCGAAGCCGCATGAGTGAGGCGCGAATACGTTGGATCAGCGGGCCGGTGCTGCGGGCCGGTTCGGCGGACGTATTTCACGTGTATGAGGCGATTGCTGTGGGTCCGCACGCCTTGCTGGGTGAGGTGATCAAACTCGGTCCGGACGATTTCGTGGCTCAGATCTACGAAGACACCACGGGCCTCAAACCGGGCGATGCGGTGACCGGGAGCGGCCAGCCGCTTTCGATTTCGCTCGGACCTGGCCTTCTGGGCGGTATTTTCGACGGTCTGCTGCGTCCGCTGAACGCCGCGGACGGACCGTTCATCCAGCCGGGCGCCAGAGGCAGGCCCGCGCAACGCTTTAGCTTTGAGCCGAGCGTGCGACTGGGTGAGCGCATTCGGCCCGGTCAAGCGATCGGCAGCGTTGCAACTGCGCGACGGCAGCTCTGCCTTGCCCCCCCGGGCATGGGTCCCGGCATCGTTCGCTGGGTGGCCTCTGCGGGCGAGTATTCCGGGGAAGAGCCGATCTGCCGTTTGGAGCTTGAGGAGGGAGCGACCTGTGAGGTCGCTCTCACGCACGCCTGGCCGGTGCGTAAGCCACGCCCGGCAGCTCAGCGCCTTCCGATTGCGGGTCCGATGATCACCGGCCAGCGCATTCTCGACACCCTCTTTCCCGTCGGACGCGGCAGCCGGGCTGCAGTGCCGGGTGGGTTCGGCACGGGCAAGACGGTTTTGCAGGAAGCGCTCGCCAAGTGGAGCGATGCCGACATCATCATCTACGTCGGCTGCGGAGAGCGTGGCAATGAAATGTCGGAGGTGCTCGATGAGCTGCCGAAACTGCAGGATAGCCGCAGCGGCCGACCCCTCATGGAGCGCACCGTCATCATCGCCAACACCTCCAACATGCCGGTCGCCGCCCGTGAAGCCAGCGTCTACACCGCCATCACCGTGGCGGAATACTTCCGCGACCAGGGACTGCATGTGGCGCTCATGGCCGACTCTACCAGCCGCTGGGCGGAGGCCTTGCGTGAGGTTTCCGGTCGTCTCGGGGAGCTGCCTGGGGAGGCCGGCTACCCGGCTTATTTGAGCTCGCGGCTCGCGGAGTTCTACGAGCGCGCGGGCCGCGTCAGCACGCTGGCGGGAACCGAAGGCTCGGTCACCATCATCGGCGCGATCAGTCCGCCGGCCGGAGACCTGTCCGAGCCGGTCACGATGCACACGCGCCGCTGTGTGCGCACTTTCTGGGCGCTCGATCGCGCTCGGGCGCATGCGCGATTCTACCCGGCCGTCAATCCGCTGCAGTCTTATAGCGGCGATGTGGAGGCGCTCGCCCGATGGTGGCAAATCCAGGGTAATCCCGATTGGCTGGCGCAGCGCAAGCGACTGCTCGAGCTGCTGGAGGCGCAGGTGCAGCTCGAGCGCATGGCACGCATCGTCGGCATGGACGCATTGCCACCGGCGCAGCAGCTCACATTGTCGAACGCGGACCTGGTCAATGAAGCTGTGCTGCGTCAGTCCTCCTTTTCCGAAGTGGATCGCTATTGTTCGCCGCAGCGGCAGACGGCCATCCTGGGCCTGATCATCCGCTTCATCGACCTGGCCCGCGGCGCGGTCGAAGCCGGCGTACATCCTGATCGCATTCGCGAGCTGCCGGTGCGCCGCACCCTGCAGCGTATCGGCGAGGAATACGGCGAGGAACGGATCGCGGGCATCGGTGCGCTGTGGAAGCAGCTGGAATCCGAATTCGCCGGGCTGCCGCGAGAGCACGCCAATGCGGGTTGATCTGGTGCTCGAGAATTGCGTACAGCGCATCGAGGGACCACTGATCTTTCTCGAGCGCAAGGCCGAGCTCGGGCTCAATGCACGCGTCGAGGTGCTGGGCCGCGACGGCCGCGGTCGCATCGGTCGCGTTGCCGCAGTCGATGATCGAAGCTTCGTCATCGAGGTCCTGGAGTCGACGCTCGGTCTCGGCGTGCGCGACACGCGCATCCGCGTCTGGAACGAGCCGTTGCTGTTCGGCGTCGGGCCGGGGATGCTCGGTCGGACCTTCGACAGCATCGGGCAGCCAACGGACGGGGGCGCGCCGATCCCCGCCACGCGGCGGATGCGTATCGATGGCCTCGCCATCAATCCGGCTGCACGCACGCTCCCGCGTGATTTCATTGAAACGGGGATGTCGGCCATCGATCTGATGAACAGTCTCGTGCGAGGCCAGAAGCTGCCGCTGTTTTCCGGTGCCGGCTTGCCGCACGACAAATTGGCGACGCAGATCGTGCTACAGGCGCGATTGCGGCACGAGGAGGCTGCTTTCGCCGTCGTGTTCGTCGGCCTCGGTATCTCGCACGACACGGCCGAGACATTTCGCGACGCCATGGCTTCCAGCGGCGCACTCGAGCACACGGCGATGTTCCTCAATCTGGCCGATGAACCCTCCGCACAGCGCCTGCTGACGCCGCGCTACGCACTCACCGCCGCCGAATACCTGGCCTTCGTTGAAGGACGGCACGTTCTGGTCGTCATGACGGACATGACCAATTATTGCGAGGCGCTGCGCGAAGTGTCGGCGAGCCACGGCGAGCTACCGAGCCGGAAAGGCTATCCGGGATACATGTACTCCGATCTCGCCAGCCTTTATGAGCGCGCCGGATGCATCGCCGGCCTGCCGGGAACGCTCACCCAGGTGCCGATTCTGACCATGCCGGCGGACGATATCAGTCACCCCATTGCCGATCTGACCGGCTACATCACTGAAGGCCAGATCGTGCTCGATCGCGAACTCGATCGACGGGGGATCTATCCTCCGGTAAGCCTGCTGCCCAGCCTGTCGCGGCTCATGAACGCCGGCATCGGCGAGGGCTTCACCGATGCGGATCATCCAGCGCTTGCCAATCAACTCTTTGCCTGCTACGCACGCGCCACGCACGTGCGTGTGCTCGCCAGCGTGATGGGCGAGGAGAGCCTGCCCGAAATCGATCGGCGCTTTCTGGTGTTCGGGCGCGCACTCGAGGAGCGATTGGTCAACCAGGAAGGACGGCGATCGTTGGAGGAAAGCATGCAGATCGGCTGGGAGCTGCTGAGCGGCCTGCCTGCCACCGAGCTGACACGGCTTTCCAAGCAGCAGATCGATCGCTATCTGCGAGGACCCTCGCATGCCTGAGGCGCAGCGCGAGATCACGGCCACGCGCATCGCGCTGCTCGAGCTAAAGGACGAGCAAAGGCTGGTGCAGGAAGGCTACACGCTGCTCGATGAGAAGCGCATCCTGCTGGCGCACGAGATTCAGCGCCAGCTTGCGCTGCTTGCCGCGCTGCGACGGCAGAGCGCCGCACTGGAGAGCGAGCTGTTCTCGCGGACCGTATCTGCAGTCCGTCGCCACGGTATGGATGAGCTTGCAGTGTATCCACCACTGACGCTGGCCCAGGACCGCCTGGTGATGCGCCGCTCACGGCTGCTCGGGCTGGAGTTGTTGCAGGCGCATCTGGAAAAATCGGTGCAATCAACGACAAGCAGTGAGCAGCCGGTCAATCCGACGCCGGAGGCGCGTGCCTGCGCGCAGGCGCATCTCCAGTGGCTCTTCCTGGGCGTAGAGCTTGCCGGTTGCTGCGTAAATCTGCGCCGCCTGGCGCGCGATTATGTGCGCACCGAACGCCGGGCCAAGGCCATCGAGAATGTGCTGTTGCCGGAAATCATGTCGAGTCTGAAATTCATCACTGAACAGCTCGAGGGCCAGGATCAGGAGGAAGTTGCGCGCCTGCGTGGGCGGGGCACGGAACTGGCCTGAAAGTCCGTGAGCCCAACGGAATCAGAGGCTCAAACGCTCGCTCAGGATGGCGACGATGAGCGTAACGCAGCCGAGGGCGTGGATCAGGAGGGTGATTTCAATGCTCTGCTTCAGGCGGCGGCGTCCAGACGGATGGTTGGATATGCCGCCTGACGCCCATAGTCCAAGTGCCGCGAGCGCCAGCGCTGCCAGCGCGTACCACACTGGCAGGCTATGTTGCAGGACGGCCCCGACCGCTGCTGCCAACGCCAGCGTCGTCAGGCCAGCATAGATCCAGCGCGCGCCGCGCGTGCCGTAGCGCACCACCAGCGTGCGTTTATGCACGCGACGGTCCGAGTCAATATCCGGGACCTCGTTCATCAACAGTATCGCTGCCGCCCAGGCGCTGACCGGCAGGCAGATCAGGACCGCACCGGAATCGACGCGCCCGCTCTGCAACCACGAGGCGCCCAGGACCGGCAGCGCGCCGAAGCTCACCGCCACCGCCGCTTCGCCGATGCCGCGCGCGGATAGTTGCGCCCCCGGCAGCGAATAGAGCAGGCCGAGGCCAAGGCCTGCCACCCCGAATAGAATCACACCCGGTCCGCGCAGCAGCGCCAGCACGACCCCCAGAAGCAGCGCCCCGGCTGCCAATCCAAGAGCGAGATAAGTCATCTGTCTGCGCGACAGGAGTCCCGCCTGAATGAAACGCGAGCCCCCTGTGTAGGGATAGATGCGGTCGGTGATGTTGTCGGGATCGGCGCCGATCTGATCATCACCAACATCGTTATAAACGTTGGCTGCGGCATGCGCGAGCACGATGGCTGCCAGAGCGAGTCCCAGCAGCAGACCATCGAAACGGTGAAAGGCCGCACTGGCCCATGCGGTGCCTACCAGTACGGGCAGCACTGAAGCGGTGAAGAACGGCGGCCGGGTGGCGAGGAACGCGCGTCGCGCCGCCGCGGCCACGCCGCGGCCGGCCAGTGCTGGCGAGGGCTGGTCGATCGGGTGGTCGGTGTCCAGCATGTCTCACCCGTCTCTGGGTGCGCACTCGGGGATGGTGTCGAGTATGCTCGCGGCGTGGGAGTCACACCAGAGCCTGTCGTTGAGCCCGATCACGCGTGGTGGAAGGGTCTGTTCGCGACCATCGATGCTCGCGACGTGCCGGGCTTCCTGAGTTTTCTGACCCCCGATGCGCAGTTCCGCTTCGGCAATGCGCCGACGATCGTCGGGCACCAGGCCATTGATGCGGCCGTGGCGGGTTTCTTTGCATCGATAGCCGCTTGCCGGCACCAGCTGCTGCGAACCTGGGCCGCGGGCACAGCGGTTGCCTGTGAGGGGGCAGTCGCCTACACGCGCCACGATGGCTCGACGGTCACGGTGCCGTTCGCCAACGTGTTTGAGCTGCGCGGTGCAAAGATCGCCGCCTACCGTATCTACATCGATAACTCGCCGCTCTTTCACGGCGACTTGACGGCGCCGGCAGCGGGCAACCCAAACTGATAGCGCGCCGTGAGGCCGATCAGGTTCACATTGTCGCGATAGGGCTGTATGCCGAGCGCCAATAGATTCGGTACCGTCGAGGGCCCGACCCCATCCAGCGCCCAGTCATTGCTGTTGTAACTCTCGTGCTCATAGCGCAGATGCAGCTGCAGGGCCGGCGTCCAGTGATAGGTTACACCGAGCCGCGCAGAATCCAGCTTGGTCCAGTTCTGTGGAAATGCCTGCACCAAGCCGCTGAGCGCGGAGTCGGTATCGCCGTAGGATGGCGCATGCAGGTAGTCCAGAGTGAGGCTCCAACGCTGGCTCAAGGACCATTGCCCACCAATGCTCAGGTTCCAATAGCGCTCGATGTCGGTGATGAGCCATGGCGCCGTGGCGACATCAGTGGCGCCATTCTGCATGATGTAGAGGCGCTGATAGCCGAAATCAAGATAAGCGCTCAAGGTCTCGCGCGGTGTCCAGGTGAACGTCGTGGATCCGCGCTGTTCGTGCGAGGCCTGCAGGCCCAGGGGTGAGGAGCGATAATCGTCCTTGGCAAGAGAGCCCTCGAGCCCCCAGGTGAGCGTCGGCGTGATCGTCCATGATCCGGTCAGCGTCGAGAACACCCGATCGCGCGGCGCATAGTTGTAATCGAGCACCAGCGGGGATTCCCCGATCGGCAACACGGCCGCATCCAGCGCCGAGGCCTTGCGCAGGCCATCGCCGTACTTGAGCGTGAAGTCCAAGGGCTCGATGGGGCTGATGGTAGCGCGCACCCAGCTCTCGACATCCTGGGTATGCGTGAACACCTGTCCCGGTGAGTAGCGCACGTCCAGGAATTGTCCGCCGACCCCGATCCGTGCCCAACGGGCCAGTGTGTAGTCGGCCCCGCCGTCGAGCCGCACGCGATCCTCCCCGTAGCGTGGGGTCGTCGCGGTGCCACCCGGAAAGGCATCGGTCACGAGGTAGGCGATGGCAAGTGGGGTCGTCTGATCGTTGCGTCCGTCATAGGTTGCGTTGCCGCGCAGGTTGAGCTTCGACAACGGCCGCATGGCCAGTCCGAGCGCGTAATGCGACAGGCGCACGTCGCCATCGAGCGAAGCCGGCGTCGGGATGGTGGCATCGGGCAGAGTGCTGACCGGCAGGAAGCCCGCATTCTGACGCAGGCTGCCGAGTGAGGCGTTGTAGGTCAGCGTCGTGGCGAACCAGGGCATCTGGATGTTGCCAGCGGCCGCGAACTGCTGCAGGTTGTTGTCCGGCGGCATCGCGAGGCGACCCTGCGTCGAGCCCGGTACGAGGGGCAGATAAGGATTGGCGAAGCTCAGCGAAGCGCTGTTGTCTTCGAACCAGGAACCTGTGTAGGTCAGGCGCAAGCTCGCCCGGCTGCCGGCCCAGGCGACGCCGGCGTCGATGGAGTTCGTGACGTAATCAATCGGTTGCGGCAGTTGCACTGCCTCCGTCAGGAAGCTGGCGCTGGTCAACTCGGTGCCATTTTTTTCCTGGCGGCGGAACTCGCCGAACAGAGTCCAGTTGGGCGTGGCAAAGAACTGGCCCAGCAGGGCTACGGTGCGCCGGTCAGAGCCGATGTTGACCGGCGAGAGGCTCGAATTGAGCGCGCTCATGGCGGAGGTAGCGCCCGCCGCCACCCAGTTGGGCGGCAGTCCGAGGCGGCCGCCGTTGTTCTGAAATGGCGTGACGGTCGAATCGTACTGATTGGAGGGCTGACCGTCGTAGCTGAGGCTCAGATCAAAGCGACCATCGCGGCCGCCTTCCACGGTGCCATCGCGTGAGGCCAGCCCGAGTTGCTCGAGCTGATAGTTCGCATACGAGCCGTCATCGCTGCGCCACTGGCCGTCGGCGCCGGCATCGACGTACGCGGTACTGCGATCGATCCCCGTGTAACGGCCATAGAACGCGTTTGCGCCGCTCGCCGCCAGGGCACCACCCTCTACTTCGGCCTGGTAGCCTTGAAAGAAGGGGCATTGAGTACAGGTCCAGGTGCTCGTGTCGGGGCTCGGCTCGGCGGCCAGCGCGCTCGAGATTGCCAGAGCGCCGGCCAGAGCAGGCAGCAGCGATGCGTAGCGGTACCGACCGATCGTTGCCATAGGTGCTGTCTACCGCATCAGCGCGCGGCCCGAGGGCGAATTCGAGCCGTGGACCTGCGAGTGGCAATTGGTGCAGCCCCCGGCGAGCAGGTACGCGCTGGACGCGCCTCCCGGCAATCCTCTGGGCGTATTCGCGATGGACGGATGGCCTGCGCCCTCGTGGCAGGTCTGACATAGGAACGGGGGGCGCATTTTCAGCAGTGAGGATTGCACCGACCCGTGCGGCTCGTGACAGTTGGTGCAATCCTCCGATACCGGCTGGTGCTCCCAGAGAAACGGACCGCGGTATTCGGCATGACAGCCGGTACAGGTTTCATTGACGGTGTTCTTGACCAACTGCGCCGGTGCGGTTGAACCGTGGGGGGAATGGCAAGCCGTGCAGGCCATCTTCCCTTCGCGCATCGGATGATGCGAGGGCTTGAGCAGATCGGAGTGCTGGGCCTGGTGACAGCCCGTGCAGACCTCGATCTGCGTCGTCGCACTCTGCACCGGATCGCGCTCCGCATGCAGCGTGTGGCAGCTGGCACACGCCAGATTGCTGCCGGCGTGCGCGCTGGTGGCCCAATTGTGTGCCGCATTCGACTGGTGGCAGCCCAGACAATTCGCGTTCTGTTGCGCGACCGAACTGGACGATTTGGCGCCGAAGACGATGAGACCTGCCGGTGGTCCGCCTCCCGCGCTGACATGAGCACCCCCGGGCCCGTGGCAGGCCTCGCATTGCAGACCACCGTGGCCGAATGGGCCGCGCGGATCGTTCGGACGCGCGTGCTTGGTTCGAAAGATGCCCGTGACGGTGGGATCGTTGTGGCAACCAAGACAGGAATCGGCGCCCTGCGGGCTGTACGCTGGTTCGGCAGGCGCGGCGGCAGGCGCGGCCGCATCGGCGGCTGGTGCTGCGCTGGAACCGGCCGCGAACGCCGGCACGGACATGCCCGTGAGCACGGCGAATGCGGCGGCCAGGCCGGCGCGAGCAGTTCGGTTCACTCAAGTCCCTGATGCGGGGATTTTGTGCTCTACCATGACGTCCGCCACTCCGCCTGGACCGTGACAGATGGCGCAGGTCTCCACGGGCAATGGATTTGGACCGAGAATCGTGCGGCCCTCGGCGTCCTTCGCGACGGTGGTCGAGCCGCCGTTCTGCATCATGTGTGAAGCGGATAGCGAGTCAACGTGGCACGCTGAGCACACGGCCATGTTGGCCGAGGTGGCAATTGGATTGCCGACCGTGGTGGGGTTGGGCACTTGCTTCGACAGGCCGGTCAGAAAAGTCGTCGCCTGCACCGCAGTGTCGTCCACCGGATAGTAGCTCGTGCCCACGTGACAGGCATCGCAGCGATTGAGCTGGCCTGGATAGACCACATCAGTGAAGTTGTTCACCGAGCCACCGAAGCCGTAAATCACAAACGGCGTGCCTGCGGCGCCGCGAACACTGCCGTCATGGATCGCATGGATCATGTGCTTGAAGTCGATGGTCTGCTCCCACAGTCCGTCGATTCCCGCCGCCGCCAGTGTTTGCCGCTCGCTCACGTCGGTCGAGGCGGGGTTGTGGCAGACGACACAAACCTGTGCATTGTCATTGCGGTTATCGCCGTGCAGGTCGAGGGCGCTGTGGCAGAGGTCGCACTTGGCGATATCCACGACGACGCGCCGCGCGACAGGGGGGGCGCCTGTGACGTTCCCATAGCCGACCGCACTCATGACCGGGATGGCCGTCGCGCCGGGTCCGGTCGTGACGAGGCCAGGATGCCCTTCGATCACGACCGCGATGTTCTGGATGACCGGGCAGGCCGCGACACCGGCCGGTGGGCAGTTGGCGGCCGGCGCCGGCGGCAGCGCCGTGGGCGATGTCAGTGTAAAGGCGCCGTTCGCGTCAGGTCCGGTGATCGCCGTCAGCGGTACTGCCGCGGCACAACCGGGCACCGCCAGCGGGTTCAGGGACAGCGGCTGACCCCAGGTGGCGGCGGTCGCACCGCTGCCCCAATTCGTGTAGTCACTGGTCTCCCAGCCGATGTCGATTGCAAGACGCGCTTTGCCGCCGTTGGCGCAGACGGGCTGCCCGGTCCCCGGATCGGTGCCGGCGAAGGCTGCTGCAGTCAGAATGTTGTACGGCGCATTGCCGTTGGTCGGATCAACGACCGAAAACTTCACGACCGGATACAGCTGGCTGGCCCCGCCGGTCGTGAATGTCACGCTGTTGACGATGAACTGGAACTTGGTGGCCGCGACGGCTTCCGGAATCACGTGCGCGGCGACGACCTGCAACTGTCCATTGTCGATCGTGGAGCTCGGGCCATGGCAGGTTGCGCACTGCGTGTCGTTGGCGATGATGCCGGAGCTGTGGTTCACGCCGGTGGCGAAGTTCACAGTGTCATGGCAGGCGCCGCAGGCCTCCATCGTCGGGACGGTCATGTAGTTGGCCGCTTGCGGCGTGACAGTCGGGGTGTCCTGGACGTGGCAGGTCTGACAGTTGCGCGTGTCCTGCGGGTAGAGAAGGGTGTTGAAATTCGTCAGCGACGCCCTGTAGCCGATGATCCAATAGCCTTGGCCCAGTGTCGGGGTCGTGTTGGGTACCGTGGCGGTCTGGATGCTCGGCAGGGTGTTGCCCGTGTGGAGCTTGTGAGTGAACACTTTCATGTCCAGCGTATTGCCGCTGTACGGGTCGGTGGTGCCCGGGTTGTGACACATCACGCAGTACTGCACCTCGACCCGTGCGCCGCCGTGCGCGGTGAGCTGGGTGTGGCAGCTGTCGCAGGTTGCCGTGTCGACGATCTCACGGCTGAAAATCCCCGTGGTCGCGCCCGTGGACGGCTGGAAGGTATAGGAGCCATTGTTCGCCTGGGCCAGGCCGCGGATCTCAAAGCCGACTCGATGGGTCAAGGTTGCGTCATAGACCACATTGGGATCTTTGGTGATGTCCTTGGCAAAGGTGTACTGGTAGGTGCCATCGCCGTTGTCGACGAGTTTGCCGCTGCTGGCGCTCTCCACCGTCGCCTGCGTTTTCGGTGCTGTCGCGCAGGCGGTCACTGCGGCCGGACACGGCGTCGGGGTTACTGTGCCGTAGATATAGGAGTTCCACTGGCTCGAGGAGCCGTCCTGGCCGGGAACGAGCTGGGCGATGGCAAAGCCGAGATCGGCGGCCGGCAGCCCCTGTACAGGGGCGCCGTTCTGATCGACGAGTTCGAATTTGACCACCGGGGGCCCATCGATGGCGACGCTGGTGACGGTTCCGGTGATGGCGGTGGCGGTGCTGATATTGAGCGCCGATCCGCTGGCAGGCGGACCCGTGGAACCGGTGGCGCCGGTCGCACCGGCCGGTCCCGCCGGACCCGTCGTGCCACTGCAGGCTGCCAGCAGTCCACTCAGAAGCAGGGCGCCGATGCCGCATGCACGCACGTGGCCAGGCTTGCATTCGCGCGTTGTGTGCATCAAGGTCATAGACACTCTCCCAACAGGACCTCGCCGACAGGAGCCGCCTGAACATGGGTCCATGTTTCGCGGACCCAGCAGATTTTTTTTATGCTAGGCGGCGGCTCGGATGCCCTCTGTACGGCAACGCACAGAGCGCGACATGAGGCGGCAAATAGCCTGCTGCTCCCGGAGTGATCGAGGCGGTCTATGCTGATCGAGAAAACCGGGCGGGTTCTGCCCTTCAGTCAGGAACAAGTGTTTGATCTCGCGGCAGATATCGAGCGTTATCCCGATTACCTGCCTGGATGGATTTCGGCCTCGATCCAAAGCCGCGACGCCAACACCTGGTGCGTCGAGCAAGTTCTGGGCCGCGGGCCGGTGCGCGTGCGCTTCACGTCCAAGGCCGTGCTGCAGCGCCCGGAGTGCGTCGACATCACCTCATCTGATCTGCTCTTCCGGCAGTTCAGTCTCTCACTGCGGGTGCTGGCGAGTCCGTCGGCGGGGTGCAGTCTGAGTCTCACGGCTCAGCTGGAGTTGCAGTCACGGTTTTTGCAGGGAATTCTCTATCAAGTCCTGACAGCTTCGGTCGACGGCAGCATCGCGGCCTTCGAAGCGCGCGCCCACAGCATTTATGAGCCCGGGCATCCTTGACTATCTGTGCGGTAACGTACAGAGACCGCATCGCAACAGCGACTAAATGCGTCATGAGCGTATCGAGGTGTCCCAATGAATTCGCCTGAGCCGGTGCACCGGGGCTTCGCGCAGTGGCTTTGGCGTCGCCCGCAGCGCTGGTTTCTGCTCGGCATACCGGCCGGTGGACTGCTCGCCTTCATCGTCGGCATCGGTTTTTCGGGCAGCTTCGTTGCCGGTCTGAAATATGCGGAAACCGACAAGTTCTGCACCTCCTGCCACGAAATGCAGACGCCATTCCAGGAATACACGCACAGCGTGCACTACTCCAATGAGTTCGGCATTCAGGCCAGCTGCGGCAACTGCCACGTGCCGCCCGCGTTTCTGCCCGGGCTGGCACGGCATATTCAGGCGTACTCCGAGGTCTGGGGCCACATGAACGGGGAGCTCAATACGCCGGCGAAGTACGAGGCGCACCGTCTGCAGCTGGCGCAGAAGATCTGGGCTGAGCTCAAAGCCAACGACTCGGCCGAGTGCCGCAGTTGTCACACGCCCGCGGCGATGGCCTTTGCGCAGCAGCCGGCGATGGCGGCCAGCGCGCACCAATCGCTTGGCTCGAGCGGCATGACCTGCATCGACTGCCACAAGGGCGTGGCGCATACGCCGCCCGCCGGTACTTGATCAGCCAGGGATAGCGGGGCGGGCCGGCCCTTGCGCGCGTCCCGAGACGTATCGCGCCACAATGCTGGCGATCTCGGCGATTCTGAAGTTGAACAGCCGGCGCGGCCAGAACAGCTCGCGCTTATCGCACACGGTGGAGATGCTGAAGCGCGATATCTCCCCTTTCAGTGCCGCCGCCGCATCGCCCCCGCTGCCCGCGGCAATGTCGGCGTCGAGTCGCGCGCGCAAAGCACGTGCGGCAACGATGCTGCGCGCGACTCGACGGCCGCGCCGCAGCGAGAGGCGCCCGTGCTGCATCTTCAGCTCGTTCAGCCGCTCGGCGGCGTCGTAGGTGGCATCGACCAGCTGGCGACGCGTCATCCATCGGGTCTCGTAATTCAGGATGTGCTCCCAGGTCGGCTGGATCAGCAGTTGCCGGTGCTCCTCGAGTGTGCGCGCGAACATTCGGTAACCGAATCGCTCCGGCTGCTCGAAGCCCCGGCTGCCGGGATCGATGAAGGGACCCATGGGTGAGATGAAGCACGATAGCCGCTTGTCGCCCAGCTCAAACAGGTGCCCGCAGTACTCGACGGTGTCGCGCACCGAGCTCGTGGTCTGCGCCGGCAGGCCGATCATGAAGAAGATATCGATTCGCTGGCAGCGCAGTTGCAGCGCTTCCTTGATGATCGCCTCCATATCCTTGGTGGTATAGCCCGACTCGCCTTCCTGCGCATCGCGCACCGCCTGCTCGTGGCTCTCGGGGCTGAACTCCATGCTCCAGTTGCGCACGCAGCGGTCGATGTCCCGCAGGAAGCTCACCGGCGGCAGCGCGAAGAACTCGAACACGATCATGTTCGGCAAATCCGCCTCGCGCAGCCGTTCCAGCACCTCGGCGGCGTGTTCCGGACTCGCCATCAGCAGATCGCCCACCAGGATGATGGGCCCGTGCGCCAGGCGGCAGATCGCCTGCATGTTGGTGATGAGACTTGCGGGACTGCGATAAACGGGCTTCTGCCGCCGGGTCAGCTCCTTACAGCTGGTGTGCGAGCTGCCGCAGGTCACGCACTCAAACGCGCAGCCCTTGACCGTAAACACGGTCGTGATCGGATTGCCCCACCAGCCGTTGAACGGCAGGGTGCTTTCCAGATCGCGGTACCGCATCACCATCTCGACCATCAGATCGGGCCGCAGATCGACGTAATCCAGGCTCATCGGCACGAAACTCAGCGGATTGACGTGTACGCCGCGCGCGTCCTTCCAGGTAAGATTCGCGATCCGATCGAGCGGTGCGCCGCTTCGAAGCGCGAGCAGCAACGCATGCAGCGGCGGCTCGGTGCTGTCGCCGCGCAGCACGAAATCCACCTGCGGATAGCTGATCAGTTCGCGGTGAAAATACGTGGCCGACAGCCCGCCCATGATGACCGGTACGTCCGGGTGCAGTTCCTTTACGATCCGTGCCACCTCCAGGGCGCCGTGAGCGTGCGGCAGCCAGTGCAGATCGATGCCCACCGCCTTCGGTTTCTGGCGCGCGAGGAAGCGCGGCACGTCGAAGCGCCGACTGTTGATCATGCGCAGCGCCAGATTGACGATTCGCACCGACATGCCCCGATCGTGCAGATAGCTCGCTATGGTCAGGAACCCGAGCGGGTACATCTCGAAGACGGTCGAGGAGGGCACCATGTCGCTGACCGGGCCGTAAAGAATGGCCCGCTGGCGGAAATCGTAGACGCTTGGGGCATGCAGCAACAGCAGATCGGTCATTGCACGCGAACCTGAATCAACTCCTTGCCGTCCGGGTCGAGCACGTGCACCGCGCACGCCAGACACGGATCGAAGCTGTGAATGGTTCGCAGAATCTCGAGTGGCTGCTTGGGATCATGCAGCGTGTGGCCCTTGAGCGCCGCCTCGTACGGACCTGCGGTGCCGGAGGCATCGCGCGGTCCCGCGTTCCAGGTGCTCGGCACCACGGCCTGATAGTTGGAAATCTTGCCGTCATCGATCACGATCCAGTGCGCCAGTGCGCCTCGGGGCGCCTCGGTGAACCCCACGCCCTGGGCATGCCGCGGCCAGCTCGAGGGCTCCCAGAGCTTCGAGTTGAACGTGCTGACATCGCCCGCCTTGATGTTGGCCATCAGGGCGTCGTACCACTGTGGCAGGGCATCGGCGAACAGCTTGCACTCCAGGGCACGCGCGGCAGTGCGGCCCATGGTTGAGAACATGGCCTCCAGCGGCAGGTTGAGCTGCGCCAGCGCCTTGCCGGCCAGCTCCCGCGTCGGCTCGTGCCCGCTGGCGTACAGCATGAGCACGCGTGCCAGAGGCCCCACTTCCATGGCGTGACCCTTCCAGCGCGGCGACTTGAGCCAGGAATAGCTGGCCGAGGTGTCCAGGTGATCGTATGGCGGCTTCGGTCCCGAATAGCTCAAGCGGGTTTCGCCCTTGTACGGATGCAGGCCGGTATCCTTGCCGCCGCTGTAGTCGTACCACGAGTGCGAGACGAATTCCTGCACGTCCTCGTCGGCGGTCAGGTCCACTTCCTGGATGTGAGACAGATCGCGATTGAGAATCGCGCCGCGCGGCACCAGGAAGGTTTTCGGATCCTGACTGCCGGCTCCGGGAAAATCGCCGTAGGTCATGAAATTTCCGGTGCCTTCACCGTAACCGGTCTTGA
>Ga0181526_10002007_pt1 | contig 18406 bp, 21 predicted proteins | sample PEATcosm2014_Bin_35_FD_119750 | JGI IMG/M metagenome (GOLD analysis project Ga0181526, IMG submission 119750) | Peatland microbial communities from MTU Mesocosm Facility, Houghton, MI, USA - PEATcosm2014_Bin06_30_metaG | ecosystem: Environmental > Terrestrial > Soil > Wetlands > Peat | place...
GAGTATCGACTTGAGGTCACCGGACTCGTCGACCGGCCCCGGAGCTACACGATCGATGATCTCGAGTCGATGCCGCGCACCACGTTCGTCAAGGATTTCCACTGTGTCACCGGCTGGTCCGTTTCCTCGGTTCATTGGGAAGGCGTGCGGCTCGCGGAGATCCTCGATGACGTGGGCGTGCAGAAGGCCGCGGTCGCGCTGAGCTTCGAGTCCTACGATGGTGCCGACACCGAGAGCCTGACGCTCGATCAGGCGCGTCTCCCCGAGGTCATCGTTGCCTACCGGATGCTCGGCGCACCTGTCACCACAGAACACGGGGGCCCGGTGCGGCTCTACGTCGCCCCCATGTTCGGCTACAAGTCGCTCAAGTGGCTTTCCGCGATCAGGGTCCTGGACAAAGTGGTTCCCGGGTTCTGGGAACAGAACGGCTATCCCCTCAACGGATGGATCGACGGATCGACCGGTCCGACCGATCCGTCTTTGACCGGAGGGGCTACGTGACGCACGCCGCCACAGCTCGTCCATGCGTCACGGAACGGATTGTGCGATTCGACGCGGTGCAACGCGCTGCGCATTGGGCCAATGCGGTGTTGTTCGGCATTCTCATGGCGACGGCGCTGCCGCTGTACTTCGGATCGATTGCTGCTGTGATCGGGCGCCGCGCTCTGGTGGAAGAGATCCACCTGTGGGCAGGTATCGCGCTACCGGTGCCGCTCCTCGTCAGCATCCTGGGCCCATGGGGAGCCCAGTTCCGTCGTGACCTGCGCCGGATCAATGTCTGGACGAGGGACGAGGTCATCTGGTTGAAGGCCCTGGGCCGGAAGGCCCCCCCGGTCGTCGACAAGTTCAATCCCGGCCAGAAGCTCAACGCCATCTTCATTGGCGCTGCCATCGTTGTGATGCTGGCCACCGGAGCCATGCTCAAGTGGTTCCGGTTCTTTCCGGTCGACTGGCGGACCGGTGCCACGTTCGTCCATGACGTGTTCGCCTTCGCGATCTTCTTCGTGGCTGCCGGCCACGTGCTCTTCGCCCTCGCTCACCCCGAATCGCTACGCTCCATGTTCAAGGGATGGGTCACCAAGGCGTGGGCCGCCCGGCACGCGCCGGGCTGGTTGGCTGAAGAGGAATCGAAGGCGCAGCCCGACACGGTGCCGTGACACGGAGTGACGTGGACGTTCTGTGCGGCCTCCGCGTCCGGCGGGTCGCCCTTGCTACCTTGTGGCGTGCCCCAATACCGGATCGGCCAAGCGGCGGAGTTGCTCGGAGTGAGCACGGACACCGTGCGGAGGTGGGCCGACGCGGGACGGGTGAAGGCGACGCAGGCGTCCGGGGGCAGGCGTTTGGTGGACGGGGCGGACCTTGCTCGGTTGGCCGTCGAACTCGCCGGTGAACAGGCCAGCGACCGGCCCCGGAGACAGTCGGCCCGTAATCGCTTTCGAGGGATCGTCACCCGCGTGTCCAAGGACGGCGTGGCGGCCCAGGTGGAGGTCCAATCGGGTCCCCACCGCTTTGTGGCCTTGATCACCCGCGAGGCGGCCGACGAGCTGGAGCTGGAACCCGGAATGATCGCCGACACCGTGGTCAAGGCGACGAATGTGGGGATCGAGGTACCCGAAGAGTCTTGATCGACCCTCGGGCTAGCCGCTGTCGATCAACTCGGACTGTGATTGCTCGTACGGCCAGACACTGATCGCCTCGCTCGGGAGTTCGATGTGACACCTGTCGCCGATCTCAAACTCGGGTCGCTCCGTCATCCGAGCTTGGATCTCTAGTCCGGCTGCCATCGAAATGAACAGGTCGACCGCGACGCCCATATCGGCAACGTCGGAGACGGTGCCCGAAATTCCACCCGAGTCGAGGAGCGAGACACGCTCGGGCCGAATGCTCCACAAGACCGGAGTGGCCGGCGCCAGCTCTCCCGTCGACGCGGCGATCCTGACGCCTTCAGCGGCGATCCACCCGTCGGAATCGACCACAGCTCGATGGAGGTTGGCGACGCCGAGCAGACGTGCAACCTCCGGCGACGAAGGATGCGTGAAGAGATCCCTCGTGGATCCTGACTGCAGCGCACAGCCGTCGGATATCACGATGACCTCGCCCGCCAGGAACGCCGCCTCCTCGGGGTCATGGGTGACCAACACGGTGGCCAGGCCGGTGTCGTGCTGCAGCCGGCGGAGCTCCCGTTGGAGCTCCCGTCGAACCGGTGCGTCGAGCGCCGAGAACGGCTCGTCCAAGAGGAGGAGCTCCGGCGACCGACACAGGGCCTGTGCCAGTGCGACCCGCTGGCGCTGGCCACCAGAAATCTGGTCCGGGTAGCGGTCCTGCAGCCCGTCGAGGTGAAGGTGACTGAGCCAGTACGCGGCTTGGCCCGGCGTCGCACCCTTGGCAAAGAGGAGCTGCTGCCACACGGTGAGATGCGGGTAGAGGGCGAACCCCTGGGCCACGTAGCCCACCCGACGGGACTCGACGGCCACGCGCTCCACTGATCGACCGCCATACGAGACCGACCCGGCGGCTCGGCCGCTGAGTCCAGCCAGACTCCGCAGGAGAGCGGACTTGCCCGACCCCGAGGGACCGAGAATCGCGAGACTGCTTCCGCCAGACTGGTGCGAGACGGCAAGGTGGAACCCCCCGACGCGGTAGTCGATGTCGAAGGTGACCGGTGCCGGTGTGGCGACGGCCGGAGGATCGGGTGCGGGCAGGACTGCGGGGCGAGCCGTATTGCGCCGTGGCGTGATGCGGCCGAGCGTAATCACCACGGCTGCGACGGCGAGAGCCAGGGCCGTTGGGGCGAGGGTGGTGGGCAAGCCGATCCCGCTGAACTGGTTGTAGGTGTAGACCGGCAGAGAGAACGGGTGGTAGGCGAGGATGATGACCGCCCCGTACTCGCCGAAAGCGCGCAACCACGCCAGGACCATGCCGGCGCGGATTCCGGGTGCCGCCTGCGGCAGTGCCACGTGACGGAACCGGGACAGCTCGGAGTGACCGAGCGTGGCGGCCATGTCGAGTGTGGCGGGGTTGACGGCCCCGAACGCCGACCTTGCGGCCACGATGAGAAAGGGAGCTGCGCAGAACGTCTGGGCGAGGACGATGCCGGTCAGCGAATTGGTCAAGCGTCCGCCGAACAGCTGGCCGAGGAACGTATACGGCCCAACGAGGTAGATCAGGAGGATCCCGCTCATCAGGGGCGGTAGGGCCAGGGGAAGCAGTATGACGAGCCCGATCAGCGAGGTCAGCCGGCCGGGAGAACGGGCCAGAACATAGGCCAGCGGGACGCCGAGCAGCGTGATCAGTGCCAGCGAAATCGTGGCGCTCTCGAGCGAGACGAAGAGGGACGGGAACAGCCCCGGCACATGGAAGCCGCGAACTGGAGAGCTGAGAAAGCGGAACGCGAAGGCCACGAGCGGGACGGCGAGATAGACGACGATGAGGCCGCCCAACCACGGGAGGGGGCTCCGCAGCGCCCCCTTGGTCATCGGGAGAGTGGACCCTTTAGGTCCTTGGGTACATTGGATCCCCCGCTGACTTTGGGTGGGGTGATCGCCACGATGCCATTCTTCGCGAGAATCCTCTGTCCGTCGTTGCCCAGGAGGAAGGCCACGAAGGCGCGGGCGGCTGCCTCATGCGGCGCGCGGTTGAGAACCGTGATGGTGTAGACGCCGGCGAGCTTCGTTCCGGAGAGCGGAACCGTTTTGATGTTTGCCGCGGCGGCCTCGACCCCGTAGAAGAACCCGGCATCGAGTTGCCCAGCCTGCAGCTGCCCGACGAGCGAGGTCTCTGGATAGACGTTCGACGTCGACGCCGCCATTGCCTTCAAGGCGGGGATGTCGTGCGCCTTGGCCGCCTCGTCGAGAGCGGTGACGGCCAGGACACCCTTCGGGTCCGTCGCAGGGTCGGTTCGACCGATCAGAAAGCCGGGCTGGTCGATGACGTCGTACCACGGCTTGGTCCCGAGATCGCCGGCGAACTTGCTCGACGGGTTGTAACCCAGAACCAGCGGCGATGAACCGAACCCCGCGTACCACGAGACCCAGTTCCCGTCGGCCGATCCCTCGAGGGCCTTATTGACATCTGGTGACGCGCTGAGGAACACGTCACCTTGGAGCGTGCCTCCCTTGATGCCGCTGGCGATCGCATCCGACCCCATGGAGGTGTTGTCGAGCGTGTACCCCGTGGCCGCCTGGAAGGCGGGAGCGACCTGCTGTTGCAGCAGGTCCTGTAACGAGCCGGCGGACAGCACGTCGACCGGGCCCGAAGCCAGGGGGGACGCGGCGGCGGAGACAGGGCCCATGGTGTTGGCCACACAGAGGCCGAGCGACACCGCGGCTGCGACGGCGGTCCACCGCAGCCGCAAGGCCCCGGACGTTCGCAGGGAGTACCGGGTTGACATGCCAACACGGTAACAAAGCCACCGGGCATTTACGCCGCGTCTGATCGATTTACGCCGCAACTGCGGTCAATTATGAGATTTGGCCTCGCTGCGGCGGATCAAAATTCCGTTCTTCCGGCAAGCGTCGGCGAGGCTGTCTCCGGGTCCCGCTCGGCGTCCAGTTCACTCCGTTGCCAGTCTCCGGACCTGCCGCCCGATTTGTGCCACAGGGTGAGCTCCTCCATGGAGACCTCCGGGTCGAGCTCGAGCAACGAACAGACCAGGGTGAGGCCCGCAACGGCACAGGCGATGAGCGCCTCCATCTCCACCCCGGTTCGTTCGACGATCTCGGTGACCGCCGTGATCTCAATCCGATGTGGGGACACCTCCACGTCTACCGCTACGCGGTCGATCCGGATGGGGTGGCAAAGTGGGATGAGCGAGGACGTCTGCTTGGCACCCAGGATGCCGGCGACGCGTGCTGCCTCCACCAGGTCCACCCCGCTAGCGGCGTCGCCGAGTGCAGCGACAGCGTCGACCGTGGTGAGGACGGCGCAGCGCGCCACGGCCAGTCTGCGTGTGAGCGGTTTGGCAGTGACATCCACCATGCGGGCGCGGCCGTGCTCGTCGAGGTGCGTGAAGGCCCCTACGGCCTGGGTCCCGCCGTCTGGTTGGGAGTTCACGCGCAGCCACCCGACACCGGCGGTATCACTGCGACCTCGTCGGCGTCGCCGACAGGAGTGTCGGGGTCCGCCTCCTCGCCGTTGACCCAAAGGCGGGACCCGTCCAGAACGGTGGAGAACGGCTCTCCGAACTGCGCTCTCGCTCCGGCCACCACGGCGGCGACGTTACTTCCCGGTACGAGAGCATCCGACGTGCCTGCCGCCTCTCGCGCCGGTCCGAACAACCGGAGGCGAGCCATCGCTATCCGCCGATCATCGACATCGATCGCGACGGGCTGAGAAACCCCGGCTCGTTGATCCCATGGCCGGGATGTTTGGCCCAGACGGCTGTCCTCAACAGGAGGGAGAGCTCGGCATCGGTGCCGTCGTTGCGCAGGATGTCCCGCACGGTCTCTTCGTCGTTGGTGAAGAGGCAGTTCCGTATGGCGCCGTCCGCAGTGAGCCGGAGGCGGTTGCACGTGCCACAGAAGGGTTGCGTCACGCTCGAGATCAATCCGATCTCGCCGACCCCGTCCGTGAAGCGGAACTGCTCGGCGGGAGCGCCCGTGGCGTCTGGCAACGGTTCCAACGGCCAGCGTGCCGAGATCCGTTCGAAGACCTCGTGGCCCGGTACGAGCCGGACGCGATCCCAGTCTCCCTGGGCGTCGAGTGGCATGAACTCGATGAACCGCACGATGCGTCCGGTGGTACGTGCGAAGGACGCGAAGTCGAGGATCTCGTCGTCGTTGCCACCTCGCAACAGCACCACGTTCACCTTCAACGGGGTCAGCCCGGCCGCCTCAGCGGCATCCATGGCGCGTAGGACGTCGCTGAGGACGCCCCGCCGCCGGATGGCCGCAAAGCGCTCCGGTCGGAGGGAGTCACAGCTGATATTCACTCGTCGCAGACCGGCCGAGGCCAGCTTCTCGGCCATCCCGGCGAGTTCCGTCCCGTTGGTGGTCACCGCGAGGTCCTCGAACCCGAGCGCGGCCAACCGGGCGATGAGCCCCGGGAGTCCCCTGCGCATGAGCGGCTCCCCGCCGGTGATCCGTAGCGCCGTTACGCCGAGACTCCGGGCCACGCGAGCCACCCGCGTGATCTCGTCGAACGTCAGGAGCTGGTCCATGCGGAGAAACGAAAGCCCCTCCTCGGGCATGCAGTAGACGCAACGCAAGTTGCAGCGATCGGTCACCGAGATGCGAAGGTCGTCGTGCACGCGCCCGTAGCGGTCGACGAGTGGGCCCTCGACCGGCATGGCGGGCGCCCCATCCTCTCGGCTCCTGTGGGGTCGTACAGAGACCGCGACGCGGACGGGAGCAGTCACGCGGCCACCCTCACCGCACGGACGCCTGGTCGCTGCCGGCACCGTCGAGATCATCGGAGCAGAGGGTCCAGTCCGTGCCGCCACTCCATGTCTCGCGCTTCCAGATGGGGACGGTGTGCTTGAGGGTGTCGATGCAGAATTGCGCCGCTGCGAACGCCTCGGCGCGATGCGGCGTGGATGCCACCACGACCACCGACACCTCTCCCACCTCGAGCCTCCCAACTCGGTGAAGCAGCACGAGGCGCCCGATCTCTTCCCAGCGCTCCCGTGCGGCAGCGGCCACCCGTGTGAGGCGCGGAGTGACCTGCTCGACGTATGCCTCATATTCCAGCCATGTCACGCCGGGACGGCCTTCGGAGTAGTCACGCACCGTGCCGCAGAAGGTCACGATCCCGCCGCACCCGGGGAGGATCGCCCACCGCCACGCAGCCTCGACCGGGAGGGGCCCTGCGCCGACACCGACCCAGTCACCGCTCTTCGGTGGACTCAGCTTGGTCAGGGTCGCCTGGGTGTTCTCGAAGTTCTCTTGAGCGTCCGTCACTGCCACCCCTTTCCCGGGCGCCTCACGGGAGAGAGCCATTCGCCAGACTAATCAGGGCAGTGTGCGGGTCCTCCGCGCTCTGTGGCCGCATTCCGGTGCCTCTCCGAAGTCCTGGCGCAGAAGGTCAATGAGGTCGACCCCCGGCCAGCAACTCGAGCGCGTGGTCGAGGACATCTGCCACCGCCTCCAGGGATTCCACGGCACCCTTCGGGGATCCCGGGACGTTGAGGATCAGGCAGCGGCCGACAGATCCCGCGACGCCGCGGGAGAGACGCCCGAGCGGGCTCGCTGAGCGCATGGCCTCGGCCAGGCCGGGGGCCTCGCGCTCGATAACGACCCGGGTCGCCTCTGGCGTGAGGTCGGTCGGCGAGAACCCCGTGCCCCCAGTGGACACCACGAGACCCGCGAACCCAGTCGACAGCTCGAGGAGAGCGGCCGAAACCGACGCCATGCCGTCGGGCACGACGCGCCGATCGACGATGCGGAACCCGTGCTCGACGAGGACGCGGGCCAACTCATCACCGGACCGATCCTCGCGGGCGCCAGCGGCGGCCGATTCTGAGACGGTGAGGATCTTCGCATCGAGTCCCATGACCGGCACGACGCTACCGGGGAGGGAACCTTCGCATCGAAATATTTAGGGCTCGGGGAGGCGAAATGCGATAATGCACTGGTGGCGAAAACCTACGACGGGATCGACCAGACGTTGTCGGAGTGGATATCGAACCAGCCGGTCTTCTTCGTGTCGACGGCCCCGCTCGATCCACAAGGCTCGGTAAACTGCTCGCCCAAAGGCAACCGCGACGAGCTCACCGTTCTCGATGAGCGCACGGTCGCCTTCCTCGACCAGACGGGGAGCGGTGTCGAGACAATTGCTCATCTCCGGGAGAACGGCCGGATCGTCATCATGCTCTGTGCCTTCGCGGGCCCGCCGCGGATCGTGCGCCTACACGGCACGGGCCGGGTCGTGCTGGCCGACGACCCGGACTTCGACGCGCTGGCCACCCGTTTCCCATGCGGTGCGGGGATAGGGGTCCGCTCGGTCGTCGTCGTGACCCTGCGGCGGGTGTCGGATTCGTGTGGTTACGGCGTGCCCTTTATGACCTTCGAGGGTCACCGACCGACCATGGACCAGTGGTCATCACGCAAGGGGAGGGACGGCATCCGCCAGTACTGGGCTGAGCACAATGTCACCAGCATCGACGGCATCAGCGGGATCGATACGATGACGCAGCAATAACACGCGCGACTCGTTGCGCCCCGGCCTCGACCTCCACGTTCACCACGGCTCTCGCTGTGAAGCCGGCACCCCGTCAGCGTCGAGGAGGAGGATCTCCACGCGATCACCTGCGCGCACGCCTTCACCGTCCGGCAACAGGGCGAGAGCGTTGGCTTGCGCCATGACGCGGAGCATGTGTGAGTCCTGGCCGCCCGCCGATCGGACACCCAGCACCCCATCGATTCCGGTGCGGACCGTTACCCTCACCAAGTGCAACTTGCCATCTCGAGAACGGGGAAGGTCTACATCGGCCACCGCGGCGAGGCGTGGTCGATCGAGCACGGTGCAGCCAGCCATGGAGCGAAGTGCGGGCCGGACGAAGAGCTCGTAGGCCACCAGAGCCGACACCGGGTTCCCGGCAAGCCCAAAGACCGGTGTCCCGGTTTCCTTGAGCATCCCGAAGGCGAAGGGCTTCGCCGGCTTGATGGCGATCTGCATCGAACGCATGGTGGGTCCGCTCAAATCCTTGAGCACGGCCTTCATCAGATCGCGGTCACCGACGCTCACTCCTCCACTCGAGACGATGGCATCGCACCGGGAACCTGCCTCTTCGAGCAGGGCAGTCAATGCCGCCTCGTCATCCCCGACCAGGCCGAGGTCAACGGTGCCGAAGCCGTCTGCGTGAAGCTGGGCGAGCAGCGCAGGACGATTGGCGTCGCGGATCTTCCCTGGCGCCAAGGTGCCAGCGGACGTGACCAGCTCGTCGCCGGTGGAGAGAACACCCACGGTAGGGGATGGATGGGCGAAAAGCTGCTCGACCCCGATGCTTGACAGCACGCCCACATGGGCGGGGCTGAGGTGCGTCCCGGGAGAGAAGACCTCGTCGCCCGCCTGAATATCGCTCCCAGCCTTTCGTACGAAAGTGCCAGGTTGCACGGATTCCTCGACGATGACGATCGACCCGTCCGATTCGACTCGGGTGCGCTCGACCATGCACACGGCGTCAGCCCCCGGCGGCAACGGTGCTCCTGTCATGATGCGCGCCGACTCACCCGCCGAGACGAATGTCTGCGCGCTGTCCCCAGCAAGCACGGTGGTGACTACACGAAGTCGCGCCGGTGGATGCGCCGTATCGGCGGCTCGAACCGCGTACCCGTCCATCGACGAATTGGCAAAGGATGGGACGGCCTCGGCGGCTTGGATCGTTTCGGCCAGCACATGACCTGAGGCGTCGCTCACCCCCATTCGCCTGGGAGTGAGGACTCTGCAAGCGGAGAGGACGAACTGCCGAGCTTCTGAGACGGGGATCATCGGGAGGGTGTCGGGGTCGGTGGCACGGGACGGTTCACCAAATGATGGTACCGACCACCCGGGGGACGCCATGAGGGGTCGTCCGGTCTGTGTTGCGAGCCAGCATCTCGGGGTGAGCCGGCGGTAATCTGCGCGGTAAGCAGATCTGTGCTCTAGGTACGGAGGGTCATACCGTCTCAACAGGGAGTTGAAATGGCGAAGCCGACAAGAGGATTCCTTGGTCGTGGGAAAGCCGCCCGAGATCCTCGTCTCCCGCCCGGTCAGTATGACGCAGGGGACCAGTGGCCCGTATTGAATGCGGAGGTCACCCCCCATCTGGACGTGGCGTCGTGGTCGTTCTCGGTCGAGGGCCTCGTCGCCCATCCGACGACCTGGACCTGGGACGAGATCCACGCTCTGCCGGGGTCCGCCTATTCCGGTGACATCCACTGCGTGACCACCTGGTCCAAGCTGGGCGTGCAATTCAGCGGGGTCTCGGTCGACACGCTCCTTCGCATCGCAGGATTGGAACCGACGGCGAGCCACGTGATGGCCTTCTCGACCACCGGGTACACGACCAACCTGCCTTTGGCAGATGTCACCGGCGGTCAAGCATGGGTCGTGTGGGAGTACGAGCACGCACCGCTGCCCGTCGAACACGGTGGACCGGCGCGCCTATTGGTCCCGCATCTCTATTTTTGGAAGAGTGCGAAATGGGTGGCCGGGTTGACGGTGCTCGACCACGACGAACCGGGGTTTTGGGAGCGCAACGGGTATCACGATCGGGGAGATCCGTGGCTCGAGCAGCGTTACCAGGGCGATTAGGAAATGACCACTGATGGGCCAGCAGGCGATCCGTGGCAGACGGCCACGGTCACCGAGATCCGGCCAGAGACTCCGACCGCCAAGACGTTTCGCATGACCCTTGCCAAGCCCACACCTCGGCTGGCGGGGCAGTACTACGTGGTGCGGCTCACCGCGCCCGATGGCTACACGGCGTCGCGGTCCTATTCAGTGGCGTCGGCGCCGAACGATTCTGGTGAGATCGAGCTCACTGTGGAGAGACTTGAAGGCGGAGAGGTTTCACAATTCCTCCATGGGGAGGTCATTGTCGGTGACGAGCTCGAGGTGCGAGGACCAATCGGTCTTTGGTTCGTCTGGGAAGCCCAGACTCCGGCCCTCCTCGTCGGTGGTGGATCTGGCATCGTGCCTCTCATGGCCATGCTGCGATTGGCCCGCCAGTCTGGACGCTCCGACCTGGTTCGAATGGCAGTTTCAGTTCGAACACCGGACGACCTGTATTACGCCCATGAGATTCCCGGACCTGAGACGACAGTCGCCTACACCCGTGCGGTCCCGCAGTCATCCGCAGTGCTCCCTGGTCGACTTTCTGAAAAGGACCTTCTTCCTCTTGTGCTGCCCGACGCAACGGCCTTCGTTTGCGGTTCTCCTGGCTTCGCCGATTTCGCCAGTGGGCTGCTCTTAGGGCTCGGTCAACCCGTGGACAGGATCCGGGTGGAACGGTTTGGCCCCACCAATTAGTCGCCTGTCCTTGAGCGGGCCTGAGTCCCTCATCGTCGCAACAACCAAAGTTTAGCGCCACGAGGTCAGATCGGTTAGTGAGTCCGAACGAGCGGGACAATCCTGCGACGACCAATCGGTCACAGAGCGGCTTACATTTGCCGGGCTCAGGTTGACGCGGTTTTCGAGGTGCCGCCGGCAAACCCTGAGCTCACTTTGAACGAGATCGCATCGAGGCTGGCGCGCACGCAGCCCAAGTTCTCGTGCGCTTGTGTCTGCAGCAGGGTCTTGTCGTACTCCCAAAATCGACGCATCGTGAACGAATCGAAGAGAATGCGCATGTGACGTTCACCTTGTACACCTCGTCAAAAGTAGCTTCGTGGTGGTGGCAGTAGTCGTACGGGGAATGATGCCAGCGTTGTTGACCAAGACATCCATCCGGCCACCAAGAACACGCATCGCCTCGGTTGCGAGCTCGCGCGACGCCTTTGGAGAGGCCCTGACGATCCTGGGGCAGCCAGATGGACGGTTGAATCATCGAGAGCACGCGTACTCACGAACGAGCCGCTCGCATGCGGGCGGGTGCCCCATAGGTCGGCTACTCCTCGTCGGCCAGGTCCTTGATCGCCTCGCCCAGGGCTGCGCGTGAGGAGATGCCTAGCTTCGGGAACATCTGGTAGAGGTGCGTGCCGACAGTGCGGGGGGAGAGGAACATCCGCTCGCCGATCACCTTGTTGGTTAGCCCGGCGGCCGCGAGGCGTGCGATCTCGAGTTGCTGCGGTGTGAGGGAGACTGCGCCCACCGGTTCGGTCTGGCCGACGGTGATCCCGGTTGCACGCAGTTCGTTCCCGGCACGGACCGCCCACGGCTGTGCCCGGAGACGTTGCGATAACGCCTCATCCACGACAGCGCATCGCTGTCGGACCGATCTCGTCCGTCACCCCTTGCCTCCGAGCACCAGTTGGGCGACGTCGCGGCCTCGGCTTGCCATCCGGGAGCGGGGAGGGTAGCGGCGACGAAAGTGAGACCGACCTGGCGTAGCGGCCCGGCGCGCCGGTGGCGGAGGAAGCTCTCCGCCACCGGTCGTGCCGAATGCGTCAGGACCCTGACGTCAGGCTCTTGGGGGGAAGGGAGGTCGGCCCGGTGTACTTGTGGATCGGTCCCGACCCGGGGCTCGTCACCTCCACCGGGCTCACCGCCACACCGCCGATCCAACTGCCCGTCGGCGTCACCGCCGGCGGGGCGGAGTTCTCGAGCTTGAGCACCTCCTCACCCTCGAACCCGTAGTGCACCGAGCTCGAGTAGGAGAGTGGCACGAAGCCCGGGGTCACGAAGCTCTTGCCGTCGTTGGCGATGGCGTTCAGCAGACCCTGCCGGGTGAGGTTCTTCCCAGCCTTCTGGAGCGCCTGCACGAACGTGTAGGCCAGCGCCACGCCGTACTGGGTGTTCCCGTCGAGCCCGGATTTGGCGTAGAGCGAGGGCGCGTACTGCTGCAGGATGTTCTTCTCGGCCTGCACCCACGGGTTGGTCGTGTCCGACTCGGGCGCGAAGTAGGCCGTCGTGATCACCCCGTTCAGCAGGCCGCCGGCTGCCGCCACCTGTGCCGGGGTGCCCCCACCCTTCTGGGCGAACGAGGAGAGCAGCGGACCGACCGTCGGGGGGTCGGCGCCCACGCTGTCGACGACGTACTGGGGGAAGTAGCCGATGACCGCGGCTGGGAGCATCGCCAGGGCGGTGGCGGCCGGGATGGTAGCGAGCACCACGACCTGTGCGCCCGCGGCCTTTAGCGCTGCCATCTGGTTGGACAGCGGACCCGCGAGCGTCGCCGCGTCGTAGGTCTGGCGGGAGACGACCGCGGACGACGGGATCTCCATGTCGAGGCCCTTGACCACGTCCTGTCCGAATTCGTCGTCCTGGTAGAGGTAGCCGATCTTCTTCCCAGCGAAGTTTGCCTTTATGTAGGCGCCAAGGATCTTTCCATCCACGGTGTAGGGAGGCTGCCACCCCAGGCTGTAGGGGTACTTCGGGTTGCTCCAGCAGTTGCATCCGGACTCGATGAAGAGCTGCGGGACTTTCTGTGCGTTCAAGAACCCCTGCACCGCCGATTGGGTGGGCGTTCCCAGCGACCCAACGTCCGCGAAGATGTTGTCCTGCAGCACCAGCTTGCGGGTGAGCGTCGCCGTGTTCGCCGGGTTGTACCCGTCGTCGAGGTACGTGTAGTCGATTTTGCGGCCGTCGACACCGCCGTGCGCGTTCACATAGTCGAACACGGCGTTCATGGCCGGAGCGATCTCGTCGTAGCCCGGTGCGGCCGGCCCCGTGAGAGGGACCGTCGCGCCGATGGTGATCGTCGACGACGTCACACCCGGCGTGCTCTCCGCCCCGGCCGTCGCCGGCAGGAGCGTCACCCCCAACATGAGACCTATGGAACCGGCAATCAGGGCCCGGGCCACCCGAGTCCCATCGATCCGTCTCCTCGCTCGTCGTGGCATCGTTCCTCCTTTGGTTGGATGTTGCCTTGCTCTAGTCGCCCGTCGAAACTGGCACAGGTGCCGGCGCGCTGCGCCCGCCCGTGCCGGGGTGCGGCTTGTGGCCCCACAACCAGCGCAGGCCGCCCTGTATCCCGTTAGGTGCCGCGATCATCGCCACGATCAGAACCACGCCGAAAATGATCGTGGCGAGGTAGGCGCTAGCGCCACTGCCCAAATTGAAGTCCGAGGACACCGAAGTCGACCACTGCGGCAGGTACACCAGCAGGATCCCGCCCCAGACCATGCCGATCAACGTTCCCGTTCCGCCGAGGACCATGGCCGCCAGCAGTTGGATCGACAGCGTCAGCGGGAACTCCCCGGTGTTCACCACGCCGGTCGACAGGGCGAGGAGCGCCCCGCCGAGTCCGGCACATCCGGCGCTGATGGCAAACGCCGTCACCTTGGTGCGCGCGACGTGGATCCCCGCGAGCGAGGCTGCGATCTCGTCGTCGCGCACCGCCCTGAAGGCGCGGCCATAGCGGCTCCACAAGAGGTTGGCCACCAGGACCATCACGACCAGGGCCCCGATGATCTGGATCTGTGCCAGCCACTCCTCGGCGCTCAGCGACCCCGGCGCCGTCGGGACTGTGGTCGTCAACCCCTGATCGCCCCCGAACGTGGCGGGCCACTTGTCGGCGATGGACGGCACCGCCAGGGCGAAGAGAAGCGTCATGCCCGCCAGGTAAGGGCCCTTCAGCCGAGTGGCAGGCAAGCCGAGCACGAGTCCCGCCGCGGCGGCCACTCCGGCCGCGGCGGCCAACTCGAGGATGAAATTGGTCTGGGTGTGGTTCATCAGCAGCGCCATCGTGTAGGCGCCCACGGCCATGAACGCACCGTGGCCGAGCGAGATCTGGCCGTTGGCGCCGGTGAGCAGGCTCAGCCCGACCAGCGCCACGACGTAGGCGGCAATCTCCCCCACTTGGTACTCGTTATAGGAGCTGAGCCGCGCGACCACGACATAGAGGACAGCCGCGGCAACCAGCGCGCAGAGGACATGGCGCACCAGCGGCTGACGAGGCAGGTGCATCATTCGGGCAAACCCCGTCGCGTTCACCTCAGACCCTTCTCGCAGGCGGACGGGCGAAGATGCCCTCTGGGCGTGCCATCAGGGCGACCATGAGGAGAGCGAGGGCGCCGAGAGGCTCGAGCCCTGAACCGAGGTACCCGCCGACGTACGAGATACAGAGACCCGTGATGAGCCCGCCGACGAGGGCGCCCACGGGGCTCTCCAGACCGCCGATCACGGCCGCCGTAAAGCCGTAGACGAGGACGAGATCCATGTAATAGGGGCCGAACGAGCTGGTGGGCGCGGCGAGGAGGCCGGCCAGTGACCCCGCGATGCCGGCCAGCCCCCACCCGAGGGTGAGGAGGAGACCGACCCGCACCCCGAGGAGCCGGGCGATCTCGCGCGAGAAGGCTGTTGCGCGCATGCGGAGACCCAGCGCCGTGTAGCGGAATAGCACCAGGGTGCCCGCCATCAGTGCGAGGACCGCGATCAGGATGAACACGTCGAAGTGCGAGAAGGCGATGGTCGTGCCGCCGACCCTGAGGCCGCTCTGCGAGAAGGCAGCCGGGAATCCGCGGCTGGCGTTGCCGTAGATCGCTCCGGCCAGGCCCTCAAAGACGACCAGCAGCCCGATGGTGACGATGACGGGGTTCAGCTCCGACCTCCCGTGCAGTGGCCGGATGAGGATGCGTTCACATGCCGCCCCGATTGCGAAGCCAATGATCAGCACCAGGAGGAAGGCCCACCAGTACCCCATGCCCCGGGACAACAGGCTGAACGCGATGAACGTTGTCAGCATGCCGGCAGCGCCCTGCGCGAAGTTGATGATCTTTGTGGCCCTGTAGATGAGGACTAGGGCCAGGGCGAGGGTGGCATAGACCATCCCGTTGGCGATGCCGTCGAGGCTGTAGTCGAAGAAAAGGCTCACGGCATCAGAACCCGAGGTAGTGGTGACGAAGTGCGTCGTCGGCGGCCACGGTGGCGGCGGGGTCGGAGACCACGACCTGGCCGAGATTGAGGATGACGGCATGGTGCGACACCGACAAGGCACTGCGCGCGTTCTGCTCGACCAGGACCACGGTGAGGTCCGTTCCCTCGGTCTGGTCTCGTATCAGCGCCATCAACTGTGCGGTCACCAGCGGGGCCAGCCCCAGGCTCGGTTCGTCGAGAAGGAGGAGCCGCGGCCGCGAGATCAGGGCTCGGCCGAGGACGAGCATCTGTCGCTCACCGCCTGAAAGCGTGGACGCTTGCCGCCTGCGGAAGTTCTGCAGGCGCGGGAAGAGGTCGAGGGTCTCCACGATGGCGGCCTGGCGATCCTTCTTGCGGAGGCACCATAGGGTCGCCAGGCGCAGGTTCTCCTCTACCGTCATCTCCTCGATGACGCCGCGGCCTTCGGGCACGTGGGACACGCCCATGCGGGCGACGGACTCGACGTTGCGCCCCACGAGTGGGTCCCCGTCGAAGCTCACCGACCCTTCATGGGGTTTCACCAGTCCGGAGATCGTTCGCAGCAGGGTGGTCTTGCCGGCGCCGTTGGCCCCGAGGACGGCAGTGACTGCCCCCGGCTCGGCGTCGAAGGAGACCGAGCGGAGCGCCTGCACCGCACCGAAGGAGACGCTGAGGTCCCGGACCTCAAGCACAATCTGACCCCGGGTGGTCGGTCGGTCCGCGCTGATGTACCTCGTCTCCGAGGTAGGCGCTCGCCACGGCGGGGTTGGCACGGATCGCCTCGGGCGCGCCGTTGGCGATGACCTGCCCGAAGTTAAGGACCACGAGACGGTCGCAGACGGACATGACCAGGTCCATGTGGTGCTCCACGAGGCATACGGCCATGCGCTCGGTCAGGTCACGGATCCTCGAGCCGAGCGCGTCCATCTCGCCCTCGGATAGTCCGCTGGCCGGCTCGTCGAGCAGCAGGAGGCGCGGCTCGGCCATAAGCGCACGGGCCAGTGTGGTCCGCTTCTGTATCGCGTAAGGCAGCGTGGAGGGGAGCCGCCGCGCGTAGTCGGCCGCTCCGAGCTCGTCGAGGACCTCCATGGCCCTGTCGGCCACCCTGCGTTCCTCCCGACTCGACCGCCACAGACCGAGGAAGGACGATGCCAGGTCACTGCGAAGCCTCGGCTCAGCGCCGAGCATCACGTTCTCGTGCACCGTCAGCCCGGCGCACAGCCCAATGCCCTGGAGGGTGCGGGCGATCCCAAGCTTCGCCAGGTCGTGGGGGTGGTGCCTACGCAAGACCTTGCCGTCGTAGCTAATTGTGCCCGAGCTCGGATGGACGAAGCCGCAGATCACGTTGAACAGGGTCGTCTTGCCCGCGCCGTTCGGCCCGATGACGCCGACGACCTCGCCCTTATCGACCGACATCGATACCTCCTCGAGGGCCAGCAGGCCGCCGAAGCCCACGCTGACCTGATCAACCATAAGGAGGGCCATTTCGGCCTCGTGCGCGTTCCCGTGTTCTGCTGGCGTGGTCGAGACCTCGAGGATCCGGCCCACCGGAGGGACCTACTCGGGGCGGGAAGCGGTGTGAACCCACGCTGGGCGCGTTGCCCGAGCAGTCATGCGTTCCAGCCCCCCGGCATCGCCCGGGACGTTACAACCTTCGACATGCGACTGCCCGGCAATCGAAAAAGAACGACCGTCCGGCGACCGGACTCGGCCTGGTTGCCGGGCTATGGCCGGGCAGCACTCCCGGCGAGGAGGGAAAGGATCTCGACCAGGCGCCGTTCCGTTCACACCATTGGTCTGCCGTTCTGGAGGAACAGTCCACTCGTATTTCGTTGGGTCCACCCAGCTGAATGCGTGTGAGAACAGTTTGGTTGGGCATGGCGGGATGCCGGGCGGTCACCCGTCTGCCCGAGAGCCTCCTCGACAAGAACTGCTGGCGAACGCCAGCTGGACTCGCTCCTTTCGCTTCGAGCGGTGCCCAGACGGCTTCGCACTACATTTGTAGTACGAACCTGCTATCCTTGCTGGGTGGCGGATATCACCGAGTTCCTGTGGGACGACCACAACATCGCCCACTTTGCCCGGCACAAGGTCACTCCGGCCGACGTGAGCGAAGTCGTCTTTGCGGCTCGAGACGCTGTTCTTTTGACGTCGGAAACGCCGCCGACGGGCCAGGCCGGCTGGTGGCCTTCGGAGAGACCGAAGACGGGCGGGTACTGGCCGCCTACCTCGATACACCCGTCGGTGGGCGGAGCTATCCGGCGACTGTCCGACCGATGAGCGCCAACGAGGAACGCAGCTATCGACGAGCCAGGGGAGCCAAGCGTGGCTAACAAGTGGACACACGAACAGGACGCCGAGCCTTCGATGAAGATGACCTCGAAGTGTCTAAGTTGACCAGGGTGACGGTCCGCCGCGGGAATCCGAAGTCTTCGTTGGCGGTCCGTTTCGACTCGGCCGATTTGGAACAGCTCCGGGTTCGGGCAGAGGTCGAGGGGCTAGGCGTAACCCAGCTGGTCCGTCGCTGGGTCATGGAACGCCTCAACGAGCCGTCGCCCGTCGGCGCCGTCGAGGATCTCATGGAGGGACTTGAGAAGAGCCTCAAGGCCGCTCGCGCTCTCAAGCGATCCACTGGCACCCGCAAGGCCGGCTGACGCACGACGCGAGTCTCAGCGCACCGGCTGCAAGGCGTAGAGCCCGCTCCGCGTCCCTACAAAATCCCTACAACGGTCCAGTTCCATGTCGAGGCAAAGTTCCTGGTGTGGAGGGTGCGTCCGACAGAGACCCTGTTCAGCACCGGTTCTGGAGGATTGGAAACCATCGACTCTTATGTTGTAAGCGGCTGATCGACCACTCATAACCCGAAGGTCGGGGCCGCGTCCCGCCGAGTGGTGGGAAATGACCCGGTGATTCTCGGCGGCGATCAGTCAGCGGGCTCGAGCTCACCGACTGTCGCGTCGTCATTATCGCGTTCGCTGTAGAGCTTCGCCATAGA